>BNJU01005623.1_pt1 | contig 52505 bp, 58 predicted proteins | sample 8539281 | NCBI WGS metagenome assembly BNJU01 (sample SAMD00202456, study PRJDB9452) | human saliva metagenome | isolation source: human saliva | place: Japan | reverse complement strand
CGGAGATCCTTGAGAGGGAAGATAAAAATAGGATTTATTGAGTCGGAGTGTAATCCTGTCTTTGACAGCTAAAAGGCCTGAAGCCCGTATATATCAAGGGTTTCAGACCTTTTTTAATTCGTAAAAGTGTAGCTAGAACTACCTACTTTTTTTGCTGTCTCGAAAGACTTTTTTCATACTCAAATCGGTTAAAATTTCATAATCGGTACGAAATCCGAATACTTCATGAAGTGCATCTGTTATGGCTGGTCTTGTATAAGCGGATAGATATCCTAACTTTTCTCCCGGACGATACATCATCATAGAGCGTAATACGTTAATAATCTCATCGTATGTATATTGTTCTTCAAGTTTTTTCTCAAGTATCCTAAAGACTACCAATGAAGCATAACAAGTTATGAAATGTGCCTTTATGCGATCCTCTCTTTGAAGATAAATAGGGCGTGCACTGAACTCTGTTTTCATGATTCTGAAGCATTCTTCGATTTCCCATCTCTTCTTGTTTATACGAACTATCTCTTCGGCACTTGTTCTCTCCAGATTAGTACAAACGGCATAGAAACCGTCATATTTTTCTTCTTCAGCTATGAGGTTCGAATCTATATAAGGGATTTCCATGTCACAGACTTCTCCTGAAGATGTCATTGCTTCGGTAGCAATAAAACGGCGTGGATCATTTTGATTTTTTTGATTTCTTTTATATTCCCCTTTTTCAATAAGCTTTATTAGCACGGTCAATCTGGCTTTTGCCTGATTTTTCTGATGATATTTTTTTGTACTTTAAGGAGAATGATACGATACATAAAAAAATAATTTAAAAAAAGGCTTGACATAGAACCAAAAAAATTACTATTATAGGCATAAAGACCACGTAGCTTACGTGGTGTAGCATTTACTAGTTGATTTAATCGAAATAATGTTAAAGATTGGAATACTTATGACGGTTATGCTACAGATTAACAAGAGAAGTGGCGGAGCAGAAATGCTCCAGCAATGAAAGGAGAGAGATGTGGAAAGAATACAATTATACCCGCCAGAGAACCTAAAAAATGTGATACAGAAGGATGCTAAGGTAAAGGGACTTAGTATAAGTCAGTTAACAGTTGATATTTTGATGCAGCATTACGGACTTGCAGTTCCTATTGAAAATAAGAAGGCTTTACCTGAAATAATTGATGAAGTAATCGAAGAGGTTAAAGTATTTGTAAAGGAAAATCCAGTAGGGACTACATTTGATTTACTTACGGCTTCTGATACATTTAAGAATATACACATGGTAGCAGATGGAAAACCATCAGCAAATCGTGCTACGGTGGGAAAAATATTTGTATCTAAATTAGGTAAGAATGAATTTAAGAATGTGGCTATAGTTAGAACCCAATCTGGCGTTGCGAAGAAGAGTGTAAATAGGGCAACTTTGTATGAGATTTTATAAGGAGGCATTTGGTTATGAAAAGAAATAATAGTATTGTTTGTTACAATGAGAATGGTCACAGACCAGTAAATAAAACTATAACATTCGAGCAGAAACTTAAAGATACAGCAAAAGATATAAAGGCGACATATGGACTTCCTCTGCTAGTTATGTTTCAAGAGATCTTAGCGGGTTGCAACAATAAATTCTTGGCTTCGCTTAGGTCACTATATCCGGAGTATGAATTATTCGTTCCGGGCTGGATTTGATTATGGCAAGCATTTCAAATCGATTATGTCTGTAACATTGATTAGGCGAGATGCACTTGGTAGTTACCGAGTGGTTGAATTAGATTCAGAGCTTCCTAACAGAACGTGCTATATTGTAGCAGAATTGAATGGGGTTGAAACACATATAATTAATTCACATCTTGCCCAGATTCAGAACTTTAAGTATCAGGCTAATTGGTACATTGCAGAGAGAAGAAGGCTGCACAATCAGCAGTGGGAGTTATTACGTGAGGAACTTCACAATAATAAGGATGCAAATGTAATTTTTTTGCAGGAGATATGCAGGAATCGAAGAGTTCATCAAATTTGAATAAACTGATGGAAGATGGATACATTGTTTCTGGTGCATTTGGAACAAATACAGTAAGAAATAACTTCTTTAACGAGGAATCATGTATAGACCACATCATTCTTAGCACAAGTGCTAGAACTGCTTTTGGAAAAGATGCTGAAATTATTTATGACAATAGTGATGTAGGCAAGTGTAGCGACCACACATTACTCTGTTTATACTCAGAAATTTTGAAGAAGCCAAACTGAGAATAGAAACCATAAGAAATGTTGTTGCAGATGCATACCTGTGGCAGCAGAACTGGTTTCTTGAACCGAAGCTAGATTAAAGAAGAAATGAGATTGCATTATACTTCTATTTATAGTTTATAGTTGATTTATTTTGGGTATTATAGAACTTTTAATATAAGGAGATGATTTTTTGAATAAGACAGAAGCAAGACGAAAAATGGTTACTTATCTTAAAGAAAGAAATATTAAGTATTTTGAACATCTACATGATGGGGATAGTAGCATTGTAATGACATTTGAAGGATATACTAGATGCCCTGACAAAGTACTGGAATGTAGTATTGAATTCCTAGATACTTGTAGGGAAACAAGGGTTTTCTTTACAAAGAACGCATCTAGCTGGATTAAAGAACGTTCAGAAGACTTAGCTGATATGTATAGACTTTTAAATTTCATAAACGCAAGAGTCTGGCCTTTTTCTCATGATGGGCTTGGAGGCAAATTGTATGCTTCACATCATTTACAGACACCTCGCATTTATATTACAGAAGACGGATATTATGATCTTACAGCGACTACTGTTATTGACTATGATCATTTTGAGATGGCACCATTGGAAACAGAGGATTACTGTACTGCCACTATTCCAGAGCTTATGTCTAAGTTGTCGCTTCCGATGTTTTTCTTGCTTATGAAGAAAGTAACTGTAGAAGATGCTATTAATTTGATAAAGAGGGATGTTTTATCAGAAGCATAATAATGAAATTGTGATTATTTGAAAAGGGAATTATATGAGAAGCTTCAGGTCGCCTTTGCATAGTTAAAGAGACCTGAACTTTATGGCGATAAAGCGTACGAGTTTGTTAAGGGTTATACTCTTTATGAAAACTACGGTTTCGAGGTTGGAGATTGGTGGTATCAATTGCTTTTTGACCTTTAATGAGAATTGAAGAGATTTATAAGGGTTTGAGGTTTATAGAGGGAGTAGTTAGCTGTCAAGCTCCCGGAAATACATTTGAAAAGATAGCAGAGATCCTTGAGAGAGGAAAATAAAATAGAATTTATTGAATAGGAGTATAATATATGAAAAAACTTTTTTTGTTAGATATAAAAAAACTTGATGAAAATTTAGAAGGTATAGACAGACCTGTTGAAAAAGTACTTAAAAGGTATGAGCTGAATATCGGTGATTATGAAACGTGCGAATTTTCTGAAGCAATTTTTATTAGGTTGGGATGGAGTAATAAATATAAGGATACTATATTTTCATTTAGAACTATTTTCTGTAAAAATAATTGAAATTTATTCTAGGAATATAGAACTTAAATTAAAAAAATGGGCAAAAAAATAAAGTATTATTTCAGAAATAACACTTTAGAATATGAGATAGACGGTAAATGGAAGCCTAAATACTCATACACAAAGGCAAGATTGTACAATAAAAGCTATTTATGATGAAGAATGTATATTGAAGGAACTATTTAATGAAATAAAAAAAGAAAGACATTTATAAAAAGCTGGAAGAGGTAGCAGAACTATTGGATTCTTTGTCAAATTTCACACCACATCCCGGTTATCCATTTAATCAAGCTAAAGGTTGTTTATCAGATTTAGCTGACAGCTTGAATTTAATGATAGATAAAGTACAAGCGTGTATTGATGATGGAGATGGATTGGAATATGATAATAAAAATAATAGGATTAGAAAAAGTTAAAAAAATATGGAAAAAAATGGTTTATAGATAATCGGTCTGTATATTGTTTGGATGAATTGTATAGTATTGACAATGAAGAAATAAAAGGGAAAAAAATTTTTTTACAGGACAATCTCTAAGCAAGCCACTACCGGAAAAATGAAAAAAAGAGATGGATGAGTATTTGGATAATATTATTGTTTTTTTATTAAAGAGAGCTGAAATGATGGATAAATCCTTCACTAATTTAGGATTTAACATATAAGACATAAGATAGTTTTAGACGAAGTATATTTATTATAGAAGTATGGATAGTAAAGATTTAAGATATTTTAAAGAAAAGCTTGATTCAATAGATTGGAATGGGAACTTTGAAAAGGCTGATAAAGAAAATTATGAAGTTTTGGACAGCTTATGTGAATATATTAAGACAGAACTTAAAAGAAATAAAAACTCGGATACTATAGATAAAGCCCTATTACTCCTTGCAGGGAATGTCGGATGTGCAGAGGATTTTGAAAGATACGAAGAAAATTTTGTGAGTAGACTTGAAAAAGAAGGTAAACTTACAAAAGAGTTGGCAGAGTTATTTTACAATAATACGAACAGAAGGCAGGGATAGTGATATATAATTTATGAAGAAGGGATTGAGGATGAAGATAGCAGTAAGTGCCTGTTTACTTGGAGAAAATTGTAAATATAATGGTGAGAATTTATTTGAAAAGACATCTAAGATTATTGAGAAGGGAAGATAAATGGACAATATAATTATAAAAGAGGCATCTCCTGAGGATGCTTTAGCAAGAATAGAATATTCAAAAAAGATAGGGAGTGAGACAGATAATCTGTCATTTGGAGCGGAAGGCTTTCCGATTTCCGTTGAAGGAGAGGAAGAATATATCCGTTCTGTTTTGAAAGATGAAAGGTCATGTTCATTTTTTGCATGGAGAGATGGTGAAATCGTTGGAGATGTAAGCCTAAGCGGAATGCCAAGACGAATGAATCACAGAGCGGAACTTGGTATTACAGTTTTGAAATCGGAATGGGATAAAGGGCTTGGAAGTAGATTGCTTAAAATGGCGATAGAGTATGCCAAGTCACATGGTATTGAGATAATAAATCTTGAAGTCAGAAGCGATAATTTCAGGGCAATTCATGTCTATAAAAAGTTCGGATTCAGAAAAATCGGAACCTCTCCGGCATATTTTAAAATAGAGGATTCATATATAGATTTTGATATAATGTATTTGGATTTAAGAAAAAAATTAGAAGTTGTGCAGGTGGTTAATAAATGAGAACGAAAAAAATGTTGTGGTTGAAAAAAATGGAATCCAAAAATGGAAAGATGAATTTGAAAGAATAGTAGATTCATTGGGGGAAGATGTTATTTACGATTCCATTAAAATTGAACATGTTGGAAGTACATCAGTTGAAGGACTATCAGCAAAACCTATCATTGATCTTGATATTGTTATTGAAAAGGACAAATTTGCAATTATTAAAGAATTACTTAATAAAAAAGGATATGAACACGAGGGAGATTTGGGTATTGAAGGTAGAGAAGCTTTTTCATACTCGGAAAAAGAAGAATTGATGACACATCATTTATATGTATGCCCTCAAGACTCCAAAGAACTCTTCAAACATATTACATTTAGAAATTTTTTGAAAAATAATCCGGATTTAGCAGCTGAGTATTCAAAGGTGAAAGAACAGGCTGCAGTACTTTATCCGGATGATATAGATAAGTATATGGAATTCAAATCGGAAATTATTGAAAAGATTTATAAGAAGTGTAGGTTATTAGAATGAAAATAGCGGTAAGTGCCTGTTTACTTGGAGAAAATTGTAAATATAACGGCGGAAATAATTACAGTGAAAAAGGTAAGAGCTTATACAAAAAGGACATGAGGTAATACCTGTTTGTCCGGAAGTCCTTGGCGGACTGTCTATTCCAAGAGAGCCTGCGGAAATAGTAAACGGTATAGTCAGTCTCAAGGACGGCACATCTGTTGATAAAGAATTCCGTGAAGGAGCAAGGAGAGCACTTAAGACAGTAAAAGAGCAAAATGCCGATATTGTTATATTACAGTCAAGAAGTCCCTCATGTGGAGTTAATGCAATATATGACGGTTCATTTTCAGGAAAAATTATATCAGGACAGGGTGTATTTGCAGATTTATTAAGGAAAAACGGAATAAAGGCGATAGATGTAGAGGATTTATAGATAGACAGAGGGTTGCCGGCTTTCTTAATCAAAATATAGAGGTAAATAAATGAATGATTTTGATATATTATTTGATAAGATAAAACAACTTTCTAAAGCTGTTACAGAATCGAATTTTTTTCTGATTACAGTAAACAGGGGTATGATTTATTAATCGCTATACATGATTTGGGGAATTTCAAAAGATTCTGTATATAATATGTTTTTTTGAATATTATAAAAAGCTTAGAGGAAGGATTATCAAAAAGAGTGGTTTGCGGATATGCTTGATTATATATGTGGATGGTGCAATCCTGAAAAAAATATATTTGGAAAGATGAGTAATTATAGGTGGCTTTTTGGCTGTCTTTTTTTGATTGACAAAGAATTTCAAATATTATATACTCAAAAAAATGTAAACGCTTACATTATTAGAGGGCGAAAAAAATAAAGTCTGAAGATATGAAGCAAATATATCGATGTATAAAGCTAAGATGTGGAAGCTGAAAGATAACATTTAAGTAGGTAAAATTATTTCAATGATAACAGATTACTGATAGCAATGGCTGCAGTAGTTAATAAAAAATATTAGGAGTATAATATGAAGGCTAAAGAGAGAATCATCCAATTTGGTGAAGGCGGTTTTTTGAGAGGATTTGTAGACTATTTCTTCCAGAAATTAAATGACAAGGGTTTGTTTGAGGGATCGGTTGTGGTTGTACAGCCTATAAAGACGGGTATGTGTGAGATGCTTGAAGCACAAAACTGCGAATACAATCTTTTCTTAAGAGGAGTTGATAACGGTAAGGTGGTAGATGAGCATACTCATATAGATGTTATCAGCAGATGTATAAATCCATATGAGGATTATGAGGGATATTTGAGTCTTGCAAAGAACCCCGATTTCAGATTTATTGTATCAAATACAACGGAAGCCGGAATAGTGTATGAAGATGATAACAAGCTTTCAGATAAACCTGCAAACAGCTTTCCTGCAAAACTTACAGCTCTTTTATATGAGAGATTTAAAGCAGGATTGCCGGGATTTATTATACTTTCATGTGAACTTATAGATCACAACGGTGAAGAGCTTTTAAAATGTTGTAAGCAGTATGCCTCCAAATGGGAGCTTGGAGCTGATTTTGCTTCATGGCTTGAAAAAGAAAACAGTTTCTGTTCTACATTGGTTGACAGAATTGTTACAGGATTCCCAAGAGATGAACATAAGGCACTTGAGGAGAGAATCGGTCAAAAGGACAATATGATGGATACAGCCGAGATTTTCCACCTTTGGGTAATACAGGGAAATCACGAGGATGAGCTTCCGCTACAAAAGGCAGGCTTTAATGTAGTTTGGACAGACAATGTGGATCCGTATAAGAAGAGAAAGGTCCGTATACTTAACGGAGCACATACTTCAATGGTCTTAGCTGCAAGATTGTACGGACTTGAGACTGTAGGCGAGTGCATGAAAGATGAAAAGGTTTCATCACTTCTTAGAAAATCCGTATTTGAGGAAATAATACCTACAATAGGAGATACCGAGGACAACAGAAAGTTTGGTGAGGCTGTATTTGAGAGATTTTCAAATCCTTTTATCAAGCATCAGCTTTTATCAATTGCGCTTAATTCAGTGTCAAAGTTCAGAGCAAGAGTACTTCCTACAATCTTGGAATATAAGGCCGAAAACGGAAAGTATCCTGAGATACTAAGCTTTTCATTGGCTGCACTTATTGCATTCTATAAGACGGACGAGGCAAATGACGGTGAAGAGATTGTACAGTTTATGAAGAGCGCTTCGGTAGCGGATATCTTAAAGAGAGAAGATTACTGGGGTGAGGACCTTAGCGATATGTATGATATCGTAAACAGATGGTTTGAAAAGATAGAAAAAGACGGTGTAGTGGCTTGCTATGATGAACTCTTAAAATAAGTTGTTTAAAGGTGGAGGAAACTTCACCTTTTTATTTTGCTCTAAAGGCTTTAGTGTTGGCTGTACATTCTTATTTCCGGGGAAGATATCAATTGAAAAAATTATAAAGAGTGATATAATTCAGTCAAGATATATAGACTGTGAAAATTAATTAGGAAGGCGTTAATAACGGTTATTTTGTGTCATCACATACAACTACAGCTATTGAACGTGAGATACAGTTTAATCAAGAGTCGGAAGAAATAAATGGGGAAAATGCCTATGCAAAAAAAGTCGATTGAGCGGATTATAGCATTTGCTATTTGCAGTATAGAATTTATTATAATAATTCTTATATTGTGTATTAATGGATATAATTCTATAAAAAAGCCAATAGGTAGTACATATTGTGCAGATCAAATTTTTGATGTAGTGAATTCAGATGCTATTTCTTTTTTTGGAACTGATTTCTATGGAGATGGGACATATATGGACACAAAGACCCGTGAATATAGAAATTATACAATAGATCCCGGTGAGAGTTTTTGTACTATTACATTGGACAACGGCTCATACGCCATATATGATTATAAGAATACAGTTTGTGTTATTACACCGGGAGTCGGGATAAAATATTATACAAGAGTGGGAAATTCAAGCGGAGCATTTGTTCTACAAAAACATGATTAGGAGTAATCAATATTATTTCACAGTTTAATATACTTAAATGTGTCAAAAAAACTTATTAAACATTATGTAAATGTTATGTACAAGGAATCTATTTTAAGTTCTTTGTCAAGTGTTGGGTGGGTTGATTTTTTTCAGCCCACTTTTTATATTTGGAATTTTTTTGAACTTACCATTTTGCCGGGTAGTATATATTTAAAGCCTGATAAATATTTTTTTGAACAACAAAATGACCTCGTCCCTCAGTCATTTTTTTAAGCTGTTGCCATTAAAATTCTATTCCTAAAATATGTAAAGTTACGTACATAATAAGATATTCTTTTGAGTACCTTTTATCTTGTTATTAAACCTTTCTGTAGGCCCATTTGATATATGTCGATACTTAAGTGAATTTAAGATGTATTTGTAATTATTTCTGAATGCTGTGATTGCTGCATTAAACTCTTTTATACCGGAACTTTCCACCTCAAGTAGCCATTCACGAAGTAGCACTCGTTGCTTTGAGTATGATTTTTTTCATCAAGGAGCTTAATAAATAACTCTTTAAAAAAAGGGTGGAGGAAACTTCATCTTTTTTTAGTAGAAAAACTTTGATACTTCAGTTGAATTTTTTTAAGTGTAAAAACCGGTTATTATTATGATAAACTGGAAGTAGTATAATGAAAGGAGAAATAGTGAGAAAATGAGAGTTGTTGTCGCTATTGATTCATTTAAGGGAAGTATGTCATCTTTGGAAGCCGGAGAATCTATAAAGCAAGGTATACTTAAGGCAAAAAAAGATGCAAAAGTTGAGATCAGACCGCTTGCAGACGGTGGAGAAGGAACGGTGGAGGCTCTCTCAATAGGAATGGGAGGTAAGCTTATAAATGTGGAAGTAACAGGACCTGTAGGGAGAAAGGTAAATGCTGTTTACGGAATAGTCGAGTCTACAAAGACCGCAATAATAGAGATGTCACAGGCGGCAGGTATTACCTTGGTAAGCGGTGACGAAAAAAATCCGCTTCATACCACCACATACGGTGTGGGAGAGATGATAAAAGATGCTGTCAAAAAAGGTTGTAGACATTTTATTGTCGGTATAGGCGGTTCGGCTACAAATGACTGCGGAGTAGGAATGCTTCAGGCTCTGGGATATGAGTTTTTTGATATTGACGGCAAAGAGGTAGGATACGGTGCTGAAGGTGTCAGAGATATTGTAAAAATAGAAGATAAAAATGTCTTAAAAGAGCTGACTGAGTGTACATTCAGAGTGGCATGTGATGTGACCAATCCGCTTTGTGGAGAACTTGGTTGCAGTGCCGTATTCGGACCTCAAAAAGGTGCCACAAAGGAAATGGTTGAAGATATGGATGCGTGGCTTTACAGCTTTTCAAATCTTGTAAAGGAAAAGTATAAAGATTCGGACTCCACATATCCGGGATGCGGCGCGGCAGGAGGGCTCGGTTATGCTTTCCACAACTTTACAAATTCAAAGATGGAATCGGGAATACAGATAGTGCTTGATGAAACAAGACTTGAAGATTATGTAAAGGATGCGGACATTGTGGTTACCGGTGAGGGAAGACTTGACAGTCAGACTGTAATGGGTAAGGCACCTGTCGGTGTGGCAAATATTGCAAAGAAGTATAATAAAAAAGTCATAGCATTCTCAGGAAGTGTAACAGAGGACGCCGGAGTTTGCAATGAGCATGGAATAGACGCGTTTTTCCCTATTCTTAGAAGAATAGTTACATTGGAAGAAGCGATGCAAACGGATACTGCAAAGAAAAATCTGACTGATACGGCGGAACAGGTATTCAGACTGCTATAAAAAAAGCAGCTTAGTGAGATAATCATTAAGCTGCTTTTGTCTTTAGAGTTTTAAATCTCCGTCCTTTACAAGTCCCGCTTTTCTTACGAACATATGGATAACAGGTGTGATAACGGCAGGTAGGATAAAGGATATCATAATAAGTCCGATCCAATCAAATGAAGTTATAGCGGATTTGGCACCGCTTGTTACATCATTTACCCAACCTGTATACACTCCGATTTGGCCTACAAGACCGCAGGTACCCATACCGGATGATACTGCGGCACCGTTCATTTGCAACTTGAATATACAGGTTGCTATAGGACCCGTGATCATGGATGTGATACATGGCGCTATCCAGACTCTCGGATTCTTTACAATATTGCCCATCTGAAGCATGGATGTACCGATACCCTGTGAGATAAGTCCGCCCCATTTGTTTTCAGGGAATGAGATAATTGCAAAGCCGACCATCTGCGCGCAGCAGCCTGCCAGTGCGGCACCGCCTGCAAGTCCTGTAAGTCCGAGTGCGGCACATATGGCTGCAGATGAAATAGGAAGTGTAAGTGCCACACCTACAAGGAGTGAGACCAGTATTCCCATAAGGAAAGGTTGAAGGCTTGTAGCCCACATGATGACAGTACCTAGCTTCATAGCGGCCTTTCCGAGGGTCGGTGCAAGCAGTGCGGATAAAAGTATTCCGACCGAGATAGTGACAAGCGGAGTGACGAGTATATCAATCTTGGTTTCCTTGATATCATTTTTCCCGCTTCAGAAGCTATTATTGCTACAAAAAGTACTGCAAGCGGTCCCCCTGCACCTCCGAGTGCATTGGATGCAAAGCCCACCGTAATCAGTGAGAACAGTACAAGCGGCGGAGTGGCAAGTGCATAGCCGATAGCTACCGCCATTGCAGGTCCGCTCATGGCACTTGCAAGAGAACCTACAGTATAGTCCACTCCTGCAATGGTGGCCACTGTGCCGGTAAGAAAGCCGATATTAAACTGCTTTCCTACAGTATTGATAATAGTACCTATTAAAAGTGAACAAAACAGTCCCTGTGCCATAGCTCCCAAAGCGTCGATACCGTATCTTTTTGCCGAGATAACGACATCCTTTCGCTTAAGAAATAACTTTAGCTTTTCCATAATGAACGCCTCCATTAAATTATGTTTACTTCCTGTACAATTCTAAAGCTTTAAAGTGGTTTGTCAAGCCGAATTTATACCGTATTTACAAAAGTGACAAGAAAAATAGTGCTTGACGGGAGTGAGCAAGTGTGCTAGAATGTGAAAGATTAAAGGATGCAAAGTCCTTTTTTTTTGGATTTTCAAGTCTAATTCGAACAATGGAGGTGGAATTGTGCGTACAAAGATAACACTTGCTTGTACAGAGTGCAAGCAGAGAAACTATAATACGACTAAGGATAAGAAAAATCATCCTGACCGTATGGAAATCAAAAAGTATTGTAAGTTCTGTAGAACTCATACAGTGCATAAGGAAACAAAATAGGAGTATTTATGGCTGAAGGAAAAAGCGGAAAGATATCTGACTTTTTGAAAGGTATAAAGACAGAGTTTAAAAAGATAGTATGGCCAACTAAGGATGATATTGTAAGAGAGACTATTGCTGTTATTTCATCATCTATAGCTATCGGTATTATAATATCAATACTGGACTTTATCTTCAAACTATTACTAAACTTTGTTATCAAATAGGTGATAATATGGCAGAAGCACAATGGTTCGTAGCCCATACTTATTCAGGCTATGAGAATAAAGTAAAAGTAGATATTGAAAAAACAATTGAGAATCGTGGGCTTCAAGACCAGATACTCGAAGTTACGGTTCCTATGGAAACCATACTTGAAGTGAAAAACGGTGTCGAAATCGTCAGATAAGAAACTTTTCCCGGGATATGTCCTTATTCATATGTATATGAATGATGAAACCTGGTATGTCGTAAGAAATACCAGAGGCGTTACAGGTTTCGTAGGTCCGGGAAGCAAGCCGGTACCACTCACCGAAGATGAGCTTGTAGCACTCGGCTACAGCGGCAATGCCACAAAGCCGGAAGCAAGGCTTGAGGTTGACCTCAAGGAAGGCGATATGGTTACAGTCATCAGCGGAGCATGGAAGGATACCGTGGGAGTGATTACCGCTGTCAACGAAAAAAGAAAGACTGTTTCTATCAATGTAGAAATGTTTGGACGAGAGACAAAAGTAGAGCTTGAGTTCACAGAAGTAAAGAAGGTGTAATCCGGCATAAGCCGTTATTACATAATGCATTTTAAATGCGTGGGAGGGAAGTTCCCGAAATTACCACAAGGAGGTGCCATATGGCAAAGAAAGTTACAGGATATATAAAATTGCAGATACCTGCAGGTAAAGCAACACCGGCTCCACCTGTCGGTCCGGCTCTTGGACAGCATGGTGTAAATATAGTTGAGTTTACAAAGCAGTTTAATGCAAGAACAGCAGATCAGGGAGATTTGATCATCCCTGTAGTTATCACAGTTTATGCAGATAGAAGCTTTAGTTTCATAACTAAGACTCCACCGGCTGCAGTTTTACTTAAGAAGGCATGTAAAATAGCTTCAGGATCAGGCGTACCTAACAAGACAAAGGTAGCTAAGATCACAAGAGCTCAGCTTCAGGAAATAGCAGAGCTTAAGATGCCTGACTTAAACGCAGCAAGTATTGACGCAGCTATCTCTATGATAGCAGGTACAGCCCGTTCAATGGGTATCACAGTAGAAGACTAATTTAGGAGGTAATATACATGAAACACGGAAAAAGATATGTTGAAGCTGCCAAATTAGTTGATCGTAGCGTACAATATGATGCAAACGAGGCAGTAGCTATACTTAAGAAAACAGCAGTAGCTAAGTTCGATGAAACAATAGAATTACATATAAGAACAGGTCTTGACGGACGTCATGCAGACCAGCAGATTCGTGGTGCGGTAGTTCTGCCACACGGAACAGGTAAGACTGTTAAAATCTTAGTTTTTGCAAGGGACCTAAGGCTGATGAAGCTTTAGCAGCCGGAGCTGACTATGTAGGAGCTGAGGAGCTTATTCCGAAGATCCAGAACGACGGTTGGTTGGATTTTGACGTTATCGTTGCAACACCTGATATGATGGGCGTTGTAGGACGTCTCGGTAAGGTACTCGGACCTAAGGGACTTATGCCGAACCCTAAGGCAGGTACAGTTACAATGGATGTTACAAAGGCTATTGCAGACATCAAAGCAGGTAAAGTAGAGTATCGTCTTGATAAGACAAACTTGGTTCACGTACCTGTAGGAAAGGCTTCATTCAGTGAGCAGCAGCTTTTAGAGAACTTCCAGAGCATCATGGATGCTATCAACAAGGCTAAGCCAAGCACAGTTAAGGGTGCATACATTAAGAACATCGTTTTAACTTCAACAATGGGCCCTGGAATCAGACTCAATGTTGCTAAGCTTGTAGGCTAGAAGCCAATATAATAAAGACACGCAGACTGCCGCATACTCGTAAAGAGTGTGCGGCAGTTTTTTGTTACATATAAAAATATGTATCGTATTTTTTTGTTTAATTTCTGTGAACAGTTAAGAACATAATAAATATATATAGATATTTTTTTGTGTTAAAACTTGAAAAATACCTTTTTTTATACATTAAAAATATAGGTAAAAAGAGCGGAACGAGAATAGTAGTATATTGTATTTATTGCTAAATAAAGATACCCGTATCCATAATTATACTGTTGATGTCGTATACATTGGATTGTCAGATGAATTAAGGGATTTTGGACGTGTTTTATTAAATTTTAGGGGTGGATGACTATGTGTAGTGAAACAAGAAGGATAGAGATAAAGAAGCTCAAAGTTATTATAATAATATCTTTTGTGATGACATTGCTTTTTTCATCGATGGATATTGCGGAATATTTAAATGACAGAAGAATAGACAGAGCGGAAAAATATCGTGTTGAAGCGGGAATTATTGCAATGCTGGCAGATTTATTAAGAGCAGATCTTGAGTGCATCGACAAGAGAGGAAAGGTTCATGATGTATACACAAGTAGGGATAGGTCATATGTGGTTGAACGGGACATTTCAGATTACATTTACGGGCAAAGTAGGATTCTATATAGATATAAGATTGTAGAAGATGAAAATACACAGAAGTTTATAGATTATTTTAATGATAATATGAAGCATCTGAGAGTCTGTAAAAGAGATAAAAAAACGGTAAGCTTACATCACCACAAACCATATCTGAAGCTGCAGGACTGGAAGAGTTTAAAGAAGTAAATAGTTTAGATGAACTTATAAAATATATGCATAAAACAACAGAGGACGGTAAATATTATTTGTATGTTCTTAAATACATGGATTATGACAATTCGGAGTTTAACGGGAAAATAATATATGAAAATGAAGACGGCACAGAAAAAACTGTATTTGAGGATAGGGCCATAAGTATATGGGATTTGTTTACTAACAGAGGTTATTTATATGAAGCTGTTAAGGTGGTGAAGTAAAAATAAAGGGGAAATTTGTGTATGAGCAAAGGAAGAAAAAGTCAGGCTGATTATTTTTTTATATTATTGATTGTGATTATTTCAATATATGTAAGTACTCATGCAAAAAGGAAACTGATTATAAAGGAAAAATATATTAGTAGGTGTTAGAGAAGGTATATTTGAGAGTAGGCAAAAGTATGAGAGAGTTGATAATTCCTACAGGAGTCAAAGTGGTAAATGAGTATGCCTTTATAGCTTATGAAAATTTAGAAACTGTAAAATTGCCGGATACATTGGAAAGTATCGGTAAGTTCTCATTTGCAGGCTGTAGAAAAAAATAGAATATATTAATATACCTGATAATGTAAAAAGAGATAGGTGAAGGGGCATTTTACAAATGCTCAAATTTAAAAAAATATAGAATTTCCCGAAGGCTTGAGAAAAATAAATGCTGCAGCATTTAAAGATTGTACTGCTTTTGGAAAAAAACAAGTATTCCGCTTGGAGTAAAGGAGATTGGTGAGTCTACATTTTCAAACTGTAATAACCTGACAGAAATAGAGCTTAATGACGGTTTAAAAAAAGTATAGGAAGTGAAGCGTTTTTTTGGGATGTGAAAAAAATAAAAAAAGTATAGATATTCCGGATTCGGTCGAACAGATAAATACATATGCTTTTAAAGATTGTAAAAAACTTTCTGATATAGAGATGTCCAACGGAATAAAATATATTGAGGAAGGTGCATTTGAAGGTACAAAGTATTATGAGAGGGGACTCTGGGAAGATGAGAATGGAATATATATAGGTGATGCCCTGATAAAATATTGGAATAAAGGCAGTGAAATGAAGGTAAAAGATGGTACAAGAGTGATTGCAAGTAAAGCCTGTTCAAATCTGCCTGATTTGATTACGGTTGAATTACCTGAAAGTATTATAGTTGTGGGTGATGAAGCCTTTGCAAACTGTAAAAGTCTTAAAAATATAAATATGCCGCAAAGCTTAGAAGATATTGAAGACAGGGCATTTTATGAATGTGATATAGAAAGTGTAAATATATCTGAAAAGATAAAGAATATAGGAAGTATGGCCTTTGCAAATTGTAGAAATTTATCTGATATCGATATGGAAAAAACTCCTGACGGATTGGATGCAGGAGTATTTGAGAATACATATTGGCTTGAAAATTTGGAAAAGGATGAATATGGATGTAAATATTTCCAAGATATACTCCTTAAATACGAACATGGAGCAGGTTATGTTAAAGTCAGAGAAGGAACAAAGAGTATAGGTAGTGAGGCGTTTTTAAACTCGGAAGGATTAAAAAGCATAGAGATTCCAAAAAGTGTGGAAATCATAGGCAGGGAAGCTTTTAGCGGATGTAAGAATTTAAATGAGTGTATATTTGAAGAAGAAAGTAATATTAAAGAAATTCAATTGGAAGCTTTTATAGAATGTAAAAGTCTTAAAGAAATAGAGATACCAAAGAGTACAAAATATCTTGGTGTAAAGGCCTTTGAAGACTGTGAAGCACTTGAAAAGGTTGTATTTAAGGAAGGCTGTGATATCAGAATATTGAATATGGGAGTATTTTTTGGTTGTACCGGTTTAAAGGAGATTACTCTGCCTTCAAGATTGGAAGAGGTACACTTTGCAGCTTTTGCATATTGTAAAAGCCTTGAAAAAATAAGATTTCCGGAAAGTATGCAGTATATAGACAGCCTTACTATAACTATATGCAAGAACCTAAAGCAAATTGAAGTACCTTTAAGTATGAAAGAGGATTTTGCTATAATAAAGAAAAGTTTAAACTCTGAAAAGATATACCCTAAAGTTATATATTATTAAAATTACATATTAGAATAGCAATATCATAGGGGAGGATGTTTGTGGGTAACAGAAAGACTAAGATATATTTATTTATTATAACAGGTATAGTATGTATAGCTATAGGTTTCTTTTTGAGCAATTTGAAATGTAAGAAGATTATAGAAGATAATATTTTTTTCTGGGGATAAAAGACGGTCTTTTTGGAAAAAAAGGAAAAGTATTACAAAAGTGGAAATACCGGAGGGAGCCACAGCTATAGGTGATAGAGCATTTTATGATTGTATTAATCTGAAAAAGTATTATTATACCGGAAGGAGTAACGGTCATAGGCGAAAGTGCATTTTATAATTGTATAAATCTGGAAAGTATTGTTATACCGGAAACTGTAAAAAAAATAGACCTTAATGCTTTTTGATAATTGTGTAAAAAATAGAGTATATAAAATTACCTGATAATTTGGAAATAATACAGACAGGAGCATTTAATAATTGCAGTTCATTAAAGAGTATAGAAATTCCCAAGGCTGTGGATGCCATTTATCCCGAAGTATTTTTTTAGATTGTAATTCTTTAGAGGAGGTTTCCTTTTTAGGAAATATAATTGAAATAAATAATAGTGCCTTTGAGGGTTGCGAGAAGCTTAAAACAATAAAGTTTCCTAATAGTCTTGAAAAAATAGGCAAATATGCCTTCAGAAATTGTAGCAGTTTATCTGATATAAATATTCCTGAAGAGATAAAAACTGTTGGAGAAGATGCTTTCTTAGGAACTGATATTCTTAAGAAAACAGATATTGATGAATACGGTTGTGCATATATAGGAAAAGTATTGGTATGTAGTGATGGGGATAAAGAGTATGTTAAGGTTAAAGATTACACCAAAGTAATTGCAGACGGTGTATTTTATGATAATGAGAATTTAAAGAAGATTGAATTTCCGGACAGTTTAGAGAGAATAGGAAATGAGAGCTTCAGATCTTGTGAATCTTTGGAAGAAATAAGCGTTCCTGAAGGAGTAGATATTATAGGGGAATCCGCATTTATGTATTCGGGATTAAAAAAGGTGAGTTTACCGGAGAGTGTAGTTGATATAGGTGATTATGCGTTTATGGAGTGTATACATTTATCTGAAATAAATATACCGAAGTGCGTAGAAAATATAGGATATTGGTGTTTTAGTAATACCGACTATCTGCTTGATATGGAGTCTGATGAATATGGCTGTAAATATGTTGGCGATATACTTCTCGGATACACAGGTAAAGGTGTGAGAAGAATAAAAATTAGAGACGGCACCAGAATGATAGCAGCAGGAGCTTTTGAAGACAGAGAGTTTATCGAAGGTGTTTATATACCTAAAAGTGTTGAAATAATATGTGAATATGCATTTTATAATTGCTCAAGATTAAAAGATGTATATTTCGGTGAGGGTAGCAATTTGAGTGAACTTAGGTCATGTACATTTTGGTCAGTGTACATCTTTGGAAGAAATAGAAATGCCTGAGAATTTAAAGAAAAATACAAGATCATGTCTTTATAAATTGTGCTTTTAAAAACTATAACGGTGCCTGAAAATGTAGAATATGTAGATCCTTATGCTATCAGTGAATGTTATATGCTGGAAGAGATTAGAGTACCGAAAAAAATTGAAAGATGAATATTATTTAGGTAAAATATATATTTTAAAAAGATAAATATCATTCAACAGATGAATTAAATGAGCGGTTTAAAGAACCTGTTATTGTATTCTATTAAAAATAATATATTTGTATACACATATCCATTCTCAATAATATACTTGTTTGGAGTTTACAAATGTTGTATACTATTCATACAAAAACAACATAGCTTGGTGGGAGGTTAATATGCCGGTAGTAGAGAGTTTGATTTGCAAAGAGGCAGATGGTAAACTTAGTTTTGGCAATTATATTCTTGGTACAAAATCAAAAGTAGAAGATTTTGGACATGATGGAGATGTATACAAGGTGAAGACTTTTAAAGAGATAACAAAACTTGAGAAGAATTCAGCATTTGTATATGAGTCGGTTCCGGGAAGTACAGTAATGGGATTCGAGACTACCCCAAATTTGACTACATTTGAAATATACGGCTTTGGAGATACTCAGATTACCATCGGGTTGGAAGAGGATACTGAATATGAAGTTTATGTAGACGGTGTCAGCATAGGAGGTATGAAGACAAATCTGTCAGGTAAACTTATATTCAGTGTAGAGCTAAGCGAAAAGAGCACAAAAGTTTTAATCAAAAAAAGATAGTTACATGGGGCATCCGGTTAAGAAGATGCCCCTTTTTAAATAGAAAGGTTTTTATGGCAAAAGCAAGTAAAAGTGCGTTCTTTTGTAAAGAATGCGGCTATGAGTCGCCGAAGTGGCTTGGGCAATGTCCTATGTGTAAGGCATGGAACAGCCTTATAGAAGAACCGGTAGTAAAGACAAAGACTGTTGCCAAAGGATTGTCAAGTAATACTTACAAAAAGCCCTCAAGACTTTCTGAAATACAGCTGGAAGAAGAAGACAGGTTCCACACAGGATTTGAGGAACTTGACAGAGTGCTTGGAGGCGGAGTGGTAAGAGGCTCGCTGGTATTGGTAGGCGGAGACCCGGGAATAGGAAAGTCCACACTGCTTTTACAGGTATGTAAGAATATCTCGGACAGTAAAAAAGATGTCCTGTATATCTCAGGAGAGGAAAGCCTTAAGCAGATAAAGATGAGGGCAAAGAGAATCGGTGATATCACTGAAAACTTAAGCTTTCTTTGTGAGACAAATCTGAATATTATAAAAGAGACAGTACTTAGTGAGAAGCCTGATGTGGTGGTAATTGACTCAATACAGACCATGTTTAATGAGGAGGTGGCGTCTGCACCCGGAAGTGTAAGTCAGGTAAGGGAGTCCACCAATCTGCTTATGCAGGTGGCTAAGGAAAATAATATTGCCATATTTATAGTAGGTCATGTGACCAAAGAAGGACAAGTTGCAGGCCCGAGGGTTTTGGAGCATATGGTGGATACAGTGCTCTACTTTGAAGGCGACAGGTTTGCCTCATACAGAATACTTCGTGCGGTAAAGAACAGGTTCGGATCCACCAATGAGATAGGAGTGTTTGAGATGCAACAGGCAGGACTTATAGAGGTGAAAAATCCTTCAGAGTTTATGCTCTCAGGCAGACCCAAGAATGCTACCGGAGCGGCTGTAGCCTGCCTTATGGAGGGTAGCAGACCTATTTTGGTAGAGGTACAGGCCTTGGTCGTGCCTACAGCTTTCGGACTTCCGAGAAGGACATCTACAGGTACGGATGTGAACAGAATCAATCTTTTGATGGCGGTTATAGAAAAGAGATGCGCACTTGCTATGAGCAGATATGACGCCTATATAAATATAGCGGGAGGACTAAGAATAAATGAGCCTGCGCTTGACCTCTCAATCATAATGTCGCTTATTTCAAGTATGAAAAACAGGGCGATAGATGAGAAGACCGTAATATTCGGAGAGGTGGGTCTTTCAGGTGAGGTAAGAGCGGTGAGTATGCCTGAGATAAGGATAAGAGAGGCGATGAAGCTCGGATTTGAAGTATGTATACTGCCTAAGGTAAGCCTTGAAAAGATTTCATTCAAAGGTAATATAAAGCTGATAGGTGTAAGTAATATAAATGAGGCTGTATCATTACTTAGCTGAGAGAGTTATATAAAGATAATGTAAGCCGATAAGGCGGAATATTTATTGATATAGAAAAGAGAAATATGGACGAGAAAAACCAATGTAATGCGACTTTTAGATCAAAAAAAGATAAAATATAATCACTATTCATATGTGGATACTCCGTCTACAAACGGTGTTGAGGTGGCCAAGTTACTGGGTCAGGATGAAAACAGAGTATTTAAGACCTTGGTGACTGTGGGCAAATCTAAGGCAAATTATGTCTTTGTAATACCGGTTGCAAAGGAACTTAATCTAAAGGAGGCTGCCAAGGCTGTAGGCGAGAAGTCTATTGAAATGCTTAAAGTTAAGGACCTTTTGCCGCTTACAGGCTATGTACATGGCGGATGTTCACCTATAGGAATGAAAAAGAGGTTTACGACCGTACTGGATGAGACAGCTAATGACTATGAGAATATAATATTTAGCGGCGGAAAGATAGGATATCAGGTAGAGATGTCGCCAAAGGATTTGGAAAAATTTGTTCCTTTAAGCTTTGCACCGCTTACATAGGTGAAATTATGATAAATGTTGGTGTATTGGCACATGTAGATGCCGGAAAGACTACATTGATAGAAGCCATACTTTATAAGACCGGGAAACTTAGAAAAGTCGGCAGAGTAGATTTTGGCGACAGCTTCCTTGATAATGATGAATATGAGAGGAAAAGAGGTATTACAATCTTTTCAAAGACGGCAAGGACTAAGATAGGAGATAAGGATATAAATATAATAGATACTCCGGGGCATATTGATTTTAGCGCGGAGATGGAAAGATGTATATCCGTACTTGATATGGCAATCCTTGTTATAAGCGGAAGTGAAGGTGTGCAGTCACATTCACATACACTCTTTAAACTGTTGAAGGAGGCAAATATACCTGTACTTATCTTTGTAAATAAAATTGACAGTGACAAGTTTGATAAAGATAAGATAATGGAAGGCTTGAAAAAGTCGCTCTCAAAAAATACAGTAGATTTTTCGACAGATGAAAAGATACTTGAGGAAGAAGTGGCATCCTGTGATGAAAGCCTGATAGAAAAATTTGTTGAGGGAGAGAAGATAACAAAGGAAGATATAAAAGAATGTATACAAAAAGCAAAGGTCTTTCCGGTTATCTTCGGTTCGGCTCTTAAGCTTATAAATATAGAAGAAATACTTAGATTTATAAATAAGTATATAGATGAAAAGACTTATCCGGATGAGCTTTCGGGAATAATTTATAAGATAAAATATGATGAGAGCGGCAACAGACTTTCATTTATAAAGCTTATGGGAGGAAGCCTGCATGTCAAGGATACTCTTAATGATGAGAAGATAAATCAGATAAGGGCTTATGATGGTGAAAAGTATGTTGCGGCAGATATGGCAAATCCCGGAGATATTGTGGCGGTGACAGGTCTTACAAAATCACATGCAGGTGACACTTTCGGATATGTAAAAAGACCTCTACAAAAGCTTTTGCCTGTACTCAGCTACAATATGATATTTCCGGATAATATCAGTATGAATCAAATCTATCCCAAGCTTATTCAGATATTTGATGAAGTACCTGAAATAAAGATGGAGTATGATGAAGAACTTTCAAAAGTTAAAGTAAATCTGATGGGTGAAGTTCAGATAGACCTTATAAAGAATCTGATAAATGAGAGGCTTCATATAAGTTGTGAGCTTGTGGACGGAGGTATTATCTATAAGGAGAGCATAGTGGGAAGTGTTGAGGGAGTAGGGCATTTTGAACCTATGAAACACTATGCGGAAGTGCATATACTGATATCACAAGGTGAGAGAGGCAGCGGTATAGTATATAAAAATGATGTATCTGATGATGAACTGCTAAAGAACTACCAAAGTCAGGTAAGAAATATCGTAGAAAACTCAAAGTTTAGGGGTGTACTTACAGGCAGTGAGCTTACAGATGTGGTGCTTACTTTGGTGGCAGGCAGAGCACATGAAAAAGCATACCGAGGGCGGAGATTTTTCTTGAAGCCGTACATAGAGCCGTAAGACACGGACTGATGTATGCAAAATCCATACTGCTTGAGCCTTACTATGACTTTGAAATAGAACTTCCTATAGAAAACCTCGGCAGACTTTTAAACGACCTCAACAATATGAATGCCGAGGAGATAAGCTATGAAGGAACGGATGTGCTTCGAGTAACCGGATTTGCTCCTACAGTCAATATTCAAAACTACGGCAGTGTACTTTTTATCCTATACAAAAAGGACTTGGACGGATTGCATTCAGTCTCAGAGGATTTTTTTGCCGTGTCACAATGCGGATGAAATTATTGAAAAAGTGTAATTATTATCCGAATTTGATGTGAAAAAAATACTGCGGATTCCGTATTTGCTTCACATGGTGAGGGCTTTATAGTACCTTGGAATGAGGTATTTAACTATATGCATCTGCCGCTTAAGAGGTTTGAACTTGTAAAAGAAGAGGAGAAAATAGAAACCGTTCGTTCCACATATGATGCAAGCAAGGCTGACAGTGAAGAGCTGATGGCAATCTTTGAAAGAACATACGGCAAGGTAACTCCAAGAATAGGAGACTGGGATGCGCCTGTCAAGAAGACACCTGAAAGAGAATATGTATACAAGGAAAGAGAAAAGAAAAAGCACTATCTTTTAGTAGACGGTTACAATGTCATATTTGCATCAAAGTCACTAAGTGAACTTGCGGATATGAATATTGACGCGGCAAGAGACAGGCTTTTGGAACTTTTGATTGACTATAAGGCGTATAAGGACTATGAGATAATACTGGTTTTTGACGCATATAGACTGAAAAATCATGCTACGGAGATACTTAACTTTTCAGGAGTATATGTTGTGTATACAAAGACTGCCGAAACGGCGGACCAGTATATTGAAAAGACCACACATGAGATGATGAAAAAATATGATGTGACTGTAGCCACTTCTGACTGTATTGAGCAGATAATAATAAGAGGCAAGGGTGCCATACTTATATCTGCAAGAGAGTTTTTATATGACCTTGAAGAGACAAAAGAAAACTTCAGAAAAGAGCATATAGAAAAACAAAGTGTAAGCAACAGACTATTTGATTCGCTTGAAGGTGAGTTAAAACAGCAAATAGAAGATATAAGACTTGGAAATAAAAAAGAGCCGTAGCTTTTGCTACGACTCTTAATTTTTTAGTGATGACAGCTGCCTGAACAACCGCCACAGCCACCTCCACAGGATGACTTTCCGTTTTTCTTATCATTGTATATAGTTCTTACAATAAGACCTACCACACCGACCAATACAGCTGAAATAATAACTGTTGCTACCATAGTGATCTCCTTTCTTTAGTAAAACGACTATGCTCTCGCACCTGCCTTTTGTTCATGATGTCTCTCATCATAAGGCTTACGTACAAGACCGTAAATAATAGCAATAATACCGATAAATCCGAATATTGTACCGATACCGAACTTACCTGTAAGAATAAGTGAACCTACCTGATATATAATCATAGCTACTATATATGCAAACACACACTGATATCCTACAGCAGTCCAGAACCATTTTACACTGCTCATCTCTCTTCTGATAGCACTCATAGCTGCAATACAAGGAGCACACAGAAGGTTGAATACGAGGTATGAGTAAGCAGCTATAGGAGTATAATCGGCTCTTAGAAGTTGCCAGATACCCTCACCTGTGTCGGCATTGACATCAGATACATGGTATAGAATACCGAATGTACCTACTACATTCTCCTTTTGCCATAAGTCCTGTGATGGCAGCAACTGCCGGCTTCCATGTACCCCCAACCGAGAGGAGCAAAAAGCCCAAGCAAATACATTACCGATATTTGCAAGTAACGATAAATCCATCTGTTCTTCTGTAAGATATGTGAATGCACCGTTTACAAAGCCGAAGTAGCTTAAGAACCAAACAAGTATAGTGGCAAGAGTAATAACTGTACCTGCTTTTTTTACAAAGCTTGTACCCTCTCTCAGCCATTGATCTGATTACGGAACCTGCTGTAGGAATATGGTACGCAGGAAGCTCTATAACGAACGGTGAAGGATCACCTGAAAACATCTTGGTCTTCTTAAGCATGATACCTGAGACGACAATAGCCGCAATACCTACAAAGTAAGCTGATGAAGCAACCCATGCCGAGTTGTCAAACAATGCACCTGATATAAGTGCTATAATAGGAAGCTTTGCAGAACATGGAATAAATGTGGTTGTAATAACCGTCATTCTTCTGTCATGTTCACTTTCAATAGTTCTTGAAGCCATAATTCCCGGAACACCGCAACCTGTACCGATAAGAATCGGAATAAAGCTCTTACCTGAAAGACCGAATCTTCTGAATACTCTGTCCATAACGAAGGCGATTCTTGCCATATATCCGCAACCTTCTAAGATAGCAAGGAAGAAGAACAGTGTAAGCATCTGAGGCAGGAAACCGAGAACGGCACCTACACCGGCTACGATACCGTTTACAATAAGTCCTACAAGCCACTCGGCGGCACCCACAGACTCTAAAAAGCCTTGAATGCCCGGCTGTATAATGTTTGCGATCAATACATCATTTACCCAGTCGGTCATTCCTGTACCGATAGTGGTAATAGATATGTAGTAAACAAGGAACATGATAGCTGCAAATATAGGAAGACCTAAGATTCTGTTTGTAACGATCTTATCAATCCTGTCTGAAACACTTACATAGTCCTTGTTCTTAACCTTGTAGAAGCTTGCAATTACATTTGAGATGTAGTTGTATCTCTCGGATGTGATAATACTCTCGGCTTCATCATCCATAGCATCTTCACAAGTTGTGATAACCTTCTCAATCTTATTAAGTGTGTCATCCGATATGTTAAGCTGTTCAATAGCCTTTGCATCTCTTTGGAAAAGTTTGATTCCGTACCATCTCTTTTGAAGATCAGGTACATTACCCGGCAAAAGATCAATGATATCTTTTACAGCGGACTCTACGTTTTTGTCAAATACATGCTGCTCTTTCGGAAGAGTCTTTGACTTTGCAAGAGAAATAGCCTTTTCGGCAGCTTCCATAACTCCTGTACTCTTAAGTGCCGAAATCTCAACAACAGGACAGCCGAGGCTCGCACTCATCTTGTCAAGGTCAAGCTTATTTCCGCTCTTTTCAAGTACGTCAAGCATGTTGACCGCAATAACAACAGGAACACCCAGCTCAGTAACCTGTGAAGTAAGATATAAGTTTCTCTCAAGGTTTGTACCGTCAATGATATTAAGTATCGCATCAGGCTTTTCATTGAGAATATAGTTTCTTGCTACAACTTCCTCCAATGTATATGGAGAGAGAGAATAAACACCCGGAAGGTCTGTAATAATAACATCTGTATGTCCCTTAAGTTTACCTTCCTTTTTTTCTACTGTAACACCCGGCCAGTTACCGACAGTCTGGTTGGAACCTGTCAGGGCATTAAATAATGTGGTTTTACCGGTATTAGGGTTTCCGGCAAGTGCAATTCTAATTGCCATATTGTCTCCTTATCTGGTGATTTCAATATTTTCCGCGTCAGCTTTTCTGATAGAAAGCTCATAACCTCTTACAGTAACCTCGATAGGGTCACCAAGAGGTGCTACCTTACGTACATGTATGCTTGTACCCTTTGTAACTCCCATGTCCATGATTCTTCTCTTTATAGGACCTTCACCATGAACTTTGGCAACAGTTACTGTTTCGCCGATTTTTACATCTCTTAAAGTATCCATTCGTTCTCCTTTCTGTAATGCGAAGTAATCTCAAAACGTAATAATGGAAATTCCATTGCTGTGTAAATAAAATATTTACATTATAAACTAACTAGACCATAATTTTTGAAGCAAGTTCTTTGCTGATTGCAACTCTGGAATCCTTAACATTTACTATTAAGTTACCCGACATTGCATTCACAACAGATATCTTACCGTCAATAACAAATCCGAGAGTCGCCAAAAAGGTTTTGTCCTTCTCGCGTCCGCCGATTTGCTTTATCGTGTATTCCTCGCCTAAGTTAGCCATAAGCAAAGGCATCATAAAACCCCTCCTTCTTATTGTGTCAAAATACATTCTATAGGTTAGCATACGCTAACATTTAATGCAAGAGTTTTTTAAGAAAAAGTTAGAGAATACTTACTGAATTAACTGACTATTAGTGAAAAACTAACTAAAAAAAGTACTCGAAAAAAAGTACAATATTAGCGGGTAAAAGGCTAATTTTCCGTCTATTTACTATTTACAAGAACCTTGCTTTATGATATATTATCTGCGTAGTAAATTTTACAAAAATAAAATTGTTAATATCAGTGAACACTAACAGGAGGTATGATATGTTATTAATCCCGTCTTCCGTCGAAGTACTATGAAATTTCCGACGTTTTTAAATTTTGAGCAAACTATTTAATTTTTATACAATTCTTTTAGACCCTTTATTTTAAAGGCTTTTCTCACATAAAAAAATATTTCAAAAAAATTCGAAAAAAATTTTTAGAGTATGTTATAATCATAGTACTTCATAGTGCTTTGGGTTTAGAGGTGTTTATGGCTTATTTTTTTGAGAAAAAGAAAAAGAAGAAAAAAAGGGACTTATCTTCAAATGTATGAATCATTTTGGGATAAGGATAAAAAGCAACCAAGAGCAAAAAAATGTAAAAATCTTTTGGTTATGTTGAAGATTTGATTTCAGATGAGATTCCGGATCCTATTAAATTTTACAGCGACTACGTAAAAGAGCAAAATGAGAATAGAACAAAAGCTCTTTCTGAAGAATCACGTCCGCGTGCGTTTTCCACCCTGTTGAATTTAATATAGGACACTTTTTACTTTACTCATTAATTGATGAGCTTAATGTTAAGGAGACTATTGATATACTTGCTTCTCAAATGCGCTTTCAGTTTTCTGTATTTGATTTAATTACACAACTTATTTATGCAAGGGTTATATCACCATGTCTCTAAGTCAAAGACAGCTTCTCATGTCTTTCCATACCTTTATGGCAGCTCAACCATCTCTGAAGACCAAGTATATGACGGATGTTCTTTCATAGGAGAGTCTTATAAGAAGTACATTGATTTGTTTAATCACTCTTATGAAAAAGTATTTTTAAAAAGAGATTTAAGCAATGTATTTTTTTCGATTGTACTAATTATTACTTTGAAATTGATCTTCCTAGCGATGACAAGCAAAAGGGACCTTCAAAAGAGAATAGGCACTCTCCGATAATAGGGCAAGCTTTACTTTTAGACGCTGATCTAGTACCTGTCTCCATGCAAATGTATCCCGGAAACGAATCGGAAAAGCCGTATATCAGAAAAGTTATTGAAGAAATGAAGCAACGACATAACGTATCAGGTAAGACCATTCAGGTGGCTGATAAAGGCCTTAATTGCGCAAGAAATGTTTATGCTGCCGTTAAAGAAGCTAATGACGGCTATATATTTTCAAAGTCAATACATGGTAAGAATCTAAGTGAAAAGGAAAAGAAATGGGTTCTACTTGAGAACGATGCAAATGTCTTTTCTAACTATACTGATGAAAGAGGTAATATATCTTTTCGTCTTAAATCATGTATTGACAGCTTTGATTACAGTTTTAAAGAGATTAATCCGGAAACAGGAAAAGAAAGTGTTACAAGGTTCTCTGTAAAGGAAAAGCGTATCGTCTCTTATAATCCTAACCTTGCAAAGAAACAAAGGCTTGAAATAATGAAGATGGTTGATAAAGCTTCAAAGTTTTCTACATACAAAAATATAGCAAAAGATGAACTTGGAGATTGTGCTAAATATGTAGACATCATAACTAAAGATAGTACAGGCAAGACAATAAGCCCACAATAGGTCTAAACAAATCTAAGATTGATGAAGACCTTAAATATGCATGATATAATCTTTTAGTTACATCTGAGATAGATATGGAGCCTTTACAGGTATATAAGACATACCATAGCCTATGGAAAAATCGAGGAATCTTTTTAGACTTACAAAAATCATACCTGGATGCAAGGCCGGTTTATTTGCAGAAAAAAAGAAACAATCTATGGGTATTTTTTTTGATATGCTACCTTAGCTTGTTTCTTTTAAGAGTATTAGAAATCAAGTGCTTCAAGAATAAAATAAACTCTTATGACTTGATCAACTTTATGCGTGATTTTAGGGTGGTAAATAAAGGTGATGATACATATATCAATATATCAAGAAACCAATCTGTTAACGAAAAAGTCAAAAAACTGATTGGCTTTAGTAACCTTGATGCCCTCTATTTAACAAGAACTGAAGTCGACAATTTCTTTCAAAACTGCATGCTCTTGGACACCTAGAGTACTATGTTTTGAGAGAAACGACGGAAGTCAGGTAGCATACGCTAACATTTAATGCAAGAGTTTTTTAAGAAAAAGTTAGAGAATACTTACTGAATTAACTGACTATTAGAGAAAACTAACTAAAAAGTACTTAAAAAAGTACAATATTAGCGGGTAAAAGGCTAATTTTCCGTCTATTTACTATTTACAAGAACCTTCCTTTATGATATATTATCTGCGTAGTAAATTTTACAAAATAAAATTGTTAATATTAGTGAACACAAACAGGAGGTATGATATGTTATTAATCGATTGGAAGAAGATAGGTTTATTCGCAGCAGGTACACTTTTCGGAACAGCAGGAATTAAGTTGCTTTCAAGCAAGGATGCAAAGAAAGCTTATGCACAGGGAACAGCAGCAGTACTTCGTATGAAGGAATGTGTAATGGATACAGTTTCATGTGTTCAGGAGAATGCAAGCGATATTTTAGCTGAGGCTAAGGACATCAACGAAGAGCGTGCAGCAAAAGAAGAAGAAGCTAACATCGAAGAGTAATACTTTTAAGAAAATATAGTTTTGATAATAAGGAAGAGTCTGACTCTTCCTTAAATTATAATAGATTTGAGTATAATGATTAGAGGTTTAAAGTGAATTGTAAGATATTACATGAGTCAAGCAGACGAATGCGTGTGCGCATGGCTCAAAAGAGAATGACTATAAAAGAAGCGGATATGCTTCAATATTATTTGGAAGGTTTTGACTTTGTAAAAAAGGTCGTTGTATATGAGAGAACCTGTGATGTAGCTATTTATTATAAGAACAATAAAAGAGAGTCTGTTATAAAGAGACTGAAAAAGTTCAACTATAATGATACGGCACTGCTTGAAAATATGCCGAATACTTCAGGCAGACAGATAACAAGAGAGTTCCAGGAAAAGATGGTGGGAATGCTTTTGTCATTCGGTGTAAGGAGATTGTTCTTACCGAATATTATCAACAGTGTCTATACGATTGTTAAGGCCGCTCCGCTTGTGTGGAGAGGAATCAAATGTATTGTCAGCAGAAAACTTGAAGTTGATTTGCTTGATGCACTTTCAGTGGCTATATCTATTGTACAGGGTAACTATTCAACAGCAGGTTCTTTGATGCTTTTACTTGATATAGGTAACGAGCTTGAAGATTGGACGCATAAGAAGTCTGTAGACGACCTGGCAAGAAGTATGTCACTTAATGTGGACAAGGTTTGGCTTGTTACAGAAAAATGAAGAGGTGTCCGTACCTATTTCACATATTAAGACAGGTGACCTTATCAGAGTACATACAGGTAATGTAGTGCCGCTTGACGGAGAGATGGTAAGCGGTGAAGCGATGTTGAATCAGGCTTCACTTACAGGTGAATCCGTTCCGGTGGAAAAGAGCGCAGGTTCAAGAGTATATGCCGGGTACTGTAGTTGAAGAGGGTGAGTGCCTTCTCAGAGCGACAGTTACAAACGGACAGAGCAGATATGACAAGATTGTATCTATGATTGAGGACAGCGAGAAGCTTAAGTCAAATACCGAAAAATATGGCAAACAGACTTGCAGACAGACTTGTTCCTTATTCACTTCTTACAACAGGACTTACATATCTGTTTACAAGAAATATAACAAGGGCACTTTCAGTTCTGATGGTTGACTTCTCATGTGCACTTAAGCTTTCAATGCCGCTTGCAGTGCTTTCAGCAATGAGAGAGGCCGGTAATGACAAGATTACCGTAAAGGGCGGTAAGTTCATGGAGGCTATAGCCAAAGCAGACACTATCGTATTTGATAAGACAGGTACACTTACATATGCCTGCCCTAAGGTACAAAGAATCATCGGAATTGACGGAGATGACGAGAATCAGCTCTTAAAGATTGCGGCATGTCTTGAGGAGCATTATCCTCACTCTATAGCCAATGCCGTAGTAAAAGAGGCTAAGGAAAGAAAGATTCGTCATAAGGAGATGCACTCCGAGGTTCAGTATATTGTTGCACACGGTATTGCAAGTACAATCGAGGGCGACAAGGTAGTAATAGGAAGTTATCACTTTGTAATTGAGGATGAAAAGGCATTCCTTAGTGAAGACGCAAAGAGAAAGGTTGAAAACCTTGATCACAGATACTCACATCTGTTTATGGCAATTGCAGGAAGACTTGCAGCTATTATTGAGATTGCGGATCCGCTTAGAGCTGAAGCCAAGGATGTGTTAAAGAAGTTAAAGGCGCTTGGAATCAAAAAGACTGTAATGATGACAGGTGACAATCAATATACCGCCGAGGCGATTGCAAAAGAAGTCGGCGTAGATAAGTACTATGCCGAGGTTTTGCCTGAGGATAAGGCAAGCTATGTTGAAAAGGAAAAGGCAAAGGGAAGAACCGTAATAATGATCGGTGACGGTATCAACGACTCGCCGGCTCTTTCCGCTGCAGACTGCGGTATCGCTATCAGTGAGGGTGCGGCAATTGCAAGAGAGATTGCGGATGTATGTATATCTGCAGACGATCTTAACGAGCTTGTAAAATTAAAAGAGCTTTCAAACAAGCTTACAAAGCGTGTTGAGTCAAACTTCAGATTCATTATGGGATTTAACGGTTCACTTATAGGACTTGGAATCTTAGGAATTTTGGCTCCTGCCACATCATCATTTTTACATAACGCATCAACAGTAGGTATTGCGCTTTCAAGTATGACAAACTTACTGCCTGAGGATTAAGATTAAATGGTTTTTTCGGACATCTTAGGATGTCCGTTTTTATAAAGATATAAATGATTGTAAACAATTGATTTTTGCAATTGTTTTGGTTATAATTACATTCAAACAGTTTTAATAAAAAAGGAGGATATATGGTTATACAAGAGGCGGCAGAAATGTATTTGGAGACTATTCTCAGACTGAAAAACAGAATCGGTGTTGTAAGAGCTGTGGATATTGCCAGAGAGATGGGATATTCAAAAGCCTACTATAAGCGAGCAGATGAAAAAAATTCAGAGAAAACGGATATGTCGAAGTAAATAACGAGGGACATATCACACTTACCGATAAGGGAATGGAAATTGCCTCATCTACACTTGAAAGACATAATGTACTTGGAAGAATTTTACAAAAGATGGGAGTAAGCAAGGAAACCGCTATAGAAGATGCTTGCAGAATAGAGCATTATATCAGTGAAGAGACTTTCAAATGTTTTAAAAAAATATTTCGGAGAAGAATAATAGGAAGAACTACAAAGTATTGACAAAAAAATATCTATATGTATTTTATAAGATACTTTATTGAAAAATTTAATTTTACGCTGTAAACTTATCCGGTCTTATAATAGTTTTTTAAGTAAGAGGTAAAATATGGGATTACATATAGTAAATGAAGCAAATAAGTGCTTGCAGTGTAAGAAGCCGCTATGTAGTATGCATTGCCCTGTGACTACATCAATACCGCAGGTTATAGCACTTTTTAAAGAAGGAAAAATAATGGAAGCCGGTGAAATTCTCTTTGAGAACAATCCACTTTCACTTGTATGTTCAATAGTTTGTGACCACGAAGCTCAGTGTCTTGGAAACTGTATAATGAACAGAAAAAACAATCCTGTCAGATTTTGTGATATAGAAAGATTTATATCGGATTTTTATCTTGACAGAATGGAGTTTGTCAAAAAGCCGAGAAAGAATATCATGGTTGCCGTAATTGGCGGAGGCCCGGCAGGAATGACTGTTGCCATCAAGATGATAAAGGAAGGCTACGATGTAACTATTTCGATGAGAGAAACAGTATCGGAGGAGTGCTTCAGTACGGTATTCCTGATTTCAGATTGCCTAAGTCGCTTATGAAAAGATACTACGACAAGATGGAAGAGATCGGCATTAAGATAAGAAACAATACCGCTGTAGGCGGAGCTCTGGAAATAAAGGACCTCTTTAGAGACGTATACAAAGCCGTATTTGTAGGTACAGGCGTGTGGAGAGCAAAGACTCTCGGTATTGCAGGTGAGAGCTTGCCGAATGTTCATTTCAGTGTGGACTATCTTGCAAACCCTGACGGACATAAACTTGGTGAGAGCGTTGCCATTATCGGAATGGGAAATGCTGCAATGGATGTGGCAAGAACGGCTCTTAGAAGAGGTTCAAGATCCGTTAAACTTTATGCCAGAAGTAAGAGAGTTGCAGCGAATTCAGTTGAGGTTGAGTCTGCAAAGTATGAGGGTGCCGAGTTTATATTCGGTAAGGCTATTGACTCCATTACTTATGACGGACCTGTATTTAAGACAGCTATATTTGATGAAGAAAACAATGTAATCGGATATGAGAAGGATCTTGACTATGTGGAAGCGGATTCTACAATCATATCTGTAAGTAACGGACCTAAAAACAAGCTTGTACTTACAACGGAAGGCTTAAAGGCTTCAGATAAGGGACTTTTGATAGTTGATGAGAACTGTATGACAACAGTTGACGGTGTATTTGCGGCAGGTGATGTGGTACTCGGTTCAAAGACTGTAGTAAATGCAGTATCACAGGCTAAGATAGCTGTAGAGGAATGCTCAGATATTTAGAGGATTTGGAAGCAAAAAGTGGAATAATACTTGACAAAGATAAAATCAAGTAATATCATATGGTGCATAAACGAAGAAGAGAAGAGTAGCATATATTGAAATTACAGAGAGTTGCAGGGCTGAGAGCAACTTACGGATGTATATGTGAAGACCGTCTCGGAGTGGCTTTTAATAGAGCACGGTGATTCCGTTATAATCAAATGAGGGATATTATATATCCGAATTAAGGTGGAACCGCGTACATCGCCCTTAAACGAGAGTTTGAGGGCGATTTTTTGTAGTTTGAATGGAGGAAAGATGAAAGTAACATTAAAAGACGGCTCAGTAAAAGAGTACGACAGCAAGAAAAGTATTATTGATATAGCTAAGGACATAAGTGAAGGACTTGCAAGAAGTGTGGTTGCAGGTGAGGTAAACGGTGTAATGCATGACCTGAGAGATGAGATAGACAGTGACTGTGAACTGAATCTTATTACATTAAAAGATGAAAAAGGACTTTCGGTTATAAGACATACTACTTCACATGTGCTTGCTCAGGCTGTAAAAAGAGTTTTTCCGCAGTCAAAGCTTGCTATAGGACCAAGCATTGCTGAAGGATTTTACTATGATTTTGAGCATGAACCGTTTTCAAGAGACGACCTTGATAAGCTTGAAGCCGAGATGAAGAAGATTATAAAAGAGGGCGAGGCTATAGAGAGATTTGAGCTTCCGAGAGAAGAAGCAATCAAGTTTATGGAAGAAAAAAATGAACCTTACAAGGTGGAACTTATAAAGGATCTGCCTGAGGGAGAGAAGATATCTTTCTATAAGCAGGGTGATTTCACAGACCTTTGTGCAGGACCTCATCTACAAAGAACAAAGGATATAAAGGCGTTTAAGCTTGTTTCATCGTCAATGGCATATTGGAGAGGCGATTCAAACAAGGCGAGACTTCAAAGAATCTACGGTACCGCATATAATTCAAAGGAAGAGCTTGAAGCATACTTAAAGCATCTTGAGGATATCAAGTTAAGAGACCACAATAAGCTCGGTAGAGAGATGGAACTCTTTACTACTGTGGATGTTGTAGGTCAGGGACTTCCTCTTATGCTTCCAAAGGGTACAAAGATGATTCAGAAACTTCAAAGATGGATTGAGGACCTTGAGGATAACGAGTGGGGCTATGTAAGAACAAAGACACCCCTTATGGCAAAGTCCGACCTTTATAAGATTTCAGGCCACTGGGATCACTATCAGGACGGTATGTTTATTTTGGGAGATCCTCAGCATGACGGAGAAATCCTTGCGCTCAGACCTATGACATGTCCGTTCCAGTACTATGTATACAAGAATACACAAAAGTCATACAGAGATCTTCCTTATCGTATGGGTGAGACATCCACACTTTTCAGAAACGAAGATTCAGGTGAGATGCATGGACTCACAAGAGTAAGACAGTTCACTATTTCTGAAGGTCACAATGTAATCAGACCTGATCAGGCCGAGGAAGAGTTACAAAGCTGCCTTAACCTTGCAATATATGTACTTGAGACTTTAGGTCTTAGAGATGATGTAACATTCAGACTGTCAAAGTGGGATAAGAACAATAAGGAAAAATACCTTGGAGATGAGGCTTACTGGGAAGGTACACAGGCCGCACTCAGAAATATCCTTGTAGAGAAGGGACTTCCGTTTACAGAGGCTGACGGTGAGGCCGCATTCTACGGACCTAAGATTGATATTCAGGCAAAGAATGTATACGGCAAAGAGGATACAATGGTTACAATCCAGCTTGATGCCGCTATCGCGGAAAACTTCGACCTTTACTATATCGACCAAAACGGTGCAAAGGTAAGACCTTACATTGTTCACAGAACATCTCTTGGATGCTATGAGAGAACACTTGCATGGCTTATTGAGAAGTATGCAGGAAAGTTCCCTACATGGTTATGTCCTGAGCAGGTAAGAATTCTTCCTATATCCGATAAGTATGCGGACTATGCAAACTCAGTGTTGAAAGAGCTTAAGAAAAACGGTGTGGATGCTACTGTCGATACAAGAACCGAGAAGATAGGCTTTAAGATAAGAGATGCAAGACTTGCAAGACTTCCGTATATGCTTGTAGTAGGCGAAAAGGAAGAGGCTGAGGGAAGCGTATCTGTAAGAAGCAGATTTGCAGGAGATGAAGGAAGCAAGAAGCTTTCAGACTTTGTAGATATGATCTGTAAGGAGATAAGAACAAAAGAAATCAGAAAAGAAGAAGTAACTGAATAAGTATAAAATATATGGCAAAGATCGCTTCGGGTCTTTGCCATATTTGATTATTTGTTTATAACATCCTCCAATAAATGCAGAGGGAAAGGCGGTGAAGCCAAAGGTCTTACGGCTATTGACATCAAAAGTACAGGGTTGTCATCTGCCGCACTTCTGTTTGTATTAATTTTACCGCATTTTTTACACCTGTGAACGATTGCCCATTCGCCCTTGTCCTTAACCCATATGGAAATAGGTTCCATAATGCCTTTACAATCACTTTTCCGATCGCCCGGTTCATTGTCTACATGAATGGAACAAAGACAATAAGGGCAGTGGTTTCTGTGATGTGTGCCTGCGCCCTCAGGTGTAATCATCTTTCCGCAGTTTGCACATGGGAAAAGAGTCGTTACAAGCTTCGTATCTATAGTCGGGTTTTATACTGACGGCATTTTTTTCTTTTTATTGTTCCGTTTCTTTTTTTGAGGAGCTGAAGTGTTGTTAAGATTTTTTTAAGTGCAGCGTCCAAATCAAATTTTTTTCTTGACTCATATTTTTCCTTTCCTTTTGTGTATTTCTTACAATTAAATTTATAAAAGATACATAAATAAGCTCTATGAAATGACTTATGTATCTGATATAATTTGATTGTATAAAAAGCCATAATATATATGATACCGCAAAGACCGGTTAATCCGGTATCGGTCGTATTATACCTAAGAAATTAACATCTGTAAAATATATTTTATGACTGAACAGTGCATATTTGTAAAAGATGTAGGAGGAAAAATGAAAAGAGGAATAGTTGTTTTGGCTGCCGCACTCAGTATGAGTATGGGAATGTCGGTAGCTTCATATGCTGCAAGTTGGGAGCACGATTCAAAGGGATGGTGGTATATAACAGACGATTATAAATATCCGGTAGCACAGTGGAGAAATATTGACGGCAACTGGTATTACTTCAATTCAAAGGGATATACACTCACAGGATGGCAGTGGATTGACGGAAAGTCATACTTTTTCAATGACGGAAGCAATAAAAGTTTCCCGTACAGTGCAATGTTAAAGAGTACAAAATCTCCTGACGGATACGATTTGAATGCCGACGGAGCATGGGTACAAAACGGAGTTGTAATGACAAAGTCCGGAGAAGCGGGTCTTAGTGTAGCACAGGGTATAAGCGGTGAAAATTCCGGAGAGAGAGCGGATCTTTTCTTAAAGCTTAACGAATACAGAAAGTCTAAGGGACTTCCACAGATGGCGGTAAGCAACGAGCTTATGGCTGCCGCACAGAAGAGAGCCATGGAGGCTGCGGCATCTTTCTCGCATACAAGGCCTGACGGTCAGAGCTTTTACACTGTAAAAAATATCACAAATAACTATGTGGGATTATCCGAGATACTTACTATGGATAATTCGGCATCTACAGATATGAAGATAAATTCATTCAAGAATTCACCTAAGCACAATGAGCTTATGCTTCAGAGCGAGGGATTTATCGAGAATCTGCCGGCATCTACAATATATGCAGGTGTAGGTTATTACTACAGTAACGGCTACTACTATGTGGCAATGATTTTCGGACATCAAAAATAAATAATGCCGCCGCCTATATGAGATTAAAGTCATATGGGTGGCGGTATTTTTTATAGATTTACTTTATTCAAATCATTGAAAAATTCGGGATATGATATTTCCACGCAATTTTTATTATCAAGTTTTATCTCTCCGTCAGATACAAGGTTTAAAACGGCAAAAGTCATTGCAATTCTGTGGTCATCGTGAGTGGATATTGTAACATTGCCTTTCAGCTTATCTGTTCCCTTAATCTCCATACCGTCTTTTGTCTCAATTACATCTACACCGAGCTTTGAAAGCTCCTCACACATTACACGGATTCTGTTTGACTCTTTTACTTTAAGCTCCAGGGCATCTTTTATAACTGTTGTACCGTCTGCAAGAGAAGCAAGGGCTGCAAGCAGAGGAAGTTCATCTATAAGTGTAGGTATTATATCTCCGCCTATACAGGTTGCATGAAGCTTTGAATAAGCCACCTTTATATCCGCTACAGGTTCAAAAGAATTTGTTTGATTTATTATTTCAATATTTGCGCCCATATCTTTCAATACTTTTATTATACCGTCTCTTGTAGGATTGATACCTACATTTTCAAGTATCAGCTCCGAGTTCGGAACAAGTATTGCGGCAGCCATAAAGAATGCGGCTGAAGATATATCTGAAGGCACATTTATATCATTTGCAAAAAGTTCACTGCAAGGATTTATTGTTACACTTGTTTTGGGTCGTGGTTAAATCTGCACCGAATTTTTTTAACATCAGCTCGGTATGGTCTCTTGATTTTGCAGGTTCCACTACACAAGTAGGGCTTGAAGCATATAATCCTGCAAGCAGTATGGCGGATTTTACCTGTGCACTTGCTACAGGAGAGTTGTACCTTATACCGTGAAGAGAACTTCCTGTAATTGTAAGCGGCGCAAATCCGTCATTACTTTTTATATCGGCTCCCATCATTGAAAGGGGTGTAATTATTCGATTCATTGGTCTTTTTGTATGGATTTGTCACCTGTAAGCACGGAGGTAAAGTTTTGTGCCGAGGTATTCCGCTTACAAGTCTTGTTGTAGTGCCGCTGTTACCGCAATCAAGTATCTCATTTGGACAGGTAAGCCCGTAAAGTCCCTTTCCGTGAACTTTTTACCGAGGTGTTGTAAAGTTCTATATCAATTCCCATTTTCTTGAATATCGAAATAGTGGAAATACAGTCGGCTCCTGTCAAAAACCCTTTTATATTTGTTGTCCCCTTGGCTATAGAGCCGAACATCACGGCTCTGTGTGAGATTGACTTGTCTCCCGGAACTCTTAATCTTCCTTTTATCATATTACCTCCGTTATAATACCGTATAATTATATTCTCTTAATAATTTGCCTGCCATTTCACAGGAATCCGCATCGTAAAATGAGATATTCAGAGCGCCTTCGCCCTTCTCTCTGTTGTGATTGATACCTATATTTTTGATACTGATTGAGTTTGCGGCCAGTATCGCGGAAATAACGGATATCGCACCGGGTTTATCCTGTATATGCACGCTGATATCATGTTTTGAAATAATGACTCCTTGAGAGTTTGAGTCAAAGGAGTTTCTGTACTCTCCTGATTTTTCAAACATATTGCTGATATAAAGACTTGATTTGTCGGACAGATGTGCGTATACATCCTCAAGCATATCAATGTATTTTCTCAGTATCTTATTGATAGGCACCGAGTTTACCATGCATATCTGCTCCCACATAATGGGAGAAGCCGCCGCAATCCTTGTTATATCCTTAAAGCCGCCTGCAGCAACTCTTTTCATCACCTCGTCGCTGTAGTCGTTGTCCTTTACAAGATTTACCAAAGCTGCCGCAAGTATATGCGGCAGGTGACTGACTGTAGCTACCACATTGTCATGTTTTTGATAGTCTATTACAAAAGGAATGGCCTTTATCATTGTAACAATATCTGTCAGTACATCAAGTTTTTCTTTTGGAGTCTTTGATGAAGGCGTAATCATATAGTAGGCATTTTCCAAAAGCAGTGCATCCGACGCCGCATAGCCCGTTTTTTCGGAACCTGCCATAGGATGACCGCCTATAAAAACTTCTTCCATATCAAGCTTTTTTGCAAGATTATGAATGGATGATTTTGTGGAACCTACATCCGTTACTATACTTTCTTTCTTAATATAAGGCTTTATCTTTTCAAGGTAGTACTCATTGAACTCTACAGGAGTACATAAAAAGATAATGTCACATTCTGAAAGTGAGGTATCTATATCCTCCAAAATAACATCAATTACTCCGTCACTTTTACCCTTTGAAAGTTCAAGGCTGTTATTTGTATAGGCATATATTTTTGATATCGGTCTGTATTTTTTTATTGCCCTTGCTATGGAGCCGCCTATAAGCCCAAAGCCTATGAAGGCTATGTTATTGTACTTCATAATTCTCCGTTTCCGCTTAACTTTGACATATGAAGTCTATTACATTTAAACTCATTAGTCAACAATTTTACTTTAATGATTTAAAGTGATAAAAGAAAAAGGATATTGTATACTATTTAACTTTACTAAAATGGTATAATTGCACCAAAAATATTATAAAAATATTCTAACAATTTAACTATAAAAAAATTGTAAAATACATTGTATAAATTGAATATAAAACTTGAAATTTTATTGTTTGTTTAGTAAAAATATCTTTATCAGAAAGTCTATTGACGAAAAAAAGGAGGGATTCTCTTATGAAGGTTTATGAAACTAAACAAATTCGTAATGTCGTATTACTTGGTCATGGAGGCTCAGGGCAAGACTACAGTGGCGGAGGCTATGAGCTTTTGTAGCGGGAAATATTTCAAAGATGGGAAGTATTTCAAGCGGAAATACCATAAGCGACTATGACAAGGAAGAAATAAAAAGAGGTTTTTCCATCAGTACTTCTTTGGTTCCGGTAGAATATGAGGGCGAATCCGGAAGCTTGAAGATAAATCTTTTGGATACTCCGGGATATTTTGACTTTGTAGGCGAGGTGGAAGAGGCCGTATCTGCTGCGGATGCAGCCATCATTGTAGTCAATTGTAAAGCGGGAATAGAAGTAGGTACCGTAAAAGCATGGGAAATTTGTGAGGAGTACGGATTACCGAGAATATTCTTTGTAACAAATATGGATGATGACAAGGCGAGCTATCGTGAACTGCTTTTGAAGCTTGAGACACGCTTCGGAAGAAAAGTGGCTCCGTTCCATCTTCCGATCAGAGAGAATGAAAAGTTCGTGGGATTTGTAAATGTTGTAAAGATGAAAGGTAGAAGATTTACACATTTATCAGATTATGTTGAGTGTGAGATACCTGACTATGTGGAGGCGAACCTTAAGATTGCAAGAGAAGCACTTATGGAAGCCGTTGCAGAGACAAGTGAAGAGTATATGGAAAGATATCTCTCAGGTGAAGGCTTCAGTGATGAAGAAATCTCAGGCGCACTCAAGGATAATATTTGCAACGGAGATATAGTGCCTGTTATGATGGGTTCGGGAATCGATGCACAAGGATTTAAGGCACTTATGATGGCTATTGAAAAGTATTTCCCATCACCTGATTTTAAGGAATGTGTAGGCGTGGATGTAAGCAACGGTGAGCATTTCACAGCAAAGTACAATAAGGATGTTTCACTGTCCGCAAGAGTGTTTAAGACAATAGTCGATCCGTTTATCGGAAAGTATTCACTGGTTAAAGTATGTACAGGTACACTTAAACCTGACAGTGCAATCTACAATGTAGGCAAGGAAACGGAAGAAAAGTCCGGAAAGATATATGTACTCAGAGGTAAGAGCGCCATAGAAGTACCTGAGCTTGTAGCAGGTGATATCGGCGCTATGGCAAAACTCAGTGTGACAACAACAGGTGATACTATCGCACTTAAGAGTGCTCCTATACTTTATCACGGTCCTAAGATTTCATCACCGTATACATGTATGAGATATAAGATAGTGAACAAGGGTGAAGAGGATAAACTTTCATCAGGTTTGTCAAAGCTTATGGAAGAGGATTTGACTCTAAAGCATGTAAACGATACTGCAAACAGACAGACTCTTATATACGGTATAGGCGACCAGCAGCTTGAAGTTGTGGTTAGTAAACTTTTAGACAGATATAAGGTTAAGATAGAGCTTTCAAGACCTAAGGTGGCCTTCAAAGAGACTATCAGACAAAAGGTTGAGGCGGCAGGAAGATATAAGAAGCAGTCAGGCGGACACGGACAGTTCGGCGATGTTAAGATGAGCTTCGAGCCTTCAGGAGATCTTGAAAAGCCGTATGTATTTGAGGAGACTGTATTCGGAGGTTCCGTTCCGAAAAACTATTTCCCGGCTGTAGAAAAAGGTATTGCGGAGTGCTGCGTTAAGGGACCTTTGGCCGCATATCCTGTAGTAGGTGTTAAGGCTGTGCTTTTGGACGGTTCATACCACCCTGTAGATTCATCCGAGATGGCATTTAAGATGGCTGCAACCATTGCATTTAAGGACGGATTTATGAAGGCCGCTCCTGTACTCTTGGAGCCTATATATACAGTCAGCGTAATAGTACCTGACAAGTTCACAGGCGATGTTATGGGAGATCTTAATAAGAGGCGCGGAAGAGTACTCGGTATGGAGTCCGTTAACCACGGTAAGCAGCTTATTAAGGCTGATGTTCCTATGCTTGAAATGTTCGGATACAATACTGAACTTCGTTCCATGACAGGCGGTATGGGCGTGTTCAGCTATGAGTTTGCAAGATATGAGCAGACTCCGGGTGATATCCAGAAAAAAGAGGTTGAGGCCAGAGCTTCAAAGCTTGATGCCGATGCCGAATAATATATTGATTTAATAATCGGGGCTGTCGCTATGTAGCTTTAAAGTGACAGCCCATTTTATTTTAAAATACTGTTTCTTTTGTGAATCTCTTTTATTACAGGTCCGAAACTTTGTGTAATTATCATTTTTAAAATAATAAAATATTCTGTATTATCCTTGTAAGAATTCTTACTATAATGTTACAGATTGAATAAAGGGGTTGAAAATTTTTTTTCAGATGGGTCTATATTAGTGCCAACGAAATAAAGTTTATAAAAAAAGGAGATATCATTCATGCGTTTATCAAACATTAAAAAAAGGTAGTTGTTTCAGTAGGCTTAGCTTTAGGCTTGGTTTCAGGAAGTATGGTTGCTTTTCGGTGCACAGTCAGATATTATTGTACCGGGACCTATAGTAGCAACATTTAATGGAATAAGAGCTACAGGTACTAATGCAACTTATTCTAATGCGACTAAGTCAAATGCAGACAGTCACTCGTCAAGTAGCTCAAGTTCATCAAGCTCATAGGCGGAGGAAGTGCAAGACCTGTAAGCACAAACAATACAAATACTACAAACAATGTAGGACCTAACGGAAGCTCATACAACTCAAATACAGCTAATGTAAATACAAATACAAATACAAGAAATGTAGGACCTGCAGGCGCTAACAACAACGGTGCAACAAAGGGAGACGTTACAGCTGCTAAGAGAGGCAGATTAAATGTTCCTAAGACAGCAGATGCTTCAGCAATGGGATTATATGCAGCATTACTCGGTCTTTCAGCTGTAGGCGGTGCTTTTGTAGTAGCTACAAAGAAGAAAGAAAACTAATTTAGACATATTTTTAGGTCTATAGTGTATAAACATTTTAGGCAGGCTATATAGCCTGCCTTTTTGTATATTTATATTTAAAATTGGCTGTTTCTTATAAAAAACATGAAATTGCCAAAGAAATAACGAACCTTACTTTATTTTATTTTTTGGATATAGTAAAATATAACTGCTCATTGAGGCGGTTATCCGTCTCTTAACAAAGGATTTATTTAGTGGAGGAATATTGTGAGAGGTGTTGAAACAAGAATTCAGGAAATAAGGCACAGAATCTTTAGGGAAGTTGCAAGAATGGCATACCACACGGAGTGGCCTGTGGATAAGAGAATAGAAGAACTTCCGTATAAGATCATTCCGGGCGAGGTTGGAAATTTTAGAAACAATGTTTTCCTGGAGAGAGCTATAGTCGGAGAGAGATTAAGACTTGCTATGGGATTGCCTTACAGAAGTGCGGCAAATCATGCTCCGCTTTCAGAGGGTATAGAACTGGCTGATAAGGCTGAAACATATTATACACCACCGTTGATCAATATTATAAAGTTTGCCTGTCACGGCTGCGTGGAAAAAAGAGTCTATGTTACCAACGGCTGTCAGGGTTGCCTTGCACATCCTTGTGCCGAGGTTTGTCCTACAGGTGCTGTAAGCATCGACAAAGAGAGCGGATTTTCAAGTATCAATCAGGAAAAGTGTATCAAATGCGGAAGATGTGCAAATGTCTGTGCTTACAATGCAATAATAATACAGACAAGACCTTGTGCGGCTTCATGCGGTATGGACGCCATTTCCTCAGATGAGAACGGAAAGGCCGATATCGACTATGACAAATGTGTATCCTGCGGACAATGCCTTGTAAACTGTCCTTTCGGTGCTATTTCGGACAAGTCACAGATTTTCCAGACTATCAGAGCTATACAGTCGGGAGAGAGAGTATATGCGGCGATTGCACCTGCATTCGTAGGACAGTTCGGACCTAAGGTTACACCGGGAAAACTTCGTGCGGCTATGAAAGCGCTCGGATTTGCGGACGTATTTGAGGTTGCAATAGGTGCCGATCTTTGCGCCACTCAAGAGGCCGAGGACTTCCTTGCTGAGGTTCCTGAAAAGTTACCTTTTATGGGTACATCATGTTGTCCTTCATGGGCATTGATGGCAAAGAAGGTATTCCCGGATCAGGCAAATTGTATATCAATGGCGCTTACACCTATGACACTGACAGCCAGACTTATAAAGAAACATCATCCTGACGGTAAGGTGGTATTTATAGGACCTTGCTCTGCAAAGAAGCTTGAGGCTATGTGGACAGAGGTTAGAAGTGAGGTGGATTTTGTACTGACATTTGAGGAGATGGCAGGAATCTTTGATGCCAAGCATATAGATATTGAAAATCTTGAGGAAGATCCTAACGGTGTCAACGACGCTTCTACAGCCGGAAGAAACTTTGCCGTAGCGGGAGGAGTCGCAAAGGCGGTAGTAGGTGTTATAAAGAAGCAATATCCTGACAAAGAAGTTAATGTTATGAATGCGGAGGGATTGGTTGACTGTAGGAAGATGGTAATGATGGCAAAGGCCGGAAAGTATCCGGGATATCTTCTTGAAGGTATGGCTTGTCCGGGAGGCTGTGTTGCAGGACCTGGTACAATGCAAAATATCAAGAAGTCACAGGGAGCCGTAAATCAGTACGCATCAAAAGCAAGCCATATAGTGGCAAGTGAAACCGAATCCGTAAAGGAACTTGATAAATTGGTTGAATAAAATTAAAACTATTAGCACTTGAGTTACTCGAGTGCTAATTTTTTATTGACATTTGTATTTTGGTTGATATAATAGATATATCAGGCAAATGTGAAGCATTTGCTAATTTATTTGAGAGGTGATGACATGAAAAAGGGAAATTTATCAATAAACAGTGAAAATATTTTTCCGATTATAAAAAAATGGCTGTATTCAGATCATGATATATTTGTTAGAGAGTTGATATCAAATGCGACAGATGCAATAACAAAACTTAAAAAGTTAAGTCTTGCAGGTGAGTTTACAAAATCTGAAGATGAAAAGTATAAGATTGATGTTGAAATCAGTCCAAAGCAAAAGATTATACGCTTTATCGACAACGGTATCGGTATGACCGAGGAAGAAGTTGAAAAGTATATAAATCAAATAGCTTTTTCAGGTGCTGTCGATTTTATAGAAAAGTATAAAGACAAGGCAAATGAAGAGCAGATAATAGGACATTTCGGACTCGGATTTTATTCCGCATTTATGGTTGCCGATAAGGTGACTATAGATACATTGTCATATAAGGAAGGTTCAAAGCCTGTTCATTGGGTAAGTGACGGCGGACTTGAGTTTGAAATGGGTGAAGGAGATAAAGCTGCAAGAGGAACTTCCATCACGCTTTATCTGAATGAGAACTGCCACGAGTTTGCAAACGAGTTCAGAGTAAGAGAAATTTTAAACAAATACTGTTCCTTTATGCCTGAAGAGATTTTCTTAAAGGATATTGATGCAGAAGAGGCTTCAGAGATAATAGACAAATCAGAGCTTTTGGATACCGATACCGTTATAGAGAATATCATAGAGCCGGCAAAGACTGAGGAAAAGGAGAAAGAAGACGGTACCAAAGAAGTTGTGGAAGTTGAACCTGCAAAGGAAAAGGTAAAGATAGTAAAGCGTCCTGTTCCGATAAATGATATACATCCGCTTTGGACAAAGCATCCTAACGAGTGCAGCGACGAGGAGTATATTGAATTCTACAGAAAAGTGTTTATGGACTACAAGGAGCCGCTTTTCTGGATTCATTTGAATATGGATTATCCTTTCAATCTGAAAGGTATACTTTACTTCCCTAAGATAAACAGCGAGTACGACTCTATAGAGGGTACTATAAAGCTTTACAACAATCAGGTGTTTATTGCCGACAATATAAAAGAAGTTATTCCTGAGTTTTTACTGCTGTTAAAGGGTGTAATAGACAGTGCGGATATTCCTCTTAATGTATCAAGATCTGCATTGCAAAATGACGGTTCGGTAAAGAAAATCTCGGAGTATATTGCAAAGAAGGTGGCGGACAAGCTTTCCGGAATGTGCAAGACCGAGAGAGATAAGTATGAGAAGTACTGGGATGATATAGCACCTTTTATAAAGTACGGATACTTAAAAGATGAGAAGTTCGGCAAGAAGGTGGAGGATTACATTTTATTCAAAACCATAAATGACAAATACCTTACAGTTGATGAGCTTATAAAAGAAAACAAGTCTGATGAGCCTGAGAGTGATTCTGCAGATGAGAAAACGGACAGTGATGAAAAGGCAAAAGAAAATGAAGAGAAAAAGACTGATATCTTCTATGTAAATGATGTAAAAGAGCAGAGTCAGTATGTAAATATCTTCAAATCGGCAGGCAAGGATGCTGTAGTACTTCCGCACAGTATAGATGTACCTTTTATATCAACTCTTGAAATGAAGAGAGGAGATGTAAAGTTCTTAAGAATAGACTCCGATGTCAGTGATGATATGAGAAGTGAGGATATAAGCGAGGAATCAAAGAAGGCTTATGATGAATTATGTGAGAAGGTAAAGAGCGCACTTCACAACGATAAGCTTAAGGTAAGTGTGGAGCATCTGAAGAATGATGAGGTTTCTTCAGTTATTACTGTATCTGAAGAGAGCAGAAGAATGCAGGAGATGATGAAGCAGTACGGTATGATGGGAATGGACCCTTCCATGTTCGGAGGCGAAGGAGAGACACTTGTGCTTAATGCAAATCATCCGCTTGTAAAGGAACTCTTATCAGACAGTCACAAAGAGTATTTTAATATGATTTGTGAGCAGCTCTATGATATGGCTTCCATATCACATAGCCCGCTCTCACCTGAGAGAATGACTGCATTTATAAAAAGAAGCAATGAAAAGTTCCGTTACAAGCTTTACGAAAAAATCACTGCGGAGATTGAGGAAATTAATGCAGAAATCGCATGGAGCGGGGTACAGATCACAATAAACTCGGAGTATGTACCGGATTATCTGAATGAAATCGTTGAGCAGCTAGTACATTTATGGGAACTGGATACCAGTACATTTGTTTACGGAAGCGGAAAGCGAAAATCCAAAGAACAGCGTCATTATGAACACTTGACTACTTTCTGTCAGAAACTTCAAGAATACATACAAAAAATTGAAATCTGTGGTCCTAACCGAAACAGTTACTCTAAAACAGATAACTCCGCTACCTTTATGCGTATCAAAACGGATTACATGGGCAATGATCAGATTCTGCCGGCATATAATGTACAGATTGGTGTAGCAGATGAATATATTGCAGTTGTTGATGTGAACCATTATCGTTCGGATATGGATTGCTTTGTTCCTTTGATGGAGCACTTCAAACAAACTTATGGATTCTATCCCAAATATCCTGTGGCAGATGCCGGATATGGCTCATACAATAATTATATTTTCTGTGAACAGAACGGAATTGAAAAGTATATGAAATTTCCAATGTTTAAAAAGGAAACTAAGGATCGGAAATATCATGAAGATCCATTTCGTGCAGTTAACTTCAGAATTGATGAACAAGGAGTCATGAGATGTCCTAACGATAAAGCATTCCATTTTTTATACAGAAAAAATGTGAGGGGAAATCAGTACGGGCGCAAGGAAGAAGTGTATGAATGCGAAGACTGTAGCGGATGTCCATATGCAAAGAAATGTAAGAAGACAGATAAGAATCGAACCGTTCGGATCAATCAGGAACTAACTTCCATGCATCAGGAAGTAATCGAAAACCTGGAAAGTATCCACGGTGCGTTATTGAGAATGAACCGTTCGATACAAGCAGAAGGTACTTTCGGAATTATGAAAAGCAACCGTTGGTACCAGAGAATTGTCCGAAGAGGTATTCATTCAGTCAAACTGGAAGTTTTACTCGTGGCGATAGGCCATAATTTATATAAATATCAGAAAAAAAAGACAAGAAACAGAACTGCCGCATAGATTCAAAAAAAGAATTTCTATGGGGTAGGGGAAGTGTGCTTTTTTTGCGTATGATTTTAGTCATTTATACACAATAATTGCAAAAAGGGAGATGCGAAAAAACTCAATCGAGTTTTTTCACACCCCCTTTCATCACCCCTATGAGCTAAGCTCCAACTCTCTATGCGTCTGCCTTCCGACAACTTTACAACTCATATCTCTACATCATTCATTCCATCGCCAAACCCAAAGGTGTCAGAAAGTGGAACATTCAAATACTCTGCAATCTTTTGAATGCCTCTTCCCTTATCAAATTGGCGATTGACTAATTCGCCATTGACACAACCATGGGCTGGAACATCTTGAATGACAAATTGAAAGTCCTTTTCCAGTGCCTGTCTGCACTCATCAATCTGTTGCTCCTGTCTGGCCATAATCACAACCTTATAAATTGGCTGTCCATCATATTGAGACATTGGCTTGATGCCAAGATTTTCAGAGAGTGCTTTTCTCCAGCGCTCAATCTCCGAATTTCCGCCCTCTGTGCCGTCCAAAAGTTCTTTCAAATCCTCATCGCCGAAAGAGCCATCCTTACCTTCAATCGTACAAAACACACCTTTTTTATGAAGAAGCTCAAGTGCTGTATCTAGCTGCTCCTTCCTCATTGGAATATCAACAATGACCTTGTCCTTATAAGTGACATAACCACCAGAACTGCCTACAACACCATCAAATCCATAGACAAGAAGTGGCTTTAGCATATCTAAATTTCTTCCTGTGCAAAGAAATACCTTATGACCATTTTTTTGTGCCCTGCGAATGGCCTCCAGTGCACTGTCTGGCGGGACATTGGTTCCTGCCGGTGTCAAGGTTCCATCAATATCTAAAAAGATTAACTTTTCCATAATTCCCCCTATTTAAACTTTGTCACCAACCACACAAAGTCATGATTTGGAATTTCAACTGCCTTAGCTTCTCTCTTTTTATTGGTCAACATATCCTTATAATCTTCTGGCTCATCAATCCAAGCAGTTTGATAAAATGGACTAAAGTTAAAGAGTGCAATCAACTTCTCACCCTTATAATATCTTCCAATGCCAAGTACTGCGTCATTATAAGTTTCCACAATCCAAGTGTCCGCTGCTCCATCAAATACACTGTACTTACTTCTTAACTTCTCCAGCTTTTGAATGGCCTTAAAAATTCTTCCTTCTCTGCTCTTTGTCTGCTTTCTCTTCTTTGCCTCATCCCAACGGAAATCTCCTCTGTGCAAATATCGAGAATCGTCCCATTTCAGTGGATTCTCGTGATAGCTATAGTCATTGAGCTGACCAATTTCATCTCCCGAATAGAGCACTGGAATACCTGATTGTGTGAGCAAGAAGGCATGTAACATAATATCTAGACGAATGGCACGGTCTAATTTTTCTTCATCCCTTTCATACTCTGCTGCCTCAATTCCACAAAGAGATGCCGTTGTTCCACAAAGTCTTGCATCGCCGAGTCGAGGGTCATCATTATATAGCTCTCCTCTCGCATCGGAATAATCAGTATATCCTCTAAAGTAAGCATTTAAAAATCTCTTGTGCTCCACCTCATCTACACCAAATTGCTTGAGGAAATTGTAATCAAGTCCCCAACCAATATCATCATGGCAACGCAAATAATTTAAGAAGACATACTGCTTTGGAAGTGCAAATACCTGTCCGAGCTGATGCTTCATCAATCGCACATCATGTGTGGCCAATGTATGCCATGTTGTTGCCATTGTCGTTACATTATAAAGCATATTGCACTCTGGCTTTTCTACAGTTCCAAAATATGGAACAACCTTGCTTGGTTCCATAACAACTTCACCGAGAAGAAGAGTTCCTGGACAAACAATCTCTGTTGCAATTCTCATAATGCGAACAAGGGTATGAACCTGTGGAAGATTTCTACATGAAGTTCCCAATGTCTTCCAAATATATGGAACTGCATCCAATCGAATAATATCCACACCATGATTGCACAAATTGAGCATATTGGCCATCATATCATTAAATACAACTGGATTGGCGTAATTTAAATCCCATTGATATGGATAAAATGTTGTCATCACAACCTTTCCAACCTCTGGGCACCAACTAAAGTTCCCCGGTGCTGTCTGTGGAAATACTTGTGGAACGGTTTCCTCAAAGGCATTTGGAATATTCCAATTGTCAAAAAAGAAGTATCTCTTTTGATACTCATAATCCCCTGCCTTTGCCTTTCTCGCCCACTCGTGATCTTCTGATGTGTGATTCATTACAAAGTCAAGGCAAAGGCTCATATTATTGGCATGGCATTCCCTAGCTAAGTCAGCCAAATCCTCCATTGTCCCCAACTTTGGATCAACTTTTCTAAAATCTGATACCGCATAGCCACCATCTGATCTTCCCTCTGGACTCTCCAAAAGTGGCATCAAATGAAGATAATTTACACCTGATTCCTTGATATATCCCAAATTTTCCTTGACACCCTTTAAATTCTTAGCAAAGCAATTCGTATACATGAGCATTCCGAGCATATCATTGCCCTTAAACCAGTCCGGTGAAGCCTCTCGGATTAAATCCAACTCCTTCAATGCATCTTCTCTCTCTGTATAATAATCCCTCAATACTTTCATAAAATAGTCAAAGGCCTGTGTATCATTATTATAGAGCTCGCAATAGAGCCACTTTAATTCATCATAGTATCTCGCCAAGCGCTGATCAAAAACTTCTTCTCTCATGTTGTCTCCTTTATATATGGCATCGGTTCCAGTATTTTATATAAACAATTCTTGTTAATTATAAGCCAATTCCTTTATTTGTGCAATCAATTGCACTTTCAAACTAATTGCAATACTATACAAATTTTTTTTCTTAAATTGTGCAGTTTGCCAGCCTTCCACACAATTTAAAAGGGGCTGTGAAATAAGTCCCTAAAAGAAATAGGACCATTCGTTCATGCGAAAGGTCCTATTTTTGTGGTAAAATTAACTTGCAATGAAAACTTTACACAGTACTTATTGTAATTCAAAACAAGGATATTTACCACTGTTTCTTTCAGATTGTTTGGATCTGCTGGATCCTGTTTTAACATTTGACAGATTGATAGGAGGAATCGATTTAAACAAGTATCTGACGGATATTCCGGAGTACACAACCGGACGACGCAGATATAATCCGGTCAACATGTTAAAAACAGTACTTTTCGGATTTATGACTAGCGGTTACTGCTCTCTGAGAGAACTGGAAGACAACTGCAAAGTTAATATCAGGTTCATGTATCTCATGGATCACCGGACTTCGTCATACAGAACCTTTGGATATTTCATCAATAAAATACTTAAAGATAAGATTGAAAACATTTTTAATGACATCAATCATGCTATCTTTAACGAGGAGCATGTAGATCTTCAACATCTCTACATCGACGGCTCCAAGTTTGAAGCAAACGCAAACAAGTATACCTGGGTATGGAAGAAGGCTACCGAAAAGTTCCGTTACAAGCTTTACGAAAAAATCACTGCGGAGATTAAGGAAATTAATGCAGAAATCGCATGGAGCGGGGTACAGATCACAATAAACTCGGAGTATGTACCGGATTATCTGAATGAAATCGTTGAGCAGCTAGTACATTTATGGGAACTGGATACCAGTACATTTGTTTACGGAAGCGGAAAGCGAAAATCCAAAGAACAGCGTCATTATGAACACTTGACTACTTTCTGTCAGAAACTTCAAGAATACATACAAAAAATTGAAATCTGTGGTCCTAACCGAAACAGTTACTCTAAAACAGATAGCTCAGCTACCTTTATGCGTATCAAAACGGATTACATGGGCAATGATCAGATTCTGCCGGCATATAATGTACAGATTGGTGTAGCAGATGAATATATTGCAGTTGTTGACGTTAACCATTATCGTTCAGATATGGATTGTTTCGTTCCTATGATGGATCACTTCAAACAAACTTATGGATTCTATCCCAAATATCCTGTGGCAGATGCCGGATATGGCTCATACAATAATTATATTTTCTGTGAACAGAACGGAATTGAAAAAGTATATGAAATTTCCAATGTTTAAAAAAAGGAAACTAAGGATCGGAAATATCATGAAGATCCATTTCGTGCAGTTAACTTCAGAATTGATGAACAAGGAGTCATGAGATGTCCTAACGATAAAGCATTCCATTTTTTTATGCAGAAAAAGGTGTGAGGGGAAATCAGTACGGACGCAAGGAAGAACTGTATGAATGCGAAGACTGTAGCGGATGTCCATATGCAAAGAAATGTAAGAAGACAGATAAGAATCGAACTGTTCGGATCAATCAGGAACTAACTTCCATGCATAAGGAAGTAATAGAAAACCTTGAAAGTATCCACGGTGCGTTATTGAGAATGAATCGTTCGATACAAGCAGAAGGTACTTTCGGAATTATGAAAAAGCAACCGTTGGTACCAGAGAATTGTCCGAAGAGGTATTCATTCAGTCAAACTGGAAGTTTTACTCGTGGCGATAGGCCATAATTTATATAAATATCAGAAAAAAAAGACAAGAAACAGAACTGCCGCATAGATTTAAAAAAAGAATTTCTATGGGGTAGGGAAAGTGCGCTTTTCTTGCGTATGATTTCAGTCATTTATA
>BNJU01004183.1_pt1 | contig 52563 bp, 40 predicted proteins | sample 8539281 | NCBI WGS metagenome assembly BNJU01 (sample SAMD00202456, study PRJDB9452) | human saliva metagenome | isolation source: human saliva | place: Japan | reverse complement strand
TCAGTTACGGCTGGTTAGGGAGCCCGTTCCCATGGGGGTTCATTGGCGGTCCCAGGCTTCCCGGCATTATCACGGACCCCTGGGTACTGCGCCTGTCCACCGGATCAGACCGGGCGTGAGAGGATCATGCAGAGGATCTCGCAGCACCAACCTGTACGCGCTGAAGGAGGACATTAACACGCCGCGACAAGCGCACACTGCCCAGCAGCGCTCTTCAATCGACCTCCAGGACCTTGACTCCCACCCAGGCACGGCTGGCAGATCACGAGCGCAAAGCACCTTCCGGTCCTGGCCTCGTATTGAATCGGTCATCGAGCGCCTCAAGCGCCACATAGGCGAGCCGCCATTCAGGCCGGCGATGCCGCCCTCAGCGAGCTGGCGGCGCAGGCCACCCGCAGTCGAGGACGAGGTCGCCTCAGGCGTGCGCCGTGCCGAGGTGTTGCGCGAGCGTCTCCCACCTGGCGCAGCGCGGTCGCTGCAGACCCGTCCGCCATTCAGGGTGAGATCGACCAGCTCGGCCAGCGCCAGTCGGCTCGGAGTGGCGCAGATCGTCGCGATGGAGGGCGCTCGACCCTGCCTCGGGAGGAGTCCGAGCGTACCAGTCGGGAGGGAGCTGAGATCCGCGCCGCCGGATCGCGAGCTCACCGCCAAGCTGTGACGCCGGAGTTCTCGCCCGCCGCCTCGATGAGGAGATCGGAGTCCCTGGAGGACTGGCAGACTCCGGCGGGCAACATCGAGACGGTGCTGTCACGATTAGCGAGGCCGTCAACGCACCTCCACTCGCCTCGGCGCGGTGGGTTCTGCGACGCGCTGTTGAGGGCGGTGCTGTCGAGATCGTCCCAGAGCTGGCAGCGACTCGCGGCTTGCCCGAAGGATGAGGTGATAAGCACGCCGAGGACGAACGACGTCATCGTCGTACGGATGGACATCTCGACGGCAGCGCCTCAGGACGCGCGCATCTGCCTCCGGATCCCCATCCGCCGTGCACGGTGGCGTCACTGTCTCAACGGGTCACCAGGCGGAGGACTCGTCGCGCTGCCGACCCGCGCCTCGAGACCCTCGACGTCGTCGACGCTGTAACCAGCCGCGCGAGAGCGGGCGACGTCCGTCCGCGCGCATCGGGCGACAGGGGTCCCGGCGGCACGGCACTGAGAAGCGCGCCGGTGAGAGCCCTCGAGCCTGCTTCGCCATGTGCGAGACCACCTTGCGGGAGCCATCGTTGGCGACAGGTACCACTCGCACCGTCAGGATCTCAACACCGTCGCTGGCAGATGGCTTCCCAGGCGGTCGCATAGTCGGCGGACCGACAGTCGACCACGGCTCGGTGCGCCCCTCGTCCTTGAGCACCGCGAGGTGCGGCTTCCAGAACGACGGGAGTCGTCCCGCCCCGGCAGCGATGCTCATCGACAGCCGGTGATCGGGCACCGATCGGTAGGGGAGAGCACGCGCAGGCCCGAGAAGATGACGCAGTGGCGTTTCAGAGCGCGCCGCGCCCCGTCGTCTGCGCGGCGATCGACTCGAGGTTCGCGGCCCGTACAGGACCCGGTGAACAGCTGATGGCGGGTGCACAGGGCGAGGTTCCAGCCACAGGTTCGTCCTCGTTCGCTCCGCGCTGCGTGGTCCCAGCCTCAGAACGAGGCGGCGTCGGGGACCTGACTCACCTCGGCCAGCGCGGACATCACCGTGCGGCGCGGTGGTGAGCCGCTCGGCGTTCAGGAGCGAAGCGAGGGCAGTGACGGTCACTGCTCGAGCGGTCTTCCTCGGAGGGAGGCAGCAGGATCAGCAACCGCACTGATAAGACGGTACGTACCTGAAGGTCGGGCCTCGCAGGGTAACAACAGGCACTGGGCCCGACGGCGCACCATGCCGCTATGCTGTCCCGTGCGGACGAGCCGACCGAGCGCCGCGTAACGTCACCGCCCTTGTGGTGGTGCAGGCTAGAAAGTCCGGGCCCACAGAGCAGGGCGGTGGCTAACAGCCACCCGGGGTGACCTGCGACAGTGCCACAGAGCAGACCGCCCACCGTATCCCGGTGGGTAAGGGCAAAGGGTGGGTAAGAGCCCACCAGCGCGATGCGTGACCGCTGCGGCTCGGTAAACCCCGCCCGGAGCAAGACCGCACAGCTGGCGCTCGAGGGCTGCTCGCCCGAGTCAGCGGGTAGGTCGCACGAGGCCACTGCGTGACAGTGGTCCAAGATGAATGGTCGCCACCGCCCGCCGGTAACGGCGGGCGGCAACAGAACCCGGCGTACAGGTTTGCTTGTCCGTCTCACTCGATTAGTATACGAGGTGGGGCCAACCAGAATCGTCTGCTGGCCCCACCCCACTGCGTCATGTGAGCGGCCCACTTTGCAGCCACATACACCTCATCGTCGCCGGAGAACCCGTGACGGCAAACACGCCTGCTGTCATTGGCGGTGGCCTGATCCACGAGGGAAGACGAAGTTTTCTTCGCAGATCCCCGTCTCGAGGCATGTCCTGCTGGTTGAACATGGAGTCGTCGATGAACGACTCACTTCCTGAGGTATTGCCGTCGTGGGAGTAGTCGATGTCGCAGACTCGTACTTCTGGTACCGTCCTTGCCCTTTGTAGGAAATTCTCACTGGGACGCGGATGTAGACCTTGCCGGCGGGCGGGTCCTGGTAGATGTACTTGTTGGCAGCCTTGATGCTCATTCGCGTTCGACTCAACCGCCCTGATGCTGACGGTCACCGTGGTGTCTGGTCGTCGTCGTACTTTCCGGCCTTGAACCCACGGACGACCTAGGACTGATGAGATTTCTTTCGGGTCAGACCCGGGTCACTGCTTCCTGTGATGAACCTGCGGACGCTCCGGCGGACGCGAGCGCCTGAGTCCTGGGCTTGTCCCTTCGTTGACGAATCCAAGCTTACTGCTCTGCGAGGAGCTCTGCTCGGCCTTGTTGGAACCGCATTGTCATCAGAGCCACTCACGGCCCACACGACACCGGTGATGACGAGTACCACGAGTACCGCGGCGCCGGTCCAGGGCCCACCACTGCTGGGTGATCGGCTTTGGAGCGCGGTCCTCCCCGGTCCTCGGATGGCTCCAGGCTGCCCAGTTGCTGACAGAGGCTGCGGGCTCCAGGGCGCCTTGACTCTGGAACGGCGTGGGGGCGTACGGTCCATGTTGGCTGCATACGGACTAGCCCGCTGCCGAGCCGGCGTAGTCACCCAGAAGGCTGAGGCGGACAGGTGGTCGGGTCGGCAACCGGAGCGCCGGTGCCCATCTGCCGTCGCGGTCTGATACGGCCTGGGTCGGCGTCCCATGCCGGGTCGGCCTCGTGGCGCGCCCGCAGCCGAAGCGGCTGATCCGCTGAGAGGGCGGAGCGTCAACCCAGATCTGCCAGCTCGGGCGCCAGGCCCCCAGGCGGGTCAGGCTCGCCAACCCGCGGGCGGCTCGAAGCCCTCCGGCGGCGCGGGCCAGTTCGGTGGTGGATCAGCGCAAAGCCACGAACCTCCGGAGGGGAAAGGGCAGGACTCAGCGTGCGCTGAAACGGAACTGACACGTCCGCTGCCCACGGACGATACGTCGTCACCTCGTTGTCAGCAACGTGCACAGACGTGGATGAACAGACGACACTGGATGGGGAGTTCACTCGACCCAGAGTGGCTCAGGAAGTGTGAGGATCTCGGCCCCGTCGTCAGTGACCACCAGGGTGTGGCCTCGAACTGAGCAGAGGGCGGTCCTTGTGCACCGTCCAGCCATCGTCCCACCGCTCAGCTCGACGCTGCCGAGCGAGCATCGGCTCGATGGTGAACACCATGCCGGTCTCGAGTGAGCGTCGTCGTGCAGGGGAGCGGCGTCGTAGTGGGGAGATGATGAGACCGGGAGTGGAACGCCTCGCCGACTCGTGGCCGGTGTAGTCCGCACCACCCGTAGCTCGAACCGCTTGGCGTAGGCCTCGATGACCCGTCCGATGACGTTGACCTCGCGACCCGGGCTTGGACTGCTTTGATGCCCGCTCCATCGCGGTGCGGGTCGCTCGATGAGCAGCTCCGTCTCAGGGTCCACCTCGCCGACGGCGTAGGTCGCGTTCGTGTCTCGAGCACTCACGATGTAGGCGGTGACATCGAGGTTGATGAGGTCGCCCTCGTTGGAGAGCGGGTCGAGTCAGGGGATCGTGGCAGATGACCCTCGTTGATCGAGGTGCAGATCGACTTAGGGGAAACCCATGTATCCCAGGCAGGAGGGATAGGCGCCGTGGTCGCACAGGTACTCGTGCGCGATCCGTCGAGCTCGTCGGTGGTCACCCGGGGCGATCGCCTGGCGGCCTCGGCCAGGGCGCGGGCGGCCAGTCGGCTCTGCCACCCGGATCCGCTCGATCGTCCTCGGCGTCGCCAGTCTCCGGAGGCCGTCGCGCGTCAGGACCGTGGGAAGCATGTACTGGACGCTCTCGATGGATGCAGGAACATGCCGCTCAGGACTGAGGGTTCCGGGAGGAGCGTGCCGCGTGGTGCGAGATCGGCGAGTGAGGCCGAGGGCGCAGGGGAAGCCGAAGAACTCATGAGGTCAGCATAGGAGCAGACGTCCGACTCGGGGGACTCGTCCGTCGTCCTTCAGACGAGGCGCTGAGACCCTATCCATGTGCGTGACTAGCTCCTTGTCGCCGTCAGGCTGGAGCCAGTGCTTCTCAGCCGGGAAGGAGCTCGCGCACTGCGGACTGCCGTAGTCGGCGGCCGCCTGCTGCAGTGCCTGGCCGACCTGACCGAACTGGTGGGCGAAACGCGGTGACCACTCCCGTCATCCCGCCATGTCCGTCCACACGAGGACCTGGCCGTCGCAGCGGGCGCCCTGCGCCGATACCGATCGTGGGGATCGCGAGCGACTCGGTGACGCGCGCGGCCAGAGGCTCGGCACCATCTCCAGAACGAGGCGATCGCCCGCCTCGGCCAGCGCCCGCGTCGACCAGCCAGCTCCTCTGCGGCCTCGCCGCGCCCTGAACCCGGAAGCCCCCGAGCATGTTGACGCTCTGTGGGAGTGAGATCCCAGGTGCCCCACCACCGGGATACCCGCCTGGGTCAGCGCGCGCACGCTTGCCGCCCGGGGCCTGCCGCCCTCGAGCTTGACGGCGTTGGCCCTCGCCTTCATGAGGGCGCACCGCGCTGGCCAGCGCCTGCTCAGGGACCCTGCCTCGTAGGTGCCGAAGGGCAGGTCCGCCACCACGAGTGCGCGCTGGTCGCCCGGGCCACCGAGCGCGTGGCCACCACCATCTCGTCCAGCTCCACCGGCAGCGTCGAGTCGTGCCCGAGCATGACGTTGCCGATCGAGTCGCCCACCAGCAGCATGATCGGTTTCCGGCGCGTCCAGGATCTGGGCGGTCACGGCATCGTAGGGCGGTGAGCATGACGAGCTTTGGTGCCATCGTGCTTCGCTGCGGCGAGGGTGATGAACACGCACGGGCTTGCCGCCTGCGACGGCGACGGAGGATCCGTAAGGGACTCAGGTGTAGCCATGGGCCCGAGGCTACCCGAGGTCGAGGGAGGCCTCGGCGCGCCGCTGAACTGTCGATGCCGCCTTCACCGGGGCGATCTTCGAAACCTGCCCGACGCACCCGCGCACTAGGCTGGTCCCAGGTAAGTAACGTCTCAGGCGGATTGCGGCTGGACATGCCGTCGGCCCGCTGCCGCACCCCACGCTGAGGAGGCACCATGGACAAGCAGCAGAGTACGTGCTCCGAGCCATCGAGGAACGCGACATCAGCTTCATCCGCCTGTGGTTCACCAGACGTGTCCGGACAGCTCAAGTCCGTGGCGATCGCCCCGGCCGAGGTCGAGAGCGCCTTCGAGGAGGGAATCGGCTTTCGACGGTTCGGCCATCGAAGGACTGACCCGTGTCTTCGAGTCCGACATGCTTCTCGCTCCCGACCCCTCCACCTTCCAGATGCTCCCATGGCGAGACGGAGCCAACGGCGTGGCCCTGCATGTTCTGTGACGTCCTCACCCCGACGGCGAGCCCGCCCGCACCGACCCCGCTCCGTGCTCGAGCGCCAGCTCGCCCGCGTCGCCGAGGCGGGCTACGTGCTACATCCACCCGGAGATCGAGGTTCTACCCTGGTCAACCGCGACGCCGATGGGCGTATCCGTCCCACCGACGACGCCGGCTGCTTCGACCACGTGCCCGGCGGCACCGCCCACGACTTCCGGCGTCACGCCATCCTCATGCTGGAGCAGATGGGGATCTCGGTGCAGTTCTCCCACCACGAGGGCGGGCCCCGGCCAGAACGAGATCGACCTGCGCTTCGCCGACGCCCTGTCCATGGCGGACAACATCATGACCTCCGCGCCGTCGTCGAGGAGGTCGCCCTGGGAGGAGGCTGCCTGGCCACCTTCATGCCCAAGCCCTTCCCCGACGAGTTCGGTTCGGGCATGCACACGCACTTCTCCCTGTTCGAGGGCGACCGCAACGCCTTCTTCGACCCCTCCGGCCAGTACCAGCTCTCCGCCACCGGACGCTCCTTCATCGCCGGACTGCTGCACCACGCCTCGGAGATCACGGCCGTCACCAACCAGCACGTCAACTCCTACAAGCGCCTGTGGGGGCGGGGACGAGGCCTCAGCTACGTGTGCTGGGGCCACAACAACCGTCTCGCCCTGGTGCGGGTGCCCATGCACAAGCCCGGTAAGGCCCAGTCCGCGCGTGGAGTACCGCGGCATCGACTCCTCGGCCAACCCCCTACCTGGCCTATGCGGTCATCCTGGCAGCCGGGCTCAAGGAGGCATCGAGGAGGGGCTATGAGCTTCCCCGAGGCCGAGGACGATGTCTGGGCCCTGTCCGAGATGGAGCGCAAGGCTCTGGGGATCCACGCCCTGCCCACCTCGCTCAAGAGCGCGGTGGCGGCCATGGAGCAGTCCGACCTGGTGGCCGACACCTTCGGGGAGGACACCTCGAGTACTTCCTGCGTAACAAGCGCCGCGAGTACCGGGCCTACGACGCCCAGGTCACCGACTTCGAGCTCAGCCAGTTCTTCCCCCGTGCCTGACGCGAGCAGGAGGCAGCTGTGAGAGACCAGAGCGACAATCGCCCGCCGGTCGGGGCGCCCTCACGGCACAGCTCCTCACCCAGAACCCTGTTGCTGCGGGCCGGCTTCCAGAACGCCACCCGCGCCGAAGCGCTCCTGGGTGACCCCGCGTTGCTGTCCCTCCTTCCTGCAGACGATGACGACCTGATGACTCCGGTAGCACGTGACTGCACCCACCCGCTCCCGGCAGATCAGCCCGGGCGGCAGGCAGCCGACCGGGTGACGTGCGAGCTCGGAGCCGGCCGGAGGAGCTCATCGAGGCCCCTGGCCTCACCGCCGATCCCGACATGGCCCTGCTCAGCCTCGTCCGACTGGCTGAGGCCGCACCGCATCCGAGTCATGCCTCCGGGCCTCACCGGAGGACGTCGACCCTGGGTGCACGCGTGCGCCTGCGGCACTTCTGCGCAGCATCCTCACCGAGCACGCCGCTGAGACGCGCGAGCACAGGCAACGCCTGCTCGCAGTCCTGGGAGCCTCGCAGGCCCTGGGGACTTTCTCGGCCCACCCCGAGCACCCTCATGGCTCTCGCACCGCCAGGGCCTGGGACGCCCCTTTGAACCTGACGCACGCGAGGCGCTGCTGGCGGGCGGTCCAGGACTCGCTGGGACGAGACAGGGCTCGGACGCAGAGGGCCTCAGGCAGCGATGGTGATCGCAGTACCCCGGACGGTCCCGCCCGGCCGTCAACTGGGCGACTGCACGCGCTGCGGCGCGCTATCGGGACCGTCTCACGGCGATCGTCGCCGACGACCTCACCAGCGCAGACCCGATCGAGCACGTCCCGACCGTCTGCCACGCGTATGGCGGAGCTCGCCGACGCCGCCCTGGACGCAGCCCCGACTCGTCGCCCGCGCTGCCGTCGGACCTCAGACGGACGAGGTGGCCCTTGCTCGCGATCGCGGCAAGACCGGCATACGAGCTCAACTACATCTCCGACGTCGACGTTGTCCACGTGGTCGGCCCAGGCCCAGCACTCTCAGACCGTAGGGGAGCCGCTCAGCGAGGAGTTCCTCGTGGAGGTCGGCACCCGCCTGGCCACCGAGCTCGCTCATCGTCGTCTCGCCACCGCGCCCGAGCCGCCACTGTGGCTGCTGGACACGGCGCTGCGCCCCGAGGGCAAGGGACGGCGCGCTGTGCGCACCCTGACTCCCCTACCTGACCTACTACCGGCGATGGGCCGCCTCCTGGGGAGTTCCAGGCCCTGCCTCAGCCAGAGCCTGCGCCGGGGACATGGCTCGGCGCCCTGCCATGAGCAAGGTGTGGCGCCCTCGTGTGGGGCAGGCCAGCCGGCGGGAGAACTTCGTTGAGGACGCCCAGCCATGCGTCGCCGGGTGGAGAAGGAGTTCAGTGCGCGGCGGCGAGGACCGGCGCATCAAGTCTGGGGCCCGGAGGCCTGAGGGACGTGGAGTTCACTGTCCAGCTCCTCCAGCTCGTCCATGGCCGCCCGATGAGAGCCTCGCGTACCCGGCACCCTGGAGGCCCTCGACGCGCTCAGCGCGGGCGGCTACGTCAGTCGGGCCGATGCCGCGGCCCTGAGCAGCTGCTACAAGGCCTTGCGGCTCCTGGAGCACCGCAGCCGCTCTTCCGCCTGCGCAGGACCCACAACCCGCCGCAGAGGGAGGAACCTGCGTCGCATCGAGCGCGGCGTCTCCACCTGTCTGGGCTGCGAGACAGCCTGGGATGACTTCAGCGACCTGCCACGCTGCGCGCCCTTCACCAGGAGATCTACTACCGCCCGTGCTGAGCTTCGCCGCCACCTCAGCGCGGACGAGATGGCGTCGAGCCCCAGGCGGCGACGCGAGCGATCGCCGCCGTCGGCCACGGATCCGACGGGCGCTGCGACACAGTCCAGCGCTCACCGAGGTGGGCCGTCGAGGCAGCCATCCAGCGTCAGCTCCTGCCGGTCATCATCGGCTGGATCGGCGAAGGGCGCCGACCCTGACTTCGGCCTGCTGTCCTCCGCCGCCTGTCGGAGGCCAGCGGCGGCTCGCACTGGTAGCCTGGCCATGCTGCGCGACTCGCCGGTGGCCGCGCGCAGACTGTGCCAGGTGCCTCAAGCGCCCACTGGGCCACCGAGGCGCCTGCGGAAATGCCCTGAGTCCATCGCCTGGTCTCGACGACGACGCTGAGCTCGAACCCCGACGACCTGGCGCTCGGCGCGGAGGAGATGTCGCCGTCCTGCGCCGGCGCAGCCTGAGCGGCCCTGGACGACTCTGCGCTCGGCTGAGCAGGCGCTGAGGCGGTCCAGGCGATCCTGAGAGAGTGCCCGCGAGGAGGTCCGCGACCTCCTGCGCGGACTGCCTCGACGCCATCGATCCGGAGCGCACCGCCCATCCTCACCGACGCCACCGACGCGGTCCTGGGCGGGCGCTGACGGTCGCCACCGGACTGGCGCCAGCGCATGACGGCATCGATGCGGGTCGCCACCGGACACCGCGCTGACGGGCCACTGGCTAGACGGCCTGCCAGCCACGCCGTCGTCGCCATGGGACGCCTGGGAGCTCGCGAGATCGGGTACGCCTCCGACGCCGACGTGCTGTTCGTCCACGAGGCCCGCGATGGTGGGACGATGCCGCGGCCGCCCAGGAGGCCGAGGCTGTCGCCAAACAGGTCGTCGGGCTTCTCGCCCGGCGCGTCCTCACCCCTCGAGGTGGACTCTGACCTACGGCCCGAGGGGCCGCCAGGCGTCAGTGAGCCGTCTCGCCGCTCACGGGGGAGTACTACGGGCGCTGGGCGGCCCCAGGCAGGGCAGGCGCTGCTGCGCGCCCGTGCCTGTGCTGGGACCCGCTGACCTGGGCTGCTTTTCGAGGAGCTCATCAACCCGTGCAGATACCGAAGCGGGCTGAGCAGCCAGGACCTACGGGAGATCCGCAGATCAAGGCCTGGGAGACCGAGTGCTCCTGCGGGCGTTGACCCGCCTGTCACCTCAAGCTCGGCCCCGGAGGGACCATGCGACGGGAGGAGCGCCCAGGGGTTCTTCAGCTGGGCTCCACGCCGCGGATCGCCGAGCGTGCGGACCACTTCGACCATCGCGGCCCTTGCAGGCCGCGGTCCGGAGCCGGGCACGCGAGCGCCGACGACGGGGGAGTGACTGCGGCCTGGATCCTGGCCAGTCGGCTGCGCTCCGCGATTGTCCTGGGGCACCGGCGCACCTCAGGGCCCTGCTCCAGGTCCTCCCTGTCCAGATCCGTGAGATACGCCTGCGGGCGCCCCATCGGCCCGGCAGCGGCAGGGAGCGCGAGTCGAGGACACTGTACCGCCGCAATGCCCGCCACACGCGCGCCGTGGTCGAGCGCATCGTTCTCGCCGACGGAGGTGCCCAAGACTCGTCCCCGTCCGCGCCGACGCCGTCGACCAGTGCCTCAGGTACCGGAACCGGGCCTCGATACCGGGTCCGGCTCAGCGGACTCAGCGAAGGATCCTCGTCGGCAGGCTCCTCGAGGTGGAGCGCAGCAAGAAACCCTCGGTCCTGGCGAACGGGCCGCACCTGCCCGGTCAGGAGACGTCCGGAGGCCCCTACCCCTGGAGCTGACGAGGCTGACGGGGAACCGGCCGGACGAGGTCGGGCGACGAGGATCGCACCGTCGTCGCAGGTCGGTGCCCTGCGGACCTGGCAGACTTGGCGCCGTGAGGCTCATTCTTGTACGACACGGTCGTACCGTCGCCAATGTCATGCAGGCACTCGACACCGCCTTCCCCGGAAAACCCCTGGACGACGTGGGCCTGCAGGAGGCCGACGGACTGCCGGCCCGCCTGGAGCAGGCCGGTCTGCTCCAGGGGACTGCAGACCTGTGGGTCTCCCCGATCCTGCGTGCCCGCCAGACCATCGCCCCTGTGGAGGCGGCCACCGGTCTGAGCGCCACTATCGACTCGGGCCTGCGTGAGGTCCTGGCCGCGGACCTGGAGATGAACACCGATGCACGCTCGGTGGCCTGCTACGTGGACACCACTCGCGCCTGGATGACCGCGCCCTGCCTGCCGCATCCCCGGGTCCCCTGAGGACGGCAGCGACACGCCCAGCGCTTCGACGATGCCATCGGTCGGATCGCGGACCAGCACCGCCAAGGCGGGTGGCTCCAGCGGCCCTGCTTCGTCTCCCACGGCACCGCGCTGCGTCTGTGGACCTCTCTGAGGCGGCGCCGGAGCCGGTGTGGAGCCGCTGTGGATCGCCGACCGCCCCATGACAACACTGGATCACCGTCGTCGACGGCGATCCCGGTGCCGGTGGAGCCTGACCTCCGGGGCGACGCCTGGGACTGACCGCCACGACACCGTCTCGGCGACGCAGCGTCTCCGACCGCCCAGCCCGACCCTCCAGGACTGAGGAGAGAAGGCCTGGGTCTGTTCGGCCTGCGTGGGTTGTCCAAGACCTCCACAGTCACCGGACCTCGCAGATGACGCCGCCGTCCATGAAGATCAGCTGGTCACCGACCGGGCGAAGCCCATTCTGCGTGACAACGCACTATCGTCATCCTGAGGCGGCCAGGCTCCTTATCACCCTGAAGCGACCCGACGACCAGCCTGGGGTCCAGTGCCGAGGTCGGCCTGTCGAAGACATGAGCTCAGGTCCATCGCCAGAGCCCGGGCGATTGCCACCGCTGCTGCTGGGCCGCCGGAGAGCTGAGGTCGAGCCGATCACCGAGCCCCACCCGCTCCAGCAGCCTCGATGCTCGCGCCGCGGGCCTTGGGTCTTGGGGTCCTCTCGACCTGAACTGGTAAAGCCCATGACGTTCTCCAGAGCCGTCAGCGTGAAGAGGCTGAAGCGTCAGACCATGCCGATCTTGGCGGCCGAGCTGCGCGGGCCTTGTCGGACAGGGTGGCAGCTCGGTGCGCACATCGCGCTCGACCACGCATCGCCGATGAGCTCGCCGTCGACCTTGACCCGGCTGGCGTCGATGGACTCCAGCTCGTTGAGCAGCGCAGAAGCGTCGACTTTCCTGGAGCCTGACGGGGCCGATGAGGACCGCACCGAGCCGGGGCACAAACGAGGTCGACACGCGCAGCACGCAGCTCACGAAGAACCTGCAGCAGGTCGCTGATCTCAACCTTCGGCGTCGCATCCGCGGCGTGAGGATGTGCTGGGTGACCCCAGGAAGCGGATCGTCCTGGTCGCAGGGGCATTGAGGATGGCCTGCTGGCGGCTGACAGGCCCCGGCCCGCGGAGACTGGAGGCCTTGTCGGAGCCGAAGCCCCTACCGTAGTAGCGCTCGAGTAGTGCTGACCCACCATGAGGATCGAGGTGATGATGATGTACCAGATGGCCGCGACGATGAGCAGCGGATGATCTGATAGGTCAGCGACGCGGAGTTGGTAGACGAAGTCGTCAGGTCCAGGTGAAGGGGACGGCCAGCGCCAGGGACGTCGTCTTGACATGGAGATCGTCTCGTTGCTGGTGGGCGGCACGATGACCTGTGCATCGCCTGCGGCAGAAACGATCCGCCTGAGGATCTGCCCCTTGCCCATGCCCAGCCCGGCGGCCCTCACTCTGCCCTTCGTCCACGGAGTTCAGACCGAGCGGACGATCTCGAGAGAGTAGGCCCCTCGTTGATGCCCAGTCCGAGGACCGCTGCACTGAAGGGCGTGAAGACCGTCGTCGTCTTGAAGGTCAGAAGCTCGCCGAGGGGGATCACCAGACTCAACTCTGCAGAGCGCGGACAGCGCCCCCAGAACACCAGCTGGTGGGATCGGGGTGCTGCGGAAGAACCACAGGTGAGGCCAGCGCCATCCAGCGCAGGACCGGGTTGAGGACCTGCCGCGATCGCCGTCGTCACCGCCAGACGATGCCGATGGGCCAGGCCATGAAAAGTCAGCAGCAGCGTCCAGCCGACGGCTCTAACTCACTGGGATCTCAGCGGAAGAACCAGACCGGACCGTGGAACTTCTCATTGGTGACCAGACCATGGACGAGCATACAGAACCGTGACGATCGCGGGCACTGATCCAGGTTCCCGCGGGGACCGGCTTGTTGTTGAGGACGACCTTGCGTCGTCAGAGTGGGTGAGGCAGGGCTCACGCTTCACTCGCGGGACTGAGTCTATGGTGTCAGGCAGCGTCCTCCACGCCCCAGTTGTCCAGGATCTTCGCCAGATGCCCTGGTCCATGAGGTACCGGACGGCGCCTGGATCGCGGCGGTGAACTCCGGGCTCCGGCCTTGAGGTCACCACGCCTGGGGTGCGGCGGCCCACCCGCCCAGGGTGACGATCTGGCTGTCGGTCAGCCTGATGGCACACACCACCGTGGAGTCGGAGCGTGGCGTCGATGTGCCGCCGACCAGCCTGTGGTCGGCCTCGACCGCTTGGAGTAGAGCGCACCGACAGGACGTCCCTGCCGGCGTCGCGCAGTCGCCGGCGGCTTTGCGGCATCGGCGGCCCCTGGTCGGTCCGACCTGACTGCCATGGTGCGTCCGCACAGGCTGAGGTGGTCTCGAGGTATCGACCTCCTGGGGTTGCCGGCCTCGATCGCTGAGCGCGTATTCACGTCGACGAGCGTGTCGCGTCCACCTCGGCGGTCCGCCTGGCACGTCACGGTGAAGGAGGAGATGCCGCGTCGTACTGATCCGATCGAGGCGATGATCGAGCCGAACCGGCGTGTGGACCTTTCCCTGACGCCCAGGACGGCGGCGATCGCTGGTCAGAGGTCGACGTCGCAGCTCACGGCCCTTGCCTCGAGGGGTCAGAGGAACCGCCGGTGCATAGTCCGTGGATGCTGCCACGTCCAGACCTGTCCTCGGTGGCCCCCTGGGGAGTTTGGCGATGATGTCGGGCTGAGCCTGACCGAGGAGGTGTCGAGTGAGTGATCTGCGAGCCCGGTTCGCGTTCCAGTCAGCGGCATTGGCAGCATCGCTCAGCACCAGGCAGGCTGTGGCTGCTGCAGCGCTGAGGCGGCGTGTTGGCGGATCCTCATCGTGGTTGTCCTTTTCGGAGTTGATCAAGACAGGAAAGAATATCCGCAATACGGCATAGGGTATGCAATCTGAGGGCGAGAGAGACGAGACGTCGGCCCTGAGCCTCGCTGAGCAGGGAGGCCCAGGCCGACGTCTGAACTCGGCATCAACGGCTCACAGGTCGTGTAGAGCTGGAACTCGTAGGGTGGGGGCGCAGCGCAGCTGGCTCGATCTCGTTGGAGCGCTTGTACCGATCCAGGTCTCGATGAGGTCGCGAAGACGTCTCCTCGGTGAGGAAGTCGTCGCTCCTCCAGCGCCTCCAGCGCCCGGTCCAGGCTGTCGGGAGCTTTGTCGAGTCGAAGCACTCCGCGCGCGAGCTCGAGAGGTCCTTGTCGATGGGCTCACGAGGCTCGATCTGATGAGGATGCCGTCGATGCCCGCCATGAGGACGGCGGTGAAGCACAGGTAGGGGTTGACGAGGGGTCCGGCACCCGGTACCCACGCGCTTGGCCTGGGGGAGGAGCCCGGCGACGGGATACGGATGCAGGCCGAGCGGTTGCGGCCGAGTAGACCAGGTTGACCGGCGCCTCGAAACCGGGGGACCAGACGGTAGGAAGAGTTCACCGACGCTGGTGAAGGCCAGCAGTGCCGGGGGCATGTGCGAGGATCCCACCGATGTACCAGCGGGCCAGGTCGGAGAGCTGGCTGCAGCCGCGCTCGTCGAAGAACAGCGGCTTTGCCGTCCTTCCACAACGAGTGGTGTGTGCATGCTCGAGCCGCTGTCGCCGAAGACATCGGCTGGGCATGAAGGCTGGCTGTCGCCGTTGCGCCAGGCCTCGTTCTTTGATGATGCACTTGAACTTCATCATGCTCGCCGGCGGCCAGCAAGAGCCGGAAGCGATAGTTGATCTCCGCTGCCTGGCGGTGCCGACCCTCGTGATGGGCCCTTTCGATCTCCAGGCTGGCGGCCAGGCAGGTGCGCACCATGCGGTCACGGATGTCGGCCATCTGGTCGTTGGGGAGACGGAGTAGCCGCCCTTGAAGGCGGTCTCCAGCCTTGTAGCTACGCCCTCCTCCCTCGCGCCCGGTGTTCCAGGCCGCCTCGGCGGAGTCGATGGCGGCAGAAGGACTCGGCCGGTAGGACTCGTAGCGCACCGAGTCGAAGAGGTAGAACTCGGCCCGGCACCGATGTAGCAGGTGTCGGCGATCCCGGTGGAGCGCAGGTAGTCCTCCGCCTTTGGCTGCGATGGAGCGCGGATCGCGCGAGTAGACCCTATCCGGTGAAGGGGTCCACGATCGAGAAGTTGACGACCAGAGTCTTCTCCTCGCGGAAGGGGTCCAGGAAGGCGTGGTCACATCCGGAACCAATTTTCATGTCCGACTCGTGGATCGCGGTGAAGCCGCGATCGAGGAGCCGTCGAACATGAGCCGTCGGTGAGGCCTCGTCCCTTGAACGCGGCCACGGGAATGGTGAAGTGCCGTCATGACGCCGGGTAGGTCGCAGAACCGCACATCGACCAGCGCGGACATTCTCCTTTCTCGATGAACGTCAGTGCCTCGGATGCGTCCTCGAACATATCTCCTCCAGATGGACGCGCACACTCCACGCGTATGCATCTGCGGCTGGACATCGGCAACCATATTGATCCGCCCGTGACAAAGGAATGGCGTGTGTTGCCTGAGTGTTTCGCCCATTTTCTGCACAGGAGCCCAGGGGAAATAGCGCTGCTGTGCGGTGATGCGGAAGGCTAAGGACGGAGGAGCCGGGCCTGGCGGCTCAACGGTCTGCGCATCGCGCGACGGTCGGGGCGCACCCGGTTGGGATCGATGTGCTTTCAGATCGGGAGGTTCCTGCCGGCCATCGGATGCCAGTCGCTTGGAGACCTGGGTGATCTCGGCGTCGGTCAGCGCCGTTGGCTTGGTCGGAGCTGGCGCAGCGTCTTGGACAGATCGGTCAGACGCACCTGTCCGGCGTCGGTACCCACCTGAAGCGTGTGGATGGGGACCGTTGACAGCAGCCGGTGGACCTTGCGCTCCTCCTCGGCCAGCATACGGCGGGTGCGGTTTCCCGGTCCCTCCGCGATGAGCACGACGCCGGGGCGCCCCACCAGCCTCCACACGAGGTCCTGGTTCTGGTGAAGCGCCACGGGCTCGGACTCCACTGCACCAACCGCGCCCGATCTGGTCGAGGACCGCCTTGGTCGCTCCCGGCATCCCCTCGATCTGGGCGTAGGAGGCTCGACGCACCGTCATGGACAGGATGATCATGTCGACCATGAGCGCCAGAAGGATGCTCAGGAACAGCCAGTACCACAAGGACATCCCACTGGCGAAGGCTATGGCAACGCCCAGGGCGAGGCAGGCGGCGGACGCGGCCAGCATCGCCCACCCGATCCACGGTAGCTCGCGCCGCGAGATCGTGTAGGAGTCCCTTGATGTTCTGAAGGTATCGGGCCAGCCGGCGCCTTCTTCGGCTGGGGACTGGGCACCACCACGGGGCACAGACAGACGACGTCGGTGCGCTGCCATTACGGTCTCGCCGTCAGGTGGCCGACTCGCGTGCGCGAAGAAGTCGGTGCGTGAAGCCTCGGGCTCCCCGGCTCTCAGCAGGCGGCGGCGAGGTGGGGTGGGTCCCCAGGAGGGCTGACGCCTCCTGACGGGCGGTGGCGGCTCAGCGAGCTGGGCCAGGCGCTCGGGGATAGGGCCAGCCGCGCTTGACCATCGGCCCGCCCCCACAGCATCCCGGCCCGGCAGGAGGAGCGCACCATCGGGCCGCTCATGACAGCCGCGAGCTGATGTCCTCAGCCAGTCGGCTCAGCTCCACGAACTCCTGGGGCTTGACCCAGCGGTCAACGGGTGGTGCAGCTTGGAGGGACTGCAGGTACTGCGTGATGGTGAGGATGTCGCAGCGAGCCTCCACCAGGGCGGCCATCGCCGCCTCGATCTCGTCACGGGTCTCACCCATTCCCAGGATGAGGTTGGACTGATGACCAGCCCCGCCTCCGAGGCGGCGGTGATGACGTCAAGGCTGCCCTCGTAGGAGAAGGCCGGTCGAATGCGCTTGAAGATGCGGGGGACGGTCTCCAGGTTGTGTCCGAGCACCTCGGGGCGCGAGGAGAAGACGTCCTCGCGCGTCGGGGTTCCCTTGAAATCGGGGATGAGCAGTTCGACCCCGGTGCCCGGAGAGAGCTCGTGCACCTGGCGGGCGGTCTCGGCGTAGAGCCAGGCCCCGCCGTCGGGGCGGTCGTCACGGGCCACCCCGGTGACGGTGGCGTAGCGCAGGTCCATCTCCATGATCGAGATCGCGACGCGCCTGGGCTCGTCGACGTCGTACTCGGTGGGGCGGCCGGTGGCGATGTCGCAGAAGTCGCAGCGACGCGTGCACATCTCCACCCACCAGGAAGGTGGCCTCACGATCGTTCCAGCACTCGTAGATGTTGGGGCAGTTGGCCTCGGCGCACACCGTGTGCAGGCTCTTCTCCCGCACCAGGCCGCGGACCTCCCGGTAGGTCCGGAGACGACCGCCCGGGTGCGCAGCCAGTCGGGCTTGGACCTGATGGCGTCTGGGCGTTGCGGCGCTCGACCCGGCAGGAGCTTGCGTCCTTCGGGGCCACGGTGGTGCCTCACGTTCAACTCTCCTCGCCGACGACGATTCCATAGGGAGTCTACTACCCTCCCGGCGATTCGTAGGACCTCGGGCCTAGATATGGGCGGCTGTTGTCACGTGGCGTCTGCCACCAACGGTGCCAGGTGGGTCTCCAGGGCCGCTACCAGGGCGTTCGCGGGGGCGCTGGTAGTCAGGTGCCGGCCAGTCTCCACGCTCAAGGAGGTCACTCCGGCGTCGTCGATCCCGCAGGGGATGATCCGATCCAGGGAGAAGGCGTCCAGATCCGGGTTCACGTTGAGGCCGATCCCGTGCATCGTCACTCCCCGAGCGACCCTCACTCCCAGGGCGCAGATCTTGCGCTCGGTACGAGGGTGCTGGCCGGGTGCCGTGGTGTCCGCGAGGGTGCTCGCGGGGCCGGCAGGCACCCAGACCCCTGAGCGTCCCTCGACCCGGATCGTCTCCAGGCCATGGAGAGCGCACACGTCGATGACGGCGGCCTCCAGCGCCCGCACGTAACGGATGACGTCGATCGGTGCGGCCAGGCGGAGGATCGGGTAGACGGTCAGCTGGCCCGGCCCGTGCCAGGTGGTCTTGCCGCCGCGGTCCACGTCGATGACCGGAACGTGCCCGGGCTCGACGACGTCGCCGTCGGGCCGCTCCCACGTGTGGGTGCGTCTGCCGACCGTGTAGACCGGCTCGTGCTCCATGAGCAGCAGCGTGCTGGGCCGGCGGCCCGCTACGACCTCGGCATGGACGGCTCGTTGTCGCTCCCAGCCCTCACTGAAGGGGATGAGTCGGGAGCCGAGCTCCACGTCCTGACGCAGCACGGGGACAGCCTACGTGACCACAACGGGTGCAAGAACCGGAGTTATCCACAGGCTGGCAGCGCGGTCTGGCCATCTGACGTCGGCGTGGTGACCATGGAGTGCATGAGCCCAACGATGCGCCCCCGCCCCGGTGACCGTCCGCCCGATAGCAATGCCGACGGTGCAGGACACAGCCGGCCGGCCCGTCGCCCGGTGCCTCGGAGGCGCGGCGTGCAGGCCCCGCGCTTCCAGGATCCTGATCTCCGATGCCGAACCGGGCATTCCAGGATCGAGCGCTCACGGCCCTGACCTCAGCAGGGCCATACCGTCGGTGAGGTGATGGGGCGCTCCACCGCCGCCTCGTGCGCCCCGGCGGGCCGGACGCGCAGGGACGTCGTGTGGTCATCAGGGTCGTCGACCTGCCCTCATGGCGACGCGGTGGAGCGTCCGTCCTACTGGAGACCGGGCCGATCTCGCGCGTCCTGCGTCATCCTGGCCTGGGTGACCGTGCGGGAGGTGGTGGCCCTGCCGGAGGAGAGGGCCGCCGTCATCATGGATCTCATCGACGGCGCAGGGCTCGATGTGGTCCTGGGAGCCAGAGGCAGGCTCAGCCTCTCCCACCTGGCCGCCATCCTGGGACGTCCTCGGCTCCGCGCTGGCCTATCTCCATGAGCACGGCGCCGTCCACGGCGACGTCTCCAGCGGCAACGTCCTGGTGACCACCGATGGTCGTCCGGTCCTGTCGACCTGCTGGCGTCCGCGATGGAGACGGGGACGAAGGAGTGCGCCGCCCCGAGCGGCTCAAGGGCGCTCCGGGCGTCGGCGGCCTCCGACGTCTATGCTCTGGCCCGCCTTCTGACCGAGTGCGCGGGGCAGGGCGGAGGCGGGGCTCGACGGCTGGCGGGGCTTCCCTGGGCGACGCCCTGGCCGAGGATCCGGCCGACCGACCGACTGCCCGGGACCCGGCGGCCCGTGCCCGGAGCTGGGCTCAGGCCTCGGCCATCGAGCTGCCCGACGGAGCCCGGCTCGCCGCTGATCGTGCTGCGCCGCGGCCCGCACGCCGACACGCACCGTGGGGTCCAGGCTGGGGCCCGGTCCGGGACCAGGCCGGGCGGCAGGATGAGGTCGAAGGCAGGACCTCGAGATGGTTCCGGTAGGCGGAAGAAAAAGGACCTGGTGGTGCGAACCGTGTTGGCGGGTTCCAGCGGTCATCCGCTGCAGAGGTCGGCGAGGGGGCGCAGGCACGTCCGCATCTGGGGGTGTGCGGCTGTGCTGCTCGTCGCCGCCTGCATGGTCGCCTGGGGCCGGCGGAGGGCTGGTGTCGCTGAGGCCGGCATGGGCGCTCGGCGCGCCCGACCTCGACGACGCGCCTGCCGCCACACGCACCGGCCGGCTCCCGCTCAGAGCCCCTCAACCGGCGCCTCCCCGGGGCGTCGGAGAATCCTCTCCAGCGCGCTGGCCTCGCCGACGGCTGAGGGGACGAGCGGACATGGTCGTGTCGTCGTCGGGCTGTCGGCCGCCCGGGACCGCGCACTCACGGCTGCCGACGCCGGCGCGCTGGCGGCCACGACCGTGCCGGGCTCACCCGCTGCCGAGGCTGATACGCAGGTCCTGAACGGTCTGATCGAGGCCGGTGGAGAGCGTTGGAGGCCTGCAGACCCTCCGTGAGCCAGGTGGTCGATGTGGAGCTGCCCGGGATGCCGCCACGCTCTGGCCCGGTGCCCGGGCAGTGGGGTCACGCTGTCCCAAAGCGCGTCGACGCGTTCGCGCCTCCGGAACGCGGGACGGTTCCCGCGCTGGAGTCACGCCAGGTCGTGCTCATCCTGGTTCCAGGACCATGGCGCGTTGCCGAGGTCCGAGAGGCAGGCTGACTCGTGCCCATGTGCCTCGCGTATCCGTTATGGCTGCGGTACCGGCGGTACCGGCACGAAGGGCTTCCGCGAGCTTCAGGAGGGCTGGGCCCGGCGCGGTCGAGTTCAGTACGGTTCGGTGAAGACGGAGTCACAACCGGCCCGCCTGAAGCGATCGCTCCGGGTGTCGGCCACCATCGCGTGCCGAGCCGCACAGGCAGACCCTCCGTGCTGCGAGGATCGAGGCCGAAGCCGCCGGTGAGTCCGGGAGTGCGTCAGTGACCCGTCCGTGGAACGTATCGGGTGCCTCCTCGCGGCTCAGGCAGCGTAGTACCCGCCCGGGCATGGGGGAGCAGATCCGGCTGACCAGGTCCTCGCTGCGATCGCGGCACCCGAAGAGCAGGGTGTCGTGCTCTAGTCCGGGGGCCTGAGCGAACATGGCCAGCATCGGGGCGATCCCGGTGCCTGTGGCAATGAAGAGTCGGCGTCTGCCTGAGTCGGCGAGTCCGAACTCGCCCAGGGGCAGCTCGACCACCGTTCTGGTGCCGGTGCCTGCATGCTCGATGAACTGCGACCCTCGTCCACCTGTCCGCGTTGAGATGAGAAGGTGGAGACGATTGTCCTCAAGGCCCGCGATCGAGTAGTCGCGCCATGCGTCGTCGCCCACGTGCAGACGGGCGAACTGTCCCGGCGCCCATCGTCCGATCTGCCCTCCACGTGCAGCACCACCTCCCAGACGCTGGAGGTGAGGAGGCGTTTGGAGGTCAGCACGGCGTGATGCTTGCCCTCGGGCAGCCGGCGCGCCGCCCGAGTCAGGGGATAGCAGGGGCTTCTTTTCAGGGCGGAGGCGATGGTGGCGTACCCGCGTGACCGAGCACCTGACTGGCTGCCGCCACCCCGCCCATCATGGCGCCCATGATGCCGGCGCCCCGGCGTCCTGCCCGGACAGAAGCAGTCCTGGGATCGCCGTACGCGGGCCCAACGGGGCGGACCTGTACCGCAGTGGAGTAGCGGGCGGTCCGTAGAAGGCACCGGCGGGGTGGGCGGTGTAGTGCTCGTAGGTGAGAGGCGTGGAGACCTCCATGTAGTCCACCAGATCGCTAAGGCCCGGTGCCGCGCTATCCGCCAGCTCCAGCATGCCGCGGGCGATGCGCTCCTTGAGGGCGGAGTACTCGGGGTCGCGGCGTCCTTTCGGCTGCTGGGCCCACTGCCGGAACGCCTCGCGTCGCAGAAGGAGATGATCTCGGCCGTGCGGGGACTCCCCGGACTTCAGTGAGGGGAAGGAGACGAAGACGTCATGGGGGCGGCCCTCCAGCAGGGAGGCGCTGTGCTCCTGACTGCGCTCGTGGTCGAGATCCTGATTGACCCAGATGTTGCCGCCGTCGATGTCGATACTGCGCGGGTCGTCGCGCAGGCGCAGGAACACGGTGACCGCCGATGCGCCGGTGCCCAGATTCGCCAGAGTACGGCGCGTCGGCCCGGTGAGGCGACCGATCCTGCCGGACGTAGGCAGCAGACGGTTGAAGGTGTTGAAGGCGCTCACGGCGGATATCACGACAGGGCCTGGTAGACCCGCTCGCGCACGGCTGCGCCTCGGTGATCCATGACTCGGACCCCCGTGGCTGCGCCGCCGTCATCAAGGAGTATCTCCGTGACCTCCTGAGCGACGCGGACAGCTCCCTGCCTGCTCGATCCCCTTCTCGAAGGTGCGGGCGATGCGAGCGCTGCCGCCCTTGGGGAACCATCCGCCCTCAAGGTAGTGGGAGACGATCGTCGCGTGCACGGCGAAGGCCGAGCGGGATGGCGGCAGGCCGTAGTCTCCCCACTGGCTGGCAAGGACGGCCTTGAGCTCGGGGGAGCGGAAGTGGGCGTCCAGGTACTCCTTCGTCGTGCTGGTGGCCGTCCGTCTACCCAGGCGTTGGGCAGCCCTCAGAAGTGATGCCATCGGGCGGGGAACCATCCCCTGGGCGAAGCCCATGGTCACCCACGATATCGTGCGGCGAACATCCTTGAAGTAACGGCGAATGGCTCTGGCCTCCGTGGGGAACACCGCGATCAGGTCGTGCTCGTATCGGTTGGGGTCGCTGCTGACGCTCAGATCGAGCCTCGGGTAGACGAACCGGTCGTAGGCGTCCGGCATGCGGTTCCACTCCAACTCGCCATCGGAGAGGTAGTCGAAGTAGGCACGGGCCTGGCTTTCGGGCGCGACCTGCCCGATGTAGTGCACCCCCACGTCCCAGGAGGCGCCGTCGCGCCGAAAGGTGTGGGTCAGGCCGCCCGGTTCCGTATGCCGCTCCAGGACAAGAACTCGTTTGCCGGCGGCGCGCGCCAGCAGACCAGCAGTCGTCAGCCCGCCAATACCCGAACCGATCACGATGACGTCGTAGGACATGCATACCCCTCACTCGACTAGACAGCGTCAAGCCAGCATAACAGCCTACTGGACAGTGTCTAGTCGGGTGGCTCTACACTCCGTATGACGTCTGAATCGACAGGCTCCTCCGGGCGCCGCGGCGGCCGGGACCTGCGCTCCGAGCTGCTGCGAACCAGCAGGCAGCTCCTGGATGAGTCCGGTCCCGGCGCACTGAGCATGCGGGAGGTGGCGCGTCGCGCCGGCTGCACGCACCAGGCGCCGTACCACTACTTCGCCAATCGTGAGGCCATCCTGGCGGCGCTGGTGCACGAGGGCTTCGATGAGCTCGCGGACCGGCTCGCCTCGGCGCATGAGGGGCTCGAGAGCACGGATCTCCGTGCGATCCTGACGGCCTCGGGAAACGCGTATGTCGAGTTCGCGCTACGTCACCCCGGGGTGTTTCGGGTGATGTTCCGTCCAGACGTCTGCGATCCGGAGCGCTTCCCGGAGGTCGTTCAGGCCGGTGGGCGTGCGCGTGGTGAGTTGGCCCGCCTGGTGAAGGTCGTGCTGGGTGATGACGCTCCGCTCGAGGTGGAGGTCCTGTTCTGGTCCGGCGTGCACGGCTTGGCCTCGTTGCTGCTCGATGGCCCGTTGGCGGGCGAGTTCACCTCGGTTGAGGAGCGCATCGACTTCGCTCGTGGCGTCGTCGGCCTGACCGAGATCCCGTTCACCGACATCACACGGGCAGCGGACGAGGGCTGCTGAGGCCGAGCGGCGAGACCAGGGGCGTCGTGTCTCCTCACTTCTGAGGCGTTTGGGTGTCATGGCTTCTGAGACGCTCGCTTCGATGGAACCTCTGGCGGGTCTGGTCGTCCTGAAGACGGCGGTGAGCCGCTGAGGGCGGCCTCTCAGGTAGTAGGTGTCCACACAGCGGACATGAACACCGCGCAGCCTCCGCAAACTGAGCGTGAACCGCAGAATTCCAAGGATGCCCACTGGGCGCGTCGACGGTGGATCCGGTTCATGTCCGCTGCGTGGACACCCGGCCCCTCTTCTGGCTCCGCCTGGCTCCTGTTCTGGGACCTGATGCGTCTGGCAAACGACGAGCGGGGCCCCGCACCGTGATGGTGCGGGGCCCCGCTGACGGCTAGCGGGCCGGGCTCAGGTTCACAGACCCAGCTCGCCGCCGAAGTCGCCCTCCTCAAGGCGCTTCTTGACCGTCATGAGGTAGCGGGCCGCATCCGCGCCGTCCACCAGTCGGTGGTCGTAGGACAGTGCCAGGTAGCACACCGAGCGGATGGCGATGACCTCGCCGCCGTCGGCGTCCTTGATGACGCGGGGCTGGCGCTGGATGGCGCCCAGGCCCAGGATCGCGACCTCCGGCTGGTTGATGATCGGGGTGTCGAACAGGGCGCCACCGCTGCCGGTGTTGGTGATCGTGAAGGTCGAGCCGCTGAGCTCATCGGGGTTGACCTTGTTGTCCCGGGTGCGGGCGGCCAGGTCGTTGATGCGCTTGGCCAGACCGGGGATGTTGAGGTCCCGGCGTTCTTGACCACGGGCACGAGCAGACCGCGCGGCGTGTCCACGGCGATGCCGACGTGCTCGACATCGTGGTAGGTGACGTTCTTGCCCTCGATGGAGGCGTTGATCTTCGGGTGGGCCTTGAGCGCCTCCGTGGCCGCCTGGACGAAGAAGGGCAGGAAGGTCAGCTTGGTGCCGTTCTTGGCCAGGAAGTCGTTCTTCGCGCGGGCGCGCAGCGCCGCCACGCGAGTCACGTCCACCTCGACGACGGTGGTCAGCTGAGCAGAGGTCTGCAGCGAGTCGATCATGCGCTCGGCGATCACCTGGCGCAGGCGGCTCATCTTCTCCGTACGGCCGCGCAGGGTCGTGTCCACCTCGGGCTTGGCCGGGGCCGGCTTGGCCGCAGCGGCGGGAGCGGACTCCTGCAGCAGGCGCGGGCTGCGGCGGCGGCTGCACGAGCCTCCTCTGCGGCCTTGGCCGCGGCCTCCACGTCCTGCTTGCGGATGCGGCCGCCCACGCCGGTGCCGGTGACGGTGGACAGGTCCACGCCCTTGTCCCTGGCGAGCTTGCGCACGATCGGAGTGACGTAGGAGCCCGTGGCGCCCAGAGCTCACCGGGGCGGCGGCTGCAGGCGCCGCGGTCGCGGCGGGAGCGGGGCCGACGACGCTGCCGGAGCCGGGAGCGGGAGCCGGCTCGGCGTGCGGCCTGGGGCGCGGCGGCCGGGGCGGGTGCTGCCGCTGGTGCCCGCCTGACGAGGGGATCCCGACGATGGCCAGGACGGTGCCGACCTCGACGGTCTCGTCCTCGGGGACACGGATCTCCAGCAGGACGCCGGATGCGGGGAGGGGACCTCGGTGTCCACCTTGTCGGTGGCGACCTCGAGCAGGGGCTCGTCGGCCTCGACGGTGTCACCCACGGCCTTGAGCCAGGAGGAGACCGTCCCTCGGTGACGGACTCACCCAGGGCCGGCATCGTCACCTCGGTGCCCTCGGCCGAGCCGCCGGCCTGCGGGGGCGACAGGCTCCGGGGCAGCTGCAGGGGCGGGCTCGGGAGCCGCCTGGGCGGCAGGGGCCGGGCGTCTCAGCCGCGGGCGCAGGGGGCAGGCGGAGCAGGAGCGGAACCCGCCTCGAGGGGTCACCGATGATGGCCAGGACGGTGCCGACCTCGACGGTCTCGTCCTCGGGGACACGGATCTCCAGCAGGACGCCGGATGCGGGGAGGGGACCTCGGTGTCCACCTTGTCGGTGGCGACCTCGAGCAGGGGCTCGTCGGCCTCGACGGTGTCACCCACGGCCTTGAGCCAGGAGGAGACCGTCCCTCGGTGACGGACTCACCCAGAGCGGGCATCTTCACGGACTCTGACATTGCTGTCTTCCTTACTCTCGTCTAGCTGGATCAGCCGTGGTTGTGCAGCGGCTTGCCGGCGAGGGCCATGGCGGCCTCGCCGAGGGTCTCGTTCTGGGTGGGGTGGGCGTGGACCAGGGAGGCGACGTCGTCGGCGTCGGCCTCCCAGGACACCATGAGCTGGCCCTCTCCGACCTGCTCGCCCATGCGGGCGCCGATGGCGTGGAAGCCCACGATGGGGCCGTCCTTGAGGGAGACGAGCTTGACGAAGCCCTGGGTCCCCAGGATCTGGCTCTTGGCGTTGCCTGCCACGTTGAACTCGGCGGTGGTGATGTTGTCCTTGCCGTGGATCTCGGCGGCCTTGGCCTCGGACAGACCCACCGAGGCGATCTCAGGCTCGCAGAAGGTGACCTTGGGGACCAGGACGTCGTCGACCGGGGTGGGGTCCAGGCCCGCGATCTTCTCCGCCACGACGATGCCCTGGGCGAAGCCGCGGTGGGCGAGCTGGACGCCGGGGACGATGTCGCCCACGGCCCACACGCCGGGGACATTGGTGCGGCCGTACTCGTCGGCCAGGACGAAGCCGCGGTCCATGGCGACCCCGACCTCCTCGTAGCCCAGGTTGGCCGTGGCCGGTCCGCGGCCCACGGCGATGAGCAGGACCTCGGCCTCGTGGGACTTGCCGTCCTGGGTGCGCACGGTCACCCCGCCGTCGTGGCGCTCGACCGACTCGAACATCGTGTTGGTGCGGAAGGCGATCTTGCGCTTGCGGAAGGCGCGCTCGAGCTGCTGGAGATCGCCTCGTCCTCGTTGGGGAACCAGGTGAGGCAGGCCCTCGATGATGGTGACCTGGCTGCCCATGGAGGCCCAGGCTGAGGCGAACTCGACCCCGATGACACCGCCGCCCAGGATCACCGCGGAGGCGGGGACGTGGTCCATCTCCAGGGCCTCCTCGAGGTGATGACGCCTCCGGAGATCTCCCTGCCCGATGGTCTTGGAGTAGGAGCCGGAGGCGAGGATCACGTTGCGGCCGGTGATGCGGCGACCGTCAACGTCGACGGCGTCGGCAGCAACCAGGCGTCCCCAGCCCTGGATCAGGTCGATGCCCGCGAGGAGACCAGGCCCTCAAGGCCCTTGTGCATCCGCGAGACGATGCTGTTCTTGTACTCTGGACTCCCGGCATGTCCACGCCCTCGAAGGCGGCCTTGATGCCCACAGTGGCGGCTTCGCGCACGGCATCGGCGGTCTCGGCGGCGTGCAGCAGGGCCTGGTGGGCACGCAGCCGCGGTGGAGGCAGGTGCCCCCGAGCTTGTCGGCCTCGATGAGGGCGACCTTGAGGCCCAGCTGGGCGCCACGCAGGGCGGCGGCGTAGCCCCCTGATCCCCGCACCCAGAATGACCATGTCGTAGACGGTCTCTGTCACGAACTCACTCCTTGTTGATTGGTCACGACGCCCTTGTGGGGGCGGCTCGGCACGAGGGCCATTGTTCCACCTGAGGAGTGGACGCAGGAGTCAGCAGGGGTTGCTGTTTAGGGACCAGAGTCCTGAAAAACGGGGTGATACGTGTCACCGTGCGTGGGTGCTGCCGGCACGAGTCGTCACAGAACCCGCGACCAAGAACGCGGCGGGGATCCCGGCGACTCGTTGCCGGCAGACGGGAGGGTCAGGAAAGGATGCTGACCTCGGCGGACAGCGAACGAAGCAGCTCCACCAGGGTGGAGACTCCCATCCCCGTGCCGCCAGTCGGCGTCAGCCCCCAGGGGGCGGAGTCGTTGTAGGCGGGGCCGGCGATGTCGAGGTGCGCCCACTGCCGGCGTCCGACGAACTCGCGCAGGAACAGTCCGGCCGAGAGCATCCCACCGGCCCGGGAACCGATCTTGGCGTTGCGCAGGTCGGCGAAGGGGAGTCGAGGGTCGCACGCAGGTGCGCGGGCAGGGGCATCGGCCAGAAGGACTCTCCCGCCCGCTGGGCCGCGGCCACGACCTCCTCACGCAGGTTCGGCGTGCCCATCACGGCGGCCACGTGGTCGCCCAGGGCCACGATCTGCGCTCCGGTCAGGGTGGCCACATCCAGGACGGCGTCGGGTTCCTCCGTGACGGCCCGGGCCAGGGCGTCGGCCATGACCAGGCGGCCCTCGGCATCGGTGTTGGTCACCTCCACGGTGGTGCCGTCGAACATCGTGACGACGTCGCTGGGGCGCTGGGCGTCGGCCCCCGGCATGTTCTCGGCCAGTGCCAACCAGGCGGTGACGCGGATGGGCAGAGCCAGGCGCGCAGCGGAGATGACGGCTCCCAGCACGGTGGCGGCGCCGGCCATGTCGGACTTCATCTCCGGCATGGAGGCCGCCGGCTTGAGGGACAGGCCGCCAGAGTCGAAGGTGATGCCCTTGCCGATGAGCGCGACGTGCTTGGGGTGGGCCGGGGCGCTGTCACCCTCGGTCTGCGCGCTCGCCTGGCCGGCAGCGCTCTCTGCGGCCTGCGACGGCACCCACTCCAGACGGACCAGGCGAGCCGGGTGCACCGAGCCCTGAGCCACCCCGAGAATTCCACCGAATCCCTGCTCGATCAGTGCTGGGGCGTCCCAGACCTCGACCCTGAGCCCGGCCTCCTGACCGGCCGAGCGGGCTCTCTCCGCGAAGACCTCCGGAGTCAGGCGGTTGGGCGGCTCGTTGACGAGGTCGCGGGTCAGGGACGTGGCCTCGGCCAGCGCCAGGGCGCCCGCCAAGGTCTCCTGCCCCTCCGGGGTGTCGGACAGAGGCGAGACGATGGAGATGCTCTTCAGGGGCGTGCTCTGCTTCGAGGAGCTCTCCTGGTCAGGACGGTCCTCGTTCTTCGTGGCCTTCCAGGAATAGGCTCCCAGAGCGGCTCCGTTCGCCACGGCGGCCAGCTGCTGCCCGCTGAGCGTGGGCAGAGCCAGGATCGCGGAGTCGGTTCCGGCCAGCGCCCGGGTGGCGCGTCCGGCGGCCCGACGCAGCAGACCCGTCTGGTCGTAGCCCAGGGCGGCCTCATCATCGGTGGTCACGGCGAGCGGATCGGTGTCGGCCCACCCCGTTCCCACACCGACGACGAGAATGGTTCGCGGGCCGTGGTAGCCCGCGGTGCTCACCGACGAGGAGGGCAGTCGTACGACGGAGTCCTGAGCTCCCAAGAACCCCAGAGCGGGAAGCAGGGACACCAGTGCGTCGATGTTCAGGCCCTCCAGAGCGTTGCTGGAGGGTGGCTCAAGGCCCTCCAGGAGGATCTCGGGAGCCTCAGCGCCCTCCCTCCCCGGTGCTGCGGCCAGGACGAGGACGTCAGCTGCGGGCTCGGCATCGAGGGGGAGGTCTGAGGCGTCGGATGCGCCGTCGGAGCCAGCGGTGCTGTCGGCATCGTCCTCCTCGTCGCCGGCGGCCTGGCGCTCCTTCGCGTCGCTCTCGGCGTCCTCAGTGTCCTGCTCTGCGCTTGCGGAGCCGGACTGGTCCTCGTCGCCGGTGGCTTCGGAGTCCCCGGGCTCTTCGACCGTGTCAACCTCGGCCTGATTGCTGAGATCGGTATCCTTACGGTCGTCGTCCACCGAGGCGTGTGCGTTCAGGGATTTGGTCAACTTAATGGTGCTCACGTTGTGAATAGTAACGTTCAAGCATCCGATGGAGGCTGAGTTGGCGCCGCGCGTGCCGGAGGTCATCACGTGGAAAGGTCGTTCCTCGCGGACGAGCACTCATCAGTACGCCCGGTCCAGGACACCCGCCGCCCCGCCTATGGAGGGGACGCGTCCTGGTCGGTGTCTTCGCCGTCTTCGGAGCGATCGTGCTCGTTCCCTCCTTGGTCTCACTGCTTCGGAGTCCCGACGAGGCGCCCGCGGTGTGGTCCTTCAACCTTCTGGGAGGCGGTCTGTACATTCTCCTGGCCGTGTGTGTCGCTCATAACGGGCGCCGGATGCGCAACATCGGCTGGATGTGCCTGGGGGCGCTGGCCACGATGGCCGTGCTCATCGGCGTCCTCACGATGACGGTCCCCTCACCCACGCCTGCCGACCTCAACGCGTCGGTATGGGCTCACTGGGGCAGGTCCCGGTGGTACCTGCCCGCGATCCTCCCGGTGGTGGCCGCTGCATGGATGTGGATGTCCGATCCTCGGCGCATCGTGGCCAACGCCGAACGCATCACCGAGCTGTCCGACACCCTCACTGAGAGCTTCACTGAGAAGGCTCGGGCGGTCCAGGAGAGCCGCGGTCTCAAGAGCCTCCGGAGCAGTGAGACGGAGGCCTCGGAGACGTCCTCCCAGACCGATCCCACTGGGTCGGCGGCCGAGCAAGGCGGGCGGCCCTAAGGAACGGGCCTGCGACTCAATTCGAGGGGCCCGGGTGCCGGCGGGCTCACCGGCGCCGGAAGCGACGCGAGCCGCGTGAGCTGATCCGGCTGATTCTGCTGATCCTGCGCGCAGGGACGGGGCGGGCGTGCCACCTGTCCTGCAGCCGTGAGCCCAGCGAGGTGTAGGCGGATGCTGCGGCGCGAGCCCGGGCCTGAACCTCGTAGATCCTCTCCACGACGATCCGCTGGCACACCCACCCCACCAGCTGGTCAGCCGGCTGATCCGGTCGTTGATCACTGCGGAGCCCTGACTCCCCGGCGACCACCGGAAGCCCCTCCAGATGGGTTCGGGTCAGGGCCTCGAGCACGTCGGTCGCCTCGGCCTCGCGGGACAGACGGTCGGAGACCAGAGGCAGCTCCGCCACTGTCGTCGCGAGGGGAGCGTCGTCCACGGCGTCGTCGGCCTCATCTCCGAGGAGCGCTGCGGTGAGCTGCGCTGCCGTGACGCAGCCGAGCAGCTCGCGGGTGTCGTCGCTCCTCGCCCGGACCACGGGCAGGGACCGAGGCTCCGTGCCGACTCATGAGGGCGGCTGCCTGGTGCACCGTCGCCGTGGCTTGAACCACGGCGGGTGGGTCGATCATGAGCTGGGAGGCGCGGGTGCGTCCCAGAAGAGTGGTGGACATCGGGGTCCTCGACGTCCTCCCGCGACGGCGCAGCTCCTCGGTGAACAACGTGCCCCGTGACAGGAAGCGGCTGGCGAAGGTGGCCAGTACGGTGGCGAGCATGAGGGGCAGCAGCAGCGCGTGCTGGCCGGTCATCTCGATGATGAGCAGGACCGCCGTCATCGGAGCGCGGGCCGCACCTGCGAATACCGCCCCCATTCCGATCACCCCGAAGACCCCGGCCGCCGGCGCGTAGCTGGGCGCCACCAGGGTTCCGAAGGCCGCTCCCAGTGTTCCGCCGATGAACAGCGACGGCGCGAAGACCCCGCCGACGAACCCCATTCCCAGCGTCAACGAGGTCGCCAGCATCTTGCCCACGCACAGCACCAGCAGGAGCGTCAGGGTGTAGCGGCCGGCCAGCGCCCGGTTGAGCGCCGCCGAGGACTCCCGCACATCTCGGGCAGGGACCAGAAGGACTGCTCCCACGGCGAGCCCCCGATCGCTGGGCGCACCCAGATCGGCACGCCCAGCCGCTGCCAGCCACGGGTCAGGGCGTCGAGCACGATGAATCGAAGACGCATGAAACCGATACCGACGCCTCCACCCTGTCACGCCCAGGGAGGGCGACCCACCCCAGCTGGGCGTCCCCGGACAGGTCCAGGTAGGGGAGCGACAACGACAGCGTCGTTCCCAGCAGATGGTGCGACAGGACCGTGGAGGCCACGCAGGCCAGGACGATGACGATGAAGGCGTCGGCGCTGAAGCCCATGAGCACGACCTCCAGCGCGAAGAAGGCCCCCGCCAGCGGAGCGTTGAAGGCCGCGGCGATCCCGGCCGCGGTTCCGGCTGCCGCCAGGTAACGGACCGGGAGCTTGGGCAGGTTCAGACCCCGCCCGATGACGTTGGCCGTGGAGGCGCCCAGCTCCGCGATCGGCCCCTCCGGACCCACTGAGCCGCCGCCCCCGATTGTCAGGGCGGACGACGTCGTCATCGCCAGGGCGGGAATCGGCGCCATCGTGCCGTTGCCGTGGCGCGTGGACCAGATGACCCCGGCCACCCCGTGGCCTGTGGGAGTGTGGCCCAGCCGGGACATGAGCGGGCCCACGATGAGGCCCGAGAGGACAGGCGCGACGAGGACGAACCACGTGCCGAGTGCAGCCAGCGAGCCCACCGAGGGCCCCATCGACAGCGTGTAGTCATCGGCCCCGCTGAGCAGCTGGGACCAGGCGTCGATCCCCATCCGGAACAGCACGGCTCCCAGACCCGAGGCGAGCCCTACCAGCACGGCCAGGAGGTAGAGCCCGAGGCGATGGTGGCGGAAGAGGCTGCCCGCGCGCCGCGACAGGGGCCGGGACAGCCTCTTCCAGGCGTGATCCATCAGTGCAGGTTCTCCACCTTGACCATGAAGGTGTCCTCCTCGCCACGGCGCTCGGCCTCGGGGCAGGAGGAGCCGATACTCCCATACCTGACGGTAGAAGCTCAGCTCGGCCTCGTAGCGGCGTCGGATGTTCGCAGCCAGGCGGAACCCGTGTCCCTCGCCCTGGAAGATCTCCAGGGCCACCGGTGCGCCTGCGGTCTTGAGGGCCTCGTACATGGCGGTGGCCTGCTCAGCGGGGACGATCGGGTCCTCAGAGCCCTGGATGAGCAGCAGCGGGACCCCTGATGTCATCGATGTGGTTGATGGGGCTGCGCTCGTCCAGGACCGGGTCATCGATGTCCTGGGTCCCCATGAGCTGGCCGATGTAGTGCGACTCGAACTTGTGGGTCGTACGCACCAGCCTCTTGAGGTCGGTCACCCCGAAGCATGAGCTGGCAGCCGTGAACACCGTGGAGCGAGTGATGGCCGACAGCACCGTGAAGCCGCCTGCCGACCCGCCACGGATCGCGATGCGTCGGGGATCGACGAGCCCGGCGTCCACCAGGTGCTGGGCGCCGCTGACGCAGTCATCGACATCGTAGATGCCCCACTTGCCCTCCAGAGCCTTGCGGTAGCCGGTGCCGTAGCCCATGGAGCCGCGGTAGTTGACGTCGAGGTAGGCGAAGCCCCGGCTGGTCCAGTACTGGATGCGCAGGTCGTAGCCGGGCACGGCTGTCGCCGTCGGGCCGCCGTGGACGTTGACGATGAGCGGCGGCAGCTCGTCCTCGCCGCCCTCGTAGGCGGCCGACGTCGGAGGGTAGTAGAAGCCGTGAGCCGTCGCGCCGTCACTCGTGGGCCAGGAGACCGGGTCGGGGAAGGACACCCCGACGCCCTCGGGCTCGAACTCGCCCGAGCCGCGCAGCACCTGCACCGTGCCGTTCTTGACCTCAACGATGCTGGGCATCGCCATCTCGTTGGAGGCCAGCATGACGACGCGACCGGCGCTGGAGGCCACGTTGCCGATCGGCTGCCATCCCACGTTCCACTCCTCGAGCTCACCATTGGCGAGCTTGATGGTCCCCAGGTGCGACACCGCGTCCCGGGCCCAGGAGGTGATGATGTGCTCGGCGTCGAGCACATCGAAGGAGTGCGGCCCCAGCTGCCAGGCCGGATTGGTGAAGGTGGCCTCGGCCGGGTGCAGCGGCCGGGTTCGCAGGTTCTCCGGCCAGCCCGGGCGATTGGTGCCCCGTACCGGGAAGCCCTCGGTGCGGTAGAGGTTCCAGAAGCCCGACGCGTTCGAGCCGTGAACCAGCTCGCACTCCTCGGTCCACCGAGGCTCGGACACCGAGTGCCCGTCGCCGCCGTCGACCAGCACCTGCTCGATGATCGTCCCGTCCGGGCCCAGGTCCCCCACATGCAGGGAGGCGTTGTCCCAGGGCATCCCCGGGTGATCCCAGGTGATCCAGGCCAGGTGCTCGCCGTCGGGTGAGAGCGTCGGAGCGACCACGAAGTCCGTTCCCGACACGAGCGTGCGCACGAGCGAGTCGTCGCGCGCGGCCGAGCCGTCCAGGGGGATCGCCACCAGGGTGTTGACGGCCTCGCCCTCACCTCGGTGGTCCTCACGGACTGCGTAGACCAGGCCCCGGCCCGTGTCGATCTCCAGGTCGCCGTGGCGCACGTCGCCGTAGATGGTCAGCGGGACCAGGCCGCGCAGGCGGTGGGCCACGTCGTACCGGTAGAGGCGCCCGTCCCCGGCGTGGGAGACCACGATGATCCCGCCGTCGACGGCGTAGGCCCGCCCTCCGTACTCGTGCACCCGGGTGCGCACGTCCACCAGCTCGTCGGCCGGCGTCAGCGGAAGCACCTCACCGATCTGGCCGTCGCCGTCACGGCGCAGCAGGACGTTGCGTCCGGCCTGCGAGGCGCGCTGCTCCACCCAGTAGGTGTCACCGCCGTCCACGCGAACCTGGGACAGCAGGACCGTCCGGGTCGTGATCGTGCCTGGAGTGATAGGCGAGGGCCAGGTGCCGAAGGGGGCGGTGGTGCTCATGATTCCTCCTGGAAGGCTGTCCTGAGAGCGGTCGGGCGATCGGGAACGATGCCGCTGGCCCGGCGCGGGGTGAACGGTTCCGACGGTCAAGGCATACAGTACGTGCTCGTCCGTGACCCCGCGTGACACATGACCGAACACCGGACGGGCCGCCCTATGCTGGGGACCGCCCTGGGGCCTCGTGAACCGCCATGGAGCATCACGGATGCATGACGGAGCCCTGCTGAGCCGGGGTGCCGGAGAATCAATCGTCACAAAAACATCACGGGCGGCTTAACCGATACCCTTTCCCCGGTGCCGTTCCGGCATCCCGCCAACCTGGTCGTCAGCGATGCACCCGCATGACCGATCCGCCATCATCACCCTCACCTTCGACAAGGAGGCGCACCGTGCCAGCAGCTGAGCACACTGGTCGGCCCGCCGAGCAGACCAGCAGAGCGCTCCTGGCCTCTGTGCGAAAGCCCGCCGACCTCGACCGGCTCACCAGCGAGGACCTGGTGGCGCTCGCGGCCGAGATCCGTCGCCACCTCGTCGCCTCGGTTGCGCGCACCGGCGGCCACCTGGGTCCCAACCTCGGGTGTCGTCGAGCTGACGATCGCCCTGCACCGCACCTTCCGCTCACCGCGGGACACCATCGTCTTCGACACCGGTCACCAGGCCTACGTCCACAAGCTGCTCACCGGCCGACAGGACTTCGCCCACCTGCGTGAGCGGGGTGGGCTGTCCGGCTACCCGTCACGGGCCGAGTCCGTTCACGACGTCGTGGAGAACTCTCACGCCTCCACCTCGCTGTCCTGGGCCGACGGCATCGCCCGGGCCAACCACCTCCAGGGGCACGACGAGCGCCACGTCGTCGCCGTCATCGGTGACGGAGCCATGACCGGGGGCATGGCCTGGGAGGCCCTGGACAACATCGCCGACTCCTCCGACCGCCACCTGGTCATCGTCGTCAACGACAACGGTCGCTCCTACGCACCCACCATCGGGGGACTGGCTCATCACCTCGACGCGCTGCGCACCAACCCCGGCTACGAGCGCGTCCTGTCCGGGGTCAAGCGCACGCTCCTGTCCCAGGGGGCTCCCGGCCGGGCCGCCTTCGACGCCCTCCACGGCCTCAAGCGGGGGCTCAAGGACGTCCTGGTGCCCTCGGCCTTCTTCGAGGACCTGGGAATCAAGTACACCGGACCCGTCGACGGTCACGACATCACCGCCATCGAGTTCGCCCTCACCCGGGCCCGCGAGTACGCCGAGCCGGTCATCGTCCATGTCATCACCGAGAAGGGGCACGGATACACCCCCGCCGAGGAGCACGTCCCCGACCGCTTCCACGCCGTGGGCAAGATCCACCCCGAGACGGGGCTGCCGGTTGTGGCCGAGCGCTTCGGGTGGACGGCCGTCTTCGCCGAGGAGATCGTCTCCTTGGCGCAGCGCGACGAGCGGATCGTCGGAGTCACGGCGGCCATGCAGGCTCCCGTGGGCCTTCAGCCCCTGGCCGACGCCATGCCGGAGCGGGTCATCGACGTCGGTATCGCCGAGCAGCACGCGCTCACCTTCTCCGCCGGGCTCGCCTTCGCCGGCATGCACCCGGTGGTGGCGCTCTACGCCACCTTCCTCAACCGAGCCTTCGACCAGGTGCTCATGGACGTCGCCCTGCACCGCGCGGGAGTGACGATCGTGCTGGACCGGGCCGGGATCACCGGAACCGACGGGGCCAGCCACAACGGCATGTGGGACATGGCGCTGCTGGCTCATGTCCCGGGTCTGCGCCTGGCCGCTCCCCGGGACGAGGCGACACTGCGCGACAGCCTGCGCCAGGCCATGAGCGTCGGTGACGCCCCCACCGTGGTGCGCTATCCCAAGGGCACCCTGCCCGAGCCTCTGGCGGTGGTGCGTCGCCTCGGGCTGGAGGATGCTGAGAAGAGCCCGTACGACGCAGGCGTCGAGGGGGACGCATCGGCGGGTGAGGCCTTGGGAGAGGTCTCCGCATTCGACGTCGTCGACGTGCTGCTCGAGAACCGCAAACCGGCTGACGCCCCGCAGCTCCTGCTGGTCGGCGTCGGAGCCATGGCGGCCCACGCCCATGAGGCCGGCCGGGCCCTGGAGCAGGAGAACCGAGCCGTCACCGTGGTGCACCCGCACTGGGTCATTCCGCCCCCTGGGCCTCTCGTGGCGGCAGCAGCCCAGGCCGACGTCGTCATCGTGGTCGAGGACGGCTTGGTTGATGGCGGCATCGGGTCCCAGCTGCGCGATGCCGTTGAGGACTATCGGGCCGGCCGTTCCGATGCAGCCGGCCCACGGGTCTGGCGTCGCATCGGCATTCCGCGGCAGTTCGTCGACACCGCCACCCGGGACCAGCTCCTCGAGGACTTCGGTATGCGCGCCCCCGATATCGCGGAGGCGGCCCGGGCCGCGGCCGACGGCGCTGCAGCGCTCCCGGCGTCCGGGACCTTGGGGCCGAATAAGGGCTCCGAGACGGTGCTCGGCGCCTCCCGGACCGCCCATCCGGGGTGGAGTGACCGATGACGATTGGGACGCCCGTCCTAATTGACTCAGCAGTACCGGAATCTGGGGACATGCCCCGACTCGCTGGATGTTGTCGGAGGAAGAGCGGCTTTGTCATCAGGTGGCGAATGCCTTTCTGAGCAGCAGATGGAAGGACTTATGTCCCAGATTGGATCGATGCCGATTGGCCTGTGAGTCATCACACCGGGGCTTCTTGGGACTAGTGGCCCACAAGGCCTCCTTCGAGTTCTACTCTGAGACCGACGGCGCGCCGATGTGCCGCCTCGCCTCACAAGGGCGACAGCAACCGGGTGGCTCTCCGGTCACCCACACGAGGAGGGCACGGATGACCACTGAGGTCACAACATCTGCCACCACGGCGAGCGGCAATGACGCCTGGGAGGGCTTCGTTACCGGACCGTGGACCGAGGACATTGACGTCCGCGACTTCATCCAGCGCAACTACACCCCCTACGACGGTGACGCCTCGTTCCTCGCCGGCGCCACGGACAAGACCCTGCGCCTTTGGGACACCCTGGAGAAGAAGTACCTCTCCGAGGAGCGCAAGGTCCGCATCCTCGACGTCGACACCCACACTCCCGCCGACATCGACGCATTCCCGGCCGGCTACATCAGCGAGGACGACGACGTCATCGTCGGCCTGCAGACGGACTCACCGCTGCGCCGCGCCATGATGCCCAACGGCGGCTGGCGCATGGTGGAGACCGCCATCAAGGAGGCGGGCAAGGAGGTCGACCCCGAGGTCAAGAAGATCTTCACCCGCTACCGCAAGACCCACAACGACGCGGTCTTCGACATCTACACCCCGCGCATCCGCGCGGCGCGCTCGAGCCACATCATCACCGGCCTGCCCGACGCCTACGGCCGTGGCCGCATCATCGGCGACTACCGCCGTGTGGCGCTCTACGGCGTCGACTTCCTCATCGAGGAGAAGCAGAAGGCCAAGGACGCCGTGGCCGACGAGCCCTTCTCCGAGCACTGGGCCCGCTACCGCGAGGAGCACTCCGAGCAGATCAAGGCGCTCAAGAAGCTCAAGGTCATGGCCGCCTCCTACGGCTACGACATCTCCGGCCCGGCCAAGAACGCCCACGAGGCGGTCCAGTGGACCTACTTCGCCTACCTGGCCTCCGTGAAGTCCCAGGACGGTGCCGCTATGAGCATCGGCCGGCTCTCCGGCTTCCTGGACATCTACTTCGAGCGGGACCTGCGCAACGGGGTCATCGACGAGACCCGCGCCCAGGAGCTCATCGACAACATCGTCATGAAGCTGCGCATCACGCGCTTCCTGCGCACCATCGACTACGACCAGATCTTCTCCGGCGACCCCTACTGGGCCACGTGGTCCGACGCCGGCTTCGGTGAGGACGGTCGTGCCCTGGTCACCAAGACCTCCTTCCGTCTGCTGCAGACCCTGCGCAACCTCGGGCCGGCCCCGGAGCCGAACATCACGATCTTCTGGGACGAGAACCTGCCGCAGGGCTACAAGGACTTCTGCGCCCTCATCTCCATCACGACCTCCTCCATCCAGTACGAGGCCGACGAGCAGATCCGTGACCACTGGGGTGACGACGCCGCGATCGCCTGCTGCGTCTCCCCGATGCGCGTGGGCAAGCAGATGCAGTTCTTCGGCGCCCGCGTCAACTCCGCCAAGGCCCTGCTCTACGCCATCAACGGTGGGCGCGACGAGATGACCGGCAAGCAGGTCGTCACCGGGCTGCCCGGCGTCGAGGGCGACGGCCCCCTCGACTTCGACGACGTGTGGGACAGGTACGAGAAGATGCTCGACTGGGTCGTGGCCACCTACGTCGAGGCCCTCAACATCATCCACTACTGCCACGACCGCTACGCCTACGAGTCCATCGAGATGGCGCTGCACGACTCCGAGATCGTGCGCACCATGGGCTGCGGCATCGCCGGCCTGTCGATCGTGGCCGACTCGCTGGCGGCCATCAAGTACGCCAAGGTCACCCCGGTTCGTGACGAGACCGGCCTGGTGGTCGACTACGTCACCGAGGGCGACTTCCCGATCTACGGCAACGACGACGACCGCGCCGACGACATCGCCGCCACCGTGGTCCACACGATCATGTCGAAGATCAAGGCCCAGCCCTTCTACCGGGACGCCATCCCGACGCAGTCGGTGCTGACCATCACCTCCAACGTCGTCTACGGCAAGGCCACGGGATCCTTCCCCTCGGGGCACCAGAAGGGCACTCCCTTCTCTCCCGGTGCCAACCCGGAGAACGGCATGGACACCCACGGCATGGTCGCCTCGATGCTCAGCGTCGGCAAGCTCGACTACAACGACGCCCTCGACGGGATCTCGCTGACCAACACGATCACCCCGCAGGGGCTGGGGCGCACGCTTGATGAGCGCGTCGCCAACCTCGTGGGCATCCTCGACGCCGGCTTCGTCCCCGACGACTGCGCCGAGATCTGATCCAGCCATCCGTCGGCTGATCGCACCGCAGCAATTTCTCCACACATCAGTAACACCACCTCAGAAAGGGGCCACCATGGCCACGTACGAAGAGCGCCTCGCCTCCATGAAGGCACAGCGTCAGGACAACGGCGGCGTCAAGGGCCTGTACCACGCCAACATCAACGTCCTGGACCGCAACACCCTCGAGGACGCGATGGAGCACCCGGAGAACTACCCGAACCTCACCGTTCGCGTCTCCGGCTACGCCGTCAACTTCGTCAAGCTGACTCGCGAGCAGCAGCTTGACGTCCTCCACCGCACCTTCCACGCCCAGGCCTGAGCCCTGGAGCACGGCGAGCGGTCATGACGCAGACCACGACGACCGTGCGCGACGGCGGTCGGGACCAGGACTTCCTGGCCCCGGCCGCTCGCTTGCGCGGGGCGGGTATCGGCGGCCTCGAGGAGCTGACGGATCTTCAGCGCTCTGAGCGCCTGGAGCGGATGCGGGCCGGCGAACTGGGCTCGATCCACTCCTGGGAGCTCGTCACCGCGGTGGATGGTCCCGGTACCCGGATGACCGTCTTCCTCAACGGATGCCCCCTGCGGTGCCTGTACTGCCACAACCCCGACACCTTCCTCATGAAGGATGGGGAACCGGTGGAGGCCGAGGAGCTTCTGCGTCGTATGCGCCGCTATCGGGGAGTGTTCCGCGCGTCCAAGGGCGGAATCACGCTGTCAGGCGGCGAGGTACTCATGCAACCCGCCTTCGCGGGCAGGCTCCTGGCCGGTGCCAAGAAGATGGGCATTCACACCTGCATCGACACCTCCGGGTTCCTGGGGGCCAATGCCAGCGACGAGATGCTCGACAACATCGACCTGGTCCTGCTCGACGTCAAGAGCGGTGACGAGGAGACCTACAAGAAGGTGACGGGTCGTTCCCTGGCGCCGACGATCACCTTCGGTGACCGCTTGGCGGCCAAAGGGGATCGAGATCTGGGCCCGGTTCGTCCTGGTCCCGGACCTGACGGACGACCCCGAGAACGTTCACAACGTGGCCCGGATCATTGAGCGCTGGGGCTCGGTCAGCCGTGTTGAGGTGCTGCCCTTCCACCAGATGGGGACCGACAAGTGGGATGCCCTGGGGCTGACCTATCAGCTGCGGGACACCAGGCCACCGGAGCCGGAGCTCGTGGAGTCCACGCGCGCGATCTTCCGTTCCTACGGTTTCGAGGGTCCACTGAGGTCCGCAGGGGCGGCTGGCTCCTGACGATCCTGCCACGACGACAGCGGTGCGCCTCTCACCGGTTCCGGTGTGGGCGCACCGCCGCACGTGATCGGTGTGTGTTCAGCGCAGTGCTGTCGCGAGGGCCGGGGTGGCCTGCTCGATCTGCCACGGCCTGGCTCCCATGACGGCCAGGCGCTCACTGATCTTCTGAGCACTGACGCCGCCGGCGTGTCCCGACTCGATCTCCTCACCGAGGTCCCAGGCCAGACGGCGCTGGCATCCCGGCGCCAGGAGGAGCTCCTGGGGCACGCGATCTCCTCGGCGCGCTGCCTGATGGCTCCACGTACGCGGTTGAGCTGGTCCGCCGCTTCAGCGTGGTGGCGCTGCCAGGTGCGCGGGTGGGGGAGCTCCTCGGGGCCCATGGGAGCACGGGTGGGGGTAGCTCCTCCTCGGGCATCTCCAGGGCGCGCTCAATGGCCCGCCACCAGCGCTCCTGGTTCTGGCGCGCCTGTCGGGAGGAGAACTCCTTCAGGGCGTTCATCTTGCGCCGTGACCGAGGCCGGGCGACGGCGGCGGCAATGAGCGCCTGGTGGGACAGGACCTTGGACGGCGTCCGGTCGAGCTCGGCGGCCAGCTCTTCGCGTGAGGTCCACAGCTCACGCAGGATCGCGAGGGACCGGGGAGAGCGTACGGTGCTTCCGGCACGCGGTGCCTTACGCCATGGGTCGATCTTGGCGGGCTTGGCCGGCCTGGTCCGTATGTGCTCGAACTCCTGGGTCGCCCACTGGGCCTTACCGGCTGCCTCGAGCTCAGCGGCCAGGGGCGTCGCGCAGGTCGATGAGGAGCTCGACGTCGAGGGCGGCGTAGATGAGCCAGGAGGTGGGCAGGGGCCTGGTGGACCAGTCTGCTGCCGCGTGGTCCTTGGCCAGGCGAAGGCCCAGGGTCTCCTCGATGACGGCGCCGAGCCCGACGTGCTGACGTCCCAGGAGGCGGGCGGCCAGCTCGGTGTCGAACAGGGACGCGGCTTTCAGCCCGAGCATGGTCAGGCAGGGGATGTCCTGGTCGGCGGCGTGAAGAATCCACTCAGGACCATCGAGGGCGGTGGCCAGGTCGGTCAGCGGACCGCAGGTGATGGGGATCGATGAGAAGGGTGCCGACACCCTCACGTCTGAGCTGGACGAGATAGGCGTCCTGTCCGTAGCGGAAGCCGGAGGCGCGCTCGGCGTCGAGGGGCCACAGGGCCCTGTCCAGCGGCCAGGCTCCGGGCGGCCCGGCTCAGCTGGGCGGGAGTACCGATGATCTCCGGCAGGCCGTCCCGGGGACGCGGGTAGTCGACGACGTCGTGCGGGCTGATGGGGTGATCTGTTGTGCCGGGGGGACGGCTGGGTGGGGTACGGCCGAGGACGCGGCTGGGCGCGAGGCGCCGGTTGCGCGGGTGGTCACCTGGCGACTCCGGCGAGGGTGAGCGGGTGGACCGCTGCAGGTTCGTGGCCGGAGGCGACCAGGAGGAGCTCGTGCCAGGCAGTGAGGTGCGGGCCGAGGTGAGCGGTGGTGGGCGACCAGGAGGCTCGGATCTCAGCGTGGGCGCAGGAGTCGGTGAGCGTCAGCCCTCCGAAGGTCTCGGACAGGACCTTGGTGACGGTCCCTACGAGCGCCCGGTAGCCGGCGCGCGAGTCGTTGAGGCCGTCGGTGAGCCAGCTCCAGGCAGCGGACTCGAAGACGGGGTCCATGCCGACCTCTTCGTCGATACGGGCGCGCGCCTGAACCACGATGCGGAAGTCTCCGTCCCAGGCGTCCTGGCCGCTGGGGTCATGGAGGACGACGAAGCGTCCGGTGGCGATGGGCGTGGCGCCCATGGTCTCGATGGTCTCAGCGCTCAGCGCGGCGGAGTAGGGGGCCAGCTTCTTGGGGGCGGGAACCTCCTCCATGAGGAGTCCGCGTGGGCGGGGCGCATCACGAAGGGACAGGAGCGCTTCCTCGAATCGTTCGGGGATGGCACCTGCCTCGTTCTGGCGCGGCCGACCATTGACAGTCACGGATGACACGCTAGTGCGCTACCGCGGTGGGTACACGAAGCCACGCCGCGCGGGGGATTGCATTGTGTCAACGAGGTACCTGCCTTTCTGAGCTGATGTGAGTCGGTTGGGTCTCGGTGAGCGGCATGTCTTGCCCTGGTTCGCCATGAGCATCTCCGGCGTGGTCCGTCAGCGCCGGGCGATGAGCGTCTGGCCGGGAGACAGGGACGGAGCGGCGGCATCGAATGGGTCCCAGGACAGCAGCACCGTGCTCAGGGCGGGTGCGGGACGCTCCTGACCGGAGAGGTTGGCCGCCACGACGATGTCGTCGTAGGTCACCATGAGTACGTCATCGATCTCGTCGACCTGCGGCCAGGCGGTGCGTTGGGACCAATCCAGGTTGCGGCGCAGGGTGGTCAGCGCCTGGTACCAGGCCAGTACGCGGGCGTGCTCGGCCTCGTCCAGCTCGGACCAGCGCAGGCGCGAGGCCTCAACGGTCGCGGCGGCCTGGGGGATCGGGGATCTCATCGGCGTCCCAGCCGAATCCGGCGAACTCCCTGACACGCCCCTCGCTGACGCTACGGGCCAGGTCGTCCTCCTCGTGGTCGGTGAAGAACTGGAAGGGTGCGCGTTCCCCACTCCTCGCCCATGAAGAGCATCGGTGTGTAGGGGCGACAGGAGCACCAGGGCGGCGGTGGCTGCCAGGGCGGCGTCGTCGAGGATGACCGAGGGACGGTCTCCGACGGCGCGGTTGCCTACCTGGTCGTGGTCGGAGCCGAAGACCACGAAGCGGCGGGGGTCGGTGTCCTCGGGCACGGGTGCCCCCCAGTTCCGCTCCCGGAAGGTGGACCAGGTGCCGTTGTGGAGGAAGGCCCGACCATAGGCCTTGGCCCAGGCGCCGACCTCGGCGAAGTCGCCGTAGTAGCCCTGATCCTCCCCGGTGAGTCGGACGTGCAGGGGCGTGGTGGACGTCATCGGCCCACTGGGCGGTCATGCCCAGGCTCGGGGACTCGGCCGGCGGCTCCTCGCCGGTGGGGGTGATGACCCCGACGTCGTTGAGGTCGGCCTCGGCCACCAGGCTCAGGGGGCGTCCGAGCTCGATGGACAGGGCGGCCACGGCGTCCGAGAGCTCGGCCAGAACGTGCCTCTGAGGCGTGGCGGCGGCTGCGGCGTCGTCCTTGATCTCGTGGATGGCGTCCAGGCGCAGGGCGTCGATGTGGAAGTCCCGCATCCAGCGCAGGGCGGAGTCGATGACGAAGGCGCGCACCTGCTGACTGCCGTCGTGGTCGTAGTTGACGGCCTCGCCCCAGGGAGTGTGGTGGGCGGGGGTGAAGTAGGGTCCGAAGACGCTGAGGTAGTTGCCCGATGGACCCAGGTGGTTGTAGACGACGTCGAGGCACACGCCGATGCCGGCGTTGTGGGCGGCGTCGACGAAGCGGGCCAGGGCGTCAGGGGCCGCCGTATGCCTCGTGGACGGCCCACAGTCCCACCCGTCGTAGCCCCAGCCGGCCTTGCCGGGGAAGGCTGCCAGCGGCATGAGCTCAACGATGTCGACGCCCAGATCGACCAGGTGTCCCAGGCGTGAGACGGCGGCATCCAGGGTGCCCTCGGGGGTGAAGGTGCCCACGTGGAGCTCGTAGATGACCGAGCCGCGCAGGTCCTTGCCCGCCCAATTCTGGTCGGTCCACCGCCAGGTGTCCGGGTCCACGGTGCGTGAGGGGCCGTGGACGCCGTCGGGCTGCAGGGCGCTGCGAGGGTCGGGGGCGATTCGGCGAGCCGTCGACGCGGAAGGCGTAGTCGGTGCCCGGCTCCAGCTCGAAAGGAGCGGTCCACCAGCCGCCCGGGCACAGGGGATCATGCCGACCAGACGGTCCTGGCCCGGCAGGTACAGCTCGACGGTCTGTGCCGCGGGGGCCCACACGGGCACCCGCGGTCCCACGGGAAGGGCGGGGAGGTCCAGGTCTGGGGCTTGGGGCTCATGGGGTGACCTCCTCAGTGGGCTGGATGGACGGGACAGTGCCAGCTGGGGAGGTCGGGGAGGCGACCTTGGCCAGGACGACGACGGGAGCGTCCCCGACCACGTCGGCCAGGGGCTGGTTGCCGCCCTCCACGGTCCCGCCGTGCAGGACGTCCTCCCAGGTCCCCTCGGGCAGGACGATGCTCTCCTCACGCCACCCTCCCAGCTGCTCGAGCCGCTTGGACAGGCGCCTGACGATGATGACGACATCAGGGACCTCGTCGAGCAGACGGGTGTGAGGCGAAGGCGAAGGATGTGGTCACCGGAATCGTCCGGTAGCCCGACCGGGGTCCGACGAAGGTATCGGGTCTTGAGGCGCGCAGGCGCGCCAGACGAGAGGTCAGGAAGAGCTTGTCCTCGTCGAGGTTGCGCGGGGCGGCGCCGGAGTCGAGACGCGCCAGGGTGGTGATGAGGCCGCTGGGCCCGGCGTAGTCGACCGCGCGGCGGTTGTCGGGGTCCACCAGGGAGGTGCGGGTGGTCTCGCTGCCCTGGTAGATGTCGCTGACCCCCATCCAGGTCAGGGCGAGCGCCTTGTTGGCCAGGATGGCGGTGCGCACGGCCTTGGCCGTCAGGGTCGCGAAGGCCTCGATCTCACGAGTGACCTCCTCGTGGGTGAGCAGGTGGGTGGCGTAGTCGGTCAGGGCCTGCTCACGGGGCAGGTCAGGGGCGGTCCAGGTGGTCCAGATCTTCTGCTCCCGTGAGGCCTTGATGAGATAGGCGCTCAGGCGCTCGGGGAGTCATCGGGTCGTCACTGTCGGGCGCCCAGGTGCCCCACAGGGTCTGCCACAGCAGGTTCTCACTGCGTCCATCAAGGTCCAACGGGCGGGCCTGGGCGGTCATGGCACGTAGACGGTGGACGAGATCGCTCCACTCGTCGGCGTAGGGAGGCCAGCACGTCCAGGCGCGCACGCACGTCCTCACCGCGCTTGGTGTCGTGGGTGGTGGAGGTGACCATCGTGTCGGGCCAGATGTTCTGGACCCGGTCGGCCCACGCGTGGGCCTCGTCGGCACTCAGCGCGAAGCCGGCCGGGTTGCCGCCGACCTCGGTGAGGCTGGTCAGATGGGTCCAGCGGTAGAAGGCCGTGTCCTCCACGCCCTTGGCGGTGACGGCTCCGCACACCTGCTGGAAGCGGATGACTGCCTCGGCGCGCTCCGGGGACTCCGACAGCCCCTCGGATCCGACCGGCTCGCCCAGGAGGATGGCGACCACGAGGTCGAGGGTCTCGCTCTGATCCGGTTCGAGACGCTGACGGGCGCGCTCGGCGTCGTCATACAGGATGGCGGCCGTCTCCGGGTTGGTGGGTGTGCCCGGGACGACGTAGACCCGGTACTGGTCCGCGGCCACGAGCAGCTCGACGATGCAGGCCCGCAGATCACGCAGGGGTGTGGTCGCGCAGGCGAACATCCTGCGAGGTCAGGGAGTCCAGGACCCGGGCCAGCCGGTCCACCTCCGAGGCCAGCGAACCGGCGATGACCTCACGCTTGGCCTCCTCGACGATGCGGTCGTAGTCCACCGGGGCGTCCCCGGTGAGCTCCTGCATGAGCGCCCCCAGCCGGGCGGCACCGGCGGGATCCACCTGGAGCTGGTCGATTCTCCAGGCGGCGTCGTAGCCGGTGGTCCCGGCCACCGGCCACGAGGTGGGCAGGGACTCGTCAGGAGCCAGGATCTTCTCCGCTGCGATCCACGATCCTCCGGTGGCCTCGGCCAGCTGGGTGAGGTAGCCGCCGGGGTCGGCCAGGCCGTCGGGGTGGTCGACGCGCAGCGCACTGATGACTCCGGCACTCATCAGCTCCAGGATGAGGCCGTGGCTGCCGGCGAAGACATCGGGGTTCTCGACCCGGATCGCGGCCAGCGTGCCGACGTCGAAGAACCGCCGGTAGTTGATCTCCTCGTCGCCGACCTTCCAGTAGGCCAGACGGTAGTGCTGGCGCTCGACGAGCACGTGCATCGGCAGGGCCTCGGTGCCCTGGGCGACGGGGAAGGCGTGGTCGTAGTAGCGCAGCACCCACTGCTCGCCCAGCTCCTCCTGGCCGGGCACAACCACCTGCTCCAGGGTGAGCTCCTCGTCGGCCAGGACGGCACCGATGCGCTTGCCCAGGATCGGCATGAGAATGGGCTCGTCCAAGGAGAGGTCGAACCAGGCGGCATAGGGGGAGTCCGGCCCCTCGCGCAGCACTGACCACAGGGGCAGGTTGTGCCAGCCGGGGGTCGGAACCGCCATGTGGTTGGGAACGATGTCCACCACGATGCCCATCTTGTGGGCTGCGGCCTCGGCGGCCAGGGACTCCAGCTGGTCGCGCCCACCCATGACGGCGGAGATACGGCGGTGGTCGACGACGTCGTAGCCATGGGTGGAGCCCGGCGCAGCTGCCAGCACCGGGGAGAGGTAGAGGTCGGTGACCCCGAGGTCGGCCAGGTAGGGGACCAGCGCCTTGGCATCGGCGAAGGTGAGGTCCGCTCCCAGCTGGAGGCGGTAGGTGGTCACCGGCGTGCGCTGCTCAGGGGCCGGCACGTGCCCGGACCAGGGGGCGTAGGCGGGAGTCTCCGCCGAGTCCACGGAGACGGATGAATCCACTGCTGCGTCCACTGCGTCGGTCATATGACTTCCTGAGCTCGTCTGGCGTGCGTCGGACGGTGTGCCTGTGCCCGACGCGCTGGGTTGTGTGTCAGCCGCTCCGGCTCCTAGTGCTGGAGCCGCTCCGTCGTGGCGGTCGAGTCGGGGGCGTCCATGAGGGAAGAGCATGGAGCGGGCCTCAACCACGACGGTCTCGTCCGCGGCGAGAACCGGGTCGGAGTCCCCGTCCACGGCAGGCGCCGTGTCCAGGGCGACCTTCCAGGGTGGGGGAGTAGCCCTCGCCCGGGCAGAGTGAAGGTGATGTCCTCGTCGGAGGCGTTGATGAGCACGAGGAAGGAGTTGTCCACGATCCTCTGGCCTCGCTCATCGGGCTCGGCAATGGCCTCCCGTTGAGGAAGACCATCATGGCGCGGGCGTACCAGGTGGTCCAGTCCTGATCGGTCATCGACTCACCGGCCGGAGTGAGCCACTCGATCTCGCCGAGCTCGCTCTCGCCGCCGTGGCCGGCGTCCCCGGTGAAGAAACGCCGACGCCGCAGCACCGGGTGGTCCCGACGCAGCCACATGATGGTTCGAGTGAACTCCAGCAGGTCCTTGTCCTGCTCATCGAGGTTCCAGTCGATCCAGGAGATCTCGTTGTCCTGACAGTAGGCGTTGTTGTTGCCTCCCTGGGTCCTGCCCAGCTCATCTCCGTGGCAGATCATGGGCACGCCCTGACTGAACAGGATGGTGGCCAGGAAGTTGCGGGTCTGGCGATGACGCAGCTCGGTGATCGTCGGGTCGTCGGTGGGCCCTTCGGTGCCGCAGTTCCAGGAGCGGTTGTTGTTGCTGCCGTCGGCGTTGCCCTCGAGGTTGGCCTCGTTGTGCTTCTCGTTGTAGGGAGACCAGGTCGTGCATCGTGAAGCCGTCGTGGGCGGTGACGAAGTTGATGCTGGCCACCGGGGTGCGCCCGGCGTGCTGATAGAGGTCGGAGGAACCGGTGATGCGGGAGGCGAACTCGCCCAGCGTGGAGGGCTCTCCGCGCCAGAAGTCGCGCACGGTGTCGCGGTACTTTCCCGTTCCACTCGCTCCACAGGGGCCGGGAACCCGCCCACGTTGTAACCGCCGTCGCCCACGTCCCAGGGCTCGGCGATGAGCTTGACCTGGGAGAGCACCGGGTCCTGGTGGATGATGTCGAAGAAGGCGCTGAGCTTGTCGACCTCGTGGAACTGGCGGGCCAGGGTGGAGGCCAGGTCGAAGCGGAACCCGTCCACGTGCATCTCAGTGACCCAGTAACGCAGCGAGTCCATGATGAGCTGAAGCACGGCCGGTGAGCGCATGAGCAGCGAGTTGCCGGTGCCGGTGGTGTCGAAGTAGTGGGTCGGCGAGCCGTCGACGAGCCGGTAGTAGGAGCTGTTGTCGATGCCGCGGAAGGACAGGGTGGGGCCCAGGTGGTTGCCCTCGGCCGTGTGGTTGTAGACCACGTCCAGGATGACCTCGATGCCTGCCTCGTGGAAGGCCTTGACCATCGACTTGAACTCCTGGACCTGCTGCCCCTCGGATCCGTAGGCGGCGTAGGTGTTGTGCGGGGCGAAGAACCCGATCGTGTTGTAGCCCCAGTAGTTCGACAGCCCCTTCTCCTGCAGGTGGGTGTCATTGACGAACTGGTGGACCGGCATGAGCTCGATGGCGGTGACGCCCAGGTTCTTGAGGTGGTCGATGACGGCCGGCTGGGCCAGGCCGGCATAGGTGCCCCGCAGGTTCTCGGGAACCAGGGGGTGCAGCTGGGTCATGCCCTTGACATGGGCCTCGTAGATGATCGTCTCGTGGTACTCGTGACCCGGGGGACGGTCATGGCCCCAGTCGAAGTAGGGGGTGATGACCACTGAGCGCATGGTGTGTCCCGCCGAGTCCTCCTCGTTGCGCACCTCCGGGTTGTCGAAGGAGTAGGAGTACAGCGTCTGGGACGGGGTCACCTCGCCGGAGATCGCCTTGGCGTAGGGGTCCAGCAGCAGCTTTGACGGGTCGCAGCGGTGACCGGAGGCGGGCTCATAGGGGCCGGCCACGCGGTAACCGTACTTCTGTCCCGGTGAGACCCCGGGGAGGTAGGCGTGCCAGACATCGCCGTCGACCTCCTGAGCGCCACCCGCTCCTCGTGACCGTCGTCGTCGAACAGGCACAGATCGACGCTGGTCGCGGCCGAGGAGTAGAGGGCGAAGTTCGTTCCTGAGCCGTCGTAGGTCGCCCCGAGCGGGTAGGGGGTGACCGGGCCAGATCTGGCGCTGCGGGAGCTTCCTGAGGTTCCTGAGTGGCCTGAGGCGTCGGTGTCGTCGGCGTGGTCATAGGGACAACCCTGCCACGACTGCGGTGTGAAGGCAGGAGTGTGGGAGAAAAGACATGTCACGTCGATCCGTCATCCGCCCGAGCCCCGCCACATTCTCTTATGGTCGTCAGAGGAGCTTCCTGAAGCGTGAGACACCTCATGAAGGAACGGGGTCGGGCCGGTTTTGCCTCCTGGGGATACCTCTGCTAACTTTCTTCCCGCACCCACAAAGGGTGTCACGCGGATGTGGCTCAGTTGGTGAGAGCATCACCTTGCCAAGGTGAGGGTCGCGGGTTCGAGTCCCGTCATCCGCTCGGGCGATTGGCGCAGCAGGGAGCGCGCTTCCTGACACGGAAGAGGTCACTGGTTCGATCCCAGTATCGCCCACCAGGATTGAAGAGCAGGCGAGTCCGGAGCATGATGCTTCGGACTTTTTCTTGCTGTGGTCCGGGTTCCCTGCGGGGCGGGGGTGTCGAGGGCTATCGGTGTGCTCCTGGTGGTGTGTGTCACCGCGAGACTGTGTCCCCGTCGACGACTACGGTGGGAATCGCCTGGAATCCTGCAGGATGCTCCCGGTTGCTGCGCGAGTGTCCGACGTCGGGTGCGTGTTCGGATCGTGATGTCTCGTCGAGGCCCGGGAACGAGTGCGTGCCGGTGTGCTCTACCATCTGGGGAGGAGTTGGTCCCCGCGGCAAGAAACGGATGGTTATGACGGAACGCTTCAGGCATCTGCTGCCCGTGGTCCTCGGCGGTGACATCGGTGCCTACGCCCTGGCGCGACAGCTTCACGAGGTCACCGGTACGCCGGTGACGATCGTGGCCTCGGACCCGATCGTGGCGATCAGTGAGTCGGCCTACATCACCGTCGTCCACCAGGAGGCCGGTGCGGCGCCGGAGCGGACGATCGCGCTGCTGCAGCGTCTGGTTCAGGGGCGCGACCCTCGCAGCGCGGTCCTCATGGCCAACACCGATGCCGCAGCGGCCGCGATCTCCGCCCACCGCAGTGAGCTCGAGCCCACCCTACGTGCTGCCCTTCCCGGACATCGACGTGCTCGACGCCGTCAGCGACAAGGCCTCCTTCTCCCGGCTGTGCGCTGAGGTGGGAGTGCTCACGCCCCGGAGGTCGTCGTCGACCTGGCGGATCCCGACTGCGAGCCCCCGACCTCCGCCTCCGAGCTCGGTCTGGAGTTCCCGCTCGTGGCCAAGGCGGCCATCGGCGCCGACCACGATCGCATCTCCTTCCCCGGCAAGCGCAAGATCTGGTTCATCGACGACGCCGCCGAGCTGGCCGGCATGTGGCGGAGCCTGAAGGACGCCGGATACCGCTCGACCTTCTTGGTCCAGGAGTGCATTCCCGGTGACGACACCGCCATGCGCTCGGTGACCGCCTACATGGACTCCACCGGCGAGCTGCGCCTCATCGGCTCGGCGCGAGTTCTCCTGCAGGACCACGCCCCGACCATGATCGGCAACCCGGTCGCCATGATCACCGAGGCCTTTCCCCGACCTGTGGGACGCCACGAGCCGTCTGCTGCGCCACGCCGGTACCGTGGATTCGCCAACCTCGACATCAAGGTGGACCCCGCGACGGGCGAGAGCTGTTCTTCGAGGTCAACCCCCGTATCGGCCGCAACTCCTTCTACCTGACCGCCGCCGGCACTAACCCCATGGCCGTCATGCTCAAGGGACCTGGTCCTGGACCAGCGCGACGAGCCCGTCGAGGTCACCCGGCAGGTCCTCTACTCCCTGGTTCCCGACGGCGTCATCGCACGCTACGTGTCCGATGAGGCGCTGCGCCGCAAGGCCAAGAGCCTGGGGCGGGGCATCGACCCGCTGCGCGACCCGGCCGAGCGATCGCTTCGCCGGCGCGTCACGATCGAGCTCCAGCGCCTCAAAGCCACTACCGCAGGTTCGCCCGCAACTATCCGCAACGAGTCGACAGGTCCCGCTGAATGCCTGAGAACGAGAACATGCCCGACAGCACCACCCCCGACGCCACGACTGACGCCACGGCCGATACTGCCGCACAGACCCCCGAGAAGGCTCAGACGACTCAGCTGAACGAGAAGGGGCGGAAGGACGGCGAGCCTGAGCAGCCCGAGCAGAAGGTCGACACGACCGACAAAGTCTCAAGACTGCCAAGTCTGCCAGACCGACAAACCCAAGGCCTCTCGGCCCCACGCACCCTGAGCCGGTGCACTCCACCTCGGACCGCTCCGAGACCCTGCGGCGGGTCGACGGGCGCGAGATGCGCCTGGCCGTGGGCAACAGCCCTTTTCCCGGTCGAGCAGACCGGAGGCCTGGGAGCGCTTTGAGGAGGCCATGGGGCGTCCTGTGGGGGCGCTACCTCTATGAGGACGAGGGCAAGCCCTGTAGCCGCCATCGCCCTGTACCGCTACGAGATGGGAGGTCAGACCTTCCTGTGGGCCAAGCACGGTCCGGTCTGGCTCAAGGAGCAGTCGCCCGAGCGTGAGGCGCACCTGCGCCGGCTGCTGCGCGCAGTGGTCAAGGAGCGCGACCGCTCCGTGCGCTTCATCCGCATGCACGCCCGCTACCGCGACACTCGACCTGCGAGAGCTGCTGTCCACCATCACCTACGACCGTACCTACGTCATCGACCTGGTGCCCAAGACGCCTGGAGAAGATGGCGCGGTCATGCTCAGGACGGGCGCTGCGCGGTCAAGCGCGTCGAGCGCGTGGGCCCGGGAGGCCGGCTGCACCATCAGCGACGAGACCGGTCTGAGCCGTGAGGAGTTCGACAAGGTCTCAGAGGTCCTGCGTGAGACCGCTGAGCGCGACGGCTTCAAGCCTCACGACGCCGAGGTCTACTGGACCATGTTGACGGCCCTGGGGGAGAAGAACGCCCGCCTGTTCGTCCTGCGCAAGGACAGGTGTCCCCCACGCCTGGGACTCATCCTCACCTCCGGTAAGCACTGTGGCGTACCACGGCGCCTCCTCCAACGAGTCGCGCACCTTCCGCGGAGCCGAGGCCCTGGACTGGTGGGCCGCCTGCCCCTCGCTCAGGAGGGCTACCGCGGCCTGGACCTCATGGGCGCCGGCTCCACCCGTGTCCCCTCGCTCTACACGGTGGGTCAGTACAAGAAGCGCTACATGCCCAGCACGTCACCGAGGTCGACGGCGCCTGGGACGTCGGTCTCCCGGGTCATCTACTCGGGATGGCCACCGCCAAGCGCCTGCGTGACGCACTGCGCGCGCGGCGTGGCTCACGGGAGCACTGAGTCCGCGCGCCCGACGCACGACTCGCGGCCAGACCGGGGTGCACCAGTACAGCGCCCCATACCGATGCAGAGGAGACGAGCCCGTGTCGAGACAAGCCCACGATCGATATCACCCTCGACGGCGCACCGCGCACCATCGAGGCGGGCACCTGCAGGAACGCTCCTCCTGCAGGACGCCGTCAAGAAGGACTGGCGTCGTCTGCAATCTTGCGTCATACGGCGAGCCCTGGGACCTGGACCGCCAGGTCCCGGCAGGCAGCCGTCGTCGGCCATCACTCCTGTCAGCGGGACGGCCTGAACATCCTGCGCCACAGTGCCACCACGTCATGGCGCGGGCAGTTCAAGGAGACGTTCCCAGGGTCGATCTGTCGGCCTTCGTCCTGACGGCTACTGCGACTCGCGCCATCGGCCTCCCCCAGATGCTGCGCGAGATCGAAGCGCATGACGGATCATCAGGAGGAGCAGCGCTTCAGCAATACGTAACC
>BNJU01003079.1_pt1 | contig 52635 bp, 107 predicted proteins | sample 8539281 | NCBI WGS metagenome assembly BNJU01 (sample SAMD00202456, study PRJDB9452) | human saliva metagenome | isolation source: human saliva | place: Japan | reverse complement strand
GAGAAAAGACCATCAGGTTCTTCGTGCCGTAGTCGCACGCGATGAAGCGACGGCAGGTGCTCTTTAGCGTATTGAACTCTGCATCGTCGAAGCAGGTCGTCGCTGAACATGTCGTAGATGATGCCCTCGGCAGCTCACCCGCACCGAGAATCATCCGCTTGGTTATCCGTCCCCGACTGCGGATGTTTGTCTTGTAATCATCGGCGGTTCAGTTTGTCGTCGAGCTCGAAATACACGCTCACAAGTCACCTTCTCTTCGCTGACGTACTCCTTGTAGAGTAGTGCATCCGGTGGTCTGGTTGGTTGGCTGTGACTTCGCCCCCGGCACGCTGAAGGCGGTTGAGGAGCTGCTTGAAGAACCGCTCGGGCATCAGCGTCAGCTCATCATAGTACGCCCCTGCGGCGTCTTGCCTCGATAGTTTCTCGAGCCTTCGTCTGCTGCGCCGACGACGCCCGCATGCTTGCTCGCCATCACGTCCGCCGGGGCACATCCGGCGATCCGCTCTGACGGTTGTACAATTGAGTAGTTCTCCTCGCCAGGTGGTGCCAAACGGGTCGTTGAGAACGTTGTCGTGGGTCGTGTCCTTGGGCACCGTCATGAGCGAAGCCCGGGAAGCCCATCATGATGTGGTAAGCCGCGGGAATCACTGGCGACGGTCTTCCTGCGGACGCTGCCCTCGAGAATATGATGAAGGCGTCTCTTAATCGGTTTCGATGATCGAGCCTTTGCACCCCAGTCGCGAACTCCATTACTGCGTCCTCCTCTCGCACTTTCTGCGAGGACTGGACAAGCTGCACCATCGTGGACTGCTCCGGCTCTTCAGTGCTGCGATAGGACTTCGCGCGCCCCCAGGTCTGCGACATCTGCCGCCTCGAGCGTGCCTGACTCGACTCTGCCCTGCGCGAGGTAGTCTGGGGTTCTTCGGACGAGCTCTCATCGTCCAGGCGCAGGAGTGCAGTCCTCGCCTTTTTCTGCAACGCCTGTGCCATCTTCATGTGGTCTTTGAGCATCTTGCGGACGGCTACGCGCGTCTCCTCCATGCTGATACGCGCTGCCAGCTCGTTGTCGTACGCCCGCGCCCGCTCTGCAGTTCCATGTGAAGCTCCACCGCTCGATCAATTTCAACGATTTCCCCTTTTCCGCGACACTTGCCCGAACTGACGCTTCTTCTTCTCGCCGTCCGTCTCATGGCTCATGTTGCGGTAAAGCGAAAACTTCGTACGCGACCGAGATTCACCCGCCTGGCGTTCCCATGGCTCCTGCGTTCGATATCTTCCTGCTCATGCATCAACGTCACCTCCTGCATCCCGCCCATGACCTCATCCAGTAGCTCTGCCGTCGCGCTCTGCTGGCGACGGTCTGCTTTCCGCTGAACTCGATGTACCGTCGAACAATGGCGTCAACGTAGCGCGGATCAAGCTCTATGCTGGCAGATGCGTCCTGGCCGCTGCGATCGTGTCGATCCGCTGCCGCCGAAGTCAATCACTGCGGTCGCCGCCTCCCGTGCTTTGGTGATCGCCCGAATCAATAACTCAACGAGCTTCTGCGTCTGGGAGGTCTTGCTTTCTGAGACCTGCTCCAGACGAATCTCGCAGCTTTCCTGATAGGGGCAAATGCACGCCCCTCGCTCCAGCCGGACGTAACGCACCTTCTTCCTTTCGGCATCTTGTCCGTAGATGGGAAGCTGTTCCCGCCGTCCGGTCAGAACCACACCGCCCGTGAGGGTTGTCATATGCCATCTGCGCCACGCAGGTGACGTTTATGTCGTACGTTGCTGCGGTCTTTTTGTTTCGCCTGTTGCCCGCCTTCTCGGCGTAAACGCTCATCGCACTGATGGTCTGCGTGCGGACGGGCGCGTTCTTCACCAGATGATGCTGCTTCTCCGCTGATGCCCGCGCAATCATGGCATCCTCGAAGTCGCGCCGCGTGCTGGCTGCGTGCCAGATGAAGGCGGCATCGTCCTGCGTGCTACGCACATAGTTGCGGAACGCCGGGACAAAGCTCTGCCATCAGATCGTCGTGCGTCTTGTCATTGGCAATCATATCGAACTTGCCGCTCTGCGTCTTGGCTGACACCATACGGCGGGTCTGTGTTGTGTGCAGGCACGCCTTGCGCCCGTCCATCAACCGGTCAATCGTCGCTGCGTCATTGCGCTGCGCAGTGAGCGGTGATTCCCGGGTGCCAGAAAGGTCACCGAGCTGGGGCGTAGCTTGTAGTTGTCGTCTACGCCCACCCCTGCGTCTGCCTTATCATCAACGGAATCATCTACCCTCCATCAGGCGATGATCTTCTGCCGTCTTCCTCCGTGAATCCCGTGAGCTCCACAATTTGATTCAATGTCCATCTCTATATCCATCAGCTTGCCATGTCGAGATCAGCGAGCTCTGCGATGCGGTGTCTGCGATAAGAGGTCAGCGTGCTCCTCCTCCTCCTTGCGTAGTCTTGGTACTCCACGGGTGCGACTTTACCCTTTTGCCTCTGCTGCCATCTGCGCCGTGCCTTTCGTAATAAGCCGCTGCGCTTGCTGACTGTGATTGGCGCACGCCATCCTCGCTTGGATGATGTCGCCGAGCGACACCTGCTCCTTTGTGGCTGTTCAGTTGCCCGGGGATTTGGTCGATAACCCTAATCACCGCGATTTCATCATACGCGCAGAACACCGGCACGCCGTGGCGATCGTGCCCGCGTGGCTCTGGTGACTTTATGAATCAGTCAATCTTCACCTCCTCTCTCTTTTCTTGCAAATAAAAGCCACTCCACCGATGCGGCAGGGGACTGCTTGCGCTCTATGCAGACACGATATTACCAAGCCATACCACGTTTGCCGGCGGCAACGCAGAAAGTGCAAAAATCTCGCAAAGAACGCAAAACGCAATAATTTTGCCGTCTGAGTTATCCACGGTTTCCAAACACGAAGTCAAGGCTGCTTGACCCTCCACGGCTTCTGGGAACAATCTTTGTGAGCACTGTGATCGCCTCCCGGGCGAGTACTGACAACTGCGCTCGCTGTAGCCTGTTGCCTGTGACACCTGATACCGCCGCTCCCCGTCCACGAACTTCCTACAGAGATCGCGCGGTGGCCATCGCTCATCAACTGGAGTGTATTGTCAATCCGCCGCAGGAGCTCTGGATGCGGATGTAGTTCTCGCGCAGGATCGGCAGACGCTCTTCGAGCTTCATGCGTCGGACGACGGCACGCTCGACCTCGGATAACTCATCATGCCCGCCGACGGAGTGCATCGCCAATTTCGTATTTTCGCATCCCCAATGCTGCGAATTGCTCTTCCACGCCTTCGATCTCAATGCGAAGGCTGGCGACTTCTTAGACAGTGATAGTTCCGTAGATGCCCGTATACCGTCTTTCGTAATCGTTGTAACTGCACCTGCTGCCTCCGCTCAATAACGAGGATAGAGCGCGAATCGCTCCGCGCTCCTTGTTTTCTCTCTTTCTCCGGTTACTCCAGCTCGCATCATGATCTCGATCCTCGGACGCTCATCGTACCGCCGGCGAGCACCCAGCAGCCGACGATCGACTGTCGTCAGCAGCACCACCGCCCTTGAGCGCATCCTCCACGCCCTTCAGGACGTTCGACACGTCAGGCTTCGTCACGGTCCTGTGCGTCCTTCCTTTGCCGCCTCGCTTGTGTTTGGCATCCCTTTAGGGATGGCTCGATGGGCTCTGTGAAGGGCACGGTGCCGCCTCTACGGGCGATTCTGGGGCGTGCTGCGCCGCAATCATCCGCACATGTCTTGTAGTCACGGCTCTTTGCGGGGTCGCCACGCGTGACAATCCGCCCTGCCGCGAGAAGCGCCAGGCGTCCTGCGCGACCCGGATCGCCGAGGACGATGGCAGTGTGGGTACTCAAAACCTTGGAATGTCAGGTTCGGCTACCGCTCTGCTCCCATTAAACATGCTCTGCTGCTCCGGAGGTGCGGCGGAACATACCGCTGCCTTTGCTGTCGCAGAACTCATGCTCTGGACGACGACCTCCGTCGCATAGCGTTTCGTCCGTCCTTGGCGTCGTAGCGCATGAATACGCCCATCGACGGCGATCTTCGTCCCTTCCCCGTGCTGGCTGATTACCTCGCGGTCTTCTCACGTGCAGGGATGAAATCACTGTTGATTCGTCGAGCTCTTTCGTGGTCAATCGCAAGCGTAATTTCGCGCATGCCTTGCCGCTCTGCGTGTATCTTACCTCAGGGTCTCGCACAAGGCGCCCAATTCCTGTCCAGTGATTCATTGATTCCTCCTCTGCACCTCCACAATCCGCCTTATCACATAGTCGCACGGCTGCGCCATGCCGTTTCCAGGCGCCTTATAACTTTGCGCCGTGTCGCTCCCGCCCTCGTGTATCCGTCCGTGAGTCCTGCAAGCGTTCACATTCCGTTGGTGTGAGGGCGGCGCACTGTGGAGTAGAGATGGCGCGAGGTTTCGCTTTACGTGGCACCTCGATGCACGCAGGTGCGACTTTTTCCGCTTCGTATTCACTGTATGACTTCGCCCCCATATATTTGGCGACCGCACTTGGGCGGTCAATCGTATTGAGCGGCAAGGCGGTTTTCTGCGACGCCCTTTCCGTTAGCACCGTTCTGTAACTTTCGGTCAATGGTGTTTCCCTGCGATGCAGTAAGCGTGTACCACGGGGTTTGATTCCCGCCCGTTCCCATACGCGCGTTGAGCGTCGGGACGATGCCATCTTTGACGGGACGCATGACCTCGTCCGCGTGCGTCATGTCATATATTGCGACAGTAGGGCTTGTCCACCCCATCCTGTCGTGAGCGTTGCCGCACATTCTGCCCGTGTCTAACTAGCTCCGGCAGAACCTCCTGCACAGAATCCTGCCGCTCTGGTGTATTTCTTGCCTGTCGCTCGACGCAATCCGCAGTTCCTCGGGCAACTCCTACCGCGCTCCCTTGCTTGCTCTCCTGCAGTTCGAGACACGCCTTCGGGCTCAAAGCGTAAGTATTTCTCCTGGCACATCTTCTATCGGCTGCAAAATCCGACGATAGAAAGATTCTTTTTCGTCGTGGGGGACTCCCCAATATTGTGCGTCCAATACCCTCCATACGATTTCAGCTCCCGAGAATTGCACCAATCCAGAGGAGCCCATCGATTACCTTGAGGCATTGGAATTTCACTTTCTCCAGTTCTTCGAGCACGGCGAAAAATCATCCCTCGGTTGGATGAAAAGCACCGGGACGTTCTCCACACAAAAGAATCTCGGATACTTCCACGGTACGCTCCGCATCCGTCGAACAAGGTCAGCTGCTGTTCGGACAGCCTGCGTTCACACATAATCCTCTCTCTTTCGCATACTGAGATCTTGGCACGGACTACCGCTACAGATGATGTCAACAGAGCTCTATCTTGTCTGCGTCAATCTTCGTAATGTCCCCGAGCTGCTTCACGTCGGGAAAGTGCCGCGCTGTCACCGAGCACGGGAACGGCTCGATCTCGCTTGCCCATGCAGGGCGTAACCCCCGCAGCGAGCGCGCCGCCAGTAACCCGCCCTCCGGTTCACGTCGACAAAGCTGCCGAGCGTCGCGGTGCTGCCTCACATACTCATGCTTGTCACCATCGTAGAAGAACACGAGGGATGTTATATACTCTCGCGCGTGCTGCGAGCTCGATCATCCATCCCTTGCTGGCACGGTGGTTCCCACGTCATCGTGACCGCGCCGCGCCGTCCAGAAGTTCGAGGCGGTATCACGCCAGTCTTATCGTACTCCATGCCTGCCAGTGCCTGGAATTGCGCGATAGGGTTGATGTAGAGCGTCTTCGGGATACCGTCCCTGCCACGCTCTCTGGATTGCCTCTGCCGCTGCTCGATTTGCTCATCGTCCCGCTGAACGGATGGGACAGATAGTGCATGTTCATCTCTTTTGACGCTCTCTCAAACACTGCTCTCGTCCATCCTGGGTCCAAAGAAGCGTAATCTGGTCGTCGTTCTCTTGGATGCGGTTATCTTCACCCATCCACCACCGCATGACCTCGGCGCCTGTCTCCCACTGCGAAATCGGCAAACCGTCGCAGCGGCGCGTCGATCATGCGCTGGATGCTACGCCTCGTAGGCTTTGCGTACTGCGGCCAGCGATCCGCGTCACAGCATACGCCTTTTGCACCTTGGTACGGACACATGATACAGCCAAGACGTTTCTTGCCCTCATCGTGGAGGCTTACAATAGGGCACGTTGAGGTGGATGTACTCCCACACATCCGCACCTCCGACCAGTCGATGATCGGATGGATATACGTTTGTCCGATGTACGTTGCACGTCTCAACCATCTTCCGTTTTGCGCGTCTTGCACCGAATTCGGCGTGCCTCACACCGGTAACGACACGTCTGCGCTTTGCCGCGCTCGCTGAGTGCGCAGCAATATCTCACCATGCGCGTCGGCGGCGCCGCTTTTTCAGGATGAGCTGCCACATCGACTTCTGCGGCGCATTGCGCCCTTCCACGCCTCAGGATAGCACCGCCGAATGAACTGCACCAGCTCTGGCGGGTCAACGGTCACGATGCCATTATAATACGCGTCATATTCAACCCCGCCCGCTTGCACAGGTCGAGAGATGACGCAGCTGTCACTTTCGCCGCTGAGACGCGACGCAGGCGCCCTTCCGGGCAGCTCGGTGGGCGCAGACGGTTCATGGCAACTTTTACTTTGTCCACTTCACCGAAAATGGTCTGTTCTTTCAGCATGATTGCTTCTCAGCATGCTCCTCATCGCGAATAATCCTCCGCCCGGATGTTCACGGGCACGGTCATTTCCGTGAGGCGGCTTACGATCCGCCGCCCGAATGCGGCGTCTGGCATGTTTGCCGTCGTAGTTCGTCGTGATAATCGTCGGGGAGCATGTGCTCGTGCCGATGGTTGATGAGCACGTAGACCAGCTCCACGATCCACGGCTTTGGTTTCTCCGCGCCGAGGTCGTCGAGAACCGCACGCACGCTCTTTGCCGTCTCGACGAAGCCCCCGCCTTGCCGTCCTTCGCGTCAAAGCTCGCCAGCATCTTCGCGATCGGGTCCGACTACGCGAACGTTCGGGATGCCCGCCTCTGCCGTCTCGCGCAGGATGGGGACAACGGCAGAGTGCGTCTTTCCTGTCCGTAGCCTTCGCCGAGCAACCGGTCGGTACTGGGATCGCGCTTTACCACGCCGCGCAGAACCGCTTGCAGATCGACCGCTGGCTTGGTCGCAGGTGTCTCCCGGAACGTGCCCGAAGCTGCGTGAACAGGAACCGCACTCGACACCGCCGTCTCGCATGAGCTTTCGCGATGCGCTTCTGATCCTGCTGCGTCTTGTACTTTGCGCGGGCGATGCAAGAAAAGGAGCGGGTTACAGAATTTCTCGTCGCGGAACTCTCTCGCCCGTTGCAGCGGCACTCATGGCATGTGTCCACGAGTGTGCGGGCACGCTGCGCGCGGCATCATGCGCTCTTTTCGGTCTCTGCCGCCTGTGCCGCCTGGAGAAGCCCCTGCGGCGTACGGATCGTCTCGCGGTGCTCAATCGTCCGCAGAATCTCCGCCCTCTTCGGACGTGCCGCCCAGATCATACGGGCATCTGCTCTTGAGCCGTGTCTCCGTCAAGGTATGCTGCTGCATACGCGGACTGCTCACGCGCAAGTTCCTTCCACGTTGCCCGTGCCGATGTTGAGCCATAATTTCCGCCGCCTTTCTTTACGCTCTGCACTTAGATCCGTCGCGTCCCCACCGCTGGAGAATGCCGGAGCGTGCTGGATTGACCTGCACGCCGCTTGCCGCTGCCTCGCGGATCGCCTCCATGCGCCATTTCCCTCCCGTAGGTGTCGAGTGAGATCGTGCGGTTGCTCGATCACCGTCTCCCTGCTCCGGGCTGAAGATTGTCGCAGAATGCCTGCACGATCTTCGCACGGTCACTCAGAAGCCTCGCGCGTGTATGTATTACTGCCGCCTGTAGCTGCTGCGACTGCTGCATCTTCGCTATCGTGTTTGTTATTCCTCTTTCTCTGGGCTCTATACTCCTGATCTCTAGTCTCTACTCTAACCCGGACAAGTAGGCGCACTTGTCCTCGTTGTGTCCCTGTGTCTGTCCTCTCATTTGTCGCACTTTTGGGGACATCGGGAGAGACACTGCTGCAGTGTACATTATCCTCCTGCGTCCTTTTGTCCTCGAGTGAGACAATCAGGGGGCGTGTCTCCGCCTTTGTCACGCTGTAGTCTCTTTTCTCTGCCCACTTTGTCTCTTCGCGACCAGCTACTCCGATGCCTGCGACGAACGCCATCCTCGCGTTCCACGATCAGCCCGATCTTCTTGCCGGCTCCATCGCGACGACCACCGTGTCGAGCTTGAAAGCCGCGTGAGCCTCGGCGATCTTCGCGACGTCGTGCGGGATGATCATATCGCCGACCTTGCGCCGCCAATGATTCGCCGCCGCTGTTCGCCGAGGCAGGCAGAGCTTCTGGTAAAGGACGATGTACTCACAGCCGTTCTTCTGGTCTTGCAGCCAGTCGATGGTCGGGAGATCGAAGAAGTCGGACTTGATCTTGATCCAGTAGTACCGCTTGTCAGCCATGCTGCTCCCCCTCCTTCCGCGTCTCCGCATTCTGCAGTCGCCAGTGGGTAATATAGGCGATACTCTTGCTCAAATACTCGATGTACCCTTTTTGCTGCAAGGATTTTCAAATCATCTGGCGATGCGTGAACCATCGCGCGCGCAGATCGGATCCATGCCCCCTTCATCATTCGCTTGAATGACAAGGTGGAAATAAAGTGCCTGCGCTGACTTCGGCATACGGAGGAAATCCCCCGTACTGACAAGGAAGCGTGCGATTCTTCTGCGTTCTGCCATTTCCTTACCCCGCGATCTGTCGAATATCCCTTGTCGCTCTGCCCCACCGCTGCAAGGCGCACGGGCGAATCCTCGGGCGTTACGTTGCGCGGATTCTGCCTCATCGTCAAACGAGTCCTCCTGCCCGCGATGTCCCTCGAGATAGCGTACCGCCTCATGAATGAGGTCACGCAGGTGTTCCTCGGTCTCCTCGCTAAAGTAGCTCGGCAGTCACCTGCTCATCTATCTGTGGGAATCGGAGGGCGGCGTGTTGATCGTGGTCATCGTCCCGGACTGGGGCATGGTACTCGCAGGTAATGATCGCCCCTCGTAACCGTCAGCACCTGTGGGTAGCTGACGCCCGTCGGCACGATGCGCCTGAGCGTACTGCCCTGGGTCTACCTCGAGAATCCGGCACACATCGGCGCGGAGATACCGAATGCCGAGCCCAGAACGAAGGCTCCGGCTCTTCCTCGAACGTCGATTTGTGCGTGCTGACGGGGTGTTCCCGTCCTCCTTCTTGTCGTACTCAAAGGCGAGCTTCCTTTTGCCGCCTTGATCTTTCTTGATGGTGATGTCCATGGTAATGCTCCTTTACATTCTGCACTCTTTTACGCCGGCAGGGAGGCGATAGTGCCTCCCTGCCGGCCTCTTTCAGCCCGTGATCTCTCCGTCTCAGGATCCACATTGGGCGATACATCGTCCTGCGCTGCGCTCATGAACTTGTTCGGCTGCGGCGCGGCGTCATCTGACGGCGGATTATCCTCACTTACCTCGACCGCCTCTGCCTCGATGTAGTCCGTCTCATCTGCCTCGCTGACCATGTCTGCCGCGATCTCTGTCTTGATCGTCTCATCGGTGCCGAGCGCGCGTGAACTCTGTCTTGATCGGCGCGTACCTGAGGCACTGCTTGAGGACGGTCTTCTTCGCCATCTCGTCAAAGTTCGTTGTCCATGGCGTGCTGTACCCTTTCTTCGCACGCCTGGCTGCTTCCTAGTGAAGGCGTCCACCTCTGCGCGGCTCATGACGTGGAAGCCGCAGCCGCCGCTCTTGGTCTTGAACATGGCGTAGTAGTGCGTGACCGCCCCTTCTCGCCCGTCGTCGGTACGTGCCGGAGCTTTGGCTCAAGCCCGAGCTCGTACTCGAAGACGTCGTTCTCGTAGACCTCGTGCGCCTGAATGATGGTGACCTCCCCGCTACGATACGCGAGGTCGAGAGCCTTGTAGCCGAGCTGGAACTGGCACTCGAGGATCCCCTTGTTTTTGTACGGGATAAGGTACGCCTGCCCGAGCGGCGTATTCGGTTCGACGCCGAGCTGCGCTGCCTGCATCATCGCGCCGAGGAAACTCTTCGGCGTACGTCGCGAGGCTTCGGGTCCGTGCTGAGTGCTGTGAGTACCATGCGCGTGAAGCGCTCGGGGTGAGGACGGAGGGCAGCGCCTTTGCGATCTGCCCTTCCATCGAAACGATGAGATCTTTGATGGAGCGTGCACCCTGCTACGCTGCCACTCTCTGTTCCTGCGCTTTCTGGATCGCGCCGCCTTTTACACTGCCATGATGATTATCTCCCTTCTCTACTGTCAGCTGATCCGCAGGACGCGGGTCGGCTTGCTCTGTTGGCATACTCGGCGTAAATGTCTGGCTCTTTCTGCCAGGCGCCTTTGCTGTCGACGGTCGTGCGCCCTGCCTGCGTTTTCCATGTGACTTTGTAATCTCCCGCATAGCCGAGCTCGTAGTCGCCCATCGGTCGGCGGAGCTGGTTCTTATGGTGCTCGATGTCCTCTCTGTGTTCTTCTTAGCGTCGTCGAGGGCTCGGATGCGCTCGATGATCACCTCGACCGCATCGGGAAGCGTCAGCGGTTCTGCGTTGCCCCTCGGAACTCTGCCGTGAGGGCATCTCGCAACTCTCGCTGCCGTCGACCTCGGGCATGATGCCCTCCTCCACCTTGTGCCAGAAGTCGATCTCTGCTTGGAGGAGAATGTCGATCTCATCGTCATTGCGCGGAATCTCCTTCCAGACGAAATGGTTTCCGCCGATGAGCACCGCAATGTACCACCGCTCACAGCCCGTGACCATCATGTAATGCTGGCATTGCACATAGTAGGCTGCGGGGACTTCGTCGTCCTCCCACCCTTTGCCGCGAAGCCGTTGCAGGGTCTTGCACTCCAGTCCTGCGTTCTCGCCACGACCATGCGGTCAACGCTGGCGCGGATATGGATATTCGTCCATCTGCAGGAGCCCGCGCCGCTGCGCCTTCTTCCCTGTGAGCTCTCGAAGCGGTTCGCAACCGCTTCCTCAAGCCTGCCCCAGTAGACGTACTCGTTTCCGCTGAGGTCTTCTGCCTCTGCCTTCCCGTCTTCTCGAGCCAGAGCTGGAAGGGCGACTTCCAACGATTCAGCCCGACAATGATGGAGCGTCGCTGCCGCCGATGCCTTCGCGGCGGGCTTCAAAGCCACTTCTTTTCGTCTGCCATCTCGGCGACCGTCACGATAAGTTTTGCCATTTTGTCCTCCTTGTGCTACAATAAGCACAGATGATTTACCCTTCTGCGCCTTGTGTGGTTGCCGCCGCACAAGGCGCTTTTCTATGCACTGCATCATTCCTGCTGCTCTTCTTTCACCCAGTACGTCACCTTGATCTCATCGCCGGGTAGATCATCCCGTGACGTTCGAGCAGCCATGGTTGTTTTCCTCGATACCGCTCTTGTACTCGAGGATATATCTTCGAGTACCTGTGTTTTTGCGGACATACGTCTCTGCGATATCCCAGATCGTGTCGCCGCTCTGACGACGTAGACTTCTTCGACCAGCACGGGAGCCGTGTTGGTCTCCTGTTGACTGCACGCTCCCGCGGCAGGATTGCCACCCCGCGATGGCGGCATCCCGCAATCACTCTTGCCGCTCATGCGACCGCCTCCCTTCTCTTGCGCGGACGCCACGCCCGCGCGCTTCGCTCATCTGCTTCGCGTTCTCGACCATCGCCGCTGCTTTGGTCAGGTCGCGATGCGATACCGCCACTCATCGAGCCGCAGGAGTGCCCGACGCGACACCTTGATCGCCTTCCCACCAGAAGGCGGGAAAGTCGCCCATGCCGTGCCGCGCTGCGTGTGCAGGGCGCATATCTGCTCCACGCCGATGCCCATGTAGGGCGGATGCCTCCTCGACGTTGAGCACCGCCTTTTCCCATGTCGGGATGAGGTCTTGTTCCATCTCATCTCACCTCCTCTTGTCGAGATAAATCTGAATCTCACACGCGATCGCGGAGACCCCTGAACTACATTGAGCAAATGCTCCATCTGACACTTCCTCTGCCGAGCGTGCCGTCCTGCGCTGATGCGCAGGAGCTCCTTGATCGGAATCCTGATCGCATCGAGCGCGTTCGAAAACTTCACTGTGATACGGTCAAGCTCATTCAGCTCTGCCTGCGGAACGGTGCGCTGCCCAATGGGGCAGCACTGTGAGCAGATGGTAGTTCAGGAGCTCCGGCGCGTGGTAGGTGTCTGCCATCAGCAGAACCTCTTCAGGGTACGGATTGAGCGTCCCGATCTCGATACGCTGCATTCGTTTCTGTCGATGCCCGTCTCCTCGCTCGCGCCTCTCGCGGCTGCTCGAGGCGTTCGTTCTTCGCGGATGCCGCCATGCGAGCTAAATAGTACCTGCTGGCTGCCGTCGACGGGCAATCTCGGTCATAGTCTGCTTCACCTCCTTGGGGTAGGATGTTCATGAATAATCTCTTTCTGCACACATTAAGCACAGGTATTTCCGTCATTTTCCTTCAAAAATTGAGGTCAATGTTCAGAAGAACAGAAAGTCGCGAAGCAACTGGGAGCTGGGCGTGTACCGCCCCTCGCTCTACGTCGCTGCGTAATAAGCCCTTGACACGCCAACCGCATCAGCGATTTGCCGCTGTGTCATCCCAGATCGATCTCGTGCTTCCTTAATGACGGCTTCAATTCTCCCCATCGATATCACCTCCTTAATTCACTTGTATTTTCCGTCTTCTTCTATAATCTACTGCATTTCCGTCATTTTTGTCAATAGATATTTCGTCAAAAATGGTGTATAATTACAAAAAGACGGAATAACTGCACACAGAAAAGGATTTTCCTATGGCTATTGGTGATAAAATTCAAGCTCGAAAAGCGGCAGGGGTTTGGACACAGGTGGAGCTCGCAAAAAGACAAGTCTGTCTCGCTCTATATCGGCGACATAGACAGGTATAACCCAAGTGTCACCACACTGCCGTTAATCATACAGCAACAGGAACAACCATGGCCTTTCTTCTGGATGGCGCAGAAATGAGCAGCCAGCTCCCCACACATTGACGCCCGTACTCGCCGCCAGCTGGAAAAAAGTCGCCGACGACGACAACCTTACCTATAACGGCGTCGTGCTGAGAGGCGAGATAGGGAGAAGGTCAAGAAAGCCCTGGAACTCATCTTCTGGGATGTCAAAGAAGAATCGACGATAAAGGGAATGAGAGAAATGTCGGGAGGTGCTTGTTGTGGCTCCTGAATATCCCTTTGCGCGTGAAGAATCTTTTCGACGATACGTCGATCCATTTCGCCTGGCAGATCTGGTGCCTGGTCTACTACATCGATCTTCCCCAGGCGTAAACGGTTTCTGGCGGCATGATTACGAAAAGAACCATCGCAATCAACGAGGGAGCTCGAGGAATGGCAACGCAGCCGCCGTTCTGTGTCATGAATTGGGGCATATTGTCTGCCACCCGGGCTATGCCGCCTTCTCGATGCGCAACATCTCCTTTTCGAACACCCGCATTGAGAATGAGGCGGACGAATTCGCCGAGTGCCCCTTGTCTATCGCTACGATCTGGACGAGTACTACGTGCGTCCGTTTCTTTCGCAGAGCTGGCGTCCATAAGGGAGGAGCCTTATGCACACAAAGAAAAAAGCCGTCGAGTTTCTGCTCTTCGACGGCTCAATGGATGGAGTTGTTCTCGCATCGCGGAAAGGCTCGAATACGAGGGCTCTAAAAATCCCGCGCGATCATCTGGCAGATGCTGCCGGAGAGATTCAGCTATGCAACATCGGCGTGTACTTCCTCTTCTACGAGAGAGAGCTGCTGGGCGTGGAGACACTATACATCGGCGAATCCTCAAACCTATACAACCGCCTGCTGAATCATGCAAAGAATAAGGAGGACTGGATCACGGCGGTAGCCTTCTGCTCCGCCGATCTGAACAAGTCCATTCTGCATTTCGCGGAGCATGACTCTGTCAAACGATCACGAACAACGGGCACACGGTAAGACGAAGCAATCGAACCAGAACATCATGATTAGTGCTGGCGACGCTCTCTTTGCCGAGGAATTCATGGATGAGATTGGACTCTTTCTCGGTACGTTCGGCTATAATGCTCTGCGTACGGTGGAGAAGAAGGCACTTTTTCTGCAAGGCGAAGGACGCCGATGCGACCGGCTTTAAATCAAAACGAGGGGTTCATGTACAGAAGGGGCTCTCGCGTCGCGCTGACTGTTGCCCTGCTTTCACGACGTCAAACTACGCCACATCGCGATGCGCTAGAGCAGGATGGCGTCATCAGAATGCAGCGTGTTCCAGCGTGATCATGGATTTAGCTCAGCGTCTGCTGCGGCGTCCGTCGTCCCGGAAACAGCAGCAACGGGCGCCCTCTATGGAAGACGGCGGGTGGCGTGAAGCTGGGGGATTTGTAAGGAGGTTACCATCGCTGACTTTATCGTTGTTTCTCTTTATTGCTCTCTGCTGGCTGTCCCATGACAGCCACAGCTTCTGCATCATGGATGTGGGCTGGATCGGATGACAAGGTGGGTATATTTTTCAAGCCAGAAAGCATAGAATTCGAGCATAAGGGCACCTTAATCAACGGAGATGTCGTTTACGTATGGTGGTATATGGTATACGACGATGCTCATGCTCAAAGCCATCCATTCATGGGAAGAACTCTGAAAAAGGTTGTTACCTGACAACCGAACCCTGAGAAAGCGATGAGCAAGTCAGACATAATTTACCGACGTGAACGGAGACGTTATTTATCAGGGCTCGGATGAAACGGTACGTCGCATTATCCCTGGATCGCATCATGAAGTCCTGTTTAATGCGGTAGCAAAATAGCACGAGCACTTCGAAGAAGTAAAGCGATCGTACGGTAGTAAAATGCTCAGCAAACGCAAAGACGGACGCTATCAGTCAAGCGTCATCCTTGAGAACCCGATCACGGGTGAGAAGGAGCGGCGCTATTTCTACGCCTACACGCTGCAGGAACTTGAGGCTGAGCGGCGGCGCATCATGAACGTGAACATCTCGGACTTTCCTGCTGGTCGAGACGTTCCACGTTTCGCCGATGAGTTTCCTCATCATGAAGCGCGACGTGGATAAACTCGAGGCATCGACGCTCTCCACCTATCAGGGCTTTCTCGCTCGCCATATCCTTCCCAGCGGATCCCGCCAGACCATGAAGATCGCCGATGTAAAGCCCGCCCTGCTAAAGCATATCCTCGCGCAGATCGACGGCGATCGGACGAGGCAGGCGGTCTATACGCTGCTGCAGTCGATCTTTCGGGCGGCAAAGTTCGAGCGGCTGATCGAGAACAATCCGATGGAGTTCATCCGCAAGCCAAAGCACAAGGCGACGGCTGCAGGGATTGTCACGCCGGAGATATATCACGCGCTCCTCGACTGCGATCCGCGGGTCACAGACCGAGCATCTCTTTAAGTTCGCACCTGGGACTACAGGCCTGCGTCGGGGTGAGATCGTCGCGCTGCGCTGGTCGGATTTTGACGAAAAGGCGGCGACGATCCGCGTCTCAAAGGCACGCAAACGTGCTGCAGAGGAGTACGAGGGCACAACAAGACGGCATACAGCGCCCGCACGGTCGACTCCCCTGCTGCCGTGCAGAACCTTCTCGCATGGAGGAAGAAGCTCACGGCGATCCTCCTGCGGCAGGGGTGTCCCTCTCACAAGGATAGCTATGTTTTCCGCTCCTGCGCGACGAGACGCAGCCGATCACGTCTGACCGCTGTGACACATCTCTTCGCCGACCTCAAGCGACGGCTGATCTCCCCGCAGATCTCCGCTTTCACTCGTTCCGCCATACCATGCGACACTCCTTGCCGAACAAGAGATCAGCGCAGAAGATACAGGTGCGTCTCGGGTCACGCGTCAGCCTCCTTCACGATGGATAGATACGTGCACAACACGGAGCAGATGCGGGAGGGCGTCACCGAGAAAAAGTGGTCAGGTGTAAGAGAACACGGTCGATAACATGCCATGATGTCAAAAATGATGTCAAAATAAAAATAGAACAGAAAAAGGCTTCCCGTGCAAAATGCTCGGAAGCCTTGATTTACTGGCAGAGAGGGTGGGATTCGAACCCACGGTGGCTCATCACCACACTTGATTTCGAGTCAAGCACCTTCGACCACTTCATTCTCCTCTCCATGCTGCTTAGTGCAGACAAGTCACCATTATATCATAGGAGCGTAGATGCGCTTAGCCAGGAATTTTTACTGCCATTGTATGCCGTGCAAGTGCAAGTTTTAATTGTCGCAAGGTCTCGTTAAAACTTTTAGCGATTTATATTGTCGTGACATTACATGTCACTTTGTTGACTCAATACTTTCCTTTCTGTCTTTATATTGGACTCTCATCTTTTCCGTACCTCTATGTTAAATGATTCTCGTGATTGAGTGACAGAACCTAAGGAGGAAAAAGCGAGTGGGACTGATTCAGGCAGCTGCTGGCGCGATGTGGTGCGCGGGTTCTCGCCGACCAGTAGAAGGAGTTCTACTGCATGAGCAGCCTCGATGCCGACACGCTGGTCGCAAAGGGCGAGAAGCGCACGAGAAATGCGCGCGGGCGCAGCTCGAACACAAGCGGTGAGAGCAATATCATCGACGACGGCTCGGTCGTTGTGGTGAAGATGTCGGGCGGTGCACGACCGCCGATCAGCAGGCAAGTCGATTGAGCTGCGCGGCCGGGCGCATACACGCACGATGCGCTCGACCGAGCCGACGGTATTCGGCGGCGATCCTCGCGAGTGATCTGAAGGCGGTGCTGCGCAATATCGGCAGACGTTTTTACGTTCGGCGGCGATCCTGCGAGCGATCAGCGCATCTACTATGTCAATACGAAGGGAGATCATCGGCACAAGTACGGCACGGCACGGTCGATCCAGTTTGAGACGGTGCTCGGCGCCTATACGCTCAACGTAAACATCCGCTGTTTCGGCACTGTGCCGCTACCGTATCGCAATCCGATTCTCTCTACCGCTGTCTGCGCGGCAACGTGGACGGCGACATGCGCGGCGAGATCGACGAGCAGCTGTGCAGCGAGTTGCTCGACGGCATTGCAGCCCGCATTCGGACGCATCGCAGCGCAGGGGTATCCGCTACTCGCAGCTCATCAACTATACGAAGGAGATACGTGACGCACTCGCCGTTGAGCTGTCTGCCGAGGGGCGAAAAACGCGGCATCGAGATTGTCTCCTTCGGTGTCGAGCGTCAAGGCAGACGAACGCGATGAGCAGCGAATCAAAGATCTGCAGGACGGCGCGATCATGAGTGATGCGAACCTGCGCGCCGCCGCTATCGCAGGTGCAGCGGCGATGCGATACGCACGGCAGCAGCAACGAGAACGGCGTTACATCGAGCTTTTATGGGGCCTCGGCATGGTCAGCAATCTCGCATGGGCGCAATGGGTACGTTCGTCTGCAGGGCAATGCAGGCGGCGCGGTGAATCCATTCCCCGCACACGACCAGCAGGGGCAGAGCACGGAGGGGTGGGACATGTGCCCGCGGGCCATGCGGGCAACACGGGAAGTTCTGCGCGAGTGCGCTCTCGACCTATCCGCGGGGTGGACGTACGTGCGGCGCTGTGAATCAGCGGTATTCTGTACGGAGTGCGGCAAAGCCGCGTCCCTGCAGGAGCACCCGTCTATCGCTGTGACAAATGCGGCTGACGCCTGACGACCCAACGCATCCGCTGAAGTTCTGCCCGCAGTGCGGTGATGCGTTTGATGAAGGATAAGCGCAGGCTCTTTGCAGGGGCACCATACGCCAGCCAAATAGCGAGGTAAACTCATGGCCGAAACAACCGTCAGTTATCAATGCCCGAACTGCGGCGCACCCTCAGCTTTTCATCCGGGGATGCGCGCGTTGTCTGCGCGCACCGTCATACGGAGCTGGATGCCGCTGCTCGAGGAGCGCTACCGTGCACAGGAGAGGCAGCCGCCAAGACGGCAGAGGAGAAGGAGGTTGCGGCAAACGCGCCGGACGCGCAGTGGTCAGAGGAGGAGCGCGCCGCGATGCAGGTGCAACCTGCCCTGCCTGCGGTGCGAACTGGTCTCGACGCCAATACGATGGCGACCTCCTGTGCCTACTGCGGCAGTCCGAACCTCCTCCCGCGCCGTTTCGACGGGATGCTGCGCCCTGCGGTCATCATTCCGTTCAAAAAGACGAAAGAGGACGCCGTCGCCGCGCCTGCAAGAAGTTCTACCAAGGGCGGTGGTTGTCTCGATGCATTCAGGACGCGAACCGCATCGGAGATCCAGTCGATGTACGTTCCGTTCTGGCTCTTTGATGCCGATGTCAGCGCAAGTGCGACGTTCCGTGTGGAGACCGACTATGCGACGGAGACCTCGGATGAGACCATCACGGAGACACGCATCTACTCCCGTCACCGCAGCGGCACGATGTCATTTCACGCCGTCCCTGCAGACGGCAGCCGTCGTACGGACGACAACCATATGGAGCATCGAACCATTTGACTTCAGCGCTCATCCTTTTCCCCCGCCTATCTTGCCGGGCATCTCGCGGACAAATACGATGTCGATGCCAGAGCCTCCTGCGCCGCGCATTGATCGGCGCTGCACGAGTGCGGTCAGCATCCTCGCGGACACGGTCAAGGGCTATCACCGCCGCAGTCTTGATGCGCAATGCGGATTGCAAAGCGGGACGGCGCGGTGCGCTAGTGCAATGGTGCCCGTGTGATTCCTCACACGACGCGCTACGAGAACCAGCCCTATACATTCATGATGAACGGACAGACGGGAAAGGTCGTCGGCTCGTTGCCCATCGACCGCCGCAAGGCACTCCGCTATCCGCTCATCCCTGCGCTGATTGCGCTGCTGCTGCTTCTACTACGCCATCAGGTACATCATCGGATAGGAGAGTGTCGCGACAAAACCAATACATCGTATCTCAGTCGCACTTCTCCTGCCCTCATTGCAATATGTGCCCTGCCAATAGTGCCGCCCCAGCAGCGCAGCGCCCCTCCTGTCCGGATGAGGCGGTCTGCCTCCGCGGCTGGAGGCGGCATCACTGAACACAACGCTCGAGGAGCCCAGTGCGGCGCACGCGGGCATATATCGCCGTCTATACGCTGAAGGATCTCCACGGCAAAGTGCGGCACTGGCGGCAACGAGATCAATGACCGCCTCGCACCCACGGCAGAAAAACGGTGCGATCGTCCTCTCATTGCGCCGAAGGATCGCGACTGGCATATCTCCAGCAGCAGCAAAATGCGCACGCGCATCACCGACGGCAGGTGCATGGATGCGCTGACCGAAGCGTTCCTCCCGCTCTGCGCGAGAACCGCTATGCGGATGCGCTTTACCGCCTACGCCAAGACGACGGACATGATGCTCACCCACTATGAGAAGTGAGGGGCGCCCTACGACCCGCGCACGGCGTTCAATGCGACGGCACTCGAGCATCGCGGCTCTCCTCGCCGTCGCCATCTTCTGCCTCGTTCGCTGCTTCCTGATCCGCAAGATGAGCAACACATCGCGCGCGGCAGCAGCAGCGGATGCACTACCGATCACGAGAGCTTTCGAGCTCACGCAGAGCGACGACAACTACATCACCTCGCGCGTCGTGGCGCGGCGAAGGCAAATCCTCGTCATCGTCCTCGCGGCGGCAGCCACGCGGCACGGGCGGGAAATATTGAGCGTCTTGGCGAAAGTGCCTCAGGCGTCTATTGATAGAAAAGAACTTTAAGTCATGAGGTCCCCATCGTCACGCATGCGCGTGACACTTACTGACCTGTCCGAGCCTCCCCGCTATCATGAGGGAGTGTCAGCGACAGCCCCGCCTCGTCTATGTTTTTATTCCTGCACCTCATGTTCCAAGGCAAGGATCACCAAATCCTCAAATGCCTCTGCGAACGTTCTCGATCAGCTCTTTGTTTCTCTTATATGTATTGAAGAACCCGCGTGCGTCTCCGCTGCTTTCTTTTGTGCGGCAAGCTCCTCTCGCTCAATTTTTGATAACGCCACCCCCACGGGTGTATGACGTGGCGCCTTTACTGAGTGCGGAACATCGCCAGTCCATAGTCCCATGTTAACGAGATCGCCCGGTACGCAGCGCGGTTGATCAGTGCAATGTCCACGGCGTCCCGACCCGCATCCACATGCCGTATCTGCAGTAATCCGAATGCAGGACATGATGCGTATCGCAGAGGAATGTGACCGGCACCACATACATCGCGCCGTATCCTCGATCTGCTCACGCACCGGGCAGCATCCGCGTCCACATAGATCCGCATCAGTGCCACCTCCTGTTCCCATTATACAGCAAAGGAGACATTGCGCGACAGGGTACGGAGACGGTGCCTCTATTCTAACAAAGCCATCACACATACGAGTTGCTGCACAGGCGACATTTCTTTTCCCCAAGTATAATAAGATTGATGTGCTCTGCGCATTATGATATGCTGATGCTGAGAGGAGGCACTTATGCCTGAGCAGTGAGGCGCTGATAAATTCTGGCACTGCCTTTATCTTTGACGCAGTCTCAAGCCGCACTTCGGCGGAGACTCCACAGACGCACTCTGCGTCCGGTTTTCCACCTTGTTCGGACAAAAATCTGGCATGCCAATTCCGTTATGGTCGATGTTCGCTGTCCAAGTCGTATCGGCAAAGATCATCATGGGTCGTTTTCGGCGGTACATGACAACACAACAAGCTCCCACGAAACCATAAGTCTACTAAGGGAGTACGAGGCGGTTGTTGCGATCGACGGCGCAGCTGCTGGCGGGCTTCCTCACCCGCGAAAGGCAGATGAAGGTCATCACCGGCTGGCTGGCCTTTCACGAGAACGCAAGCTTACAAAAGCTTGGAATCTTGCTGTGCAAGGAGAGCACTCGATAAAATTTCTCCCATGAACCGGGTGTGACAATGTATATAAAGGATGATGTATGCTATGCAGGAACATTGCAGGATGATATAAAAGGTATCGGAACAAAGCCATGCGCGGCGGCATGATGCTCATAACCTTTTCCACCGGTGAAGTGCGTCTGCATTGATACAACCGCTGCTCGCGAGGCGAGGTGTTCAAGCCGCTAAGGACGATGCCGTGTTCGTCAGCCAGTTCTTTTCGCGGTGTCGTCACAGCAGGATAATGGAGACATAGACATCGCGCCGGAATACGTTTACAGCACTGGCTATACATACGACACGCTGCGGTATAATAGGCACATCTACTAAGGAGCCACTGATAAAACGATGCTCGTCGAGGCTATCAGGGTTGACGGAAGATCGCCATGCCCAACTCCCTCAGCCACTTCTCCACGATAGCACATTTCCCCGCAAAGACGTGCTACCATGAGTGCCCGTTTTTGTTCTATAATAGAACGCATCTCATTCAGCAGGCATTTTGTGTGCAAACAACAAAGTGGGACCTATAATTATCTGATCTCGTGCGGGCATCTGTGCTCGGACATCAATCAGGGCGCGCTCGCGGCGGTGCTGCCGTTCCTGATCGCGGCCTCATCACTACGACTATGCGACGGCGGCGACGCTCGTGCTGTTCTCAAATCTCGTCGGCTCGGTGGTGCAGCCGATCTTTGGGCAGCTCGCCGACCGGCACAACTGCCCGTGGCTGATTCCGCTGGGGCTTCTCCTCGCCGGCGGCGGCATGGCGCTAACGGGTATGGTGACGACGTTCCCGCTCTGTGCGCGGCAGTCGCGGTGAGCGGGACGGGCGCGGCGATGTTCCACCCGCAGGCAGCGCGGCTCGTCCATCACGCCTCAGCGGAAGGCGAGCGCGCGAAAAATATCAGTATCTTTTCTTTCGGCGGCAATCTCGGTTTGCCCTCGGTCCTGTGGTCATGACCGCCGCCGTGACGACGTTCGGTCTCATGGGAACGCTCGTCTTTCTCGTCCCCGAGGTCATCATCTGCGCCGTCTTCCGCCATCATCTGCGCGGGCTCTACGAGCTGAACGCTGCACCGCAGGCGGCGGAGGCAAAGGCACGTCCGCAGGGCGTCGATCAGTGAGCTCGTTCCCTGCGTCTGACCGCCATTGTCTTTGGGCGTTCGATCATTTTCTTTGGCATCAATACCTTCCTCGCGCTGTACTGGATTCAGGAGCTCAGGGCAGACGGAGGCAATGGGCAACGCCGTGCTGAGCGTCTACTATGCGATCGGCGCGGCGTGTACGCTGCTCGGCGGACGGCTCGCCGACCGCTATGGCTATCACCGCATGATCCGCATCGGGGCGGTGATTCTGCCGCCGTGCATCTTCCTCTTTACACAGGTACACGCCCTCGTGCTCGCCGCCCTGCTTCTCCTGCCGATTGCAGCGTCACTCCAGTCTCATCTACAGCCCGATGGTGGTGCTCGGTCAGCAGTACCTCCCGAACCGCGTGGGGCTCGCCTCAGGCGTGACGCTCGGGCTCGCGGTCCGTGTCGGCGGCGTCTTTACGCCCGTACTCGGCCATATCGCAGATGGACAGGGGCTCACGGCAGCGCTTCTCACCGTCGCCGCCATCGCCCTCATCCCCGCTGTGTTCGCCTTCCTCCTTCCGCCTGTGAAAAGGGGATAGCCCCTCACCGATGTAGTTCTACTCTAAGATAGCACTGATAAAATGAAGCAATGACAATGGCTGTATAAACGATATCTCCTACTCAAAGAGACGCAAAAGCCTATACCGGCGAACCAAACTTCAGTACAATTTCTCGCTGTCACGCCCAACGATTCTCTTTCCCATTGCAGCAGCAATGGCATCGAGAAGAGCCGTCGCCCGATGGCGCATAAACGCATCGAAATCGTTTGCCTCACAGTCCTCCATTGTAATCAATGTGAGGAGATACTCATCAGGTCACTCCGGTCAACCTTGGCAGAGATCCGTTTCAGATACTCACTCGGAGCAATACCACCAATTTCACGGTTTGTGATGTAGGAGATCGGCGTCTTGTTGATGACAGAATCCCACTTTTCCTCGGGGAAACCGCGCTTAATGCAGTAGCTGCGTGGAAAAATATGATGGATGTCGATATTTGCCGCCTTGAACTGGGTAAAGTCCATTCTCTGCCCGCTGATAAAGTCTTTACTCCCATGTTTTTAGGATCAACGCCATCACTCCTTTATAAGGCAGCACTCTGGCGTGTCCGCAGCATAAATAGCCGTGGTGCATTGAAGTAGGCATCCTGCACCGTTTTGGGCAAGTCACCGCCGTCTAGCCAACGCATGACGCCCACAACGTCGTTGACGTAACGCGTTTCGTTTGCACTGCCATAAAAGCTCCCCGAAGACGCCGCACCAGTACACATTGCTTGATTCTCTGTTTCACGTTCGAGGATTTGATCCGATGCTTTTCGAGGAGCAGTGTGCATAGCCAGCAAGAGGTATAGCTGCGTTGTGAGGGATCTCCCGCCGTGCAAAGATGCGCTCCTCGGCGAGCAGATCTGATGCCTCGCGAAAGCCCTCCCAGAGAGCGCATCAGCATCCCGTCTTATAGTCTGCAAGTTTCAGATTCAGCACGTCTTTTTCTTGCAGCTGACGACGTTCTTTCCTTTATAGAGCAGCGAGCAGCGTGCATGCTGTCAAAAGTCTCGTCGACGTGACGACATTAAGGAGATCGTCGTTGAAAATAGGGTCGCGGAACGCTGCTCCCAATCCTTGCGAAGGTCGAAGTCCTCCATGGCAAAAATTGCCGTCACCAACTCAAAAACGGTGAGAGACACGCCGCCCTGATTGACGTTCTCAAAGACCTGACAGACAGCTTCGCTTCGGCGTGTCCTTCTCCAGCGTGATGACGGGGATTTTGTACTGAAATACCGGCATCACTATACGGCTCTTAAAGTCACTGTACTCTTTTGGAGATGTCTGCCTCATGCCCATAGTGAGCCAGATATGCCTGTTCCCATTGAAATGTCTTGGTGGGATCGAGGATGATATTGAGCGGAAACATTTTCGCTTCATATTCTTTTTCGGCTGTCGTAAGATCCAACTCTACCTTTCTGCCGAAATCAGACGTCACCTGCTTCGTCTTCGGCACGGAAGTAATGGCGTCGAGACGATCCGCATCCGCATTCAGTGCCTGCTCTATGCTGATGTAGTACCAGCGATAGATTTCCTTCCCTTTGTCCGTGCGCGTCCGTACGGCGCCCTCACCGTAAAGTGCCGAGTAGGCAGAGGTCAGGCGCTGTTGGCCATCTAGGACAAGATCACTCGGCGAACTGTCTGCCGAGGAGACACCTTCAAACAGGCGATACTTAAAACGGAGCGAATCGCCTCCATAGGGGAAGAAACATTACCGCACCGACAGGAAAATTGCGCGTGATGCTCGCAATCGAGACCACGGATGCGGTCATCATCCCAGATCCAGCCGCGCTGAAAAATCCGGAAGCTGTATTCTACCTGCGTGAATGTCCCGCATCAAAACAGCTAAATCTTTATCATTCGACTGCATTACACACTCCTCTGCACATGTAAGGGATCACGTTTTATCCTCATTATAATGAATGATGTCCCTAAATTAAAAGAAGTTTCTTTATCACATAGGGAACATCCGCATGATCTACGACGTACTATTCCTCACCACTCGGCAAAATTATCCTCGTGAGCGATGGCGTGGCACTGACAGAGCTGGACTTTGCAGAGGATGGCCTCCCTGCATCAGGGGAGCACACGCAAAAAGACCTCCCCGTGTTCGAGGAGGTCTCTCGTTGGCTCGATGTGTACTTCGCGGGGCGCGATCCCGGTGCTCTGCCGCCGCTCTGCACCGCACGGCACGGCATTTCAGCAGGCGGTCTGGAAGGTCCTGCGCGGGATTCCCCTACGGCACGACAACGACGTACGGCAGGATCGCCGCGCATATTGCCGCCGCACGCGGCGGACGGATGTCGGCGCAGGCCGTCGGCGGTGCGGTCGGGCGCAACCCGATCTCCATCCTCATTCCCTGTCACCGCGTGATCGGTGCAGATGGCAGCCTCACGGGCTATGCAGGCGGGCTCGACAAGAAGGAAGCGCGCTGCTGCGGCTGGAGGGCGTGCACCTCCCTCCTACAGCCGCAGAAACTCTGCGGGGTAAGGATGCGCGGAGTCGTCAAACCAGACGCCAAGAAATCCTTATCCCCTGTCAACAGTACATCTACTTTACAGAATGCGCACGATTCCCTCCGCGGCGTTCCTCTTCCACCAGTGCCATGACATCGTCCTCTGTCAGGTCTGCTCCACGCTGCCATCTCACGATGCATCATCTGCATCGCATAGATGGCAGAGTTCACCAACCGCACGGAGCCCTGCTCCACCACGAAGGTCACATGACTACCGTTTGTGACCCGGAGGATGTTGCGCACGCATCCTTGGGGATCGTCACTTGCCCCTTTGCCATGACCTTTGCATTGTCAATAAACGTATCCGATGAAAGCAGCCATTGCCACGGTGGACACCTCCTCAAAAGTAGGGAAAAGTAGGGGATTCTTCCATCATTATAGCAGAAAGCCCACACCACAGCAATCTGTCCTTACTGCTTCTCCGCCTCTCTCTGTTCACTCGCCGCCTTCGCCTGCTGGGCAATCGCGTCACAGACACAGCCGCCCGTGGGAATGGTGACGCCGCGCTTGCGCGCCTTGTGTGCCTCGTAGCGGCGTTTGCCCTCCTCGAGGCGGCACGCGCCTCCTCGGTCTTGAGCTCGAGGCGGCGGCACGCCTTCGGGCGTGCATTGCGGTCGAGCGCGACCATGGTAAAGATAGCGCCGAGAGCCCGAGCTGCGGATCGCTGCCCTCGTCGAGATCCTCGACGATGACGTTGACGGAGATCTCCATCGAGCTGTGTCCGACGTAGACGATATCTGCCGTCACGACGACGAGATCGCCGATGCGGATCGGCAGGTGAAACTCGAGCTCATCGACGCGTGCCGTGACAACGTTCGAGCGCGCGTAGCTGCGCCGCCGCGTATGCTGCCAGGTCCATCAGCTTCATGATCTCGCCGCCGATGGACGTTCCGTTCAGTTCGCCTGACTCGGCATCGCATGACCTCGCTGATGACGATGCGGCTGTCCTTCATTTTACATTCACTCATATTCTGTTCCTTCCCTTCCATAAAATTACGTAGATCAAAATGATTCTACCACACTTTCTACTGATCCGTCACATGGAAACAAAAGATGACTGGCAAAATCCTCCTTGACACCTGCGTCTCCATCGGTGGTATAATCGCCATAGAATGGATTGGGAAACAGGAAAGGGGGATTTTCTTTGTATCTGGAAAGAATCACGTCGCCTGCCGACATCGAGGGGTATACGGCGGAAACGCGAGGGCGCTCGCCCAGGAGATGCGCGAGGCACTCTAAAAGCGCGCGCGAGACATTCACGGTCACTTCGGCTGACTTTTGGCACAGTCGAGGCGATCATCGCCCTACATACGGTGTTTGACTCGCCGACGGACAAGATCGTCTATGACGTGTCGCATCAGTCCTACCCGCAAGATGCTGACGGGGCGCGTCGAGGCGTATCTCGTGGAAAAAGGGTACGACGGGTCTCGGGCTATACGAATCGAGAGCCCGCACGACTTTTTCAACGTCGGGCATACGTCCACCTCGATCAGCCTCGCGACGGGTCTCGCAAGGCGCGCGACCTCGCGGGACGCCACGAGAACATCATCGCCTTCATCGGCGACGGCTCGATGTCGGGCGGTGAGGCACTCGAGGCTGAACGTCGCGGGCGAGATGCAGACGAACTTCATCATCGTCTTTAACGACAACGACCAGTCCATCGCCGAGAACCACGGCGGCATGTAGGTAGGAATTCCGCCGCCTGCGCGAGACGAACGGCACGGCGGAGAATAACCTCTTTCGCGCGATGGGACTCGACTACCGCTACGTCGCCGACGGCAGCGACTGCGAGGCACTGATCGATGCGTTCCGCGCGGTAAAGGACAGCCAAACGCCCGTCGTCGTCCACATCCATACGCAGAAGGGCAAGGGCTACAAATTTGCCGAGGAAGACCATGAGACGTGGCACTACCGCATGCCGTTTGACATCGAGACGGGCGCGCTGAGCAGCCGTACTCGACCCTTCCTCGCGGCGACGGTGGACTTCGTCAAGGCAGAGGCCGCGCGCAGACCCGAACTTTGTCTCTCCTCGCGGCGGGCACGATGGGCGGCATCGGGCTCGCCCGCTGACCGCGCGGCGCTCGGCACACAGTACGTCGATGTGGGCATTGCCGAGGAACAGGCCGTCGCGATGGCATCGGGGCTCGCACGCGGCGGCGCACGTCCCATTTTCGGCACTACAGCACGTTCTTCCAGCGCGTCTGACGATCAGATGTCGCAGGATGTCGCGGTGAACAACAATCCCGCCGTCTTCCTCGACGTACGCGACACTCTACGGGATGAACGACGTGACGCATCTCGGCTTCTTCGACATCCCGCGCTCTTTGCCAAACATCCGAACCTCGTCTTTCTCGCGCCCGCAGGTCTCGAGGAGTATCTCGCGGTGCTGCGCTGGGCAATCGCGCAGACGGCGCATCCCGTCATGATCCGCGTGCCCGTCATGGGCTATGAGACGTCGCCCTACCCGTGCGCACGGACTGCAGGTGCGCTCAACCGCTATCAGGTCGTCACGGAGGCGCGAGGTCGCCCTCATCGGTGCCGGCAACTTCGCACAGATGGCGAGTGACGCTGCCGCCGAGCTCGCAAAGGACGGCGTGCGCGACGGTCATCAACCCGATCTTCCTCTCGGGGCTCGATACGGAGCCGCTCGACAGGCTGAAAGCGAAGCACCGTCTCATCCTCACCCTCGAGGGACGCGCACGCTCGAGGGCGGCTTCAGGCAGAAAGATCGCCGCATACTACGGCATGGACGAGCACATCCGCGTGCGCTGCTACGGCCTCGAAGCGAGTTTCCACGACCGCTACAATCCCGAGGAACTGGCGCGGGAGCATCATCTCACCGCCGAGCAGATCGTGGCAGATACGCTGCGCACGCTGAAGAAAAAGTGGTGTCGCTTATCAATCATCCGCCAAAAATTATCCCGCTCTCACAGCGGTGAGAGTTATTGAAAAGCCCCTTCATTTATAGTATATATAGCTATGTTATTGATTCACGTGTGCCCCATCAGGTGCGGCACGGGATATGGTCATCTATCTATTCGGATGGGAGAGGTTTTATATGACGCAGGAGACAGTAACCATCGAGAACAAGACAGGCATTCACGCGTCCCGCATCGGTTTTTCGTTCAGACGGCGACGAAGTTCAAGTCCAAGATCCAGATCGAGGCAAAGGGCAAGAAGGTCGATGCCAAGAGCATTCTCATGCTGATGAGCATGGGGCTCGTGCAGGGCACGCAGATGAACATCATCGCAGAGGGCGAGGGATGAGGCAGATGCTGTGAAGGCTCGGCCGATCTCGTCAACTCGAAGTTCGGCGAGAGTAAGCCCATGGAGGACGCCCGAGGGTACATATTCCTCGCGGCGTTTTCATCGTTCATCACGGTGAAAAAGATTTTTATCGGTCACCACAGAAAAATTTTTCACTGTGCAGATTCCCATGGGGAAAGGGGATTGTTATGGCAGAAACCATCCGTGGAAAGGGGTCATCTCCGGCATCGCTGTCGGACAGGGTCCTGCTCGCGGACAGAACCTCGACGATACCTCGCCGCCTACAAGGCGGGTGCGGTGGATGAGGAACAGGAAAAAGGCAAATGTGGCCATCGCCGCCGTGACGGAGACCCTGCTCACGACCATCGAGCGCCTGCGCAAAGAGGAGCAGACGGAGCAGGCCGCCATTCTCGAGGCGCACCGCATGATGGTGCAGGATCCCATGATGGCGAGAACATCACCGCCAGATCGCGGCGACGGGCAGCGCGCCGCAGGGCATCCTCGACGCGGCGAACGAGCAGGCACAGCTCTTTGAGCAGATGGAGGACGAGTACTTCGCCGCGCGTGCCGTCGATCTGCGTGACGTGGGCAAGCGCATCGCGAAATCGTCCTCGGCGTCAGGGGCCGGAGGTCGGCTCCAGTCAGGTCATCCTCGTCGGCGAGGAGATCGAGCGTCCGTCGTCGCAGGCATGCCCACCAGAGCAGATCGCGGGCGTCATCCTCGGCTCGGGCAGCGCGACGAGCCACGTCGTCATCATCGCAAGGCACGCGCATCCCGACCGTCCTCGGCATCGGCGACAAGATCAGTCTCATCAGTGACGGCGACGAGGTCATCCTCGACGGCAGCCGCGGCGACATCATCATCCGCCCGACGGAGGAAGAGCGCTCCCTCTACGAGACGAAGATCGAGGAGCAGAAAACTCGCGGCGCACTACGCCGCGCTCAGAAATCCCCGCCGTCACAGGGACGGCGTACGCGATCGAGCTGACGGCGAACATCGGCACGCACATGGACGTGGACAACGCACTGACCTACGGTGCGGAGGGCGTCAGGCTGTTCCGCTCCGAGTTCATCTTCATGGGCTCCACGACGATCCCGACGGAGGAGGATCAGTTCAAAGACGTACCGTGCTGCGGTCGAGAAATGCGGCGGCAACATCTGCGTCATCCGCACGATGGACATCGGCGGGCGACAAACCCTGCCCTATCTCAACATCGACCGGAGAGAACCCGTTCCTCGGCTACCGCGCGCTGCGCATCAGCTTGACCGGCATGACCTCTTCCTCCCGCAGATCAAGGCCATTCTGCGTGCCGGCGCTCTACGGCAGAGGCCGCGATGATGGTGCCGATGGTCATCAGCGTCAGCGAGATCCAGCGCGTGCAGAAGCTCGTCGAGCAGGCCAAGGTCGAGCTCGCCCACGAGGGCAAGGGTACTCCGACGACGTACAGGTCGGCATCGTGGTCGAGACCCTGCCGCCGCTGTTGTCTCCCGCTCCTCGCGCCGTGCGTGGACTTCTTCAAGCATCGGCACGAACGGTCTCATCAAGTACACCCTCGCGGTCGACCGCGGCAACGCATGAATCGCCCATCTCTACAACCCGTTCAGCCCGCCGTCCCGCGTCTTATCAAGCGCACGATCGAGATGCGCGCAGGCGGGCATCTGGGCGGGCATGTGCGGCGGACGGCGAGCGACCCGTACGCCGCCGTTCTCCTCCTCGGCATGGGCATCTGGAGCTCTCCATGAGCGCACCGTCCATCCCGCGCGTCAAGGAGATGATCGCTCCGTCACCATGGAGCAGGCGGCAGCTCTCGACGATGTGATGAAGATGGAGCACGGCGTCGACATCCGCGCCTACATGCACAAGACGCCAGGGACCGGACGCCAGCGCGAAAATCTGAGAATCGCTGATCCGTGATTCTCTGAAAATCTATGCAGACCAGGGCTGTTGGCGAGCTGCAAGCTGTATCACAGCGTTTTGTCTCTTCCACCGCTTTCGCGGTCCCCGTCCCGTGATAACGGGACGGCTGTGGTCTTTCGACGCGCTTCCCCCGCTTGCGGAAGTGGCGAACGCAGTGAGCCGATGGGGAGAACAACCCATTTTTCATGTGGAGGACATGATGACCCTATCCATCGACAGCACCGCTGCGTCTCCTGCGGCATGTGCGCGGGCGCTGCCCGCCTCTTCTGTGATCGACCGCGCTGTGCGCTGCGCCCGCCTCTGCGTCAGCCCGCCCCGATAGAGGAGGACGTGCCCTCGAGGCGGCGGAGGACTGTCCGACAGGTGCGATAGTGCTCTGAAAGCCGTCTTTGTGACAGAATTTGTGATAAAATAAGACATATCATTTCGTGTCAGGGGACAAAGGGGATATATCATGACAGGGTAACCAAAGTCACCGTTCGGCACGATGCCGGACGGGCAAGCGATCGAGCTCTCATACGTGCACGGAACGCACGCGGAACGACCGTCGCCGTCACCACCTATGGGGCGCGGCTCGTCTCGTTTGCGCGCGAGGTGAACGGCACGCCGGTCGACATCGTACTCGGCTATCGGAGCGGCGCGGACTACCTGCGCGACACGACATCGATGGGCGGCGTCGTCCGGACGACACGCCAACCGCATCGCGGACGGGCGCGTCACGATCGGCGGGCGCACCCACCAGCTCGAGCAGAACTCTGGCTCGCACAGCAGGACCACATCCACGGCGGAACGCACGGCCTGCACCACCATCTCTGGACGGCAGAGCCCGTCGCGGACAGTGGCGCTCACGGCGATCAGCCCCGAGGGCGAGGGCGGCTACCCGGCAACCTCGAGGCGACCATGACCTACCGCCTCACCGACGACGACGCTCATCCTCTCCTACCGCGCCGTGAGCGACGCAGACACCGTCTGCAACCTCACGAAACCATGCCTACTTTAACCTCGACGGCACAGCCGCCCCTCCGTCATGGAGCACACGGCGTCTTCGCCGATAATTTCATGGGCGGACGCCGAGTCCACTGCCTGACGGGCGCATCCTCCCCGTCGCGGGCACGCCGATGGACTTCACCGCGCCACATCGCATCGGCGAGCGCATCGACGCGGACTACGACGAGCTCCGCATGGCCGGTGGCTACGACCACAACTGGGTGCTGCGGCGATCCGCCCCGCGCCTATGCCCATCTCAAAAAGGCAGCACGTGTCACGAGTGCGCAGACGGGGCTCGCCCTCGACTGCTGGACGACCCAGCCGGGGCTGCAGTTCTACACGGCAAACGCCCTCGGCAAAGTCGCCGCTCGTCGGCAAGGGCGGTGCCCACACACACGGCGCAGTGCGTTCTGCCTTGAGACACAGTTCTTCCCGAACGCATTCGCGCATCCGCATTTCACAGCCCATCCTGCGTGAGGGCGAGGTCGGACGGCGGAAACCGTCTACCGCCTGAGTGAGATCTGAGCGGAACGGCTTATCCATCGGCCGACGGGGCTCCTCCTCGTCTGGACAGCGACTCCTAGATCAACGGGCAATTGCACGAAGCTGAAAACTTTACGCACCGCCCCCTTCTCTGTGCTCGCCCTCCATCCATCACAGATCCTTTATGCTGACGAGGTTTTTCAATCATTTATTTATACAAAATTGCTAGACTTTTTGCAGGGGGGCGGTAAAATAGGAGCAAAGTTGTGCTTTCGTCACAAAAGTTAAGGGAGGATTGTAAATGAACATTCACGAGTACCAATCAAGCAGGTTCTGCGACAATTCGGCGTCAATGTCCCGAACGGACTGCCGGCGTTTACCGTCGATGAGGCGGTTGCGAACGCGGAGCTCAGTACCCCGTCATCGTCGTCAGGCGCAGATCCACGCAGGTGGACGCGGCAAGGCAGGCAGCGTCAAGATCGCAAAGAATAGGACGAAGTCCGTGCTACGCGCAGGAACTCTCGGCAAGACGCTCGTCACCACCAGACCGGCCCGAGGGCGGGTCGTGAACCGTCTCCTCATCGAGGAAGGCTCGAAGATCAAAGAGATACCTCTCCTTCGTCGTTGACGCCAGACGGCGAGCATCGTCATGATGGGCTCCGAGGAGGGCGGCGTGGAGATCGAGAGGTCGCCGCCGAGGTCCCGAGAAGATCATCAAGGGAGTATATCGACCCCCTCATCGGCCTTGCGTCCGTTTCCAGGCGACACGCATGGCGTACGCCATCAACATCCCCGGCCCGCCGTCCGCAAAGACGGCGCTCATGCAGGGACTCTACGCCGCATTCATCGGCAGGGACTGCTCGCAGGTCGAGATCAACCCGCTCGTCGTCGTACCGAGGACGACGATGTCGATCACTCGATGCGGCTCAACCGACGACAGCGCCCTCTTCCGCATCCGACATCGCAGAGCCGCGACGAGACCGAGGAGGATCCGAAGAGCGCGAGGCGGCAGCCGCAGGGCTCAACTACGTCAACCTCGGCGGCGACGTCGCGTGCATGGTCAACGGCGCAGGCCTCGCATGGCGACCGTCGACATCATCAACACCACGGCGGCGAGGCCGCGAACTCCTCGACGTCGGCGACTCCGAGCCCGAAAAAGATCGCCAAGGCATTCAACATCATGCTCGAGGGCGGCCAGGCCAAGGGCATTTTTCGTCAACATCTTCGGCGGCATCAACCGCTGTGACAACATCGCCAACGGCATCATCGAGGGCAGCCAAGATCATCTCGAAGGACGGAAATCCTCCGGTTCCCGTTGTCGTCCGCCTCGAGGGCACGAAGGTCGAGGAGGGACGCGAGATCCTCAGAGAACACCGATCGGCAACGTATTCCCCGCACCCACGATGGAGGGCGGCGCAGAGCAGATCGTGAAACTCGTCGCACAGGCGAAGGCGTGAGAGGGAGGTATACGATATGTCAGTCATGATCGATAAGGACACCAAGTCATCGTCCAAAGGCATCACGGGCAAGGCGGCGATGTTCCACACAGCAGCAGATGCTCGCCTACGGCTTTTGAAGATCGTCAGCAGGCGTCACCCCGGCAAGGCAGGCCAGGAGGTTCACGGCGTCCCCGTCTTCAACACCGTCGCCGACGCCGTCGGGCAACGGGCGCAACGGCATCCGTCATCTACGTCCCGCGCGCTTTGCGGCGGACTCCATCCTCGAGGCAGTTGACGCAGAGCTCGACCTCGTCGTCTGCATCACCGAGCACATCCCCGTGCTCGACATGGGTGAGTACGCCGCTACATGCAGGGCAAAAGACCCGCCTCGTCGGACCGAACTGCCCCGGCCTCCTCGCCTCCCAGCAGTCGAAGCTCGGCATCACGCCGGGCACCGTCAACAAGCCCGGCCACGTCAGCCTCATCTCGCGCTCCGGCACCCTCACCTCACGAGGCGGCCTTCCAGCTCACGAACGCAGGCATCGGCCAGACGACCACCGTCGGCATCGGCGGCGACCCGTCAAGGGCACGGACTTCATCGACGCGCTCCAGCTCTTTAGGATGACCCCGACACCTACGCCGTCCTCATCATCGGCGAGATCGGCGGCACAGCCGAGAGGACGCGGCGAAGTGGATCAGGAGAACATGCCGAACAAGCCCGTCTCCGCCTTCATCGCAGGGCGTCAGGCGCCTCCGGGCAAGCGCATGGGCCACGCCGGCGCCATCATCTCCGGCGGCAAGGGCACGGCGGCGGACAAAGTCGCAGCGCTCAATGCGGCAGGCATCCCCGTCGCGGATACCGTCGCCCATCGAGCGAGACCATGGTCAAACTCCTCAAGGAAAAAGGCCTCTACGACAAGTGCCATACCTGCTGAGCAGCAGAAAAACAGCGAACTCCCGCACAATGTGCGAGAGATTTTTGCATGATGTCTATGGCATAAACGATGGTACAGTATGATTCACCGATCTCTACATCTCCGCAGCGTCTACCGTGCAGCAGCTCTACGGAAAAAGCAAACATGTCACTTTTGCACGGCTAACGAAACAGATCGGCATGCGTCCCCGTGTCCATCAACGTGAGGACCAACACATCTCCGTCAATGCGATAGATCAGAAGCCAATCGGGCTTAATATGACATTCGCGGCATTTGGAATAGTCCCCGTGAGCCAATGATCCGCATACTTTTCGGGCAGTTCCTTGCCGCAGCGAAGCATTTCGACAACTTCACCAAGGAGCGATACGTCCAATCCTCGTTTTTTTGCTCGTTTGTAGCTGCGGCGAAAGGTCTTCGTATACTCTCAATTCATACTGCATGCTCATTCTCCAAAGGCGCGTTCCAGTTCCTCCCAGTTCTTGTAAGACGGAACGGACGGGTCATGCGCAATCTGCTCGGCTTCCTGAATCGCCTCAAGAAGCTCGGCGGTATACTTTTCCTCCTTCACAGAGAACGGCGGTCCACGATGGATGAGGCACTGACGTCAGGGAATACGTTGACGGCGGTGGAAGATCGAGCCCGAGATTCTGGAAGAGTGCCATCGACTGCGCCTTGACATCAGCATCAATGCGGATCTGTGCAGATACAGTTGCCATAGGATCACCTCCTTTTTACATTCGATACACTTATTATATCGTTTTTACGGTACAACGTAAACAACTTTTCAAAAATATGCTATCCACAGCATAACAGGGGTGAGCAGTGCACGGTCGCACGAAAAGCGCGATTTCTCACAAGATCGAAAAAGGCGAGGCAAACGCCCACGCCTAGTTTCCCACGCTTCACATCTCCTCCGCGCGTGCGATGCGCTGCAGGAGTTCTCTGCGTATTCCTGCGCACGGCGAAACTCCTCCATGGACAGAATGAGCAGACGTAGTCATCCGTGCCGTCGTCCATCCCCGCGAGCAGCGTATCCGTCCACTGTGCGTTTACCTCCTCACACCACGCGGGGACGCCATATTCTGCGTGGAGTGATGCCGGCAGTGAGAGCTCCCGTCCCGCGACGAGCTCCTCCAGTGCCGCGACGAAGTCCTCCTTCGCCGTTCTCGTAGCCAGTATGGCAGCCCGCCCGCAGGGAGATCGATCTCCTCCGAGAGCTCATACCACGCATCATTCCACGCGTCGCTCTCCTCGGTATGCGTCGGCAGCTCCACACGGCGGCAGAACGCCTCCGCGCGTTCCGCCCCGAGCAGCATCTCCGCCAGTGCCGTGAACGCCGCCTTTTTGCTCTGCGCCGCTCGTCGCGTGCATCTCTTGATACCGCTCTTTGGGCGGCGGTACCCTGCGCTGCTAAACGCCCGCATGATCGCAGCGAGCTCCTCGTCGCGCAGGTCGGGGATTCCGCAGGGTTTTTCCGTCGATCGTGAGGAGATTCACCGTGCCGTGCGCACGCCCGCGCGTCGCCTTCATGCACGTGCAGCCTCGATCGCCTGCGGCGGATACAGCTCAAATACATATTGTTGCCGTCCGCATCGCTGCGAGATGGTTGTCGATGCCAACAATATGAAATCCGGGGCTATTGGACAGACCGCTCTTCAGCCGCCACGTCTCGTAGGTATCAAAGATCTTTTCCTGTATCCACTGATAAAGTCCCATGGCATATCTCCTATTGCATCATCATGGATGTTCCTCGGCGCCCCCACATCGTGGGCGCACAAATGCACGAAAAAGACACGGATCGCGCGTCCGTGTCTTTTCGCGTATTCTCATATCAGCCCACGCGACTTCCTGTATGATCGCAGAGTGAGCTCCGCCGCATCATAGAGATCCTGTACGAGGATGCTCTCCTCCTTCGTGTGGCAGTCCGTCATGCCGACGCCGAGGGACGGTGGTCGGCACGCCGTAGGCGTTGAAGTGGTTCGCATCCGAGCCGCCGCCCTCCTCCTCGAGCACGACGGGAAAAACGGCGCTTCTCCGCTGCGCGCCGCAGGCGCGGATAGGCAGTGCATCGGCGGGCAGCTCTGTACGGATCATAGTCGCTATCGATCTCGATCTCGGCGCGGCAGCCTGTCCCTCAAGCGCGCCGTGGATGGCATCCACCATGCGCTGTGTGAGGGCGTCGAGCTTCCCTGTCGCGGCTGCGCGTCTCGAAATCCAGCGCAGAACTCTGCGACGACATTCGTCGCCGTGCCGCCCGCGATCTTGCCGACGTTGCAGGTCGTCTCGCGTCGATGCGCTCTGCCGGGATCAGCCGTGAGCACGCGCCGCCGCCGTGATCGCGTTCTCTCCCGCCTCGTCGATCGGCGTGCGCCGCCTCGCCGATGATGCGCACCGCCAGCTGATTCTTGCCCGGTGCCTAACGCCGCCGTCCCCGCGTGCCCGTGGGTATCGAGTGTGTGGCCGAAAATCCGCATGGAGCAGCGCCGTATCGAGACAGCGTGACCCGTTGACCCCGCCCTCCTCGGCGACGGTAAAGACGATCTGCAGGTCGCCGTGCGGAGGTTCTGCTCCCTGGAGACAGCGCAGTGTCTCGAGAATGGCAGCGACGCTCGCCTTGTCGTCCGCACCGAGGATGGTCGTGCCGTCGGAACGGATCACGCCGTCCTCAACGATCGGCTTTGATATTGGCACACGGCTCCACACAGTCCATGTGCGCCGTGAGCATCACGGTCGGCGCATCCGCCGCCGTCCCCTTAAAATTCGCGACGATATTGCCGCAGTTGCCGCCGAGGAACTTTCCCGCAGCATCCTCGTGAATCTCCGCCGCACCGAGCTCACGCAGACGTGCCGTGAGGAGATCGCCAATCTGCGCTCATCGAGCGTCGAGCAGCGGATGGAGACGAGGTGCAGGAAATCGTCCAAGACTCTTTGTTGATCAATCATGAGATGCCTACTTTCCGAGGAAGAGCACAATCATAAAAACTACCATAGACAAAAATTACTGCCTATAGTAGTTTCGCTGAAATAATAGAAAAACCTCTACTTTTTCCAATTAAATCACAGTTAGGATATTGCTATTCCGCAATGCCCGGGCGCGTCATCTGGCGCGGCGAGAGGATGTGCGAGCTCCTTCTTCGTGAGAATGCCGCGATCGAGGATGATCTCACGGATGGGCTTTCCTGTTGTATACGCCTCCTTCGCGAGCTCGGCGGTTCTCATAGCCGATGTGCGGCAGGAGTGCGGTGACGATGCCGACACTGTTGTCGAGCCATTTCTGGCACTGCTCAGCGTTCGGCTCGAGGCCGATGAGGGAGCTTGTCGACAAACGTATTGACGGCGCGCGTGATGTAGTTCAGCGAGTTGAACATATTGAAAGCCATGACGGGCTCCATCACGTTCAGCTCGAACTGTCCGTTCTCCACGCCGAGCGTCACGGCGAGATCGCCCGCAATAACCTGATAGCACGCCTGATCGAGCACCTCGGCGATGACGGGATTGACCTTGCCGGGCATGATCGAGGAGCCGGGCTGGCGCATCGGCAGGTGCAGCTCGTTCAGCCCGCAGCGCGGTCCCGACGCCATCAGGCGAAATCGTTCGACATCTTGATGAGGACGAGCGCGGCGTTCTTGAGTGCTGAGGAGAAATCGGCGAACGCATCCGTGTTGTTCGTCGCGTCGATGATGTTCTGCGACGTGCGGTACGTCTCCCCGTGATCTCCGAGAGGCGCTTGGCGACCGCCTTGATGTAAGCGGGCTCGGCGTTCAGCCCCCGTGCCGACGGCGGTGCCGCCCATGTTGATCGTGTGGATCGCGCGCTGGACAATGCGCGTGCGCTTCGCACGCGGCGCACGGCGGAGGCGTATGCACCCATTTCCTGTCCGAGCGTGATGGGCACGGCGTCCTGCAGGTGCGTGCGCCCCATCTTGAGAATGCCGCGGTGAGGCCGTCGCCTTCTTTCTCGAGCTCCGTCGCGAGACGCTCGAGCGCGGCGAGAAGTCGTCGCTCTTTTTCGAGAGGCAGACCTTAATGCCCGTGGGGAAGGCGTCATTCGTCGACTGCGCCATATTCGCGTGATTGTTCGGCGAGATGATGTCGTAGCGCCCCTTCGCCTCGCCGCGCAGCTCGAGCGCGCGGTTACAGAGCACCTCATTCATGTTCATATTGATCGACGTGCCCGCGCCGCCCTGAATCGGGTCCACGGGGAACTGGTCGATCAGCCCGCCCGCGATGATCTCATCCGCCGCCTGCACGAGCACATCACCGATCTCACGCCGCAGACGTCCCGTATCCATGTTTGCGAGCGCCGCCGCCTTCTTCACCTTCGCGAGGGCGACGATAAAGTCGGGGTCGAGCTTCTGCCCCCGTGATGTTGAAGTTCTCCACCGCGCGCATCGTCTGTACGCCGTAGTAAACCTCATCCGGCACCTCTAAATCACCAAGGAAATCGTGTTCTTTTCGCATCGTGATCTCTCCTTTGCCCCCTACATGTTTTATCAACAATTGTATACAGTATACCACAGAAAAAGAAAATAGATAGTGCTTTGAAAATAAATGGCATTTATTCTTTTGCTCCATGCTATCATTCGCGCTCTCCGTTGCGTATCATTGAAGACAGACTTATTAAGGAAGCACTGATACATTCGGCACGACCATCTTGACGCCATTTTACATCCAATTTATTGCAGGAATGAGTCGGTGAATTCGTTCTTGTTGTGAGAATATATTTAATTTATAATAAGATAAATATGAGATGAGGTGGGATGATGGAAGGAATGAACGACGAAAACAGATGACAAAGGTGCTGCACGCAACACTCGCGGCTGCTCCTGTGACAGCAGAACGCCTCGCAAAAATGTTCTCCGTCTCCGTGCGGACAGTGCGCTACGATCTGGATGTACTGTCCGAGGATCTGCGCAGTGAGGGGTGAAGTGGTAAACTAAAAACTGGACACAGAGGGTACATGCCATGTGCGAACTGATGGAGAAATTCGGAGAGAAGAAATTGGAAGAGGGGCGTATGGAAGGGCGTGTCGAATCGGCTCGTCGGACGGCGACGGCTTTAATTGCTTTGGGGAAACTCACACTTTCCCAGATTGCTGAAGCAACTCAGTTGTCTCAGGGAAGAGAGTTGAACGATTGGCAGGGGTCAACAGGGGCATAGTAAATGTCTCAAACTTCGCAGATTATTCATCTGCGAAGTTTGAGTTTGATTACTCTTCGTTATTCTAGCAGTTCTCTTAACAAGAAAGTAACCGCCCTCGTCCCTGACGTGTGGCGGTTAATTCCTAAAACATATAGGGGCACTGACCGTCTGCCGGCAGTACCCTTTTTCTGTGCTGATTGTAGAGCGTTTCCGTCCCTGCGTCAACACCCTGCTGCGCCTTTCATCGGTGCAGGCTGTGCCCCTGCGTCAGCGTATCTTTTTGCAGGAAGAGCGCATACCGTCGGTGACGTAACGAATAATATTCTCACCGCCGCCATGATATTTTCCCACTGCTGTCCGGCGTATAAACATCCGTATGCGCGCCGCCCCGACACTCTTCACCTCAAGTCTGCCGTCGAGAGGAACCGGCGAGTATGAATACGGCTTGTCCGCCCCGTTCTCGGAATCCGCATACATCGTGAACACGCCTGTCGCGGTATCGTAGCTAAACGAGACCCATTCCGAGCTGTCGTTCGCATCGACCACCATGTAGCGCGCGGGAACGGCGAGGGCTTGCCTGCGGGGCGCTTGCCGTCTTTTTGTCTTGCGCACGAAGAATGAGATAAACTCGCCATTGGCGTCACCGTCGAGCATGCACGTTTCTCCTTGGTCGAGGTTGTCCTTTATGCTACTGAACATCCTCATTACATTCAAGATATACTCAGGCAGGGTTCTTTCCCCGATACCCGGGATATAGGCAACATGGGCGCTGCGGTCTTCCTGCAACTCATAGACCGCGTCATAGGCGCTGCTTCCAGGGACGCGATGCTCCACCTGCACATCGCCCGGCTCCCACCACCCTTCCGTGATAAAACTGTCCACCGCTCGGTAGGCCCCCATCGTCGTAGAGAGTGAGCACGCCTGCTTTCTCGTCGTAGTCAAACGACCGATTCCATCGGCCTGCCTCCTGCGTCGGGTCGACGATTTCATAGGTGCCCTGCTCCGGTTCCGGCGTCTCAAGCACAACTCCGCCGCTGCCGCCTCCGTTCGGTTTTCGCATAGCGCGCGAGGATAAAAGGTGCTCTGATTGTCCCATCGATCCACGCTCGTAAGCGCGTCTCCCCGATGTCCCCGTTATAGGGGCGCGGCGGAGGCGGGCTCCACCTGCGCAAGCAGCAGTGCGGCGACAAACAGCAGCGCCGCCGTGCAGGGTCTTCATCATCGCGATTGGATGTGTCATCTTCGTTCAGCTCCTTATCACTTTGCTTTCTGAATGGTAAAGGTATGCGATTTCCCATCCGGCATATCGGCCATGACGCTGATATCCTCCACGCAAAGTTGGTCTCCCCTCTGATAGCGCCATCAAACTGGCTCAGCGCCTCTATGATATATGCAGGCAATGTCTGCAGGCCTTTTCCTTCACAAAGGGCGAGACATTTCATAGACTCCGCTGTAGGGATTTGTTCTCCGGCCGCAGTTCCTCCACGGTCACGCGGTTGTTCCAAAAGTCGCTGAAATCCAGCCGTCGCACTGCGCCCTTATCGTCATACAGCGTAAATATCCGCGTGGACCTGTCGTAATCAAAAGACCGGTTCCATTCAGACGGCGACACCTCGTCCACGATGTTGTAGGCGCCGTGTTTCGGCGCGGCGGAGGCGACGCCTCCTGCGCGAGCTAGCAGCGCACCGACGAGCAGCAGTGCCGCCATAGAGACCTTAAAAAGTTCATCGTTTCATTCTTCATAGTGATTCGTCTCCTTTTTAGTTTGATATTCCTCCGTATAACGCTCTGGGTGAACGACGCGCCGCTTTTTCCCGAAAAGGCACATCAGCAATCCCACGACATGCGCCATCGCAAATGCGGACAAAACGGTGACCGCCGTTTCCTGTGTTTTGTCCGCCGCCGGCGTTGCGGGCGATAGCGCCGCCGTGTGACACAGGCAAAAACCAGCAGCACTATGGACAGCCCCAGCCCCAGCCATAACTTTTTCCTTTGCCCCTCACCGGCATGGGCAAGGTGTATCAAATACAGCGTCATAGGACAGCAGCGCATTGCTCTCGATAATCCATAGGTTTTCATTGGGTGCAACCGCAACGCTAACGCAAAGAGCCACGTAAACAGCAGAAATCATCCCCAAAAGGATATAAAAAGGTTTGCGCTCTTCTTTCATCAGTACCCATTTTACCGTATAGCGCAATAAAGCGACCAGCACAACGGCAAACGCAGCGATTGGGATGCCCCACGTGTTGATAAAATTCACGGAATCATCCCTTCATCCATCAGCGTTATCTTCTCCCCTTTTTGATGCGCGAGCAGCTGCACGCAGGACGTAAAGCAACCTCGCCCGTGTAGAGTCATCGTGCTGTACTTCGCGCGCGCCGAGTTTTTCGTGCAAGAACCTTCGGCGTCATGTCCGGTGCGGTGACAAATGCTGCCCGCTGTCATTCGCCTGCTCGATGGGAACGACATTCCGGTCGCGGTGGTCATACGCAGTCCTCGCCCGGCGGTTTGCTCAGATAGATACAGCGGTATTCTCCGGTCTTTGCATTGTACTGAAAATCGTAGAGCCCGCTTGATAAAGGTGCGGCTCGACTCCTTCGCCGACCCGGCCGACGATACGGCCGCCCAGTACGTGATAGTACGTGATGTCCCCCTCAGACCAGATGTCAATGCCGTCCGCATCCATGACGACGTTGTAGCCCGTAACGGGGACGCTGTTCATCCCCGCGAGCATATAGAACCCTGACGCTTCCACGTAGCGCTGCGCCGACGCTACATTCGCGCTTGCCCCGAGCGCGACGCACAGGGACGGCGCAGAGCGCGACGACAAAACTCCATCCGCGTTGTCTCATAGAAATCCTCCTTGAGCAAAATCCAATATACTTTAGATATGGATATTATTCCCCCGCGGATTTTTCCTGCCAATTCTAAAAGTATTTTTCAAAAATGATATAAAGGCGCTGATAAAATGAGGTCGCCCAGATTTGCACAGATGCGCTGTATCTATCGAGGAGACAAACCACAGGCGTAGCGGTGCTACGTCGGTTTGTCGACGACGAGACAGACGCGGATATAGTGAAGATGGTGACTGGACTATCAGTGATTCCTAAAACTCCGCAAATCATTGCAATGCCCGTGCGCGGCAAAGGCACGCCCCTTTGCATGGTCGATCACCATCGGCGGCAACTGCTCATAGTCCTTCATCTGCGCACATGGATGCCAGATATGGCGCAGGTCACGCTCCTCTATAGTCGGCATAAATGTCCCCTCCTACGGAAACACGAATACACGCAGTGCTTCCTTAACGGTAAATGCCTTCGGGCACAAAACGGGGCGTTGTACGAAGTTCCAGCTTCGTACAACGCCCGCTTTTTCATGTGTATGTGATGCTTTTACAGTGCCCAGTTCACCTGCATACTCCCTGTGATGCCACGGCGTTTGCCCATCATTCCCGTGAGATTCACCCCATAGCTGACATTACTGTCAGGCCGCACAAAGCGATAGCCGAGCTCGAAAGAGTCCCCGTGCTCCCCTTCAGCGTCGGAGTCGGTGTGCCGTACCCTGCATAGGGATGCGCGTGCATCGCTGCCAAACTCGTACTCGTAAGCAAGGCCCGTGTAGAACTCCCCTGCCAAGGTCTTCTTCGTCCAACGCGTACCGATGCGCAGGCGGCTGGAATCACGTCGTCAAAGTCGTAGGTCTCCCCGTCGTCAGTCGCTCACTGCCGCCGCTCTGGTGTGTGTAAGCATTTTGCATAGGTGTCGAGCGTGCCGCGCCGTGCGCCGGTATAGCCGCCGTAGGCGTTGATATTCTTCCTGCTCGCAATCCGCGTCACGGAGAGTGTATTGCCTGACGTCGTATGCCCGATCGTCTGCCCTGCATCCGTATGGTCGGAGGCAGAGTAGCCGCGCATAGAGATCGCTGTCGGCATCCTGATCCGTCTGCTCAAACAAAAGGACAAGCCGCCGAGATAATCTCTGGGCCTGTCCCACGGTGGAAAAATTTTTGCTGAATGGCTTCGTGAAACCTCTGTATTCTGGATCAAGAGCATGTTGATTCTCTAATTTCACTTTTATACAATATTGTCGCTACATTTTATCAATACTCCTAGAAAATGTCAAATTCAGGAGGTGCTTGTATGGACCAAATAAAAACAGTTCATTATGGACAATCAGATTCAAATAGTGAGGATAAGGTCCTTTATTACTCAAGGATGGATTTTTCTCCTACAAGTGGCCAGCTCCTGTCATCCAACAACCAAACCATTTGAAGAATACGTTCAGTTGCTCGGCATCTTTGATGCCGTGATACAAGAGGTCGCTGTCGTAGAATATCCTTGTATGTTTGGCCCTCCTTCGATATGGGAAAACTCATGGTCAGTTGAGCTTTGCAATCCGATCGTTCTGATAACCACACACGGAAGAGTTTGAAATCGAGTATGCTGAATCAAGTTCTGTTCGCATATCAAAAAGACTGCATTCCAGAAAAATTTTTACTGCAGTACCGAGGGTTAGCTCGCTTCCATCTGCAAGACCTGTTATCCCATTTGATTGGCGAAAAATAACGGGCATCACGGTGCATGAGCAGACCATCAAGACGGCAGACTTTTGATTTTACAGGATCCTGCGGGATTGATCTTCCAGACGATTTGCCTTCGTATATCAAAGGAAATGCAACTCGTCTCGAAAAGCGGACGCCTGCCTCGTTCTCCAGTGATTTTGACTGGGGAATCATTACCCTGATATAGCAGCGAATGGGCCCCTCCGCCCATTCGCCAGCACGTCTTTTGCTACGCCTCATCGCGACTGGGGAGATGAGCATAGCCCTCCTCAATCAGACGAAACTAACACGAACACTCTTTGCCGAGCGCCCGTGCAATCTTATCCAGTGTCATAAGTGACGGTATCGCCTGCCCCTTTTTCAATGCGGCTGATATTCGACGACGGACGCCAGAGCGATCTGCCAGCTCCTTTTGTGTCAAATCCTGTTCCATGCGCGAGCTAATCAAAAAGCTCGGTTAATGCGAACTCCAAACGTGTACGCTCATGCTCCGCACGAAATGCAGGATCTTTCATCTGCTCCGCGATATAACGATCCAGATCATCCATGACGATGCTCCTCCCTCTGCTGATAAAGTGCACGGTACTCCTTCGCCCGCTCAATTTCTCTCTCGGCAGTGTTTTCTGCGTCTTCTTCACAAATCCATGCGTTAAAATGATTCGATTCTACGATAATCTTTTGCTATCATTCGCCATGGCGAAAGCGTTGTCCTGCTTTTTATGCAGGAACATCCATAGCGACTTGTATGTTGGTGTTTCACAGACATAGCGGCGTCGCTTATGGCGCCCTGCTCCGTCACGCTAACGCGTGCCGCCTCCCCGCTGTGGTCAGGAGGCGCAGCGGGAGAAGCGCACAAAGACTGCCGCACGGCGATGTGCGTACGGCAGTTTATTCATTGATGGAGTTTACTTTGATCCGATACGCCGCGGCGTACATGACGAGGAGGACGAGGGAGGGTCAGGACGGTGGCGACGATGAGGCCGCCCGCAATGAGCGACGGCCATCGGTCCCCAGAAGATGTTGAACATGAGCGGCAGCATGCCGAGGATGGCAGCGACTGCCGTGAGCATGATGGGACGCAGGCGCAGGATGGCGGAGTCGATGATAGCGTCCCGTGGCCGCTCGCCCGCCGCCTCATGTTTTTGGATCTGGTCGATGAGGATGACGGAGTTGCGGATGATCATGCCGAAGAGGGCGAGTACGCCGAGGTAGGCGACGAAGCCCATCGCGGAGTCCGTGAGGAGCATGGCAATGACGACGCCGATGAGGCCGAGCGGCGCGGTGAGAAGGGTGAGTGCCATCTTGCCCATGCTGCCGACTTGGAACATGAGCAGGGTCATGATGATGAAGATCATGGCGGGGACGGGTTTTACGAGGTAGTTCATGGAGTCGTCAGCGTCCGCGAGTGCACCCGACGGGACGATGGTGGTACCGGCGGGGAGGTTCTCGCGCAGTTCCTCGGTCGCATCGTAGATGCGCAGGGCGGCGTCGTTGCCCTCGCCCTGTGTGACGTCCGCCTCGACCATGATGGACGGGAGGAGGTTGTGCCGCTTGATGAGTCCCATCCTCCGCCTCGTAGGAGAGGCGCGCGATCTGGTCGAGCGGGATGCTCCCGCTGCGCGTGGGGATGGGGAGCGCACCGAGCTGGCCGAGGTCTGTGCGGTCTGCCTCGGTGAGCCGCAGGACGATGCCGAGGGTGCGGTCGCCCGTGTAGAACTCCGCCGCCTTTGCGCCCGAGATCTCGGTGTAGAGCATCTGCTTGACATCCCTTGGCGCTGAGGCCGTAGCGTTTCAGCTTGTCCTTGTCGAGGTCGACGCGGATGCCCTTTTGCCTTTTCGGTCCAGTCGAGATGGACGTTGTCGGTCGCAGGGTCGGCGGCCGCAATGGCGGCGACCTGCTCGGCGACGCGGCGCACCTCGTCGGTGGTCGGTGCCGAGACGCGCAGCATGACAGGGTAGTCCGCCGGCGGGCCGGTCTGGATGTACTGTGTCGCGACGCGCGCGCCCGTCAGCTCGTCGTCGGCGGCGTCACGGATGATGGCGGCGAGTGCCTCGCGCTCCTCTGTGCCCTTTGCCGTGATGACGAACTGGGCGCGGTTCTCCGCGTCCGCCTTCGGGTTGACGGTGAGGACGAAGCGCGGCGTAGACTGTCCGATGTAGGGCGACGTAGTTCTCGATCTTTGTCGCTGTTCTCGTCCAGTATGGCGGTGAGACGATCCGCCTCTGCCTGTGTGGACGCGAGCGAGGAGCCCTGCTGCAGGGGTGAGGGCTGACGAGCAGCTCGGGGCGCAGCGAGGGCGGGAAAAAGGTCTGTTTGATGTGCGGGGAAGGCGGCAAGGCTCACGAGAAGACGAGCGCCGTGCTGACGAGGACGACGGCACGATGCGCGAGAAGAAGGTGAGCACGCGCCGAAAGAACCGATAGAACGGCGTTGCGTATGGGTCGTGCTCCGCGTTCCCCTCGATGCGAATGAGATGGTAGCCAAAGAGCGGCGCGACCATGACGGAGACGATCCAGCTGAGGAGGAGCGCGATGCCGATGACGGGGAAGAGGGCGGCGCAGAACTCGCTCGCCATGCCCTTGGAGAAGGCGACGGGGATGAAGCCCGCGCAGGTGATGAGGGTGCCTGTGAGCATGGGTTTTGGCCGTCTGGGTAAAGGCGTGACAGGCGGCGTCAAAGCGGGTCTTGCCGCGCTCGAGCTGGACGCTCATCATCTCGACGGCGATGATGGCGTCGTCGACGAGCAGTCCGAGGGCGATGATGAGTGCGCCGAGGGAGACCTTGTGCAGGTCGATGCCGAGGGCGTACATGCAGACGAATGTGCCCGCGAGGACGAGCGGGATGCAGCATGCGACAACGAGCCCGGTGCGCAGTCCGAGCGAGAGGAAGCTGACGGCGAGGACGATGACGATGGCGATGGCCAGCGTCTCGACAAAGTCGTGGATGGAGTGCTGTACGACGGCGGGCTGGTTCGATACCTCGTGCAGCTCCATGCCGAGCGGGAGGTCCTCTCGGAGCTGCGCGGTGAGTTTCTTGAGGTCCTCGCCGAGCGCGAGGATGTTGCCGCCGTCCTCCATGGAGACGGCGATGCCGACGGCGGGTGCGCCGTTATACTGCATTTTCGGGTCGGCGGGGTCAATCGGGCGACGTGAGATGTCGGCAATGTCGCCGAGGCGGAATACACGCCCGTCCGCCGCGATGGGGAGGGCGCGGATGTCGTCGAGGCTGTCAAAGACGCCCGAGACGCGCAGGTTCACGGTGCCGTCCACGGTCTCAATCGAGCCGCCCGGGAGGACGGTGTCCTGTGTGCGCAGGGCCTCCGTGATCGCCGTGGGCGGGATGCCGAGGGAGGCGAGGCGGTCGCGTGCGATCTCGACGTAGATGCGCTCGCGCTGGACGCCGACCAGCTCGACTTTCTGTACGCTCGGGACGGAGAGGATGCGGCGGCGCACGTTCTCTGCGGCGGCACGCAGCTCCTCGTCCGTGTAGTCCTCGCCCGTGACGGCGTAGATGGAGCCGTATACGTCGTCAAAGCGGTCGTTGTAGAAGGGACCGATGACGCCGTCCGGCAGGTCGCGCTTTTGCGTCCTCGCCGAAGTTGCGCACGTCGCGCCACGTCGGGCGGATGAGTTTCTCGTCGACGTCGTCGCGCAGGTCGACGTAGATGATGGTCTGTCCGGCGCGCGTCTCGCTCGTGATTTCCTTCAGCCCCGGGGTGTCTTGGAACCGTCGCTCGAGTTTGTCCGTGACCTGCTCCTGCATGTCCTCTGCTGTCGCGCCGGGCCATGCGGCGGTGATGACCATCTGGCGGATGATGAAGGAGGGATCCTCCATGCGTCCGAGGGACTCGTAGGCAAGGATGCCGCCGACGGCAAAGACGATGATGAAGTACCAGACGACGGAGCGGTGGCGCAGAGAGAGCTCGGTGAGGTTTCTCATTTCGTGCGCACCTTCTCTCCGTCATGGAGGCGGTGGACACCCGCCGTCACGACGACGGCGTTCTGCGGGAGCCCTGTGACGACGGCGTCCCGCTCGCGGAACGCGGTCACGGTGACGGGGCAGAGGTGTACGACGCCGTCCTCGACGATGTAGACCTGTGCCTCGTCGCCCGTCTGATAGATGGCGGAGAGCGGGAGCACCGCGCCGATCTCCGCCGGTGTGCCGAGGCGCACGCGTGCCGTCATGCCGAGCGGCAGGTCGGCGGGTGCGTCCGTGAGGGCGATGCGCACGGTGTACGTGCCGCCCGCTGGATCGGCAATGGGCGCGATCTCGCGCACGGTGCCCGTGAGTGCCGCCTGGTTCGCCCAGAGGGAGACGGCGGCGGGCATGCCGAGGGAGACCTCGGCGAGACGGCTCTCGGGGACGGCGATCTCGATCTCACGCTCGCCGTCCTGTGTGAGGGTCATGACGGTCTGCCCTGCGGCGACGACCTGTCCCTCCTCGGCGAGGATGCCCGAGATCACGCCGTCTGCGCCCGCGATGAGGTTCGTATAGCCGAGCGCGTTGCTGCTCTGCGCGTTCTGCGCGAGTGCCTGACGGTATGCCGCCTCGGCAGCGTTCTCGTTCGTACGGTACTGGTCGAGCATGGCGGCGGAGACTGCCTGTGCGGCGTAGAGCTCCTCGTAGCGCGCGCGGTTGGCGCGGGCGAGGTCGAGCTGTGCGCGCGCCGAGGCGACGCCCGCGCTCGTCGCATTCACCTGCTGCTGCGCGTCGCGCGCGTTGATGACCATGAGCACGTCGCCCGCATGGACGTGTGCGCCCATGCTCACGTTGCGCGAGAGTACCTGCCCGCCGACCTGAAAGGCGAGCTTGGTCTCGTAGCGTGCGCGCACGGTGCCACTGTAGTCCGCCGTCGTCGCGCCTGCTGCATCGACGGACATCGTGCGCACGACGGGGGGCGGCGGCTCCTTTGCTGTATCATTTCCGCAGCCCGCGAGCAGGCTGAGTGCCGCCGCGAGCACGAGCGCGGTATATTGCTTTTGCATAACGTTCTCCCTTTCGAATCCCATTCTACTCAAATTTTACCATTGTAGGGGCAGAGAGTAAAGAAGGAAATATGCGCAGGGAAAGAAAAAGAACTGCCGCGCGGGCGGTGCGCCCGTGAAGCAGTCCTATGCGTGCACGTCAACGACGCAGGAGAGCAGCGGGGCGTCGTCCCCCTTTTTGTCCTCCGCAGCGGTGTTGTCGTCGCTTTCTTTCTTCTTTTTTGACTTTTTATCCTGTGACATCTGTTTGATCGTCAGCATGAAACTCCGTCCGCGTGCCGTGCGGATGAGGTCGGAGGCGTTCGCGCAGGACTTTGTATGCAGGACACCGCACGCGATCGCGTCGGCGTCGTCCAGCGCGGCGAACACACCTCCGTCGGGGCGCGGCTTCTGCACGGGGAACGGGATGCCGTCGTGCAGGAGGATCTGGTGAAAGAACAGATTGATCGCCTCGTCCGTCGAGAGCCCCAGTGCATGGCAGATCTCATCGACCTCCGCCCGGACGGCGGCGTCGACGCGAACCTGCATCAGCTCTGTCTCTGCCATGAACTCCCCCTCTTTTCAGGAAGCATGGATCACCACTAATAATATAAAATTGTAACATGATTTTAAGATATGTGCAAGATTGAAAGCATCGCGTCCCTGATAGATACTTTCATATTCATTGCCTTTTTTATCCCATTGCAGTATAATAGGACGCGTAAGGATTTCGATGGGGGCGCAGTCCGGAGGAACATGGAGCCGAATGACTCTGTGCGCGGGCTCTCCGCCCCATGGATACGACAAGGAGGAATCCACGATGAATCAGCAGCAGCTCACCCGCATGGAGCACGATAAGGGCTTTATCGCCGCACTCGATCAGAGCGGCGGCTCGACGCCGAAGGCGCTGAAGGCATACGGCATCGACGAGAGCGCCTACCACGGCGACGAGGAGATGTTTACGCGCGTTCACGAGATGCGCACGCGCATCATCAAGAGCCCCGCATTCGACAAGAGCAAGATCCTTGCCGCCATTCTCTTTGAGAACACGATGGACCGCAAGATCGACGGGCTCTACGGCCGACTATCTCTGGGAGAAGAAGGGCATCATCCCCATCCTGAAGGTCGACAAGGGGCTCGCGCCCGAGGCGGACGGCGTTCAGCTCATGAAGCCCATCCCGGGGCTCGGCGCACTCCTCGACCGTGCAAATGAGCGTCACATCTTCGGGACGAAGATGCGCTCCGTCATCAAGGAGGCCAATCCCGGCGGCATCCGCGCCATCATCGACCAGCAGTTTGCGTTCGGTGAGGACATCATCGCGAAGGGGCTCGTCCCCATCCTCGAGCCCGAGGTCGATATCCACTGCCCCGATAAGGCAATGGCAGAGGAGATCATGCTCGGCGTCATCAAGGAGAATCTCACCAAGCTCTCCCGCTGGCGCAAAGCTCATGTTCAAGTTCACCATCCCGAGCGTCGACGATCTCTACGCCGAGATCATGAAGGATCCGCACGTTGTCCGCATCGTCGCGCTCAGCGGCGGCTACTCCCAGAGCGAGGCGAACGAGAAGCTCGCACGCAATCACGGCCTCATCGCCAGCTTCTCGCGTGCCCTCGCGCAGGATCTGCGCGCGAGCCAGAGCGACGCGGAGTTCGACGCCGTACTGGAAAAAGGCGGTCGACGGGATTTACGCTGCGTCGATTACCTGAGAAAACACGAAGCGATCTGGCAGTCCCATCCTAGCATAGCTTTTTCTCGCACCGCAGCGACAGAGCCTCTACAAAACTAAGACACGTCACTCCCTTTTCCGTGGATTGCGCATCTCAAACACATGGAATGTGCACGATCTACGGCGAAACAAGCGGGACACACGGTATCCACGGACTATTCCGTCCAATGGATACCGTGTGTCCTACTTTTTATCGTATTTTCCCGTAACCGATATTTTTCCAACAAGTTATTAGAATATATGTTATAATAGTTACAGTGTGTTTTCATTTGTCAATCATGGGCGTGCGGATGTCGCCGCACGTTCTCTAGGAGGGCTTTCCCCTTGTATCTTGAACAGATCCACAGCCCATCGGACATCAAGGGCTATACCCCCGCGCAGCGATGTGCGCTCGCAGCGGAGATGCGCGCTGCACTCATCGCGCGTGCCAGCCGCATCGGCGGGCACATTGGGCCGAACCTCGGCGTGATCGAGGCGACTATCGCCCTACACACGGTGTTTGACGCGCCGACGGATAAGATCATCTACGATGTGTCGCATCAGTGTTATCCGCACAAGATGCTGACGGGACGTGCTGACGCCTACCTCGATCCCGCGCACTACGGCGAGGTGTCGGGCTTTACGAATACGGAGGAGAGCCCGTACGACCACTTTAACATCGGGCACACCTCGACCTCGATCAGTCTCGCAACGGGGCTCGCGAAGGCACGTGATCTCGCGGGGCGCAGCGAGAACGTCATCGCCTTCATCGGCGACGGTGCGCTCTCGGGCGGCGAGGCACTGGAGGGCTGAACGTCGCGGGCGAGATGCGGTCGAACCTCATCATCATCCTCAACGACAATGACTGGTCGATCTCCGAGAACCACGGCGGCATGTACGAGATGCTCCGCCGTCTGCGTGAGACGAACGGGACGGCGGCGGACAATCTTTTTCGCGCGATGGGGCTCGACTACCGCTACGTCGCGGACGGAAACGATACCGAGGCGCTGATCGCGGCGTTCGCTGCGGTAAAGGACAGCCAAAAGCCCGTCGTCATCCACATTCACACGCAGAAGGGCAAGGGGCTCTCCTTTGCCGAGGACGATCCCGAGGACTGGCATCGTCATGCGCCGTTCCACACGGAGAGCGGCGCAGTCAAACATCCGTCTTCCCCCGACCCGTGCCTTGCCGCAACGGTCGATTTCGTTCTGGCCGAGGCAAAGCGGAATCCGAACTTTGTCTATCTCTCGGCGGGCATCGTCGGCGGCATCGGGCTCACGCCGGCTGAGCGTGCAGAACTCGGTGCGCAGTACGTCGATGTGGGCATCGCCGAGAGCACGCCGTCGCGATGGCGTCGGGGCTCGCACGCGGCGGGCGCGCCCGTCTTTGGCACATACAGCACGTTCTATCAGCGCACGTACGATCAGATGGCGCAGGACGTCTGCATCAACCGCAGCCCTGCGGTCTTTTCTCGTGACGGGGGCGTCGCTCTATCGATCGACCGATGTGACGCATCTCGGGTTCTATGACATCTCGATTTTTCTCCCATGTGCCGAACCTCGTCTTTCTCGCACCGACGAGCATCGAGGAGCACCTCGCCGTCCTGCGCTGGGCAATCGCGCAGACGGAGCATCCGTCATGATCCGCACGCCGCTCGGCGGCTATGCGGAGAGCCCTATCCCGTCCGCGCGGACTACAGCGCGCTCCATCGCTCCATCGTCGTCACGGAGGGCGCGGAGGTCGCACTCATCGGCGTGGGGAACTTTGCCGCGCTCGCTACGGCGGCGGCAGAGGAGCTCGCGCGCGATGGCATCCACGCCACCGTCGTGAACCCGCTCTACCTCTCGGGGCTGGACGAGGCGCCCTCACACGTCTCAAGGAAAAGCACCGCCTCATCGTCACCGTCGAGGACGGCATCCTCGACGGCGGTTTTGGGGAAAAAGATCGCGGCGTTCTATGGGGCGGACAGGGATGTCGAGGTGAAGAGCTACGGCCTGCCGAAGGCCTTCTTCAACCGCTACGACCCAGCCGCCCTCGCACGCGCGCATCACCTCACCGCTCCCGCAGATCGCGGCGGACCTGCGCGG
>BNJU01005530.1_pt1 | contig 52646 bp, 65 predicted proteins | sample 8539281 | NCBI WGS metagenome assembly BNJU01 (sample SAMD00202456, study PRJDB9452) | human saliva metagenome | isolation source: human saliva | place: Japan | reverse complement strand
TTTTATGCATGCTTAGTTGTCAATCAGTTTTGAATGAAGGCTGCCGGCATCCGCAAAAGCCGCCGCAATGATACAGACCAGAAATAATCAGCATCTGCAGGCCGTAATCAAATTTTCAGTTGGGCGTCGCAGTTCGCGCGAGGTAATGTTAACGATTTATTTTTTTCTTCGTGTTTGCCATCGCGCTACGCCCTCTCCCTTGTCAAAGTCGCCGCCGCCTCCCGTCTGCGCGGCAACCGCGTAACCATTGTCTTTACCACCGTGTGCCGAAACCGCTCACCTGTCCTCTATCGATAACCAGAACGTGCGATCCGCATCCTTACGCCCGAAATGCGCTGAGATGATGAACCGTTGTATTCGAATCTTCTCCCAGTCACCAGGCGGAAGCATCCGTCGCGGTATCGATCGCGCTGGTCGAGTCGCTTGAGAACCCAGAATTACCAGAGCGCCCTCAACAGACGTTGCTCGTCCGCCATTGCCGCCGCCCCTGTTCGATCCAGGTATAGCTGTCCGAAACTCTGCACGAACCTATCGGCACAGGCAAGCAGGGCAAGCCTCGTAGTCCGCAGATCGCTCGTATCACTGCAGCGAAGGTTACCGTATTCAAAAAGAAAATTTCTGGAGACCGCGCCGACTGCGTCCTGGAGCACCTTGTCATAGGTCTTACGTTCTGCCGCCGACCAGAACTCGCGTTTCTCGGTCGCGTCATATCGTGAACTGACCAGAGGTCTTGATAAACCGGTTCCACGACATCACACCCACCGAACGCACCGAAAAGCGCACGCTCAGCACAAAGCGCGGATTCTCTTCTCGTGGAAACCCAACCTGCCGCATCGCTTCTTCCTGCGTCGCGGTCCCGTTTTCAACGCCGCCATGCGCTCCTGCTTTTCCTTCGTTTCTGACTTCCTTCGATTTCAATCACCGCTCCCGCGCTTCTGCAGGAAAAACGAAACCTCGAAAAGACCACCGATCCGTCTTCCACTTCCGTAATCGGCTGTTCAAGGTTCCAACTTCGGAATTTCAGCACTTCTTCGATGCGCCGTCCGCTTGCCACACCGACATCGTAAATCATGATGAAGACCATAGCCAGCATCATGTTTATACCAGAATGCTGATCATATAAGTAGCAAGAGCCAGTTGTCCCTGTGGTGAGCGATCCCACATGACCTCGCGCGTGCGCCGAACCAGGGAAATACTGATCATGCAGCTGGATTGCGAGGTAGAGGGCTGGGAAAATAAAGAAACCAGTCCTCCGCTTTTCATGCCAAAGCTTATAGATACCGGCGGAAACCTTAATCTTCCGATTTCGAACTCTCTAAGAAAACTCTTGACCACGGGAATACCGGTCACATTTTCCGTACGCCTGCATTCAACGCATCGTATTTCGGGAAAAGATCGCGAACGCCTGTCCGCAACTTGATGACCAAGACCAGTACAATCAGAAGAAAGCCGAGTGCAACAGAAAATCATCGAAAGCCTGCTGATGCTACGTGAGCGGCGTGAAAAATCAACGTGGTGGCGCCCGCATGGTCCGCAGCATCATCTGATAGGTTTTGATGCTGGACATCCGTCGTGAGCCGCGTTATGAGGCCCGCGGTCGAGACGACGAGATTGCCGAACGAAAAGCGCTGCACGCTTCAGATCCTGCCTGGAAGGCTTGCGGCAAGTCCAGCTGCAGCATCCGCCGCAAAGCCAACGCCGATCGAACCGAAAAAGAGGCCGAAGAGCGCGAGCGCCACCATGAGTCCGCCCGCCTGGATACAACATTAAATTTTAGCCTGAATGCTGTTGTCAATGATTCGCTATGACAAGAGGTGTTCAAATTTTCCACATTACTTCCATAACCATGCCAAAAACGGCAAGCAGGGAAATGAGGTATTTTCCCCAAATATTTACTCGAACGTTTTAATCATGATTCCGCGTTTTCTTCCTGTCGCGAGTGAAAGTGCAAGTTCCACATATCCGTAAATCCGGCTTCCGTTCCTCCTGCGGAGAGGTCTCCCGGTCAGCAGCATCGCTGACCGTTAGGACGCGGTAGCGCCTTGCCCCCGAGAGGCAGTGGTCGATAGAGCGCTGCCACCCCATCTCAACGGCGAGCACCCCCATCTCCACTTTTCAATGGCGGCGCCCTCCGCGGGTCCGCAGAACATATCGTCACCGCTCAACCGCAACACGTTTGTTTGAATCGCAGCTTCATGCCAGCGATACAACAGTTCAAATCAAGTGAGCGGCAACGTCCCTTGGAGTTCAAAGAGGCTGGAAGTTTAATTGTCAGCGCCTTCAGAACCAAACTGGCCGCAAGCCTATACTCTGTATGGCGCCGCCGTTAACCAGCTAGTTGTTTGCACCGTAAAAGTGATTCGTGTAACACCCATCGACGGACAACCTGCTGGTGCCCACACGAAAACGCGCTGCTCGCGGTAAACTCCGCAAACCGAACATATTACACCCCGTTAAAACAGCACTCTTCCAGAAAGTTCTCCCCGCCAGATGCCTCATGCGAGCGGGTCACCTGAAGCAGAACGTCTCGGCGATATCACCAGCAAAAGCCGCACGTAGCGTCGTAGCACCGATGCCTTTGCTTTCTCTCTTCCTATTTCTCCTCCTCTCTCCGTGCATACGTGCGCTCTTTCTTCCTTTTCGCTTTGCCGCTTGCGCCGTCAAAGCGAGCTTTCATGTTCCGCAGATGAAAGAAGCGCTGAAAAACATCAGCGCTTTCTTTTCCGGCAGACTAGGGCCTGCCCTCGCGCGCGCTTCAAGCTCCTCCAAAATCCGCATCGCGGTACCGTCGCGGTGCATCGAGAACTTTTCCATCGGGTAATTCTTCTTCGGGTTGTCGAGCACCCTTTCTGTGTCGTCCGCGCGTTTCAAGAGCGTCTCGCGGGAACAGCTTGATTTCAATCTCCGTCTTGTGCTTCTGAGGCCGCCGACAGCCGCCCGCAAGCCATGCCCCTCAATGAAGTCCCCCGGCGAGTCGGCTTCAGTGTAGACTTGCAGGGCCTTTTACACTCCGCGCCACTCCGCACAGCGAAGCAGCTTGATATCGGAGACATCCTCTCGCCGCGCTCGCTCATGCACTCATGCACAGCGTTTGCAACACTGCCCGCCGGTCGCAAAGCGCTTTCTCGTGAGATCGAAGCCTCCTGGCGCTCGCTCTCTTCCGGCTCGACGCACACGTCCGCCGGGCGGAGGAAAGCATTGAACTCACCGTAAGCTCGCACACAACATAATCACGCATTGCCTCGCGACGGATTTCTGTCCGCGGACCTCCGCCTTCTTTTGCGACACGAGGGTCCGATGAGGAACCGTCACGCAGCCCGGGTCAGGTCGCCCTTCAGTAGCGCGACACCGCGCTACCATCGAGAGACCGTCGTGAGACATGTTTTCCTCGTGCTGCTGCAGGGAAATGCTTCTTTAAGAAGATGATGACGCCGCGCAGCAAGTTGTCATCTTCTTGCGCCCTCTTTTCCGCGCCTCCGACCACTCCGAGGTTGCCTCAGTAAGCCGCGGTCATCATCCGCCGCCGGTCCAACCGCGACGCAGATCACGCAAGCCCATCATCTTCAGCGCGTTGCGAATAGATCCCATACCGACCTTCTCCGCCGTGCTCGACCTCGGTTGCCGGGCGCACATAGCAATGACTTCTTTGCACGCCAGATCTCCTCAATCACCTTCACGAGGTAGCTCGTCAGAGATTGCGCCGAAGGGACAACTGTGGATGCAGCGTCCGCACTCAATGCACTTGTTCTCATCGATGACGCAGATGCTCGCACTCATCATGTAGAGCGTACTTCCACCGCATGCTTCTCTACAGGGTCAATAAGTGTACAATCGCGCCGTAGGAGTTGCCAGTTCTGCGCGCACATACCGCACTTTGCAGAGTTTCAATTCGATGAGAACGGAACTCGCTTGCGGTCACCGCGCCAGCGGGCAGGACGACAGACAGCCTTACCGGCGCAAAGGCGGCAGTTATCCAGACCGTAGGTCGACAGCGGACACTCTGTCGCAGGCCGAAGCTTAATGACCTGAACTCGTTCTTCGACTCCAAATTGTCCAGTATTCTCACCGCTGGCAAGCCGCATTCTGCAGGATGATTTCTCTCCTCTTATAAACACAACATCTGCTGGCCGGCTTTATTCCTGGATGATTTTAACACTATTTCTTTGTGCTGTTCATCCAGCTGATTGTTCCAGCGAGGCGGCAGGTCTTCAATCACCAGAGCTACTGACCCAGTGCCCGTCGTTGTTAATCATAGCCTCCTAGCGTGACACGCATTATTTTAGACAATCCCGGCGAAAAGCCACGCTGTATCTTATCCTTTCCGCATACTCTTTTTGTTTCAGGTTTTATTCGAGGAAAGCAGGGCGCGATGCGACAAGTCTTCTTCTGCGAGTACCGTGTGAGCACAATACCAGGGTCCAGCAAAACCTCATACTGGTTTCCAAGTAAATTTTTGCGCGGTAAAGACCGTTGCCGAAAGAGAGCAGGGCGTCCTGATCAATTCGGCAGCCGCCCCGCCTTAAAGCTTCCACACTGACCGAAGACTCCAGCGCTTCCAAAAAGGCGCGAGCACTGAAGGTAAAGTGCCCGAACGCGCGGCGCGCGAGAGCTGGTAGAGCCCGCGACCTCCAATAGTTCTTCAGTTGCTGAGACCAGCGTATCGGTGGGTAAAAATCGGGAAAGAGACAAAGTGCTAGATCAAGAGAGGCATTTCGATTTCCACCAAATTCCACAGGAATTGCAAACTGCGATAAGTATGGCCTTATCACATTCACAGTGACTCAGAATCATCTGAGTCCTCTCGGCCAAACGGCGACCCATGCCGGCAAGCGCCCTGCTAAAACCACCCAGCACACGGTAGGTGGAATTCCGGACCGCTCACAGCAACTTACCTGTTATTGTCGAAACAAGATGCCGATGTCTCGAGTGAACCCACCAACAACAGCCGGTTGTAAGAGGCGCGCCATGAGCTCCCAGAGCAGCAGCCAGCAATGCTGTTAAGCCCTTGCTCTGCGCTTTCAGCCCTTCTCTCATTTTTTAGAGCCCCGGTCACCGCGTAAAAGAATGTCCGGAAGCTGCCCACCGCCTGGATCTGCCTCTACAGAGTACATTTAAATAGCCCGAGAGCGCTCTTCATTTCTACTGCAACGGCAGCAGATATTACAGGCCGAGTGCCTTCGCACGCCTCATTCTCCAGGACGCCGAATAAGACCACAAGAGCGCAGTCCGGTCAACATCCTCAACCGCTGTCGCCGCTTCTCTCCTGCTCCGTGGCTAAATTCGCAACTTCCTGCGACGGTTTCACACATCCAAAAGAATTCACCGTCACATGTCGGTCAACAGGCGGAGCTGTTTGCTGTCCCATGCATCGGTCAGGAAAGGCGGTCTTAAGCTGCCTGTCTTTATTCCGTGACCGCAATGCAGCCGGAGCACCGCGGATCGCCAGATCCAGCAGCAGGATGCGATTTTATCGGTCTGACTTGATCTCCAACCGTAAATCCGTGACACCGTTCTCCTTTAGTAACAGCGAATACATACCCGTGTTGCCCGCTGGTTGTGGTGGCAATGGTCTACCCGAGATCCTGTACACCGTGAACAAATTGCACTTCCGCTCACGCAGTAGAGGACGCCCAGCGGTTGATGTTGATCGCAATTTTGCCCTCCGTCTATTGTAGAGCGCGGAAGCTTCATATTTGCCGGAAGCAGCGCGCGAGGTCCAGCTCATCGAGACCCAGCTTTTGCTCGCACTCCCATCCGGCTGCGACGCAATGCTAACCTGTATTTATATCTTCGCTCGTTTCTGGCGTCCTGACTGCTCTGGTATGAGGTTCACAAGCCCCATCGCGCGTCGGTCCCTCTCACCGCGCCCACGCGCAGCGCTGTGTCGGCATCCGTCTTCGACTCCGCAGCACTCGCCGCCGCTGTGCCTCCGCTGCTCGCCTTTGCGCTGCCGCTGCTCCGCACCGCGCCATGCTGCCGCATTCGCTCTTCGCCGCACCGCAGCCCACAAGTCCCAGAGCTGAGCAAAACCGCTGCAGCCGTTGGCGACAATTGGTATCTCTTCCAATTCTTCATCAGCCTCTCCTGAAACCTTTCTCTCTGTTTCTTGCGTCTTTCTAAGCATAAAGGCGCGCCGGTCGATTTACGCGGGTTAATTATATCACGCCATCTTTTAGACCAGCCAGCACCAGCTTTCGTCGCAGTCGCGAGTTTACGTTTTTCCGTTTTTATATCGATTTTACAAGAAAATCTTCCTCCTGCTCCTCCCCGCGAACCACTCTCTGCTGAACTCATCATTCGGATTATTTTCGAACGTGACGACGCCCGCAAAGGCCTTATCGTATTTGGCGCGATAGGAGGGATATTTCATTTGGCAGAACCTATTATCTCCGTACGTGATTTAAAAGAGATATCACGTCGGCGAGAGCGGAGGTTCACGCTCTGACGGGGTCAGTTTCGATTCTGTATCCGCCGTTTTTCCGCACTGGTCGGCACTTCCGGCTCCGGTAACCCAATACCTCGCCTGAATTTGCTTGCCGGACGGAGCTCGCCGGAGCAGCGGCAACATACATATACTCTCGAAAACTCGAGAAAATGAACGAGCAACAGCCGTCTCGTTTTCGCCGCGAGCATGTCGGATTTATTTCTTCAGAGTTACGGTCTGATCTCCGACCCATGAACCGCGGAAGAAAAATGTCGCACTTCCGCTCCTTTTTCCGCGAGTCGAGCGAAGAAAGACAAAAGACGGCAAGAATGACATGGAGCGTATCGATACTGGATCAGGCCCTGCACATGCCCGGGTCACGATGTCGGCGCACGAGCAGCAACGTGGTGGGCATTGCCCTGTGCCTCGCAAGCAGACCGGACCGGCATGTTTACGATGAGCCGACCGCACCTCGACTGCAGGACGAGCCGAGGCGCTGGCACTCCAGCGACATTGTCCGGGGAACAAGCAGACGCTCGTCATGGTCACCCACGACAACTCGATTTTGCAGACCGCGCACCACCAGATGATTCGCATGTGGACGGCAAACATGTAGAACGGAAAGGACAACCATGGCGGCGGCAAAACTTCATCGCAGTTCTCTTGTATTTCCTCCGTGCGTCTGCACTGGAGACGCACTCCGCTGCGCTCTTCTTCCTGATTCCCCGCGCCTGCACACGCGTCCTATGTGAACACAAAACCTCAACACCTTTGTCCATGACGCCAACGAAGTGCAAGTCGGCCATCCCGGGCCAGGACATGACCTGCTTCCGCGTCGGTTACAACAACGCAGCGGCATGAAGAATCCGAAGACCGCGGAAATCCAAAAACGTCATTGTGCGTCTCTCCTGAACGACTCAGAACCACTTTACAGGACAAGGATCCGGATCAGAACACGACCGATCAGAAGAATCCTCTACGATAGCAAGATGAGAGCGATCTCTCACGATGCTTGAGGCTGCAGAACCGCGACATGGGTGATTTGACAGGTCGCTGCGTAACGCTCGGTTTCTACCGCAGACGGCGGCACCACCTTTTGAAATCAACGCAACAACCTTCTCACCGAGGAGGATCGCTTGCACCGCTGGCCGGCGAGCAAGTATGACCGTAACCCTGCATCGCTCACCGTCCGCGCCAGATGCCAAGGAGGGCTAATACGGCGCTCCGGTCGCTTTCTACGATGCGCTTCCCGCAGCAATACTGCGGATTTCCCCGCGGCGCATGCAGGAGCAGTTCAACGTACATCAAGCTATGGCGCGCAGGTCGCAACCGACCGCAACCGGCGACAAGACCTTTTGCGTCGGCGAGGGCTAGGAAACCGCTCGGTCTTTGGCACTCGCGCCCGGCATCACTCACTACGCGTCGAAAGTTCCTGAAACCAGCGCAAGGTCCCCGGTATACCGCGTGCAGGTTCACACGAACACGCAAGCAGGACGGCAAGCTTCGCCGCAGTCGACGGGCGCAGGACAAGTCGCAGGCCTCGCGGCTTCTCTAAGCGGTTAGACCCGAATGACGCAAACTACGACCGCAACTTTGAGCCCGCAGCCAGCCGGATGAGGCGCTGAGTGCCGACTACCTCGATGGGCCATTATGCAGAATGCGCAACGGCACACCGCTGAGCTGACACCGTGAGCTGCATGCAGCCCACGGATGCGTGACCGCTCTCTATCAGGAGACCCAGTGGGATGAGCCAGGCATCAACACCTTCCATGGTCGAACAGCCGCCGGCAGCGGACAACAAGCAGGGCGATTTTAACCCAAACGACCGCCAGAAAGCCCGCATCATCCTGGACGGCTATCGCACGGAACCCGAAAGCTCTTTTGCGGGTCAGCCCTTCACCGCTGGTTCTCAGCGGTGAAGAACGCCCGCGATATTCCGGCAAGCAGATATTTTGCTCTCCGCCGAGTCCGGAAAAGAGACAATTCCTGTCTGTTTCGACCTGAGGCGGGCTCCACCCTCTCGTGATTAAACAGCCTGAGCTGGGGAAGCAAAGCGAACTCAGACTGAAATCTCGAGGCAGTCCGCGGGCGTGATCCGCGTTTCCTGCGCCATCACGCTGAACGAAAAGTTTGACTCGCGTTTAAGAACGCCGAGGATAAGCTTCGACGCTCGATATTCCGGGTCTTCCAGGTGGCTCCGCCACTCCATTTCCACACCGGAGCTCGACCCGACAGCATAGAAATCGGCAAAGAGAGTAATGTCATGTTCAACCTGAACAACACCGGTCGCGTGATGCCTCGTACAATGTGCAGGTGAACTTTTGAGGGCGATGCGATTAAAGACAAGCGCCCACCTCGGCAATACGCTCAAGTCCGGCGAGCCAGCGGCAGCGTCGATGCGACGGCTGATGGAGGCCGCGGCGAGCAGCGAGGAAAACAATACTAAAATGACCATCCAGTACGAAGATGTGAACTGAAACGACTAAGGGAAGAGAAAACGCTCACCCTCGACTGTCACCGAGCCCGCGCCGCATGCCCGAGACCGATGCCGACAGCGAGAAGAAGCCGGAGAAAGCGTTCGCCGATTCCTCTCGGATTCCGATCGGCACCGCCACGGCGGCCTCGGTACCCGCCAAATGCGCGTGATAAACGGCGAGTGCGACGCGGAACGAAATTCCGAGCTGACGCCTGCGCTCCGCAATCTCTTCCGGCGACATGACGTGGCGGACCGTGCTGACTCGTGCTCGGCGTGATCATCGGCACTTCATCGATACTCGTGATGATGAGTTCCGCCTCGTGCATGAGCCGCCAGACCAAGCAGAAAGCTCTCACCTTCAAGAAGCGGGCCCACGAAGACCATCGATGGTCTACGCCTTTAACCAAAAAGGCAACGAGACGGAAATCGACCGACACGCTGAAACAGCTGAAACAGCTAGCCTCGATCACGTGGAAGATGTGAGTCCCAGCTGGATGTCTCCGTGACTGCAAGTGCGGACCCTATGAGGGCTATTCTGTCGCTGACCGGCGTGTCTCAGGCATTTTTAAAGGAGCTCCCGTGAAATCCGGCAGCTCCCTGCCCGCAAATGCGGATAACCTGAGCCTGGTCTACACGGCAATCACTTTCTAGGATAATTTATAAGGCTTTCGAAATCCGGCTCCGGAAACTTCGGAAACAGCGGAGACGTACAACCGATCCGTTGAAGGATACATCATCTTCTTCATTCTTCCCCGAGGGCGACAAACCCGCGCCGAAAACAAGCGGCGGCTCGATGCAGCGGCACGGGCACGTTTCGCATCATCCTGCTGTCTACCTCCTCCGGGCGGAGACAACGGTGAAAAGTGGACAGAAAAGAAAGTACATCCTCGATACCGCCGCTGTTCTGGATGGCGGCGGCAGCGGCTACAACAGCTACAGCTATTCCGTCTCATTGTGACATCGATACCTGAAGAGCTTTCTAAAGCAACGCTACCGGAAGCATCTGGTCCCTGGAGCCGAAACTCAACGAAGAAGGGAAAGCCGGTCGACTACGGCGTGTATTCACAGGCCTATGTTCTTTGTGGACGACATGTCCCATGTCTCCGAGGTGCAGATAGCGACCCTCGGCTACCAGGCCGATTCTACGCGGAGTGGTATGAACAGTCCAAACAGTTCACCGGTATGGTCAGGCCGTGCTCGGCGGCATCGGCGCGGTATCGCCCCTTGTCGCGGGCTACCGGCATCATCAACACGATGATGATGTCTATCTACGAGAGAACAAGGGAAACGGGCGTCATGAAGGTGCTGGCTGCGATATGACCAACATCCGAGATCTCTTCCTCGTCGAGTCCCGGCTTTATCGACTGATGGGCGGCTTGATCGGCACCGTTTTGGCTTCCTTGCTTTCGCTGCCATTAACTTCCTTGTATGAGCGGCGGCAGCGAACAGTTTCGTCTTCATCACAGGGCCGAAGCGAGCGGCCATATCCCACATCTCACTCGTTTGCACTCTTCGCGATTGTTTTCGCCATCTTCATCGGCGCGGCCGCGGGTTACCTGCCCGCCAAGCGCGCACGCGCCTAAGCCCGCTGCGGCGATGCGAAAACGAATAAACGATAGTAGTAAACCGCTCCGACTTAAAGTCGGAGCGGTTTTGCGTTTTCACACTGTTCTTCGATCCGCAATGGCCTCTCGAGCCCCTCCCGCGCTGTAGGAAAATCCGGAAACGCTTCTCCCCTTCCGTGTCGTGAAAGGAATAAGGCCCGTCCCAGACATAGGCGCGCAGGCTGTGCGGCTCCCGCTTCAAAGCGGCGTCCAGTGCATCAGGGGTTTCCCGCGCGTTCTAGCCAACACGGACTGATGGCTGCCGTACAGGTCTGCTGTCACTGTAGTGGTCCAAGTTGTAAGAGACTGCGGTCTAATTGCATACGACCTCTCATATCATGTTATACTTTTTAGAATCAAGTCACAGAAAGGAATCTTTTCATGTCAGCATCCGAATCTTCCCTGTCAGTTTCTGCTCACCGTCTCCATGGAAAGCGCCTTTATCGCAGACGCCATCGCAGCCGATGAGGCCGTATTGCGCGCCGCAAAGGAGCATTGCCCGTTGTCATCATGGGCAGCACCAATGCACAGATTGCCGCAGCGCCTGCAGAAAAGCTCTCCGCCCTTCTGCAGGGCTTTCACCGAGGCTTCAACTCGGGACCTGCGCGCGCTGTCGAGCATCCCGCCCCGCAGAGCGCGGACTTCATCGTACGGGCGGGCGAGCTCTTGCGCGATCAAACCGTCTTTGATGTCGCGGATACCCTCGGCAAGGACGATCTTATCTTAGCGCGCGCAATGCCGTCCATCCATAAAGACACAAAGTGCCGCGATGCTGGTCGAAGCGGCACCATGATGCCCATTCTTCAGGGCAGCGGTCGTGACGGCGCACCCGCCTCATTCACCCTGTCGGACTTGAAAAGCGCGTTGAACGCCCGATCGGCGAGCTGCCGCGCCGGCGAACCGGAGCAACGACGGTAAAGGCCTTCGGCTGCCGCAGTTGCGGCGAAGTCTTTACCGAGCTCGATGCCATAGAAGCGCCTCTTCCTCCGTGCATACCTGTTTGCCGCGGGCGGCGTCTGCGGCGCCGAGGGCAGCGTGCCCCTTACGCTCAGCGGCAGCGAAGAAAATCTGCTCGCGCCGAGCGCTACTTCCGTTCGATCTGACACGCCTTCCTCCGCTCTGATTTTCGATTCGAAACACAGCTGTCTCAGTGATCAACGCATCGACCCGCTGATCGTGCGGCTCGGCGGGTACTCTCGTCGCTCAGCATGCGCTCTCGATGAGAAGTGCCCGAAACGCAGGGGCTCTTTTCGGCAGATAGCGGTCATAAACCCACCGCCAGTAGCCGAGGCGCGCCCCTGAGCGATTCTGCGCTCACACAGGGCAGGAGAGCATGTCCAATGCTTCCGGCGCGCCACACAGGTGCCTCCGCCGAAGGTTCCGGGATGCTCTATGGTCCCTCGGGCGCAGCTCGCGAGACTGCGGATTACACGTGCGTGCATAATCTCCTCGCTCAGCAGCGGCACGGCGACCCGCTTTTGGCTCGCACGAAGCACTCCTCAATCAAGACGGCAGTCCGGATCTCCGCTTGCATACCGACAAAGCAAGATCTGTCCTGCGCTCCGATACTCTGGAGCGCAAGAATTTCCGAGAAAATTTTTCATCCGCCTTCGAGCAATAGTCCTGCGGCAACGCATTCATCCTCTCGATGCAGCGCTTTCCGCAGTTCTCTCTCTGTCATGAGACAACACTCCGCTCTTCCGTCCCAGTGTAGCAAATTTCACCTGGCATTTCCACGCGCCCCTCATCTATCGCGGCACTGCTCCTGTTTAAGCTCAAAGCGCCTGCCCGGTAAACCCGGACGGCACTTCTCTCGGATTCAGCCAAGAGACCAAAGAACCTTTTTCTCGTAAGGTTCCGTGCGAAGCCCCTCGTAGTGGTAGCCGGTTTCATCAATCATCTTTTTGACGGTCGCCCATCCGCGGCCTCTTCGGTGACAAAACTTGCCTTCTTCCTGTGGGATGCACTCACCTTCGCATTCTGAAAACTGCTTCCGGATTGCATCGCCCACATGCGCCTGCACATGCCGCAAAGCCATGCCGTCAATCTGAATGATATTCTGACCATAGTTCACCTCCTCAAGAAACTTACAAATCAGATGCCGCTCACTTCAGACGGAAGCGCCCGGCACCTCCGCCTTCCTCTTCGAGGTGGGAGCAGCTTGAGCAGCCCGTCGGCGCGCAGTGATGCTTGTGGTCACCGCCGCAAGCACCGCCGCACTTTCGCCGCAGGAGCCGTTCCGCATGCGCAATAGCGGATTGCCAGAACCAGCAATACAACCAGGACAAGAAGTACCACGATGGTTTCAGGATTCATCGTCACTGTCCTCACTTTCTAATCAAACAAAATGAAATGTTACGCGATACTCAGCTGTTTGCGCGAACGGCACTCACATTCTCCTACGCTTCACGTGCTTCGGTGCCGGACGGAAAATGAAGTAGAGGCGCAAGCACCAGAAGAATTTCGCGACCGCGGTCCAGAAGGTAAAGCTGCCCTGGGGCAAGGCTACCGAGCTGAACACGCAGAGCGAGAGGCACAACTCGAGACCCATCTGAAGCCGAAGGTAATCCAACCTCATTTCGCCTGCCCCTGCTCACGGAACGCGGTCGCGATTGCAAACTACGCAGGGTGCATCAAAGATGTTAAAGAGCAGGAAGCCAAGGCCCGCAAGCTGGCCGCCGTTGAACATGTGGGAAGATAGCCGTAGAAACATCCGCCTCAGCGTCGGAAGCCGCGGTGCAAGTATGCCGAGCGTACTCACTGCCTGCTCCTTTTGCGAGCTCCGCATCTGACGGAAGCCACCGCTGCCGCCAAGAGCCGAAGCCAAGCGGCGCAAAGATAAACGCAATCGCCTCACTGATGACCTTTTAGGATGCTGCTGTCCAAATCGTCCGCGACATACTGAAGGAGGTGTTAGCGCATGAGTACCCACAGGAACACAGAGACGATGAAGATGATCGCCATTCTTAATCATGGCAAGGCCTGTTTCTCCCAGACGTGAATCAGAACACCCTTCACGGACGGCTGTGGTGCCGGAAGCGCATGACAAGGGCTGATGCCCGCAAAGTAGTTCATCTTCTCAGTGCGATACCGGAGAGAATCACGATTGCGAGGCCCAGGAAGCACATGCCCGGCGCCACAAAGTGGTTGGTCGGGAAGGTACTGCCATCATTGGTGACGATCTCCATCTCGCCGAGCAGGGCAGGAAGGTCGAGAGGATGATGGTCATACGTCTGTCCTTCTCATTCTCGATGGTTCTGACGCCATGATAGCCGGAACACCGCAGCCCGTTCCGACCAACATCGACAGCGACTTACCGGAGACCGAACGATGGAACACGCGGTCCATGATGAATGCGACACGCGCCATGTAGCCCGAGTCCTCCAAGAAGGACAGGAAGAAGAACAGAATTAACATCTGCGGCACAAAGCCGAGGACGGTGCTGACACCGCCGATGATGCCTTTCGACAAGTTGTGTGCTCTGCATCCAGTCAGCCAGGTGGAAGGTCGCAATGAAGTTATTTGCGGCATCCGTCACAATCTTACCGAAGAAGACATCGTTCGTCCAGTCCGTGAGCGGCGTACCGATTGCGGTAACCGAGATGAAGTAGACAAACCACATGATAAACGCAAAGATGGGCAACGCCAAGAAGCGGTTCGTGACAATGGGGCTCAATCTTATCCGAAGTCGTAAGTTCGCCCTTTGCCGCCTCTTCTTCGACAGTCGCCGGCAATCTTCTGAATGAACCCGTAGCGCTGGTTCGTGATGACGGACCTGGCGTCGTCATCCATCTCCTTCCGCAGTCCTTGATGTGCTGCTCGATATGCTGCTTGGTCGCGGCATCCAGCTGTATTTTCGATAGCCTTCATCGCGCTCAAAGAACTTGCATTGCAAACCAACGAAGGCTGGACTGGATCTACCTTGCCCTCAATCGACTCCTCGATGTGCGCGCGTGCTCCACGGAGCCGGTGAATACATGTGGGTCACCCTTTCTGTGCTCCTCGGCGAGTTTGAGACAGCTCTCGCCGCTGCCTCGTGGACTCACCTCTCAGGGCGCTCATCTCGACCACTGCAACCCAGCTCTTCGGAGAGCTTTAAGTTCAGCTCATCGCCGTTCTTTCTGACAAGGTCCATCATGTTGACCGCGATGACTGTCGGGAGACCGATTTCCAGAAGCTGGGTGGTCAAGTAGAGGTTTCTCCGATGTTCGTGCCGTCGATGATGTTCAGAATCGCATCCGGCTTCTCCGTTACGAGGTAGTTTCTGGTGACCATTCTCAAGGTGTACGGACTCAGCGAATAGATACCCGGAAGGTCCTGGATGATAACATCCTTATGTCCTCCCTTCAAGCGTCCTCTTCTTCTCGACCGTAACGCCCGGCCAGTTACCGACATACTGTACTTCCGGTCAGGTCATTGAACAGCGTTGTCTTTGCTCGCAGTTCGGATTACCTGCCAATGCAATCTTAATGCCATCTAAATCCCCCTCTTTCCTACTGCTGCATCTCCAGAATTTCGCATCCGCCTCGAAGCGAAAGCCATAGCCTCTGACTCGTAATCTCGACCGGATCTCCGAGGCGCCACCTGCGGACATAAATCTCCGTGCCCTTCGTGATTCTATGTCCATACTGCCTTCTGAGCGCGCTCGCCGTGAATTCACGACCACCGCAGTCGAACCGACCGGGCATGTCTTTTCAGTGTCTTTCCCTATCTCTGCCTCCTCTCAATCCTTCTTTTGCCGGCTGCACCTGAATCTTCTGCGCCATTTCCCGCGTGATTGCGAGTTCCGGACTTTTTCACATTGACAATGATGTCGCCGCCGTGCGAAGAAATGACAGTCACATAGGCCCCCGGCACAAAAACCAAGGTCACTTAGTGCTGTTTCACTCATCATTTCCGCCGACGCGAACTACTTCAACATAATCTTCAGCATTCGTGAAAGCCAAGGGCAGCATACAAACCTCCTTCGAAGTTCTAGGTTAGAAGAATATATCGCTTACTTCTTAGTGATTTTAAATTTGCAGTTTGTTTTTGTCAATCTTTTTCCGTTAAGAACGTCAAACAGAAAAGCCGGGTAGTCGCACCACGCTCTTTTACATAAGATATTCCGATTTTAAATCAGGGAAGTTCCAAGTTCCCTTGCATGCCGCAAGCGCTGCTTCATCCGGCTCTTCCTTGCAGATCACCGCCTGTGCTGCATGGAGGACGCCCGCCCTTTTGCAAGCCGCAGCCCAGTCATTCATCCATGCGCCGTTGCCCCAGCCCCAGGAACCGAAGAGAGCAACCTTCTTGCCGTCCAGAGCGCCCTTCACGCGATCGAACATCGGCTGGAACTCGAGCTCCTCGAGGACCTCGGCACCCATCTGCGCACCGTACGCCGGGCAGCCGAACGCAATTGCATCAAAAGCTGCACCTTTGCGCCAGTCAAAATCAGCCGCGCAAACAGTGACTTCAGCGTTCTGTTTCGCGCCGGCCTTCACTGCCTCTGCCATCTTTCAGTGTCCCTGTGCCGCTCCAGTAAACAATCGCAACCTTGCTCATACGTTTCTCCCTCTCTATTCTCGTGCGCCTTAGCACATATTGCCATTTTTAACACGATAAGAAGACCCCCGCAACGTGGAAGCTGCTGAACGAAGAAAGCTGCCACTTTCACCGCGACACTCTCCACCGTACGTTAGTAGGGCAGGATATATTATGATAAGATGACTGCTGTTTAGACCAGAGACTCGTTGAGCTCCCTTGCACCCGCAAGCGCGCAGCCGTCCGGTGCTCCTGGCACATAATCGGTGCGTGTGCATCAGAACGCCTGCGTCATTGCATCTAGCCTCCCAGTCGTTCATCCAAGCTCCGCTGCCCCAGCCCCAGGAGCCAAAGAGCGCAAATCTCTTGCTGTGAAAGCGCACCTCGACGGATGCGAACACGGCTCGAACCTCTTCCTCGAGGACTTCTGCACCCATCGACGGGCGCCGAACGCGATTGCATCGTAAAGTGCAAACCTGATCTGCACTGGAACCGCTCGGTCCGAGCACCGTGACCCTGCGCCCTTTGGTCTCACGCCTCCGCAACAGCTCTCGCTGCCATTGCCTGCGTGTTGCCGGTTCCGCTCCAGAATACCACCGCGACCTTGCTCATATTGATAGTCTCCTTTTCATTGTGATTTTGCCTCCGCTTTATGCGGATTGGAACAGGACTTACGCGATTGTGACGCCGCCCACAGTTTCTTCTTCGACACGCCGTTCCGCACCGCAGCGGACAATCAGCGTTTCCAACTTGCGCCTGCGCTGCATGTTCTCCTCGAACACTTCCTTGCAGCGGCGGTAGCGCCAAAACACTTCTCTGGCTCTTTCCTCGTCTCCGTAGACCTTCCAGCACCCGACACATTTCACCCTGTCCTGCTGCTCTTCATGAAGCTGCGTACATCCTCCGGCGGATAGCCGAGAAAACAGTCCCACCTATGCGTGGAAATCTCGGTCTTCCCGCATCATACGCGCGCGAGAAAGGCAACTGAGCGGTTCACACTCTGTGGCTCATACCCGCTCCCGCAAAATGCTTGCAGCCTCTTCACGGCCGAGATCCTTTTAGGAAGTCCGGACGATAAAGATAGATGAGTGCAAAGTGCTCCGTCATACGCACCGGTACAGCCCTAAGTCCCTTGGTGTTTCAGAATTCCGTTGAGCTGCCGGAGCTCGTCGCGAAACAACGCGCATCCGCATAGTCGATGTGAACAGATTTCCGGTCTTCAGACCCGCGAACGTCGGCGCACAGTGCTCGGACAAGAAATGCATCCACATTGCTTTGATGCCGTGCTCTGCCAATATGCCCTTCAGGGAGGATCATGGAGCTCGTGTGAGAACGCACACACAGGTATCTTTCTCCCGCCGAGTTCAATGCGTACTGACCATCTTGTGTGAGACCGTGGCGTGGAACAGTATCATCAATCGGGCTTGCTGATTCTGTCCCGCATGCCGTTCTTGAACTTCGCAAAAGACCTTTGCCTTTCCACATCCGTGCTTTGGTACAGAGATCGCAATACCGCCGCCCATACACTCGTTTCCGCTGATGATCACAACATTCATCTTTTCGCTCCTTTCGGTGTCGTCGCGCGTGCTGTCACGATCAACTTCCAGTGTATGAAAAGCCTCACATTTGCGGGCTTTACAACTTAAGTCTACCTCATCAAACATTAGCCTCAACTAAAAGTTAGTATAGCATAATATGCCTTGAGGTCAAGACTTTTAATTTTTGCAACAAATTTTTCTGCTGGCAAGAAGGGTTCCACCAGGACCAGAGTACTCGCGCGTCGCTTTCGTTTTCCGCTTCCAGATTCATGAAAGCACCGATCATGCAGACTGCCGCAGCAGTATCCAGCCCGCGGCTTCCTGTCTACAGCTCACACGAACGCCCTCATAGTTCGGTTCGACCACGGTAAAGCGCGGTCTTTTCGACAAAGCGCGGAACGCTCCAGAACGCCGCGCCGTAGGTCTTAAAAATCGCTTTGCTGTAAATCCGGAAGCGACGCTCCTCCTCTGCGGGATTTTTGAAGCCCGCAATCATATCCTCAATGCGCTGTCCTTCTTCTGAGAGCGACACCACTGATTCTTTTGCCGCGATATAAGCGCCGTCATCCGAAAAATGATTCTTCGAGGCACTGTGGCTCGAGGTCTCGATTGCCAGCGGACACCTCGCTGCTCATTTTGAGCTCAAACCCTTTGTCAATCACGTTCTTATAGCCCTGCGGTACCGGAAATGCCGGACTCGAGCGTCCCCTCGAGGAAGCGCGTCAGGGCCGTCCGACGTCACGGAATCCGTCACTATCACCGCGTGCGGTGTGTTCTGCTTCGATGGCCGATAGCAGTGCAATGAGCTTATTCCGATTCACCTCTGTCCCGTCCGAAAAGACCACGGCGCCCGATCGCCGTCAAGCTCAAAATCACACCGAGATCGGAACCCGAGGCTTGCACGGCGCGTTTTGCCGCGTCCATGGCGCGCTTTGTCCTCGGATTCGGCACATGATTCGAAATTACCGTTCGGCGCAAGGAAAAACGCTGCCGCCACATCCGCGCCGAGCGGTTCCAGAATCTCGGTCGAAGAAGTTGGCTGCGCTGTTTCCGGCATCCACCGCGATTTTAAGACCTTCCAGAACTTTGCTTCCTTCTCTTCGCCTCGCCTCTTCGCAGATAATATCGCGCATATGAGCAGCATATATGCCTCGAAGCGGAAAGTCGGAAGCAGGTGCGTAAATCTCATAGGCGCGCCGCAAAATGCCGTCGAGCTCCTTCCCTGAGAGAGCACCGCCCACCGTGAAAAACTTCATGCCGTTCCGCTTGATAGGGAGGTGCGCCGTCAGCATAATGGCACCGCTCAAACAGCCTCATCCAGTATGGTCGACTGAACATGGCCGGGTCGTGATGAGTCCGCAACGGCTTCCTGTAAATTTCTGAGGCCTTCGAGGCAGGCCTCTTCCATCATCTCCGCCGAAACACGGCTGTCAAGGCTCACGGCACCCGGAGTGTCTCCCGATCCAGCTCGATCATCCGAGAGATAATCCGCAAAGGCCGCCGCGATACACTTGACCATCTCAGGGGTCAGTGTAATCTCCTCGTCCGCGGTTTCAATGACCGTGCCGCGCACGTCGTTCCCGTTCTTGACGCGTAAAAAGTCTTCTAACTTAAGCTCTTTCTCTCTCCATACGACTTCTCCTTTTCTGAATGATAAACCGCCCTCTTTGCCTTTCTCTGTATCAGCGAGTAAAGAGAACTCTGATTTGAACGGCAAACAGGACATGTTAATATCCTGAACTTAAATTTATAGCAAACCCTTCCGACTGCGCACAATTTAAACGCAGGTTCGCGAAGTCTCTTCTCGAAACGAGGAGCGAATACGCATGTCCAATCTTAGACCGATCGCTTGCCGGGTACATGACAAAAACGCCTGCCGACAGGGGCGCTCATGCCAGAGAGCGATAGACGGACTGAACCTGCGGTCTCGACTCTGGCGTCGTTACCAACTACGCCACTATCGCATATTCAACCGAAAACCGCACACAGAATTTTTATCTATTCATCTCTTTTCCAACCCTTGGTTAAACCTCGACCGATTAGTAAGAGTCAGCTGAACGTGTCGCCACGCTTACACCTCTCTCCCATCTACCTTGTCGTCTTCTAAGGGGTCTACCGCTTTCGCATGAGATATCCCATCTTGAGGGGGCTTCACGCTTAGATGCCTTTCAGCGTTTATCCTGTCCTGACTTGGCTACCCGGCCATGGGGTTGCTCCCCAACCGGTGCAAAGTGCAGTGGTCAGTCCATCCCGTCCTCTCGTACTAAGGACAGCTCCTTCCTCAGATATCTTACGCCCGCGCCGGATAGACCCGAACTGTCTCACGACGTTCTGAACCCAGCCTGGGTACCGCTTTACACGGGCGAACAGCCCAACCCTGGGACCGACTTCAGCCCCAGGATGCGATGAGCCGACATCGAGGTGCCAAACCACTCCGTCGATGTGAACTCTTGGGAGTGATAAGCCTGTTATCCCCAGGGTAGCTTTTATCCGTTGAGCGATGGCAATCCCACTTTATACCACCGGATCACTAAGTCCTACTTTCGTACCTGCTCCACCCGTCGGTGTCGCAGTCAAGCTCCTTCTGCCTTTTGCGCTCTTCGAATGGTTTCCAACCATTCTGAGGGAACCCTTGAGCGCTCCGATACTTTTCGGAGGCGACCGCCCCAGTCAAACTCCCACCTGACATTGTCCCCCATCCGGATCACGGATGTGTTAGAACCAGTGCCAGGTGTATCCCAACAGCGCTCCGAAAGACTGCGTCCTTCCTTCTTAGCCTCCCACCTATCCTGTACGAGTAACACCGAATCCCGGTATCAAGCTGGAGTAAAGCTCCATGGGGTCTTTCCGTCCTGGCGCAGGTCACCAGCATCTTCACTGGTACTTCAATTTCACCGGGTGCATTGTTGAGACAGCGCTCAAATCATTACGCCTTTCGTGCGGGTCGGAACTTACCCGACAAGGAATTTCGCCACCTTAGACTGTTATAGTTACGCACGCTTCTACTGGGCTAAATTAAAGTTTTCGCTTACGCTAACCTCTCCTCTTAACCTTCCAGCACTGGGCAGCGTCAGCCCATATACCACCCACGGTTTCTGTCGCATAGACCTGTGTTTTTAGCTACAGTTGCTTGAGCTTTTTCTGCTGGCTGCATCTCGCAGCACCCTTTCTCCCGAAGTTACGTCATTTTGCTGAGTTCCTTATCAATGCTTCTCCTGCCGGCCTTAGGATTCTCTCCTCATCCACCTGTGTCGGTTTGCGGTACGGGGCTGACATGATACAATAGCGGCTTTTCTCGACAGTCCCTCCACTGGCTTCGCTACTTATTTTTCGCTCCCTATCACGCTTTCGATTGTGCGGCGGATTTGCCTACCGCACTCCCTAGCTTCGCTTCGCCCGGTCTTTGCCTCCCGGGTCCGGTTTCGTTCCTGTGTCCCCACAGTTCTGATCATGTCAGGCAGGAATATGAACCTGCTGTCCATCGACTACGGATTTCTCCTCGCCTTAGGGTCCCTGACTTACCCAGGGCAGATCAGCTTTACCCTGGAATCCTGATATTCGGCCATGATGATTCTCACATCATTCGCTACCATTCCGGCATTCTCTCTTCAGAACCCACGCTCTTTACGGTAACGTCGGCACCTGAGATTGCTCTCTCACCAATGTATTGCTACATTCCCTAAGCTTTCGGTATCGTGTTTAGCCCCGAAATCTCGGCGTAGGACCCCTGACTAGTGAGCTATTACGCACTCTTTTGATGTGGCTGCTTCTGCCTAAACATCCTAGCTGTCTTCGAAATCCCACATCCTTTTTCCACTTAACACGTATTTTGGGACTCAGCTGTAGGTCTGGCTCTTTTCCCTTTTGACTGTCCAACTTATCTCGTACAGTCTGACTCCCCGACCATCATCAGTGCGGCATTCGCAGTTTGATATCCCTTTGTAGGCTGACGCCCCTCAGGAATTCCAGTGTCACCTCCGTCTGACTCAAGTCGAGGCTAGCTCTAAAGTACTTTCGAGGAGAATCCAGCTATCTCCGGGTTCGATTGAATTCTCCCCATCCACACCTTCATCACCACCCTTTTCAACGGATGTGTGTTCGGTCCCATTCCCTTTTACGGAACTTAACCTGACATGGATAGATCACCCTGGGTTTCGGGTCTGCGACGCTGACTGTAAGCCCTGTTAAGACCTCGGTTTCCTTCGGCTCGGACCTGTAGTCCTTAACTCTGCTAGCACCGGCAACCTGCCGGACCGTTCTACAAAAAGTACGCGGTTGTGCGTTCATGTATCGCACCTCCACTGCATGTGTAAACTAGGGTTTCAGGTTCTCACTCCTCCCGGGGTCCTCACCTTCCTTCGCTGTACTATGCACTATCGGTCACTAAGTAGTATTTAGCCTCAGGGGTGGTCCCCCGTATTCGCCAAGGTTTCACGTCGTCGTGGTACTCTGATCCTGCCAAGTTTTCGAATCGTTTTCCCGTACGGGCCTTTCACTTATAGCGGACTTTTTCCAGTCCTTCCGGTAACCATTCAATTCCCTTATGCAGTCTGAACTCGCGGTGCACGCACCGCTGGTTTGGGCCTTCCGTGTTCGCTCGCTACCACTTACGGAATCACTGTTGCTTTTTTCCTCCGCCTACTTAGATGTTTCCAGTTCAGCGGGTTCCCGGCAGTACGCTAGTGGATTTGACGCACAGTCACTGCAGGTCTTCTGCAGGTTTCCCACTTCGGAAATCTGCGGATCAATAGATATTTGTTTTCCCCGCAGCTTATCGTAGCTTATCACGTCCTTTCATCGGGCTTTAGTGCCAAGCTGCATCCGCCCTACGCTCTTTCTCTCGTTTAACCTCATCATGTTCTCTAGCGTAAGAACATGTGGTTGGTCAACTCTGCTCTCACAGAGTTACGTATTACATTCATAGACATTACGACTTCCGTCACATCTATCGGATACGACTGTCGATCACCTCGGATGTCTAGATATTCTTAATTGAATATTCATTCTGTACAAGATTTCAAGGTGCAAAAGCTGATTTTCATCAGCCAGGAGCGTTCCAGCCCTTTGCCTGGCGCGTTCCGATCGCCGAAAGAAAAAGATTCCGGCGCCCACCTATTCTCCCATATCGTTACCAACATAGTACCTTCTCGGCAGTCCTCCCTTAACCGTCGTTCGGATGGAACGGTGTTTCAAGAAGACGTATCGACACCGGAACTCGGGTGCGAACCTTTGATCAAAAACCAGACAGCACAAACAACCCTTACTTCTTCCTTAGAAAGGAGGTGATCCAGCCGCACCTTCCGATACGGCTACCTTGTATGACGACTTCACCCTCAGTTATCCGCCCCGCCTTCGGCAGCTCTCCTCCTGCGGTTGGGTCACTGACTTCGGCGTTGCTGACTCCCATGGTGTGACGGGCGGTGTGTGCTAAGACCCGGGAACGTATTCACCGCGACATGCTGATTCGCGATTACTAGCAACTCCGGCTTCGTGCAGTCGAGTTGCAGACTGCAGTCCGAACTGAGACGTTATTTTTGAGCTTTGCTTAAAACTCGCGTTCTGCCTCTCTTTGTTAACGCCATTGTAGCACGTGTTGCCCAAATCATAAGGGGCATGATGATTTGACGTCATCCCCGCCTTCCTCCCGGTTATCCTGGCAGTCCGCCGAGTGCCCAGCTTACCTGCTGGCTACCGGCAATAGGGGTTGCGCTCGTTGCGTGACTCAACCCAACATCTCACGACACGAGCCGACGACAACCATGCACCACCTGTCACTCCTGTCCTGAAGGAAAGCACCCATTACGGTGCGGTCAGAAGGATGTCAAGATTTGGTAGGTTCTTCGCGTTGCTTTTCGAATTAAACCACATGCTCCACTGCTTGTGCGGGTCCCCGTCAATTCCTTTGAGTTTCATTCTTGCGAACGTACCCCAGGTGGAATACTTACTGTGTTTGCGACGGCACCGATGCCCTTTGGGCACCAACACCTAGTATTCATCGTTTACCGCGTGGACTACCAGGATCTAATCCTCGTTTGCTCCCCACGCCTTCGAGCCTCAACGTCAGCTCGTCCAGCAGGCCGCTCGCCACCGGTGTTCTTCCTAATATCTACGCATTTCACCGCCACACCAGGAATTCCGCCTGCCCTCCGATACCAAGTTGCACAGTTTCAAAGCAGTCCCGTGGTTGCTCGGGATTTCACTTTCAGACTTGCGCAACCGTCTGCGCTCCTTTACACCCAGTAAATCCGATAACGCTTTGCTCCCCTACGTATTACTCAGCGGCTGCTGGCACGTAGTTAGCTCAGCTTTACTCAGGTACCGTCATTTTCTTCCCTGCTGATAGAGTTCTTACATACCAGTACTTCTTCACTCACGCGGCGTCGCTGCATCAGGGTTTCCCATGTGCAATATTCCCCACCGCTGCTCTCCTGTAGGAGTTTGGGCCGTGTCTCAGTCCCAATGTGGCCGGTCATCCTCTCAGATCGGCTATCGATCGTCGCTTTGCGGGCCGTTACCCCGCCAACTGGCTAATCGAACGCGGGTCCATCTCATACCACCGGAGTTTTTACCCCGCACCATGCGGCTGTGGTCTCATGCGGCATTAACAGTCGTTTCCAACCGTTATCCCCTGTATGAGGCAGGTTACCCACGCGTTACTCATCTGTCCGCCACTCGAAAATGAAGCCTTCCGCCCGAAGGCTTTCGTCTTCATTTCTCGTTCGACTTGCATGTGTTACACGCCGCCAGCGTTCATCCTGAGCCAGGATCGAACCTCAATTTAAAGTTTGTCTGTTCCGGCCAAAATAACGTTGGTCTTTTCAGTTATTTTACCCGTTATTACTTGCTTTGCTTTTTTAAGCTTTGCTCACGAACATTCGAAAATGTCCGCGCCTCTGTTTTCACAGAGACTTTCAGGGTTGTTTGTACTGTCTGATCTTTTGATTTTCAAGGTTCTCGGCCCGCCCTCACGAGCAAGCTTTGTGTACTATACCACTCTCAAGAAGGCGTCAAAGCGTTTTTCAAAACTTTTTCGGACTTTTTCTCTCTGTCCGGGTCATGACGTTTCGATACCCGCTTCGAAACCAGGTACAGCAGTAAAGCAGCCGCGCCGCCGAGCAGCCAGAAGGGATTTTGCGCGCGCTGTAAGCTTTCGCCGAGCAGGACAGCGACGCTATCATGACCGCTTTTGGCAGGCGAACATAACCAGAAGATAGCGTCCTACCATAGTGACCGACCCGCAGGCAAAATTCACAAAGGAGGAGGGCGTAAACGGCAACATGATGAGTAAGAACAGGGCGCTGGCTTCCATGCGCCCCACAAAGCCTCCGCCTTTCGAAGCTTGTTCTTCCGAGCAAGTTGCGAAGCGCGGCAGTGTTGCAATCTGCGCGTATCACAAACACCAGGGCACTGCCGAACGCAGAGCTCGATCCGAACTATAGAGAAAAACGAAGACAGGGCTGAAGGCCGCGACATTGGCCGCAACCATGCAGGTCATGCGATGGGCGGAAACAGCGATTCCAACGCCGCCAACCCGACTCCGACCCAAGGAGTCAACTGATGTATCCATTCTGTCATCACAGTCCAATGATAAAATCTCCGTTCAGCCGAACACGAAGTTTAATACAAATTTGTGCTGATCTGCGTCCGACGAACGAAGGACTTTCGAAAGATTGTTTACGAATCAGAGCAGACTGCCAGCCCTCACGCTCTGTCTTCGAAGCGCAAGATAGGCACTCATGGGGAAAACAGTCCGCAAAGAGAGCAGCACTGCGCATCAGCCCAGCTGCTAATCGGTAGCGCGCGCGGTAGGGAAGCTGCAATAGTTTTCAAGGCCGGTGAAAACAGCAGTCCCACTGAAGCGAAAGACAAGGCCGACAAGCGCACCGAAGAAACTGAGCATCATACCTCCTGAATGACCAGGGCGCGAATCTCCCGCTTTCTTTGCACCGAGGACATAGAGGGCACTGTATCTCGCCCGCCGCTCTCTGAGGCAAACAAAGCAGCCTGAGGATCAGGCAGCAGAGCAGCCAGATAAGCTCCGATCGAGATAGACACAGAGCAGCATGCGGTCCATATCTGCCCGCGACCTGTGCATCAGTATTTCTGTGCGGCGTACATAGACACCCTGTCCGCTCCAGCTTCCCGAGGCTCTTTTCTCAGCGCGTCGACATCGGGTGCCCGGCTTTACCTTCACCATGACCGAGGAAATCAGGCCGTCATCGGCGCCGGATCGGACTCTTCCAGCACTCTCGTATTCGCGCTGCTTTCGCACCTCGGCATCTCAGCATGAACACCGAGGTGTCGCCCATGCCCGCTTTTTATGCGAGCTTCTGCCCTTAATGCGACAGGTCTTCTGAAGAGGCGACTTATGCCGGTAGTCCCTCTACGCCTCGCCGACCAGCACCCCATCGTCCGCGAGGGAAGCTTGGCGCCTGTTCTTGGCTGGGGACCACGGAGAACTGAATCGAAAATCGAGGCCGTAAACTCTGCAAGGATAGGAACAACAGCCGCCGTCGAAGCCAGGTAAAGTTGAGGCTGCTCTTCCACCGCCGGATTTCTTTCCGCGTTTTCCAGCACATCCGTGTGGAGAAACTGTTCGGCTCGCGGAGTATTGGTAACGCGATTTTGCGCCTTCATGCCCTCCGGCACAAATCAACCGCCCCCATGCGCCCCGAAAGCGAGCGCAGTCCGTTTAAGCTCAGCATCCAAAAAGCGCTTTAAAACAGTCATGAGTGAGAGCAGTGAGAGCGCGGCTATCCCGAAGGAACGTCCGCCCGAACACTATATGTTCTGTAGCGCCAGCCCGCGCGCATCGAGCCACTTTTCATCCCGCATGCGCATGGAACTCCTTATTTGCGCCGTCCAGCGCAGCTCCTGGCAGCCTGAACAAGGCTTTCGCGGGAGGTGTCGCGCCGCTCACGGCATCTCATGCTGTCCGGATCCTGGCTGTCGACAAGAAGACCCGGGAGCTTTATCGGTTCCCCAGAATCGAATTCTCAGCAATGCTGTAGAGTCCCTGATCTCAGAGGCTCGCTCTTTCCGTAGTCCTCCCTTTTCTCGCTCTCGCGGTCCAGGTTCTGCATATCCACAGTCGTGATTTTGCCGCCCGAGACCGTAATGCCCGAGTTTTATGGTTCCGCCGACTTCCTTGACCTCGGCCTCTCGCTGGTAGGTTCCGTCCTTGTAGCCCCTGCGCGGCCTTGCTCTCGCGCCCCTCTCTTGCCGCAGGCTGCAAGGCTGAGCATCATAAATGCCGCAAGCAGTGCGACTTTCTTCATCTTTACCTTCCTCCTTTATTCCGCGATAACCGGTCTCGCCGCTTTTTCTTCTCCTCGCGGCAGGCAGTCCGTGCTCCAGCACAATCATCCGCTCCGCCTCGTCTCCGACCTCCGGCTCATGCGTCACAACGATGATGGAGCTCCCTGCATTGTGGAAGCTTCTCGAAAATATCCACGACGAGATATTCGTTCTTTCATCGAGGTTTCCGGGTCGGCCTCATCGGCGAGGAGTAACGCCGGGTGATTGATCAGAGCGCGGGCAATGCAGACACGCTGCTGCTCACCGCCCGAGAGCTGGTTCATGGAGAATGCTTTTGCGCGGTCCGCGAGCCCCACCTCCCGGAGCTCGCATGGCCTCCTCTTCATCCGGCATCGAGTGGTAGTACTGTGCCATCATAACATTTTTCGAGCGCGTCAGGTAGTCTACAAGAGTGAACTGCTGAACACAAGGCCTCATTTTGTCGCGCCGCACCCCGGTCACCGTTCCTTCTCGGCTCCGCTTGGTGATGTCGGTTCCGTCCAGAATCACCTCGCTCGAGCGAAGGCTTATCCATGCAGCCTAGATATTCATCATGGTCGTTTTTCCGCTGCCGGAGGGCCCGCGATTGCAATCCACCGCCTTTTTCAACCGTCGATTGACTTTGGATCGAGGGCCTTTAACTCCCCTGCAGATTTTTGGAGACATTACGCAAGCTTAAACATCCATCTTCTCTCCCACTCACTTATTCACCGCGCAGCACGAGCGCGGATCGATTTCCACGGTCTTTCTGACCGGAATCAGGCAGGCAACCACCGCAATGAGGGCGGAGACCATGCGGTAGATCGGCACCAGTGCAAAGAGGACGTACCGTACGCGAAAAGACGCCCAGGCTCACGCGAAGCGCAGAGATAACGAGGCTCCGCGCCAAGCGCACCGCCGAGTACACCGAGCATGGCACCTCACCGAGAAAGTCTCTTGACCACACTCTCGTTCGATGCGCCGAGCGCCTAGCTGATTTCCTCCTCCTCTCGGTCACAACAGCCATCATCGTCGTCGAAACACATATCATCATGATGCAGAGGACAATCACCGTGACAATCCAGACCAAGGCCTGCAATTTTTGAGGACCCGTATCCTGGGGAAACCGTGACACGTTTAACCGCCTGCGGCAGCAGACTTGAATCCGCAGCGGCGATTTTCTGCACCAGCTGATCTCAATTCCGCCTGCTCCATCTCGACGCTGCATTCAATGACATCCGGTCCTGACTGCCGATGATGCCGGTCAATCTTCCATGCTCATAAAAATGAGCTCTTCTTCCTTCCCGCCGCTGTCACGGTTCCGGAGACAAAGAAATCGGTCGCGTCTCTGACCGTCCCCTTGAGGTGTTCACCGTGAACTTGTCACCGATATTCAGCGTTTCAGTGTCTTGCGATCTCACGGCCGAGCAGGACTTCCTCGACTTTTCCGGCACAGTTTCCGTGAATCAGCCAGTAGGGACTGTTTTGCTTTTTGCGCCCGCAAGATCCGTGCCTGCGAGCAGATATGGCTGTTCGCGCACTTTGGCGTTATGGTAGAGGTAGAGCTATTCCGACCAGTATCCGCCGGTATGGTATCCTGATACTTTGACCTGCGCCTCGTTGAGAGAGACTGCCCGACTCTGTCGGCATAATCGTAGATTCGCACCGTAGGAACGAAACTCCTGCCCGATCTGGCGCGGGATGTCATAGTAGATGGTCACGAGTCCGAGAGTCACCGTGGCCCCTTTATCGCAATCGCGAGGAGTGCCGTAACTCATGCGAGAACGCCGTCTGGCCAGCGAGGCCATCACCATGTGAAAGGCTACATGCGGCGGCGGTTTCATTTTCGCCCTGCGGCTGTTTCTCTTTATTTTCCAGCAGAACCTCCGTCGGATTCTAGATGGCAGGTAGCGTATGGCCGGTATGCTGCCGAGCAAGGTCACAAAGAAGATCAGCAGGCGACAATCGGAATTACCATGGCTGCCGGCGGAATGGCGAGCCAAAGACGCCGAAGCCAATCAGCTGGGTCAGCATGAGGCCCACGAAATAACCGGCCTACGCCGATCTCACGCCGGTCAGCATAATTTCCGTGAGTATGGTAGCGCGATGATACGCCCGTCGCCCGCACCGACCGCTCTTTCTCGAGACTATCTCCGTGCGCTGCTCCATGACGGCAGCGTCACAAGATTTGAGATGCCGAGTGCCGAACCGAGTAAGCTGGAGCACCGTAATCAGTACCATGAGGAGCGTCGTCTTATTCAAGATATCGCCTCGGATTCCGCAACCTGACGTATGGGCTTCGCGACCGAATCCGGAATGACTTCCTGAATCGGATAGCAGATGGAACTCACATAGGCCGTGCAGTACCAGACTTCCCACTCTTTGACCGTAAGGCTCAGCGGATTCTGCGCCGCCTTCCTCGCGAGCTCATTGTCCGGGGTTGTGAGCGCCGAGACTTCGATGCTGCTCACCACATTCTCCTTGCCCGCAAACGCCTGGGCAACCGGGAGCACGCAGTATGATACTGGTCCTCGTCGCTTCCGGAGCTGAAAATGCCTCTGACCACCATGGTCTTTGTCAGTTGATTGCTTTTTGGCCCAGCTTATCGCCGACGGATAAATTGTTTCGGAAGCGCATAAATCGATCCGACCATCACGCCGTCCGAATCTGTCTCGTCAAGCCACTCGCCGTTCATCTCCCACCAGCTCTTTAAATGCTGCATACCGGTGTCCACGGATTCACCTGTCGGCAAGTCCATGTGATGTTTGACCCAGGTACCGACCAGTCTTGTATTCTCGGCATTGCCGTTCACCTGCACCGTTGTGTTGAAATAGGGGGTGTAATCGACAATGTTAAAGGCCCAAAATATGGTCTTGATATTCCCGAGCTTCGACTCGTCGAGACGTTGCTCCGCATCTGCCTCTTCGCCGATGCCGTAGAGATCGCCGAGCAAACGAGTGCATCCTTCGGCACGACATTGATGTTCGCGCCGTAGGGTCTTTAATTCCCGGTTTACCTTTATCGCCGACACCGAGCATGGTGTTCAGCATCGCGGTCGAAAGACTCACGCCGAGCGCAACGGTAAACGCAATCATGAACATCTTGCTCTTTTGCCGGAATACGGCGCCCAATACCATGCGTAAAAACATAGCGCCCCCTTTACTTGAATACATAGGACAGCTTGTCAAGATCGGCCGTCTCTATGTATATCTTTTTGATCGTGCACCAGATGAGGAAGGAATGGGATTGCATCCGCCGGAAAAGCTCTATGGTGCCCTTTGTTCATCACGACATCGCAGAGCTTGCAGACCACCTCGTTCTTCCGCTCAGCAGCCGGTCGGCCCGCAAATTTCGCAGGCATCGAGGCTCACACCGTAAGCGCTCTGTGATTTTTAATCAGAATACAGCGCATCTTGATGCCGTCCTTCGCGGTGTACTCATAGCGGTGCAGATGCTCATCCCGCAGGCTCTCGGGCGGCACGACAATGCGCCCGTCCTCAATCGCGTAATCCTCCGGCGCAGAGAGCGAATTTCCCGCCCCGCATAGGACTTGAGCGCCGTGATGCTCGAAAGATCAAGCGCAAGAAGCAGGGCAAAAATGCGGCCCAGTGGCGCACGCGGCGGTGCCCTCGCCTTCAGCTTTTCTGAGTTCCGCCCGATTGCGATGAGCTCTCCGTTACCCTCAGGTGCCGCAACAGGAGGATCAGCGGTATCACAAGCAGCAGGGCAAACAGAAGTGCGTCGAAAGACGAGGCTGTGATTGATCAGCAAAGCTCATTTCAAAAACTTCGGATTGCGCGGAATAATCCGCAGCGAATAAAGCCGCTGCAGAATGAGTGCGGCTGCGAGATACGCAGAGCAAGAGTACCAGCAGCAACAACAAAATCAAGTTCCGTTCTCGAGGCAGAGACCGCAGCGAAACGCAGCAATTCCGAGAGCAACATAACGAGAATCGCCGAGGCTGTAGCCGATGACACGGAACAAAACCGCCGTGCTGACAGCGCCTCTCTCCGTAGCTCACAAAAGCTGCTCACATTGGTCATGATCAGCGGAGGTAGGAGAAAAACGAGGCGAGACTATATAGGACCACAGCGAGACTCAGTGAATTTCGTATGCCGTCCGCTGTTTTTCGAAGATAGGAACCGAACAGAATAAGCAAGAGTAACAGCAACATGCTTCCGACAACGGGCAGCATACTATAGAAGCTTTAAGGCGGTCCGATTCAGAAAATTCGGTATCGAACGCAAATACGCCGAGAGCGCCGCGAGAAAGCCGCCGAATACGGAAAAGCCTGCATGATGCAACGCGTTGGCCTCTCCTCATAGCGCAGCAAGGAAAACAAAAGACCCATGGTGACCGAAAACGCACCTCCGCCTCTCATGATTTTGACAAACAACTTTAGGATAGAATCACCTTCCTCTCAAGTGTTATACACGGCAATACAGGCGAAGGTTGCCCCTCCGCCCGTACTCGAAGTCAAAGCGTTCTTTTACCACTGCGGTCCGTTCCACTCGAAAGTCCGGCCACTCCGCAACCAGCGGCTCGGTCCAGCGACCTGTACACCGGTCTCCTTGTCGACGTGGAGCAGATAGTCATTGCCCGGTGCGCTCTGCACAACGAACTTGACGTCATAGACGCCGACGCCTTCCGAACTTTCGAAGTTCGCGCCGTAGTGCGGGCCGTCGGAAGCGTTCATCGGCATGAAAGCGACCTCGGTCGGCCCTCTTTGTCGGAACCCTTCTTCTGGATAATTGCCTTGACCCGCAGCCACGGAACAAAATCACCCTTGCTGTAGCCGAGGGTCGCGCCCTCCTGGTCATTGCCGTGATATCCGCCTCGATGTGGCAACCGGAATCCGCCTTCGAGAGCGACGTTCTGCCGGCTCGTGTCGACCGGCTGGAAGCAACACCCGAGATAATCAGCGGACCGACCTCCTGGTCGTCACCGATCGGGAACTCCTCAAGCCCGCGTCTTCGCCCGAGCCTTTCGCCTCTGCTCGTCTCCTCCGCCTTGGTCCGCCCACAGCAGCCTGGCTCCGCGTTCCTGCGCTGTCTCGCAGCCGCTGTGTCTCGCGCTCTGCTTCCGCTCGCACGCACTCAGCGCAACAGCCGCAATCAGCATCGAGTGCCAAACTTCTCTTCATCGCGACTCTTACCTCCCTGTTTCTGTGTTTTTATTTTACCCAGCTGGTAACGATAGGTGAATATCGTCAAAGCCAGCAGAATATGCTGAGGAATGAGATTCTCGTAGCGATCGTAAAATGCCGAGAAGCTCGAAATTGAAGCCGTTCATCCACGGAATAACGGTTCTGCCGATTACGTCCGCCTCCCTGCAGTTCGTACACGCCCTTGCCGACAAAAGGAGATGCAGAGGATGATATATAAGCACACCGTGAAGGTGAAGAAGGGCTTTGAGGCAGCGCACCGAGAGCTTTGTAATCGCGAAGTAGACAATCGCAGAATCACAACCGCAAGTGCCAATCCCGCCCAGGAGCATCTGCGGGTTATTCGTGATATTCGCGCGCATACCCTGAAAAACATGATGAGCTCCTGCGCCCTCACGAGCAACCGCGAGGAAGGCCGAGAAGGAAAGCGTGTACATGCTGCCCTTTGTCGATGCTCTGCTGCACCTTTGTCCTTGATGTACTTGTTCCAGGTCTCCGCCTCAGCCTTCGAGAGCATCCAGTTGCTCACATAGAAGAGGACGATGACTGCGAGGAACATCGTGACACCCTCGAAAATCTCCCTGTCCCGCGCCGGACTGCGCATCGCCGAGGCTCGCCGCAATCCTGTTGAAAATCATTGCGAGCACCACGCTGAACAGCACGCCGAGCCCGGCGCCGATGTAGACCGAAGCCAGATACTTTCTGACTGTTTGTCTTGACAAGATAGGCGATAATCGCCGCGATGACCAGAATGGCCTCAAGTCCTCTCGAAGGGGTAAGGCCGAGCACCGCGAGAAAGGTCTGCCAGGCTGCGCCCGCTCTTTTGCTGCCCGCCGTGTCCCTGTCGCTCCCCTGCGCCGCTGCTTTGCCGCCGTCCAGGTGACGGCATCCTCGGTGAGCATGCTCTTTAAGGCTCTCGACGCTGCTCTTTAACTCCTCCTCGACCGCCGCCGTCTCGAGATCACTTTTTCACCAGATAGAACTGGTGCTCCACATCGGAGCCGCGGCTTCCCGAGATCAGCCATAACTGTCTTTTCAAAGCCGAGCTTTTCTCGTAGAACTTATAGTAGGCAACATTGACCTGCTCGGTCGCTTTCTTACCGGCCTCTTCACCGCCCGCACCGTAAGCCTCTACCGCGCCGTCCAGGACCGTTCCCATGGTGGACGCGACCTCCTGCCAGTTGGCATACTTGGTCTCGGCATAGGCCGGAACAATCAGAAACAGCACCACGCAAAGCGCACAAGAATGCCGCAGAGCCCGCAGAATCCCCTTCTTTCCTTGAAGCATCATTTCTTACCCCTTCCCGTATCCTTGCGCGAGCGTTTCTCGCGCCTCCTCAAAAGTACGCACACGCCCCTCTTCGAGTTCCAGCACGCGGTCCGCGCGCTGCAGATGGGCATGTTCATGTGTCACCGCCAGGACGCCGCAGCCGTTCGTGCGGAGCTCCGAAAAGAGCTCGATAAAATCCGCCGCACTCTTCGGATCCAAATCAGCGGTCGGTTCGTCCGCAAGCAAAAACTTAGGTTCCGTCATAAGCGCCCGCGCGAGTAACACACGCTTCGTTTCTCCGCCGGAAAGCTCTGCGGGATAAGCATCCTTTAACGAAAGTGCGCCGACCTTGTCAAGCAGGGCACTCGCTCTCCCGTAAACTTCCGCCGTACGCCGTTCCCGACTGTGCAGCATGGCAGGTAACGCCACATTCTGCACTGCCGTCAAGGCTGTCAAGAGCCCAAGCTGTTGCGGCAGATATGCGAGTTCCGTGCGTCTGAATACACACCAAGCGTCCTCCGAAAATGCTCCGGCATCCCGCGTGCCGTAAATAATCCGTCCTACATCTGCCTTTAGAAGTCCCGCAAGAATTTTGAGCAGGGTCGTTTTTCCGCTGCCCGAAGCGCCGACCAAAAATACAAGCTCGCCGCGTTTCAAGTTGATTTCGGCATTCCGAAGCGCCTCGACGCTTCGACTGCCCCGGAGAAAACGCTTACAAATCCCCTCTGCTTTAAGTTCTTCCATGGGCCGTTTCTCCGCGCAGGGCAAGCAAAAGATATACCGCGCTCACCGAGATGAGCAGGACCGACAGGAAATACACCATGGGTCTCGTGTAGAGATTGCAGGCCATATCGTGCATTTGCAGCCGCCGATTAAGCTCTTTTGCGAACAGAAAACTCAGCACGCCGAGCCCCAGATTCATGGCTGCGATGCCCGCACCGAGCTTCTCCGGGAAAAGCAGCGCCAGTACGCCGCCGAAGGCAATCACCGCACCGAGTCCCTGTTCCGCGATGTCCATCCAGTGACACTTCATAAAGCTTCCGTCCGGCTTCACGGGACAAACCGGCGTGATTGTACCGGGTGTCAAAAAGCAATATGCCGAGTGCCAACATAGGACAGCGAAAACACGTTTGTGTCGCATGATTTGTTCTTCCTCTCAAAACTTAGTTGTTAATAATTGCGGCAGAAAAATACAAATTCAGTTGAATTTGTACCGTGCTTGCTGTTGCTTTCTAAAGCATAAGATAGTGTAATCTAATTGTCAAGTTTGTTTGGCTAATATGACGATATAAAATGATATTTCAATAAAAAGCGAATCGGACGTCTTGACGACCGCTTCGCTTGTTTCACTCAGAACTTTAGCTGAATCAGATCTGTCTCCTTGACCGTCTCCGGAGAACTCTGCGTCTACAATCAAACATTTAAACGCCGCCTTCCGCACAGCGCTTATCTTACTGTCCTCCAGTTGATTGTCAAAAGGTCATAGCCTCGATCACATGTTTTTCCAGGGCAGCAATTTCCGGACTGAAGATGGGTTCCAACACCGCATCGTTCACTGTGACATCCGTCGCGTGAATTGCGATTTTCTTATCGCTCTTATTCTCGATGTACAGAAGAATTCCGGGACCGAAACCGTTTTCTTTTTCAATCGGTCCTTTCACAACGATTTTAACGCCCTCACCCTCGTATGCCACGGTTCCGCTGTCATCGAAGCGCTCTTGATAGCCCTCTGCCGCCGATGTCCTTAGCGTAATCGGCTCGGACTCATAAAGTTTATCGAGCGTTTCGCTGTCTAAGACACAAAAACGGAACTCCAGCTCGGCGAAGGTATCGATTCCGCTGAGTTTCAGGGCGCGGGGAGAAAAGCCTACGCCGTCTTCTTTTGTTTCCCCTTTGCCGACCGCCGAAGAAAAGAGCGGCGCTATCATGTAGCCGTTCACGCTCATATCGCGAATCTGCACTGTCACGTTTTGTTCCGTCCCGTTTTCACTGAGCAGCTTAAGAGAAGGGCCCAGGCTTCCGTTCATATCCAGTTCTTTCGCAGTGATTTTTAAGCCCTCGCGATCCAGAACAACAGTCTCCGCAACCGATGGCGTTTGCGCCGCTTCGGTTTTGTCCGCCGCCTCATTCGAGGCCTCCGTACCTTCCGCCGCCGTTTCGGCAAAAGCGGCCTTTGTCTCCGCCGCGGACTCTGCCTTCTTGCTTCCGCCGCAGGCCGTCAATGCGAGCGCTATCGCAACGAGTGCCAAGCTTGCTTTCTTCATTGTTTCCCCCTATGTTTTTTGTCTACATCTATCATAGGGGCTTTCCCATAAAACGCAAGTACGACGGCTCATTATACGTTCCTTCCCGCATCCCGCATTCTTTGAACGGCCGCAAATTCATCTTCGCACTTTGTAGCAAAAACCGCCGGACTGTCGCACTTTGAATACGACAGTCCGGCGGTTTATTTACCTCTTCCGGAAAGCGGCAAATCGCAGGTATATATTAACCCTGCATCTGCTTTGCGACTTCTTCCGCAAAGTTCTCGCTCTTGTGCTCAAGGCCCTCGCCGGTCTCATAGCGGACAAAGGTCTTGATTGCGATGTTTGCCTGGTTCTCCTTCGCGACGGAAGCCACGTATGCAGCTACGCTCTGCTTGCCGTCCTCTGCCTTGACATAAACCTGGTCCAAAAGGCAGATTTCCTTCAGCTCCTTCTGGAGACGGCCCTGCACAGCGCCCTCAATGACCTTCTCCGGCTTATTCGCCATCTTCGGATCATTCTTAATCTGCGCCGCAAGGATTTCCTTCTCCTTCTCAAGGTAGTCCGCATCGACCTCGGAATCGCTCGTGTAGAGCGGCTTCAGCGCTGCGACCCGCATTGCGATATTCTTTGCCATCTCCTTGACCGCATCGTTCACGACATCGGTCTCGACCGCAAGGAGAACGCCGATCTTACCGCCCGCATGGACATAGGACTCGACAAAGCCGTTCTCCTCCTTGAGCTGACGGAAACGACGAATGTCAAGCTTCTCGCCGATCACGGAAATCATAGCGGAGAGCTGCTCCTTCACCGTGAGGGAGTTGTCTTCCTTCCACGGCTCTGCGAGGAAAGCCTCGAGATCTGTAGCATTGGTATCCAGCGCCTGCTGTGCAACCTCGCCGACATAGTTTCTGAACTTCTCGTTCTTCGCGACGAAGTCGGTCTCTGCATTCACCTCGACCGCAACGCCCTTCTTGCCGTCAGCACTGACAAGAACAGCAACCATGCCCTCTGCTGCGATACGGCTCGCCTTCTTCTGCGCGCCTGCAAGTCCCTTCTCACGAAGGAACTCAATCGCCTTTTCCATGTCGCCCTCGACTGCCGCGAGAGCCTTCTTGCTGTCCATCATGCCTGCGCCGGTAAGCTCTCTGAGTTCCTTAACCATTGCCGCTGTAATTGCGCCCATCTCTTATCTCCTCTCGCTCTTTCTCTTAACGCTCGTTTGCTTCGATAGCTGCCTTGATTGCTGCCGCAGCCGTATCATCGCCCTCTGCGACTTCCTCGTTGCGGTGCTCCTCACCCCTGGTGTGCCTCGACAACAGCGTCTGCGAGCTTGGAGACAATGAGTCTCACCGCGCGGATTGCGTCGTCGTTGCCCGGGATTACGTAGCTCAGCTCCTCCGGATCGGAGTTCGTGTCCGCGATGCCGATGAGCGGAACGTTCAGCTTATGTGCCTCCGTGACGCAGATGTGCTCCTTCTTCGGATCGATGATCACGATTGCGTCCGGGATCTTCTTCATATCCTTGATGCCGCCGAGGTTCTTCTCGAGCTTCAAGCTCCTTCTTGAGCTCCGTCACTTCCTCTTCGGAAGACGCTCAAAGGTGCCGTCCTGGCTCATCTCCTCGATCTGGCGCAGTCTCTTGATTCTGGACTGAATGGTCTTGAAGTTGGTGAGCATGCCGCCGAGCCATCTCTCGTTCACGTAGAACTGTCCGCAGCGCTCTGCCTCTTCCTTAATCGCATCCTGCGCCTGCTTCTTGGTTCCGACAAAGAGAATCGTGCCGCCCGCAGCCGCGATGTCCATGACTGCCTTTGTAAGCATCGTCCACCATGCCGACCGTCTTCTGCAGGTCGATGATGTGGATACCGTTTCTCTCCGTGTAGATGTACGGTGCCATCTTGGGGTTCCAGCGTCTGGTCTGGTGACCGAAGTGCACACCTGCTTCCAAAAGTTGCTTCATTGATACTACGCCCATTTTATTTGCCTCCTGTGGTTTGTCTTCCGCCCGCCTTTCGGCGACGCTCCACTGCTCTTCGCAGCACCCGGAGCGCGCCTCGGCGGACGTGTTGTCTGGGAAAAATCCTGCAACTCACTTTACTCTATCACTTTTTCGGCCGATTTGCAAAGGATTTAACGTTTTTGCGGCAGCGGTTCTCCGTCTTCCGTTTTCTTCCTGGTGAGCCGCGATCTCTTCAAAGACCGCATCGTTCAAAAATTTTAATGTAGGTGCCCGCATACCGCTGGAACGGCTCTCTATGACACCCGCGCTCTCGAACTTTCGGAGCGCATTCACATAACCGAGCGGGTGATGCCGACTCTGTCGGCAATTTTTGCTTGCGACCAGGACGCCTTCGGTCCCGTTCAACTCGCTAAAGATGTGGGTAACAGCTTCCAGCTCCGAAAAAGCTCAGGGTCTGAATTTGCCCCGCGCACAATCTGAAGCTTTCTTGCTTCTTCCTGATACTCCTCATTCACACTTTGGCGCATCGCCATGCCGATGACCATCGCTGCGTACTCTCGCTCACAATGATATCGTCAATGGTAAAAGCCGCCTCTTTGTATGCCATCAAAGTTCCAAGACGCTCACCTGCAATATAAATCGAGGTAATAAGCGCCTGGCGGTTCTGTACCGCCTCGCGCGCAAAAACCCAGAGTTTCCAGATTCACATTTTCCTTGGTGGACAGGGATGGCAAGCAGCCGCTCGTTTAAAAGCGAATCGGCATAACTCCCCCACCTGCTGCTCAAAAGACCGCCAAACTCTTCTTGCTCTCCCCCGTTTATGCCGCCTGTACCAAGTATTTTACCCTTCTTGCTGATGACCAGCGTACTTCCGTCCAAGACAGAGCTGAGAATCAGCAAGATGTCATTGAACTTTACCCTCACATTTTTCCGTTTTGCAGCAGCTGGTTTATCTTTCTGGTCTTGCCGGCACTGTGCACGCCTCATGATGTCTCTCCTCTAATGTCAATCTCCCGGCTGTGTCTTTTGCTGCAATCGAACTTCTCAGCCCTTGTCCTCCTTTCTGAGCACTTCGCTGTGTCCGCAAGCTTCATTTGCGCAGACCAACTTATTGCCACGTTCCGTCATATAACCACCGCACTTTTCACAGCGCTTCTCCGACGGCTTTGCCCAACTCATAAATTCACAAGTCGGGTTGTTCTCACAGCCGTAGTAACGCGCCCTTCTTGGTTCTCTTGCGACCAGTTCTCCCTCGCACTTCGGACACTTGACCTCTATTTTTCTGAGATAGGGTTTCGTGTTCCGGCACTCCTGGGAAGCCTCGGGCAGGCAAGAACTTGCCGTGCGACCGTACTTTATGACCATCCGTCTGCCGCAGAGTTCGCAGTCGACATCACTCTTTCGTCTGCGATTTTAACACTGTCCAAATCTTGTTCCGCTTTCTTTACCGCGGCATCGAGGTCCGATAAAAATTTCTACCAGGTCTTCCAATTATTTTTACCTTCTCCGACCGAGTCAAGCAAGCGTTCTAAATTTGCTGTGAACTGCGGATCGACAACGACCGAAAAGACTGCACCATCATACGGTTTACAACCTGTCCGAGCTCCGTTACATAGAGATTTTTCTGTTCCTTAATCACATAGCGACGCGCCAGTATGGTCGTAATGGTCGGTGCATAGGTACTCGGACGCCCGATGCCCTGTTCCTCCATGGCGCGGACCAGGCTCGCCTCCGTGAAGTGCGCCGGCGGCTGGGTAAAATGCCGCTCCTTGTCAAAGCCCTCGAGCACAAGTTCCTCGCCCTCGCTGAGCTTTAAGAGTGCCGCATCCGGCTTCTCCTCCTCTTCTTCCTCACTGTCGCTGTACACTTCCATAAAGCCGGAAAACTTAAGTGAAGAGCCGGAGAGCGCAAAGCGATGCTCTCCGCAGGCAAGCTTGACGGAGGTGGATGCATAGACCGCCTCCCGCATCCGGCCCGCCGCAAAGCGCTTCCAGATGAGCTGATAGAGGCGGAACTGATCACGCGAAAGCGAGTTTTTTGCCATGGTCGGCGTCAAGCTGATATCAATCGGTCGAATGGCTTCGTGGGCATCCTGAATCTTCTGCCCGCTCTGCTTCTCCTTCCGCTCTTCGGCGACATAGTCCGCGCCGTAGTTCTCGCGAATGTACTCCCGCGCAAGCTTATCGGCCTCTTCGGAAATACGGGTGCTGTCGGTTCTCAGATAGGTAATGAGAGCAATGGTACTTCTGCCCTCCACCTCAACGCCCTCGTAGAGCTGCTGCGCAATGCGCATGGTCTTCTGCGTCGAGAAATTGAGGCGTTTCGAAGCCTCCTGTTGCAGGGTCGAAGTCGTGAACGGCAGCGGGGCCTTGACGGCTTCGCTCGCTCTTCTTGATTTCCTGCACGAGCAACGGCTGGCCCTCACAGTCCGCAATGACCTTGAGACACTCTGCCTCAGTGCGGAGTTCCGTCTTCTCCTTGCCGACGCCGTAGTAGCGCGCTTTCAGCGCCTTTTTGCTGCCCTTGGCGTGCGTCTCGGCTTCCAGGGACCAGTACTCGTTCGGCACAAAAGCCTCAATCTCGGCCTCGCGATCGCATATCATACGAAGCGCGACCGACTGCACTCTGCCGGCGGAGAGTCCGCGCTTTACCTTTGCCCAGAGCAGGGGGCTTATGCTGTAACCCACCATGCGGTCTAAGATGCGGCGCGTCTGCTGGGCATCCACCAAATCCATGTCTATGGCTCTGGGGTGCTTTGATGCTCTCAGCACCGCATTCTTTGTGATCTCGTTGAAGCTGATGCGGTACACTTTTTGCCGGACTCATCCAACTTCAGTGCCTTCTGCAAATGCCAGCTGATGGCTTTCTCCCTCGCGGTCCGGGTCCGTTGCGAGATATATCTTGTCCGCTTTCTTCACTTCTTTCGAAGTTTTGCGAGAACATCGCCTTTTTCCGCGAATTGTGATATACTTTGGTTCATATCCGTGCTCGACATCGATGCCGAGCTGAGATTTGGGAAGGTCGCGAACATGTCCCTGACTCGCATCCACCACATAATTGGAACCCAAGAACTTTAATTGTTTTCACCTTTGCCGGTGACTCACGATCACTAAATTTGACGCCATTCTGATTGAATCCTTCTCAAAAATGTTATTGTTTTTCGCGGAACACTGCGAAAAGTCTCCTATAGCAAGAAAGCGTGATTAACATTACCGCATTTCGTTGATGTTTTGCAAGTATGTTTCAATCTCGGCGCCCTAAATTTCTGCCTTTTCATCTACTATTTTGCCGACTACGGAAAGGAAAATATATGGCTTTGAGACTGTATTGTCATTGCCGCGCTCGTCAAGGAATTGCGCGACACTCTGCTCGGCGGGCACATTCAGAAAATCGCGATGCCCGAAAAAAACGAGCTCCTGTTGACCGTTAAAATCATGCGGCGCAGCATCGCCTCTTAATCTCTTGCGAGGCCTCGCTGCCGCTGTCTATCTCCAAGCGGAAAAATGCCGAGTCTGCTCACAGCGCCTGGCTTTGCGATGTTACTGCGAAAGCACATCGGCTCGGAAAGATAACTGCCGTGGAACAGCTCGGGCTGGAACGCATCGTCCGCATTGAAACCACGCAGCTCAATGAGCTCGGAGACATCGCGCCGCGTGCACTGTACACGGAGCTTATGGGCAAGTACTCGAATATCATCTTTACCGATGAGAATGATGTCATCTTGGACAGCATGCGCCGCGTCCCCGCAAGTGTGAGTTTCGCTCCGCGAAGTGCTGCCGGGCGTCCTTATTTTTGTCCCGGAAAAGCTTCAAAAACCAACCCGCTCGAACTCTCAGAGACGGATTTTACCGCTGCCCTCACCGCGCAGGGCTCGCTCCCGCTGGACCGTGCACTTTCTTCCGCCTTTTCGGGAATCTCCTCGCTGATTGCGCAGGAAGTCCTGTTCCGCGCCTCTCTCGAGCCCAGAGAAGTCTTTGACGGTCTGTCGGCGGAGAAGCGGAAAGCGCTTTATTCCGTCTTCTCTTCCCTCATGGAAGCGGTTCGCACAGAGCGCTTCGAGCCCGTTATGTATCTCCGAGACGAAGTCCGGTTGAGTTTTTCGGCCCTTCCGCTTGAGACCCTCAAAGCCGAAGGCCTCGAAGCGCGCCGCTATACATCCGTAAGTGAACTGCTTTACTCCTACTATGCCCTCCGTGCGGAGAGCTCCCGCATGCGGCAAAAGTCCTCGGACCTCCGTCGCCTTGTCCAAAACCATTTAGAGCGCAGTCAACGTAAGCGGATTTTGCAGGAAAAACAGCTCACGGACAGCCAAAAGAAAGAGAAGTACCGCATCTACGGCGATTTACTGAATAGCTATGCATACCAAATCCCGGCGGGTGCGGATCACTATGTGGCCGAAAACTTCTATGACGAGAACCGACCGCCTCGAATTCCGCTCGACAAGAACTTAAGCCCCGCCGAAAATGCGAAAAAGTACTTTGACCGCTACGCCAAGTTAAAACGCACCGAGCTCGCGGTCGGCGCGGAACTTGAAAAAGACCGTGCAGGAAGAAGCGCATCTCGCCTCCGTCCTGACCGCTCTCGAACTCGCGACCGAGGAGAGCGACCTCGCGGAAATTCGGGAGGAACTCGCAGCCTTCCAGTATGTGAAGCGCCAACGTGCTCAAAAAGGAAAGCGCCCGCAGAAAATTCAGTCGCATCCGCTTCACTTCCGCTCCAGCGACGGCTTCGATATCTTTGTCGGCAAAAACAACTACCAGAACGAAGAGCTCACGTTTAAAGTCGCCTCGGGTTCCGACTGGTGGTTTCACGCGAAGGGTATGCCGGGCTCTCATGTCATTGTCAAAGCGAACGGACAGGAACTCCCGGATCGCTGCTTTGAAGAGGCAGCCGCCCTCGCCGCCTACTATTCCAAGGGGCGGGATCAGGACAAGGTAGAAATCGACTACCTGCAGCGCCGCAACGTGAAAAAGGTGAACGGCGCACCGCCCGGCTTCGTGATTTATCACAGCAACTGGTCCATGATGGCAAAGCCGCGGGCGGAGATATGAACGTCTTTGCAGCTTCTCCCTACCGAAAGCGAAACCTTCGGGTCGACATGATTTTTCTCATCACGCTTACTATTACATTTGTTTTCATGTATCTGTGAAAAATAAAAGTTTCTTGTAAAAGCATCTATGAAGCTAATTAGTGCCGGAATGACCGAAAGAATCGGTACTGCCGGGCACACTGCTTTCCGTTCTCATTCGCCTACGAAAAGGGCTTGCCGGTATCCCCCGGCAAGCCCTTCATTTCATTATTCTTTTACTCGCTCAGCAATGCGGTATAAGACGCTGCGTTGTCAGTTTTCACCATGTCGATTGCAAAAGCATCATACTGATTCGGATTGCCCAAGCGGTTCGTGATATTCGACCCGTCTGACCGTCACCACCGATATATTCTACATCAAGGTTCAGGATGTCATCGTACTGCTTCAACAACGGCTGGTAGGTGGAACCCAAGAAGTTATCCGCAGCATTATAAATACATAACCAAACCTTCTTAGTGGCGTGCTTTGACACATCCAACTGCTTACTGACCGGCTCATATACTTTGGTCGAATCCATGCGCTCTGTAGTTTTCCTGCGTAATTGCCACGTTGAGTGCATAAAAGCAGCGGGTATCTTCATCATAGCGATAAACTCGTCGGAGAGAACATTCCCCGCCTCGTCAGGCTTGCTGATTCCGGAGCTTATATCCACGCCGTCCAGAGAGTTACGCAGAACTCTTAGTGTCAAATATGCCTGCACATCCGCGTGCTGACTGATTGTCCCAACATAACCATCCGCAATTGCCGCAACCGCATCTGCATTGGCGTCGTAACCGAAAGTCGAACTCCCTTCTCCTTGCTCCACGCATTGAACATCGACATTCCATGCCGTCGTTGTTCGAAGCAACCATATCAATCGAATCTCCGAAGGAAGCACTCCACGTGATGATTGCATTTCCCGCGGTAGCGGCATCCCATGTTGCTCCCGCGGAATTCTTCATTTCCTGGGAAGCCAACTCACGGATTACGTAGGTCTTACCGTCTACTTCGATGGAACCATCCTTTACAATACGTGAACTTCCGTCCGTATTGGTCCCGATCGGATCCGGGTTAATGAGTCCATCTTTTTCTATTCCGGTACCGAAAGCTTTCCGAACACCTCTGGTACGCGCCAACGAGTCATTGTGTCCGATATCTCCGATGGCAAGTACATATCCGATAATGCCGTCTCCGTTCCGGTCTATATCCTTGGCGTGCTTTTTGATATAGTTCAATGCCATCTCGCCCTGCAGTTCCGCACCTTGATTGGCATCAAAACCGACGTAGTAGGTCTTGTCGTTAAAGTGTACTGCCTGCATATCCAACTCTCCGGTCGTACTGTTGGAAGGTTGCTTTGTTAAACCACGCAATCGGCTTATCCTTGTTTGCGATGCTTCCGCCGGATGCGGTGCCTGTAGTCTGCCCCTGTTCAGATGCCGCTTGTGTGGCTGACGAGGATCCTGTGGACTTTGAATTTCCGCACCCCACTAAACCGACCGTAACGATAGCTGCCGTCGCAATACTGATGATTCTCTTTTGCCTTCATGTGCCTTTTCCCTCCTTGAAAAAAATTGTATTTGAGCATTACTTTTCATAGAAAAACCACATTCACATCCGCAGCACTGACTATCTAGTACCGGACTCAAGAAACATTACCTCTTCCTCACCGAGTTTTAGCTTGGACGATTCAATATTCAGCCTCATCCTTTCCGGGCTTGTCGTAGATACGACTGCAAATACGTTCATCGAATGAGAAAAGATGTAACTCATTGCTATCTGTGCGACGGAACACTTGTGCTTTTCCGCCAAAATCCGGCATCGTTCAAGACGTTCCATATTCACAGGGTATAGGTATCCCTTCTGCGCATAAGCATCTAAAACCGACTTGGCGGTTTCATAATCTCCGGCTTCAAACCGTCCTGAGAAAAACCCTCGTCCCAAAGCGGAATATGCAAGCACCGGCATGTTCGTTCGGGAATACCAGTCTCGCACTTCTTTGTTTCCTTGACCGGAAATCGTGACACAGTTACCTCCCCATGGATCGCTTACCTGTTCCGCCAGTCCGAAATTCGGACTGGAAACGGCAAACGGACGCAGAGCATGCTTCGCAGCATATGTATTCGCTTCTTGTATCCTCTCTACGGTCCAGTTGGATACGCCGAAAGACTTGATGATACCTTCTCTCACAAAATCGTTAAAGGTCTCCAGAAACTCTGCTGTCGATGTGTTCGCATCATCTCGGTGCAAAAGCAGAATATCCACATAATCCGTCCCCAGTTCCCTCAAAGACTGTTTGAGTCATCTGTCATTACGCCCCTGTCGATATGAACTGTGCCTGTCGGTGGCATTCCCACACTTTTGTTAAGATCACCACCTCTCGCGGTTCTTCTTATGTTTTACCCAACGCCCCAGCGCTCTCCTCCGATAATCCATATCCCTTGCCGAATCAAACGCATTGATACCCAACTCATACATTTGATCCAGCAAATCATCCGCTTCCTTTCCTTCCAGAAAGGGACTTATCGCCGTGCCAAGGAAAATACGGCTTACCTTCTTACTTAGTCCTCCTATTTCTCCGTACGTCGCATCCTGCTCATCGGTATGTATTTGCATACCCTTACCTTGCTTTATATTGTTATCGCTTGACATTATTCATCCCTTAGACGGATATGAACTTCGTACGCCTGTGACTGTCCCGGGCTTAAGAATTTGAGCATTCCCTCCTTACGCATCACATCTCGACCGTCCGGATAACAGTTCTCACACTCCAGACCCAAGACATAATCACGCACTCCCATCATCTTCCACTCGACGAATCCGTCCAATTTTTCCGCATCGAAAGTAATTTCCAAGGAACATCCGAGTTTCGGCTGATATATCTTTGCCCTTCCTTCTTTATCCGCAAATTTGTGGTAATAACAGCATTCCTCATACCCTGCGGTCGGTCTCTGCATGTGCATCCACTTTGCAAGTTCCGATGCAGCATGCTCGTTTCTGGGCAAGACTTCCGCTGAAAGGATTTCTATCACGGAATCTTCATCCAACAGGGGATATCCCATATTCATGTGATATAGGATTTCATAGGGCTCGATTTTATCGCCTGTATTCACAATGGTATCCCGGATACAAAACTCATTCTGATCTGTACTGACTTTTATTTCTCTGGACAAGCGCAGCTTCCTACCAAACAGAGTCTCGTCCTTCGTCTCGGAGTGCACCACCAAACAGGTACCGTTCTCACTTTCTTCTATCGCCCAATAACTGTAGTCCGCAGGAAGATTGGCGATACTTCCATGCAACGGTAAAACCTCTCCCTGATCTGTATTCGATGTACCGACATTATTGAGTCCGCAAGTGGTGAGGAACCCCGCCGTAAAGCTGCTAAGCCAGTTGGTTCCCACACTGTCATAGTAGGCAGGAGCAACGTAGCCGGAAGGGGACAGATAGCTCATATTCATGCCTTTATAGCGAAGTCTTGTGATGTCTCCGTTCCGATCCGGTGAAACGGTGAGATCCAGCCCTTTTCCGTTGTGGATCTGAAACAGACGCATCCCGTCTCCCTTACCACCGATAAGCCTATGTTCCTCAATACCGTATAGCTGGCTCTCATGACCTAAATATGAGTTCACATTTCACCTCCCACAAGCGGCCTTACCGCATCATAGAGCTTTTGCATAGCGCTCAAATTTACTCCTGTACAAGTCATGCATTTCTCGATTCGGCTGATAAGTAACTGTCTCCTGTACCATATGCTCTGCTGCATCTTTTAAGTCTCGGAAAGCACCTATGGCAATTCCGGTCAACATGACCGCCCCCACAGTTCCCGCATCTACGGTCGACAATGCCGTAATGGGAATATTCAGGATATTTGCCTTCATCTGCATCCAAGCTACGAGATTTTTGCTCCGCCTCCTGTCGCAGCCATTCTTTTTGCAAACCACGCCGCTTTTTGATGAGACGATCGAAATTGACAAGCATCTCATACACCACCCCTTCCATGCAGCCCCGGTAAATATCGAATACCTTGCTGTCCATAGTAAGTCCGAGGATGGCACCCTTTGAACCGGCATCCATGTACGGTGTTGCCGCTCCCGCAAAGTGTGGCAATACCAACAATTTACCCGGAACATCTCCTCTTGCTTCGATATACTGTTTTTCCAAGAGTTCATAAACCGAGATTTGTTCTGCTTCTGCTTGCTTTTTTTCTTTGTCGGCCAGCGTATCTACACAATACTGAATCAGCGCTCCGCCCGTATAAGAATAGTCATAGTAAACATATTTCCCCGGAACAACGTAGGGTACCACTGCATAATTTCCCTCATACATCACATCCATGTCGGGCAGATTGTCATACACCGGAACCATACATTCAACCGTACCTGCTCCGTCTGCGGCAACACTTCCGTCAAATACACCTGCTCCGATTGCAGCAGCCACTTGATCATGAGCAAATATTCACAATAATGGTGATCAGGCTTGAGTCCAAGTTCTCTTGCCTTCTCTGTCGTAACTGCTCCGGCCGATGTCCTCGTCGGCACGGGCTTTGACATTTTAGACATATCGATTTTAGCCTGATTAAAAATAACCTTGCTCCAACATAGATTGCGAATATCAAAGGCCTGTGTTCTGATGCCACGAGTAATCAATCTACGCAACCCCCGTTAGATGATAGACCACAAAATCTTCCATTAAGAAAATGTGTGCCACATGGTCGTAAACTCAGGCATGTTGTCTTTCACCCACATCATCTTCGCCAACGAGTAAGTGACATGCGGCTTTACACCGGTAATTTTCTGCATCTCGTGACTGCCAAGTGCATCGACCAAAGACCGGTTCTGTTTCTCCTCTGGGATCGGTATACAACATCGCCTATGCAGGGATTTCCTGCACATCGGTCATTACAAAGGTTTCACCGAAACTCGTGATTCCGATTCCGGCAATGTCCGGATACTGCTTTGCCATTTCCGCAATGGTTTCAAACACTGCGCGAAGTATCAAGTTTGCGTCGATTTCTGTGTCCATTTTCATTTCTATTCGCAGGATACTCACGATAAGCTCCGCCCCAAATACTCTTCCTGACCGCATCAAACACGGTACATTTACATCCTGTTGTTCCTGATCATCAACCCCGGCAATCTTCATATTCACTTCACAGGAAGCTCAAATTTCATCTCAAGACTTTCGATCTCCGCTTTGTGTTGAGACCATATTGTAGGCGCCTATGCGCTCCGCGAAACTCCGCTGAATAAACCGTTTCAAAAATCAGTAGGCCCCGTGATCAATATCCACCCATTCGTAATGAAGATAATTAACGAATGCCTCGTGAAGTACTTCGCGCATATGACCTACGCCGACAGAGGTGTGATGTTTAAATCCACCGTATGCAAGTCTTTGCAACTTATCCTGTAAGTGAGGAATCTCGCACACACCGGCACATCCGAAGAACTCCTCCGGTATTTTGTCTGCTGTGAATTCACCCTCGGAAGCATAGGTGACGATTTTTCCGTCCTTCGTCTGGCAATTGGAAATCGTCGTCGGAAACGCTTTGATTCGCCCCTCGTTCGTTCCCCAGCCGCTGCCCGGATCTGTCTTATCAAACATCTTGTGATTGGTGACCTGTCCCTTTTGCCGTCATCAAACTCTGAGCCACCGGTCCGCAATGGAAGAGGATTACCTTATCCGGATCATCTCCGTAATTGTTGTTCCAATCCAGAACCGCAGTCGGCTGTTCCGATGCAAGCGTCATTGCTCGCATCATCAATGCCGAGCACATATCGATCTCGCACGAAGCGACTATCCCTTTATCATTTAAGTAGGACAGCAACACGCAAGGACAGATACGCAACACCTGTTCAAATTCGTTCCAACACCGAAGCGCAAGCGCATCCAGGCGGTAATTTGCGATGTAACGATCCAGAACCACGGCAGACTTCGCGAGATTCTTCTTGTTGGCCTCGGGAACATTGCTGAAGTCCGTATAATTCTCCAACTCTCCAATCTTATCCTTGACAACGGGCTCGTTATCATCCAATTTCCCCACTTTGAAGAAAAACTCCGACAAATCGAAGGACTCGACATTGATTCCGTATTTTTGAAGTGTGATTTCATCAAATCTCACTGTCTTGAACGCCGTTGTTCTTGCACCGATACATCCTATGTTGAATCGTTTCATTCCATTCACAACACGACAGATAGCCGCAAAATCCTTGAGATTCTTTGCAAATGCATTCGACAGCGGATGCACGACGTGCGGCTGTAAACAGGTAAAAGGAACTCCGTACTGCGTAAAAACATCTGTTACCGAAAATTTACCGCAATACGCATCTCTTCTATGCGCAAAGTCCATTTTGTCCAATTCATCCGGATAGGCTTGCATCAGAATAGGTACTCCGGCGTCCTGTAAGCTGCGATTGCGCTGTTCTCATCCGCAAAAATCGGCATAGAGAAAATAACGCCGTCAAACTGTCCCCGATGATTGTTCAACCATTCCGCATATAGGGCACCTTCTTCTCGGGTTTCAATTCCACCGAACTTTGTTGCCTCCGGATCCATGGCGATATAATCATACCCGGCATTTTGGACTGCCTGAATCAGCTCCTCTCGTGCAGCGTAAATCAGCTCTCCCGGCATGAATCCACGATTACAAAAAGCAAGTGCAAATGTTACTTTCTTCTTGTCCATGACTATCCTCCTACTCTATTGTCACCATGCGTCGAATCTGTAATCACAACTTTCTAGTCGTGCCTACCTGCCTTTACTCTTTCAATGCGAACATCCTGATTGCATGTCTGACATTTTCCTTCATTTCATCTCTCGCTGCTAAAAAGACGGAAGAATAGAACTGCGGCGCATCCGGCGCAAGACCATCGAGGTGTTTTTTTGCTCCCGATCCTCCGGCCTTGTCCATATAGGTGAAGTAATTGATTTTTCTTACTCCGGCCTGTATTACCGCGTGATAGTCATCTCGGCTCACTCCGCTGCCGCCGTGCATCACCACCGGTACGTCATCGGTAGCTTTACGCACTTTTCGAACAATTCCCAAGTCCAATTTAGGCTCTTTCAAGTAAATCCCGTGTGTGGTGCCAAACGAACAAGCCAAAAGATCTATACCTGTTTCCGAGACAAATTCCGCAGCCAGATTCGGATCCGTATAAATCTTCGTCTCATCGCAATCTCCGCTACGGTCATTCGCTCCAGACTCACGTCTCCCCATGGAGCCCAGTTCCGCTTCCACCGAAGCACCGTGCTTTTTTGCCATTTCCACAGCTTTCTTTGTGTTCGCTACATTTTCTTCATACGGCAGTACGGAGCCGTCATACATAATCCCCGTAAAGCCAAGCTCGAGCGCTTTTTCCAAATACTCCAAATGTTCTCCGTGATCCAGATGGACACAGACGGGGACAGTTGCTTGCTTTGCCGCATTCAGCATTGCCGGACCGATGAGATCCAGAGATACCCATTCATCATGACACTCCGCAAACATCAGGATTACCGGTAATTTCTCCTCTTCCGCAGCGCCGATTACAGCCTCTAAGGACGCAAGGTTAGGCGTATTGAAACCGCCTATTGCGATGCCCTCTTTTTCCGCAATTCCCATCATATCCTTTAATGTTACTAACATTTAGCTGTCCTCCTTTCTTATTTACGGAACCTTGTACTTGTATTCTACCCAGCCTCTATAGGTTAATATATACATAAGTGTTCTAAAAACTTTGTTTTTGTTCGTCGCTATTGTATAATGAGGCAAATGGTTGCAGGAGATATTTGCATATGATTTCGACATTTGACCTAGTAAAACTCCATAATCTACTGAGGGATTTCTACACATTGACCAGGATTCGAACCTGTGTTTTTGATGAAAACTTTAACGAACTCGCCTCTTATCCCGAATCCCTTCCCTCGTTTTGCCGGATTCTGCGCGCTGCGCCGAACGGATACAACGAATGCCGTGAGTGCGATGCCCGTTCATGCTCTTATGCTGCAAGAACAAAAAACACCTACACCTATCGTTGTTATGCCGGCATGACAGAAAGCATCTCACCTCTTGTCATCGGTAATCTGGTAGTAGGCTACCTTCTTCTTGGCCATGTATTCAGTTATCAAACCAGAGAAGAAGGTTGGGAGAAAATCAAAGAATACACGAAGAAATTAGATGTTGATTACAGTGCACTTAAAAAAGCTTGCTGGGAACGTCCCTTAACATCCGAGGACTACATCAAACTCGCAACAAAGATTCTCTCCAGCGGTCGGAATTTATTTATGTATGGAGCGCATGGTCTCTCTTCATCAGGAAAAAGCTTCCCGTCAGTTTAGATACCTTCTTGCAAGAGCATTTCACTGAAGATCTTACGTCTGCAGAAATTGCTTCCCACTTCAAAATAGGAAGAACACGACTCTACGAATTATGTAAGCAGAATTACGGGCGTGGTCCCTGCCAAGCAGATTCAGCATATGCGTCTTGAAAAAGGCAAAAGGTACTGCTGACCGAGAATTCCGACCTTTCTATTTCAGAAATCGCCTACCAATGCGGTTATCCCGATTACAACTATTTCATCACTGTATTTCGCAGAGAGATCGGCATCTCACCCGGAAAATACAGGGAACAGATTTCCCACTCGCATTCCGCAACCACAACATAATCAAAATTCGGCTAGGCGGACAAAATGAGTTGGTTCCGCTAACTTGATTCTGCAAGCGCTACGGAGGAGGCTATCAACTCTTCTTGTCCTATGACGCAAAAAGCGGGCAGCTCGGAATTTCCGAACTGCCCGCTTTCTTTGTTTCTGTTTTCGTTTTGCCGAAGCGGCTCTTTTACATCATGCCGCCCATGCCGCCTGCCGGCATTGCCGGTGCCGCCTGGGGCTCCTTGATGGTCGCAACCGCAGACTCGGTCGTGAGCAGGGTGCTCGCAACGCTGGTCGCGTTCTCGAGTGCCGTTCTGGTCACCTTTGCCGGATCCAGAATGCCCTCCTTGACCATGTCGACATAGACCTCATTGTAAGCGTCGAAGCCGATGCCCTTCTGCTCTCCTTGACCTGGTTCACAATGACAGCGCCCTCAAGGCCCGCGTTCTCCGCAATGTAGAAGAGCGGAGCCTCCAGTGCCTTCATGACAATCTTTGCGCCGGTCTTCTCATCGCCCTCGAGGCTGTCCACCAGCTTCTGCACTTCCTTCGATGCGTTGATGTACGCCGTGCCGCCACCTGCGACAATGCCCCTTCGACAGCTGCTCTCGTTGCGTTGAGTGCGTCCTCCATGCGGAGCTTTTGCTTCCTTCATTTCGGTCTCGGTTGCTGCGCCGACGCGAATCACCGCGACACCGCCGGAGAGCTTTTGCCAGACGCTCCTGGGAGCTTCTCCCTTGTCGAACTCGGACGTGGTCTCCGCAAGCTGCGCCTTAATCTGCGCGGTTCTCGCGTCGATATCCGCCTTCTTGCCGAGCCCGTCCACAATCACGGTGTTCTCCTTCGTGACCTTAACCGACTTAGCGCGGCCAAGCTGAGCCATTCTCGCATCCTTGAGCTCAAGGCCGAGCTGCTCGCTGATTACGGTACCGCCGGTCAGAACCGCGATATCCTGCAGCATTTCTTTTCTTCTGTCGCCGTAGCCCGGTGCCTTTGACCGCAACCACATTGAAGGTGCCGCGAAGCTTGTTCACAATGAGAGTCGTGGAGTGCCTCACCCTCGACATCCTCTGCGATAATGAGGAGCTTTGCACCGCTCTTTTACAACTTCCTCGAGCAGCGGGAGCACTTCCTGAATGTTGGAAATCTTCTTGTCGGTAATCAGGATGTACGGATCCTCGAGGGTCGCCTCCATCTTCGACATCGTTTGCCATGTAAGCGGAGATATAGCCGCGGTCAAACTGCATGCCCTCGACCAAATCGAGCTCGGTCTTCATGGTCTTGACCTTCTGATCGTAATGACGCCGTTGTTCGTGACCTTCTCCATAGCGTCTGCGACCATCCGCCGACTTCGTCATTCGAAGCGGAAATCGCAGCGACTCTCGCAATCTGCTTCTTGCCGGAAAATGGGCTGAGACATTGCCTTGATGGTCTCGACAGCCTTGTCGCAAGCCTCTTCATGCCCCTTCCGAGCACA
>BNJU01003633.1_pt1 | contig 52772 bp, 93 predicted proteins | sample 8539281 | NCBI WGS metagenome assembly BNJU01 (sample SAMD00202456, study PRJDB9452) | human saliva metagenome | isolation source: human saliva | place: Japan | reverse complement strand
TGGCTTTTTGAAATGGGATGGAACCAAAGAGAAGCCATATCTCAGCTGATTCAAGAAATGTTGCCAAACGATCGTTTTGAAATTCTTAGATAAGGAATGGAAAAGATCGAATGTTGTTGTGTGTATCATAACGGATGAAGAAGTCGATGGAAGCGGAAAAACGCTCGCTTCATTTGCACTCTACTGCCGTCTATAATGTATCCGTGATGAAAACAAGAAAACAGTAAACCGAAAAGTGGATTCTTATTTTGACAACCTTATTTTCTCCTTGTTGTCACTGTTGTTGAGCATTCTACGGTGGTTTGCTATTCATACCTGGCCCTAGAGTACAAATACAGGAATTAGATGTTTGAGATTTACGACTCCCTGACAGCGAACGGGTCTCAGATCAAATTCAAAAGTTTATATAGTATGGGTCTTTTGCCAACGCTGTCGATTGGATATTGGCAGGCTTGGGTTATTATCATCTTAGAGAAGAGGAAAAGGAGAGCATCGGACAAGTAGATCTTGGTTTGCATCAAGTCTGTCTCTGATTTGAAACTGCATTTTTGGATAAAACGATGTTGGTCATTATCTGAAAAATCAAGCCATGGATCTGGCCATTTATTCAAAAAGAATGTGTGGACCCATCTAGCACGTGCAGTTTCCAAAGAAAAAGCATCGAATGATATTGGTTTAGAATCTATGGAGCAAACCGCTGTTCTAGCAAAGAATATGGTGGAAAACAGAATAACTATGACCTCAGATTTGACTTAGTATCCTCTTGCCGAACAAAATCAGCGAAATCAATCCCTGCTCACACGGAGCGCCCACCCTCCAGGCAGGCATGGTTTCGCTAACCGGAAACGATCGTGTGACAATGGGAGGGTTATTTGCCTCCAAACATCGGAGTCTCCCTTTAAAAAGATGATGCAGAAAGATCGTCGAACGAATACGCAAGATTCTCCCAAACATCACAAATCTGAATATTCCTCAAAGCAGGAGTATCATAATGTCTTTTATGTTGATCGGATGCTGGAATTTGAGCCCGCACGATTTATTTTTAAAGAGTCATAGGACTATGAAATAGTGTACTATACTCGTATGCCAAGACAAAAGGAATGATTCCATCTAACTCTCATGGTGTTTTGGGGCTTTGAAGATCATAAACTGTTTGACTTTGCTAAAACAAAATGTAACTGATTTAGACGAGAAGAACAGCCATTTAGTTTTCTACATTTGTTAACAGTGAGATACACATACCAGATGGCTATAGGATCAGGAAACACCAACTAGATGTGGCAAAAGATCAATACTGGTGTGAGTTTATGGATCAGACTCATCGAGGTTGAATTTCAGTGCGATGGTGCTCGAAAGCAATACATGGTATCAAATACAACCATTGTGCTATCTGGGATCATCCCACTATGGATAAAGATTTTATGGACGAGTGGATGCTCATCATAAAGAGAACGGTGTGTATTACACCACTGTCAATGAAGCTATAGGAAGATGACTCTGTCGTCGGTGCTTATTCCACCATGGATAGTTTCCCAACGACCTTAGCAGTGCGCTAGTGAAAAATACCTGGTGATCGCTTTGGCTTTAGGTACTAGTTCTATACGCTTTCACATAAAAGACGCTTGCGAAGAATATGAGGAAGACTTTCTGAATGAAGATGGCTAAGAACAATTTTATGGAAAAATTAGTCATGGTCAGAGTCCGGGTCAAATGAACACACTATACATTAGGGTTTTACCACGCACTGTGAAAGATAAACAGCTGAAAATTCATTGGACATCTATTAGAAAAAGATCAATGAATCGATATAAAAGAAGTCCATGTCATGGCATAAGGAATTAATCAGGTCTTCAGATACGATTTATCACTTGACTAGATGAAAAGGCGCCGATCGCTTTGACAGTGAAAAGACCAATCTGTTCTTGGCGACCTGCGTTTATTTTTCGGTTTAGATTTTCGCTCTCTCTACAAAGCGCAAACTTCGTGCTGAAGCTAGAAGGCATTGCATATGGTCAGTCTCAGGTGACTTTATGAAACCAATTAGATGCAGACAGGATCTAGAATCTCTGGGTTTATTACAGAGAAAATTTAACAGTTTCGACCTAATGTACTTTTGACATCAACTGGCATTGACAGAAAGCTCTAAAAGACTCAATTTATCAGCAAAACAAGATGAGGAGTGTCTGTTACTTCAGATTCTAATCGAGCTCGATCTACATTTATAAAGGATACCCGGCTCTTCTGCAAAGGATTAATTTCTTTGTGGTTAATAAAGGAAACAGGGAAGTTACCAATCGTTCTTTTAATACCGTTGCAGGATATCCTTCTTTTGCTATCTCATCTCGAGTTAAGAATCACCATCTTCACATTGAAGTGGCTCAGCATTCCGCATTATGAAGTCTTTGGCCATTCATTTTCGTGAGTGACATGGAAAAAGAAAGAAGAAATTGGTTTTCATTTGGATTTATCAAATGGAGTGGAAGGCGTGATTTGGATCTTCAAGGAATGGATGAGACAGTTAGAAAGTCATGGGCTTCTTGAATATAAAGAATCAAATATGCTATCAAGGATATGGAGGTAAAGTAGTAAAACAGGACGATGATATAATGCAAAATAAAGATAAGATGAGAGTGTAAGCGTAAGAAACAAAGCCATGGACAGAAAAGTCGTTAAGTAAAGAGAATGCAAAGATTTTCTTGGATATTGCCATGGTTGTGAGTTTATTGGTGGCGGAAGCACTGGCTTGGAATATTGTCTCAGGTTTCATTTAAAGGGATATCAAGAATCTCCAACAAGCTTTACGCGAAGGTCCTGTAAAGAAGTGGCAGTAGATAAAATCACAAAAGGAAAAAGTGGATTTTAAAATTGAGGACAGCTTTATCCGGATACGGCAGCAGACTGACGAAAAATAGTGCCATTAATTATCCAATTGCGTATGTGATCTCTTTGATTCCGGAAAAGCTGAGATAATGATTTGCATCACTTGGATGGATGAGTCGTTACCAAAATTCAGGAACTTATATTTTGGATGTTCAAAATGGTCGTCGCTTAGATTCGAAAGCACTGAGGTGGTGTGTGGTCACCATATGCGTAGATGGTTCTATGTTTGCAGATATTGATAAATTCCAGAAACAATCCTAATACGATGAGTCGCATAAAGAAATGGAATTAGAAACTCCTGGTGGGAAATGAGTAAAGTGATCTCAATTGCCGGTATTAAGACGACCGGATCGGATGATTATGTGCGATATCGTTTTGGATCAGATCAAGATTTTTATGAAATATGTTCAAAGGTTTGAAAAGAATAGTACGTTTCGTTCTGAGCAAAAAGTGAGTGTTAAGGATCGCTTGATTTTATTTTCAACTTGGTGGATTATAGTTTGAAGATGGTCGTTATGCCTTAATTGCGAAGTTGGTTAGGGTAGAGTGGATATATGTTAAAACAAAGATTGTTTTTGATTTAAGCCACAGTTTAGCTGGCGATTATTTGAAAAATATGAGTATCCTTGGCAAAAGCTTTTGTCGGGAATCAAAAGAGTTGATTCTGGATTTAGGAAATCAGCTATGATGAATATGAAGAAGTACAACCACAAGTGTGGGTGCATAAGACGGCGAAGGTTTTTCCTTCAGCTTATCTAGGATCTCCTTGTATTATCGGGCACGTACAGAAGTGCGTCACTGTGCGTTTATTCGTAGTTGTGCTTTTGCAGGAGAAGATTGTAGGTAACTGTGGAAATTAAAGAATGTGATTTTGTTTGATCATGTTCAGTGCCTCATTACAATTATGTCGGTGATTCTATTCTGGTTATTATAGCTATGGGGAGCCCGTGCAGTCACTTCTAATGTTAAATCCGATCATAGTTTGCGACTCTTTCGAAGGGGATCAGAAGATAGGAACGGGCTAAAAAGTTTGGAGCTATTTTCAGCGGATTATATTGAAGATTGGTTGTAATTCTGTTTTAAATCCCGGCACAGTTATCGGTTCTCATTCACGAGTTTATCCGACAACGTCGTGGTTTTGTGCCGGAGAATAGTATTGTGAAACGATAATTGTAAGAATAAAGAAAGAAGAAAGATAAGTGTTTTTGGTCTGTAGATGGATGAGGAAGAAGGTTGTGAAATCTTTTCTTTTGTTGTATCAATCAGTAATAAATGATTGACTTTGATTTTAAGGTTTGTAAGCAACCGGAATCTGTCGTATCTTATGTTTGTTCGAGGTGAGGGTTTTCCTGTTGGGATGGCGATTGTGCATAGGTAGGAACGGTGGGTACCAAGACCAAAAGCAATGGTAGAGTCGTATTAAAGTGAAGGGACAACATGAAAACTTATTATGTATGGATTGGGACGTTTTGAAGAGAGTGATTTTGAACAGTATTGGGATAATGAGCTTTATGAAAATGAAATAGAACTGTGGGAAGAAAGGACAAAAGAGCTAAACCGAGTGAAACCTAAAGTGCGGATTTTGCAAGGAAATGGGCTTAGAAAAATTGGACAAGAAAGATTTTTGGTTTTCTGATAGGGCTTCTTTATGTACGATACGAGAGCTGGCAAAAGACTATATCGCAGATATAGGTGAATTTGAAAGAAAATGTGATGAAGAAATTTTAGAGGAAATGTAATCTGTGTTTGTGAGATTTCTCGATTTAGAACCGGAAAGCTTGCCGTAGTATGTATTATGTTGAAAGATAGAGATGTAACAGGATGGTGTCAGATACTAGAAAATAGTGAAAATATAGTGAATAAAAATTTGATGTTGGAAAGTCCAAAACATTGATCCAAGACCTTTTATTGTTTAGTGGGTTCATCCTAAATAGAAAAAGAGAAAAACGATGTTTATATGTCAAAAATAGTGAAATTAATGTGTTGGTAGACCTTCTTAGAAAAAGATGAAGTCGTTGCGGTGCCTACAGATACGGTTTTTGTGTCTGTGCTCGTTATGACTCATATACAAGCGCAGGAAAATCTAAGAGATTTGAGACCGGAAACTAAGGCCTTCCAATCATGTGCAGATATGGAACAAGTTTTACACATTTGTGAAATGTGTGGAGAAGAAAACGGGTTATGAATCAGTTTATGCCCCGGACCTCGACAATGATTCTGAAGAAAAAGAAGGAGTTCCTTCCTTTGTGAATGGGGGAAGGATACGATTGCGATTCGTCTAGCGACGAGTCCTATCTTAGCAGAAATGATTGGAAAGCCTGGTGTTCCTGTCTATATGACGAGCGCAAATGTATCAGGTGAACCGGCCGCTTTGACGGTAGAAGACGTTCCAGGGGTTAAAAGCTGCTGGCGGGAAAAGGGAGTTTGCCCAAGCCAGTACCATTGTTTTCTGCGGAGAAGCAGGTTGGAAAAGTATTGTGTCAAGGACCAATTTTATTACAACAGATTCAAGAAGCTACTTCAAAAGCGAAAGAGAAGACTCAGTTAATGGCTGAGTCTTTTCTTTTTTCGAGAAGCTTTTGGTAGTGAATCTCGACTATTTAAAGCGTAATGGATGGGCTTGTAGTTGATCAGGATGACACTCTTCTTTTTCAGACATAACAGACCGAATACGGAATGTGCTTTTTCAGCAATATGAGCTGAGGAATTCCTGCTGCTTGCAAGCTTTGGGTATAAAATACATATTTTCTTGATGGATGACTAAAGGGGCTTTTATAGAATAAAAATTTGACCTGGTCTCAAAAACGATACTGGATCCAGTATTGATGTCAATATCTTTTTCATAATCAGTATCACGTTCTAAAAGAACTTTTATTGGTAGAAAGCGAGATTCACTATTTTGAACTTTTAAAAGATGACTCTGGGATATCAAAACTGAAATAGATACCCAGTTTTCGAAGATCTTGATATGGAAGATTTGTTCAAGACGATTTTCCTAAATAAACGGTTTAAAACCACGAAATAGATTGATGATCACTATGTAGTTTTTCAAGGTATCGCTCTTGTAAAAAGTAAAGAGGGATGATGGTAGAAAGGGAAGTAACTACAAACGCTTACATATCTACCTAAAAGAAATACAACAATCAGGGCTGGAATCTTGAATCGCTTTTTCCATAGAGGCGAGGTCTTTTTAAGAAGAATAGGATAGTTCTCCTAGCGTGATCTTCTAAAAGCATTTTGCGGACAGAAAAGAGAAAGATGATGGTTTTTGGGAAGGATAATCGTCAGAAAAAGTGTTAGTGGCACAAAATCGCAAAGTCGGCGTCAAGATTAGATTGAAGACTTCTAGAGATTGATAATCCGTTTGATTTCGAACAAACCAAAAAGTACTTTCATGGCTCAAATATAGCATGATTTGGGTTTTGGGAAAATGAGGTTGTCTTGAATTCCTATCTAATTTCGTATAAAATAGCGAAAGAAAATTGGAGGTAGAATCATGCTAGAAGTCTTACATCATCCACTTATTACGCATAAATTATCGCAAATGCGCCAAAAATTCAACGACAACCAAGGATTTTCGTGAAAAATTTAGATGAAAAGTCAGCTGAATTGATGGCTTATGAAGTTTACCGTGATTTACCACAAGACCGATTGAAATTGAAACACCGGGTTTCGAGTGTATTGGTTACGAATTGTCGAAGGAAGTTGTTATTGTGACTATTCTTCGGGCAGGAATTGGGTTATTGGATGGAATTCGCCGTTTGGTGCCAACCGCTAAAGTTGGATTTATTGGTATGTATCGAGATGAAGAAACTTTAGAACCGGTTGAATATTTTGCAAAATTTCCTAATGATTTGGAACATTCGATCGTGATGATCGTAGATCCTATGTTAGCAACTGGAGGTAGTGCGAACGATGCTATCAATCAAATCCAGAAACGAGGGGCGAAAAATATCAAGGTTGGTTTGTTTGGTAGGCGCCAGAAGGTGTTCAACTGCAGTTCAAAAGAATCATCCTGATGTGGATGCATATTTAGCGGCACCGGATGAAAGATTGAACGAGCATGGCTATATTGTACCGTTTAGGGATACGGGAGACCGTATTTTTGGGACAAAAGTAATTGCTTTAAGTCACGATGATTCAATCTTTCTTTATTTGATGGCTTTGGTGATAAGCTATTGCTTTGCCAAAGCTTTTAATTTTGAAAAGGTATTGCGATAGAGTGTATCATGTGCATCAAGTTTTATATGGTCTATTGGTGATTGCCTTAGCTTATTTAGTGGGATCATTTTCTGTTCTTTATTCATTAAATGATAAAAAGAAATTTTGGCTTTCTGCGAACATAACCATAGGAGGCTTTTATCATGAGTGCAAAAGAATTATGGGCAACGATATGGATGAAAGAAGAGAGCGTATGGTCCGGTGGTTCCAGAAATCAAGTCAATTCGCTTTTGATTTCCAGAAGCGAACTGGATCACAAGATCACAATATAGTTCGAGGCACGTATCTAGGTGTGTGCATGTTAAGGTAGACATTTGTTACCTGGATTATGGACAAGCGTGATCTTAACGAAATGGGTTATCAGCATTTTGGTTTAGTTTTTCTTTATTTGCGAAAAGCATTGATTATGCCAATGACTCCTCTAATCCAAACACACCTATGCAGCCTATGATGCTCAAGTTACCAACAACATGGTAAGGAACATTTGATGCGTATTGGGCTACCTCGGATTGACTCAGACCCTCTGTGCTATTTCTTCTTTAAACGATTTACGTTTTATCCAATACGGCAAAGAGTGATTGATGTCAGAGGCACATATTTACCGGATTCTTCTTTCGCTTTAAACGCAGTGAAGAAAGAGTGAAAGAAGTGGTCTTTTCAGAAAAGAAAGGCGTTGAAATGTTGTAAAATAGGAAGACATAGAAGATCAGGAAGGGAAAATGGATAGGTTGGCGCTGTTTCAACAGGACCGCGATTCTATGTGTTTGCGCGCAATGTTTAGAATCGAGGAATGGATATTCAAATAGCTCTGCGTAAATTATCATCATCGTCAAAGCGAAACGACTGAAGAAGAAGCGTTATCTGTCGTGCTGAAGAAAACCAAATTCCTCTTCGTGTCTCGAAACGATGCTAAACCAAAAGGAAACTTTGAAGCTGAAGCGAGAAGAATGGCGTTACATCTCTTTGGCGAAAAATTGTCGAAAGAGACAATTGAAGGGGCGTGCTGGTGGCTCATCAACAGGAAGATCTTTTAGGAAAACATTCTTAATGCAAAGAAGAGAAGAGATTAGAACCGCTATTTTTGGCTTTAAAAGGAGCGAACGATGATGCAAGGGATTTCGGTTGTGCGTCCTTTATTGACTCATGAGAAAAGCTTGAGATTATACGGTATTTGAGATGAACATCAGTATCGCTATTTTGTAGATCATACCACTTTGGAAGACAAGTATCGCCGTAATCACGCCATAGTCAAGTGGAAACAATGACCGATTTTATGTGCGGAAGCCTTGTTACAGAGGTGAATTAATAGGAGGATTCGTATTCTGCAAGAAAGAAGACATCGAGTGGCGAAGTATATTTCAGAAAGGAAAAGTATCGTTAGCGTTGTATCGAAATTTGGAAAGAAGATCAACTTATCCGCACTAAGACAACTTTTTAGACCACATCACACACAAAAGTTCAACTGGTCGAGTTAGATCAAATTGTGATGCGGAAAGAGTCTTTTTATATTCCTTTTTGAAAGAGTGGTGTTGTCGTCACCGGTGATGCGTCCAGTTTTCTTTTATGGAAGGGAGGAGAAAATTACTCATGTTCGGATATTCACCAAAGAGTATCCTTTCTTCAAGAGTGGAAAAAGGGAAAGCGGAGCAATGCGGTGACGATGCACGCTTCAGATTATCCAGTGACCATCTCGCAATCATCGTAAAAGGAGATAGCAATTCGAAGCTTCGTTTTGCGAAAGAAAGTATCCCGTATTGATCGAAAATACCTTTGTATTTACGGAAAGGTATGGCCAATGGTGTTCTCGGGCTGAAAGGCAGAGGTCATCTTTAGTCTCCAGATCGCTCAGATGTGAACCATTACTCTATAAAGCCCAACTTTCAATGTGATACAATGCTCAAATACTGAGGTAGTACTATGTGGAGAAACATGATTAGGTGTGCATCAATCAAGAAGAAATTCGGCAACGTTGTGCGGAATTGATGCCAAAGTGACGAAGACTATAAAGGAGAGAAACCGCTGGTGGTGGCTTTACTGCGTTCGGTACCAGATTCTGGCTGACAGATTGATTAGTATTGATTTAAATCTTCACTATGACTTTTATGGATGTTTCTTCTTGTAAGAGGACGGAGTCCATTGGGATATCCGTGCTTATCAAGGATTTGGATTCTTCTCATCAAAGGAAGAGTACATTGTTTAGTAGAAGATATTGTGGATACAGGTCGTGTTACAATTAAAGACGGTTGTGGTAGAAACAAGTATGAATAAAGGGAGCCACTTCCCAGTTCAAGTGGTGACTTTTATTGGATAAAGCCAGATCGTCGTGTGATGTGATGTCACACCAGAATATATTGGTTTTAAGATTGGTAATGAATTTTGTGGTTGACTTTTGGAATGGATTTTAATCAAGATTGTCGTTAAGCTCACCTTACATTGGTGTTTTGAAGAAAGATGAATGTGCACCAAATTGAGGGTAAGAATAGAAAAATAAAGAAATTTAATTCAGCGTTAGTTTACCGGTATTGATTATTTTGCTGCACTAGCTAATTTAGTTTATATCAATCCAAATCGTTCGAAACTCTGGTAAGTTTACTATTAATGATTATTCAAAATTAGGGTGAATCAGGGAAAGATTGAAGAGGCAACCTTTTCAGTTGGAAAGAATATCACCACTGTAGTGAACTTGCTGGATATGGCTAAAAGTCACCTCTTTGCTGAGTGTCATTTTCCTCAGTCAGTGACAGTTGCTTAATACAAGCATTAATAAATTGAAAGAGAAGAATATTTCAGTCGTAGATTCAGAGGCATCTAATAAATTTGTCGATGCCATCATCAATTTAATTCCTTTTGTGTTGATGATGGGCTTTGGCTTTTGGATGATTTCTCGCATGGCTCAAGCTAACGGAGCGAATGGGAAAGCTTTTGAGTTCTCCAATTCAAGCTCGTTTGGAAAAGTAAAATTCGAACTCGTTTTTGAGATGTGGCGGATGTGATGAAGAAAAACAAGAAATGTCAGAGATCATCGACCATCTCAAATATCCAAAGAAATTTGAAAAATGGGAGCTCGTATTCCAAAAGGAATTTTCATTAAGCGGTTATCCGGAACGGTAAGACCTTTATTGGCTAAAGCGGTAGCCGGGAAGCGGACGTACCTTTTCTCTAGTATTTCGGTTCTGACTTGTGGAGATGTTTGTTGGTGTTGGGGCTTCTCGTGTTCGTGACATGTTTAAAAAGGCTAAGCAAACAGCACCTTCGCAGATTTTTATTGATGAAATTGATGCTGTAGGGCGTCAACGTGGAGCCGATTCGGTGGTGGCCAAGATGAACGTGAACAAACACTGAATCAGTTACTGCTGAAATGGATGGAATGGAAGAAAACAATGGTGTCAGTTATCATTGCAGCTACTATCCGTCCGGATATTGATCCCGCTTTGATTAAGAGCCGGTCGTTTTCGATCGTCAAATCATGGTTTCTTCCGGATTGGAAAGGACGTAAGGCTATTTTAGAAGTTCATGCTCGTAACAAGAATTACTCCAGCATTTACACACTGCAAGAGAACACCTGGTTTTTCAGGGCTGAGTTTAAAAACGTTTTGAAATGAGTCCGCTATTTTGGCCGTTCGTGAAAATACTGATGAAAATCAGTATGAACCAAATTGATGAGGCCACGGATCGTGTTATGATGGGACCGGCTAAGGTTTCTCGCACTTTGCGATGAGGAGACGAAGAAATTAGTAGCCCATCATGAAAAGCGGTCGTGCGATTATTGACTATTCTTTTGACAATGCTCAAAATTGTTCAAAAAGGTGACGATTATTCCACGTGGTCAAGCAGGTGGATATAACTTAATGACACCAAAGAAGAGATGATGCATACTAAGAAGGATTTGATGGCTCTATTATTTCTTATATGGGCGGTCGTGCAGAAGGGTATTATTTCGACGATATTACAACCGGTGCAGTGGATGATATTAAAAGAGCTACTAATATTGCTCGAGATATGGTTACTTTATATGGTATGTCCGATCTTGGACCGATTAAGTACCACTCAGGAAACGAGAATGTTTTCTTAGGTCGTGATTACAATCGACCAAATAATGTATCCGGTGAAGTGGCGTATGAAATTGATCAAGAAGTTCGCAAGATTGTGAATGCTTGTCATGATAAGGCAAGAGAAATCATTACACAGCATAAGAAAGAATTAGAGTCCATCGCAAATGCTTTAATAGAAAATGAAACATTAACGAATGAACAAATTCGCAATATTGTTCAAGGATTACCACGGATGGAGAAGTTCTTCCGAAGCTCAATAAGTACTCGAAAGAGTACTTTTGTATCTCATTTTTGAAAAGGACGTTGTTTTCATACATGAAACACTTTTTATATTGACAAAAGTTTGCCAGATTTTAAAATAAGAAAAGCACCCAGGAGGAATTTATATGAAGAAAGTGTTAACGGCTGTTTTATCGATGGCTTTTATTAGCTGAGCTGTGCCGGTACAGCAGCTCCTAAGAAAGCAGCGACTAAAAAATTAAAAATTGGTATTGGATCTGTTTCGAATTTGAAGTCAAAAGAGTTAAAGAATAATAAAGGTTCGGTTCAATTTAATACAACGATTGCGACAGTTGTCTTGAAGGGACGTCATCAGGGCATTTGAGTTTTGATGTAGCTCAAAACATACATCTACTTTTGATGGTGCCGGTAAATTCACATCCAATCATTCGAAAACGCTGACAAAGAAGGAAAAGAAAGATGACTATGGCATGAAGAAGATTTCTAAGATTGGTAAAGAATGGTATGAACAGGCTGAAGCTCTTGAAAAGTGGGCTATTGGCAAGAAGGTATCGGACTTCAAAAATATGAAAACTAAGAAGAGTAGTCATGGTATGAAGACAGCTGAAACTGACTTGCAAACAAGTGTGACGATCGGTGTAGATCGTTTCTTAGCTAGTTTTGATAAGGCGGTGAAGACAGCTACCGAAGTAGAAGGAGCTACTCAAGTCGCAAATGCAAGTTCTACTAAGATCGTCAATAAAATGCCATCAGTGCTCAATCAAATGTAACTTATGCGGCTTTGGCTTTAGATAAAGATGATTTTATTGGCTTTTAAATAGATGTGGCACAAAATAAGGTGAAAGTAACGAATAAAGGGGCTTTTGACGGTGAAGTGAAAGCAACACCGACAAAAGTGGAAAGAAAAGACGAGTATGGTATGAAGAAAGCCTCTAAGATTGGTAAAGAATGGTATGAACAAAACGCTGCTTTAGATAAGTGGTTTGTTGGTAAAACGAAGACTGATGTAGAAAATATGAAGACAGCAGTCAAAACACAATCAGTGGTTTCAACGGATAAAAGATCTCCTTTATCAGGAGCGACATTTAGGGGTGGATGAATTCCAAAAGACAATAGTCAAAAGCTGCAAATACAACTGAAATAAAGTAAATGAATAGAAAAACGAGGAATATGAGCTATATCCTTCATTCTGGTTTTGCTAGAATAGGGTATGTCACTCGTGTTCTATCAAAAAGCAGATAATTCCGGTAAAATAAAAAGAGATGAAAAAGTATAGGATTAGGGAATCATTTGGTTTCTTATTGGCTGGTTTGGAAAATATATATATGGCAATTTCGATCTCTTAGCATTTCTCAAGTCGATGGTTTTCTTAACACTCAATGGGAGGAGCACTGGTATTGTGGAGTGATTGGTTTAGAAGATGGGTAGGAAGAGTTTAGCTTGTAGCAAAGAGGCACTATGGTGATGATAAGTTCCATGATTGGTCTTCTTTATGTGCGTATATCAGCTATCGTCTACTTCAATATTCCTTGAGTTATTTTCTGGCTTTATCTGGCATTTTGTTGGAATGGTGTTGTCTCACATCCATGCATATTATTTCGGAAGAAATTCCGAGAAGCGCATGAACATTGACCATTTCAGGAATATCCTAGAATGCACGCACAAAGGGATAGCTATGTCAATCTCAAATGGCTTATGGGATCTGCGAAATTTGTCCATCAGGACCAGTGAAACCAACGGAAGAGGTATTTCAATCATTTTAGTTCCATTTGTACCACGGGTACTGCCGCTGCTTTATATCCCAAAGAAGCCAGACAGATGTTCTTTGGTATCAACTTCAATTTGCATATTTACTCTGTGATAAACAAACCTTTCTTCATTTTGAAAGCGGTAGATCAAGATTGTGAAATTTACCTAAATGGAATTTTTCAACACAGAATCATCGAGACCCAGCTATGATGCTTTTGAAGTGAACGTTACTTCGTTGATTAAATATCAAAATATTCTCGTGGTGCACGTAAGAAGATCATGAGTTATCAGCTTTGATATCAAAGTTTCATCCCTTTTTGGTATTATGGGTCTGTTTGGTTAGAAGAGAGCGGATGAACGTAAGAATGAGGTAGAGTATAAAATCAGAAAGTAAGCGTTCATTTAAAATAAAATTGAACAAGCAGCCATCACCATTACAGAAAAAGGAAAGTCATTCATCTTTGAAACAACAATCAAAAAGGTCATGGGGTTGAAATTAAAACCATGTATGGTCATTGGAGGATCCTTTATACGATATTTATATTCAACGGAAGAGGATGTTATCAAAAGTTATTTTGCTTAAGAACCATTGAAAATAAACAAGACAATTTTGTTTAATGGAGAAGCATTATGGTTGAAATGGTATTGTGGGATGAAACTGTTAGAAAAGTGGACCCACGAGTCAGTGAAGAAATAAACATCGTCTTTTCAAATCAAAGAACTTATTTCCAAGCTGTCTGTAAATGTGGCACGCCAGAGAGAAAACCGCTGATGACTATGTGATCAATTGGGAATTTGGTCTTCAAGAAGTCTTCAAAGTTTTCTGAGACAAAAATCTTATTTGGGAATAAAAAGGAAAGAAATGGAAGAGGAAAAAGAGACTATATCTCGAGAGTCTCATTCTTTTGCTACCACCGGAATCATCCTAGTTTATGCTTGGATTCTTTTTTTCCAAAAAGGGTGGGTGCTTTGAGGGATAAGTCATTAAAAATAAACTGTTTATATGTTTCTGAAGGACGAAAACTAACAGGTGCATTTTGTCTAATGGAAACTTAGATCCTAAAACCGTATTTCAATATGAAGACTGTTGGGAGTTTGGGGTTATTGGCAAGAAGTGAAGAGGTTACTAGGCAAGGCTCGGAAAACAATATGATGATAAAATTGATTAACTGCTTATTGAAGAATTACTTGGAAACTCAACTTGAACTGCTGTGCAAAAAGGATATCTGGTTACTTTATGAGTATGATTTAGGATTGTGGGGCTTTCTAAAATGATGGTTTATTTAGTAAGGAATCATTAGTGATCAAAGTGAATGAAGAATATTAAACATTGGAATCACATTTTAGGAGGCTATATGCTACGGAAGATAAAATTGTTATTGCACGTTGCTTGATGGACAAGGGTCTGTTCTATTCATAAATACCATTTAGTGGAAGAAGCACGGCAAAAACATCATTTTACGGCTACCTCAGCCGCAGCGTTAGAAGAATCATGACAGTTACAGCTATTTTTGGCATCAGAATTGAAGGATCCAAAAAGCCAGCAACTCTATATTCAATGGTGAAGGGACCAATAGAATGCGCTGCACAAGGATGAGTTATCATATACGTGGTTTTGTTGGTAATCCACATCCGTTTATTTGGTTCGTGAAGATGGCCATCGGGACGGTAGGAGCCGTCATTGCTCGTAGCGAACTTTAAAAGCGCTGGAAAGATCTGGATCGAAAGCAAACCTTTCTCGCGTGTGGTGGATATTCGAGCGGAGAAGTGGAGACGACTTGCGTATTATATTTTGCGGTTTCTGAACACGCGACCATCCATTGTTGCGGTGGGTGCGCTGCGTGAATCCGAAAGGGCGATATCTCGGGTGGCCGGAGGGATGATTTTCCACGATGCCGAAAGCTAGTGAAGAAACCATTTGTGCTGTGCCAAGAAATCGCTCACACGATGAAGCCAATCACTGAGTTAATTGATGAGCGATTAACGCCAGAAGAAATGATCGATGCTTATGTTCGCAAGAGCCCAAACACTTGGCGAAAAAGAAGTTATCTGGGATTGACTCAAGCTCAAAAGAACATTATTTTCAAGCCATGACCAGCACTTTCTGGATCGAAGAGATACAAGAAAATGACAGAAGAGTGATCATGGAGCGCATCGCGCTAATTTTTGCAATACGACATATCAATGCTACCGGAAGAAGAATTAAAGGAAACTGAGATGCAGTCACATGGAAAATCGCTGATCTCGAAATAGAAAATCAAGTCGTTGCAGCCCATTAGCCAGTCGGAATTTCTAATCCGCGTATCGTTCTTGATGCGACAATCAGAGCGGCACAGGTATCAGAAATGACATCGGATAAAAGTCTTTACATTATAAAAAGTGAAACATTGTAAAAGTGAAACTGCAAAAGAAGAACATCCTGTACCTCTTCAACTTTTGTGCTCTCGATCCAGACACCATGGCGGCAGAGGTCGGCGGAATATCTAAATGAGCAAGGCTGGCCAATTGCGACATCATTGATATCGACACGGGTTGTCCAGCGTCTACAAAAATCATCACCGCCATGCCGGGTCCCATTGTCATTGCAAGATCCGCGACAAGTTAACAAGCGCGAAAGCGGTTGTGGATCATTCTAAAAACCGGTTATCTGTTAAGATATGACTGCTGATCATCAACATTGTAAAATGCAGTGGAAGCAGAAAGTCTTGGAAGAAGCCGATATCCGCCATAACGATCTACATGGTCGAACCAAAGTCAAATGTATAGTGGAACGGTGATCTGAAATGATCAAACAAGCCGCGCTGTATCACCCTGTTATTGGTAATGGAGATATTAAGACCGTAGAGGATGGAAAAGAATGTTGGAAGCGAAACAGGAGTGGATGCCATCACGATTGGTCGAGGCTTATTAGGACGTCCATATTTCATGTCGGAAAATGGTGGCTTTTAAAGGGTGTAAGAGTTTATTGAACCGAGTAAAACGGATTCTATCGATCAGGAAGAGTATGCAATCATTTATCTGCTCGAATGGGTGATGGGATCCAGATGATGCGATGGCGGCTATGTGCGGCCAGAATGCCTAATTGTTCACAAATTAGCATTATCGAGTATTCATACCTTAAAAGATTTACGCATCAAATGGCAAAGATTATAAAAGAGCCCGGCATCAGATCTTTATAGGAAACAGGACAACTGTCTAAGTCACAAGATATGCACAATGGGATACTATCAAGATTATTTTTCACCAACCAAAAGAATGAAGACAGTTATATGATCTCAAATCAAAACCATAGAAGCGAATGAATTATTAGCACAGATGAAAACTTATTCTGAAGATCGTGAGAAGGAAGATCGGAACACTCTGCAGGCGGTTTACCAGAAAGTGAATCAAACGCTTTAAGATACGGAATCTGGCGATGGGAAGAACACCTTCCTTTTGCGTATCGGCGGCTGGCTTTTCAACAACATCGCACCTGTCAGCGAAATGCAAGTTAGGTCAAGAAGAATTAGCGTATTTAGAAGAAAATTTACGTGTTTTATCTGCTATGTATGCAGTGTTTTGAAACCAAAAAGATGCGGTGGTTCCTTATCGCTTGAAATGAAACAAACAACTTTACCTTTGGGCAGTTTATATGCGTATTGGCAAAAGGTTAGCAAGATTATTTTCAAAAAGAGGAAATTATCAATGTGGCTTCTGAGCGAACACAGTGATGTCCTCGAAAGCGGTCATCCGGGGAAAGTAACCCAGCGTTATGGACATCGCCGATGGAAAACCGAAAACCAGCGGAACACCAGCGAGCAGCTCGGCGCACTTGGTTTATTCCGCTGGCAGAACGAAAAGTGACATCAGTGAATGAATTGAGGGTTGATTTCCTGACCGATATCGGTATCGAGAAGACGCTATCGATCAAGACCATATTGTGTATTTACATGGCTACATAAGTCTGCATGGGCACGTGATCACCGCTGACGAGATGATATAGGTCTCATCATCCCAAAAGGACTTTATAGGTGCAGCCACCACATAGTACCTCATCTTTCACTCTTCATCTTTATGGCGATTAACGCGACTCATCAAAGTCTCCGTAGCCGAAGGAATTGCGCAGTTATTTTACCTTTCAGAACGGGAAGATAGTCGATTACACGGGATGGAAGATAACTATTTACTCACTTTATCGTTACTTTATCGAAATGCTAGTACTTTGATCATAACTTACCCATATCATTTGGGATGGGGCCGCGCCTTTACTCAGCGGTCAATGAACATGTTGGAATTACCATGCAAGAATTAACTCAGAAACTGTGGTCGATAAGGGAACTACTTCAGTGGTCTCAAGGATTACTGATCATGGTTATTTAAAGGTTAAAGTAGATGAACAAGATCACCGAGTCGAAGCATCTTATACCACTTCCAAGCGTCGATATTATCAGCTCTATTTACCATTATCGCCAAGAATATGGGCAGATTCACCAACAAAAGTGGACTTTGCTCGTTTTTAGAAGATTTAGCCATGGTCATGAGAAAAATCTCGAAAAGAAGTGTCCATGAAGAGGAGAAAGATTTTCATCTGTCATGCATCGGAAGCTATAAATATTTAGATTTAGGAATTATCCCACACTAAAGTGCTACTATCTATGTCTCCGGTTATATTTTAAAAATGCCCTTTTTGTAATCAAAAAGACTTGGTACCTCAAGAAGCCAACTTTTAGAGACTCAAGATATTTTACGATTTTGAAAACAAGAGTTGGTTAGAAGGAGTTTGTATCAGTGGAGAGAACTTGCCAGCAAGAAGCTTGATTTTTAGGTAGAAATCAAAAAGCTTACTGGTAATAAAGTTGGAAACAAACGGGTACATTTCCGCATGTATAGAACAGTTGATACAGAGAAAGCTGGTAGATGGAGTATCTCACATTGATTGGATGTTCGTCAACTCTCCTGAAACCGTTGGTTTATTGGAAAAGGATGTACCACTCGTAAGGAAAGAAAGCTGAGATTGGTTCGCCGTCAGAATTCACATGAGATCATACCACTGTCGAGAAGGACCTCATAGTGAGAAAGAAATACGACAAATGAGTAAAGAATTAGAAAATGATCGACATTGAAAGTTAGTATCCATTCCGTCAAAGTAAGCAGGTTATCAGTCGAAATGATCGAATGGAGGAAGAATGGAGAAAGAAGTCATGTGGAAGTTATATATGCAGCTAACAGAATTTGAATGAAATCAAAACAGCCATTAAGAAAGCTTATGGTTCTAAAAAGCGCATTCATTCCTCGGTGTTGGATTTGCTTGCTATTCGGAGCAGTGGCTGATTTTGAAGATAAAATGGTGGATAAATGTCACGAAGCGTGGAAGATATTCAGTGATAGTGGAGCATGTTCCTCGGAATCGGATATTCAGAAGTGTTAAAGCATATATCTTATATCGAGAGAGAATATGAAATGGATCTGAGATTGAAGAGGTGAATCACCGATATAAAGCGATATGGAGCGTTATTTTTCAGAAGGAAATCCAGAGATACCATTGGTGGCTTAATTTTAACTCATTCAGCTTCTTTAATGAAAACTTATTGGTTGGAAGATATTTATGATCGAAGTCATATGAGAAGCCGTCAAAGAGGGGAAATTCGGAGATTAGCGCATGGAAATGATGGCTCCTATTCTTGCAAGTGGATCTAAGGGTTTTTGTTAGAAAAGGGATTTTATCATGTTCAGCAGGGTGGGAACCTTACCGGGCGAAGCATTTCAGCACCGTTTGTTCCCACATTATGAACTTTGTGGGAATCATTCAAAATGAGTGGGTGAGTGTTCAATCTTTTGAACATGTAGATACTTTATTGGCTCCTTTTGTACGCAAAGATCAATTGAATTATGCGGAAATCAAGCAATCCATTCAAACTCTTGTATATGGATTGAATATTCCATCTCGCTGGGGAGGCAGAGCTCCTTTTAGTCATTTTTGCATTGGATGGGGATATACCGAATCTTTGCGGAACAAAGAAGTCTATATTGCTAATAAAAAGAGAATTTTTGTCTATGGGGATTTGAGTGAAGAAGCTAAAAAAATCCGTCAAGCTTTCTATGAAGTTTTGTTGGAAGGAGATGTGAAGGTAAGTCGTTTGTCTATCCGTGATTAGTTTATATCAATTAGAAAGATGGAGCGTTGGATTTATCTTAGGAAAAGATCAATGTTATTTTGGCGAGCTGTCTCCCCAAGAAGTGCCTAACCAAAATGGTGAGTGGGAAAGGTGAGTATTTTCGTCTTGATCAAGCTAACTGGAAAGAAAAGTTGTTGTAGCCAGAAAAGTCTTATTAACTCAACAAATTATCTTGGATAAATTGTTTGAAAATGGGTTATATCCATATACCAAGGCCTCATGGTTTACCAAGGAAAAAGGTCGCAAAAATTTGTTGGAAGAATCTTTCTTTTGGAACAAGCAGAGGGTTTAGTGCAATGGATACAACAGGAAAAAGAAGGCTTTGAAAAGAAGGAATTTATATGGATTATTCCCGAAAGGAACCGGATGCCATGAAAGGATTTATGTTAGCAAGAAAAACCCAAAGTGTAGATGGCTTTGGAAAGTACAATCTATTGACTTGCCTCGAAGAAATGAGTCATCAGGTATTTGCTCATATTTAGCTAAGATTCAGGAAATGTATCATCTTCATCTATTGGTTTATCATTTAAAATGAAAAAGTAGCGAATAGAGGATAATGACTCGGAAAGGTGTCTTGTTCGCATAACTATTTTCGCATGTTGAGAAGCTTCAAATGATGGATAAAGATTTGATCAATGGCTTCTTGCTGGTGACAAATAGAAACCAATTTTACGGTTTACAGTTGTTCCTAAAGGAGGTGGACAAGTCCAAGAAGAATCTAATGGTGAAAGTGTCTTTTTGGATAAAGTGGTATTCATATCTCCACATAAAATAACAGAATCTTCAGGAAGAAGGGATAAAAGAATTTGAAATTGTCTAAAACGAATGGATTCAAAATTGGCATCCAAGTGGGTATTGGCAATGGTTAATTTTTTCCCGTATGGATCTTGAACGGTAGCTAGCGTTACAATTCTCGGAAACTGAGACAAGAATAATTTAGAGCCTTTTTGGGTGGGCTTTTTGGATAACCAAAAAGTTTGATAACGAAGGATTTGAAACCGATTTTTGCGAATAAAAATTAAATTTGCTTCATTATTGAAAAAACTGGCACGATATTGACCGACCACTTGGTAGTCTTTTCCAATGATCGAGAGCCCTTCGCATGGATTTGGTATATTCTTGGACACAAAGAATATCGGGTTGATGTTCTTTTCAAACGTTAAAATGGCCGGGTAATCGGTCAGAAATTTTTAGAACTCATGGATACGTGAAGTCGGATAAAGGTTAAAAGTCATAACGGAATACGGTTTCATCTTTTTAATAATAGCAAAAATGAGGGCATAATGAAAAAAAGAGAGGCATATGTTGAAATGTTTAGTTGTGAATGGAATCAAACAGCCACTAACGAAAGAGTTAAATGGTCTTTCTTTTTAATTGACATATACCCATATGGGTATATATTACTATCCTATAAAAGGAACAGTTTATGGAGTTCATGCACATGAACATAGAAGTGAAGAAGAAAGAAGGCTTTGATGGTACAGGTTGCGACGAATTGAAGGACAAGTACGAGGAATTGAAAAAATGGTGAAGACGATCAGTATTGTCCTAATATTGTGGTTCAAATTTCGCGGTTTCATCATTTTAAATAGTTTTTGCAGAAAAGAACTGATGACGACGCATATTCAAACTTGTGTGGTAGAAGATCTTCGGAAAGGAAATGAAGAAAGCATTCAAGAATTGGTTAAAAATGGTTCAAAGGTTAATGAAGTAGGAGGATACATGGAAGTATCAAGTCAAAGGAATGAGTTGTGCGGTTTGTCAATCGGCAGTAGAAAAAGCTGTAAAAAGTTCCCGGCGTGAAATCTTGTTCGGTTTTCTTTATTGACGAATTCAATGGTAGTAGAGGGAATGTCAATCATGAAGAAATTGAAACGGCAGTAGAAAAAGCTGGTTATCGGATTATTTTTGAATGAACAAAAAGGAAAAACAATCATTAGGAAATGAATTACCTGAAGAGGAAACACCAAAAATTAGTAAAACGTTTTGTGGCCTCATTGGTCATTATTTTAATTTTTAATGTATTTCAGTATGGGTTATAGGATGTTTCATTAGTATTACCTTCTTTCTTGGATCAAAAATTACATGGCTTTGGGATTGATTCAGCTATTTTAACCTTTGGAGTGATGGGAATCAATTATGCTTTTTGTGCTCAGGCTGGAAATCATTGTTTCATTTGACGCCAAATATGGATACCTTAGTGACATTGGGATCGAGGATTTCCTATTTTTGGTCAGTGGCACTTTATTTCGAATGACGACAGCCTCTATTTCTGAACAAATGTGGTTAGCTCATCATCAGTATTATTTTGAATCAGCAGCTATGATTTTAGTCTTTATTGTCTTGGGAAAAACGTTAGAAGTCTTATTCTAAAGGAAAGACGACCAATGCGTTGAAATCTTTGATTCAATTAAGCCCAAATGAAGCTTGCCTTTTGATTCATGGAAAAGAAAAGCGAGTTTCTGTTGAAGAGGGTGAAGGTGGGGGATTTCATTTTAGTAAAAAGCTGGTGAAAAAATCGCTGTAGATGGTGTTATTTTAGAGGGACAAGCAACGGTGGAGCGAGTACATTAACAGGAGAAAGTTTACCGGTGGATAAAAAAGTGGGAGATGTTGTCAGGGCGGCTACAATCAATAAAACAGGGTATATAGTGATTCGGGCAACGCAAGTTGGAGAAGATACCAGTTTAGCTCAAATTATCGAGTTGGTAAAAAAGAAGCTTCTATGACTAAGGCTCCCATTGCTAAAATTGCTGATCAAATTTCTTCTGTTTTTTGTGCCATCAGTGTTAGGAATTTCTTTTCGTTGTCTTTTAATTTGGTTATGGATAAGTCAAGATATTGTTTATCAATGCAACATGCGGTATCAGTTATGGTGGTGGCTTGCCCTTGTGCTCTTGGTTTAGCAACACCGGTAGCTATCATGGTAGGTAGTGGTGTCAGTTTTTCAAAACTGTTGTTATTTAAAACATCTGAGTCTTTAGAAGAAATGGCCACAAAATGGATATTATCGCGTTGATAAGACAGGAACGATTATCAAAAGGTCAGCCGCAAGCGGTGGAAGTATTTGAAGAAAGGGAAGAACTATGGCCATTAGCCTATGCTGGAAGCTAAGAGTGAACATCCTTTTATGCGAAAGCGATCGTAAGAAAAGGATGAAAAAGAAAGATAGTCTTCAAGAAGTACAATAATTTGAAAAGCATTAGATCGGCCATGGTTTTTAAAAGCTTATGTAAAATGGAAATGAAGCGGTTGGTGGTTCATATCGCTATATTTTCTTCTTTGAGTCTATTAGTGAGGCTCAGAACAAGCATTGAAGCTCAAGAAAATATGGGAAGAACGCATTATTGTTTTATTCAAATGGATGTTATTTCGGGGAGCTATGATAGTAGCGGATCCAATCAAGAAGATTCTAAGGAAGCTATTGAAATTTCTTCAAAATACCGGTCGAGAAGTGGTCATGATTACGGGTGATCAAGAAGCCACCGCAGTGATCGGAAAGCAGGTAGGGGTGAAACATGTGATTGCTGGTGTGTTACCAAATGAAAAAGAAGAAGTGATTTCTTGCGCTTAAAAATTTGGAAAAGTGGCTATGGTAGGTGATGGAATTAACGATGCTCCTAGCTTTGACAAAAAAGCTAACTTTAGGATTAGCTATAGGGCTGGCACGGATGGCTGTAGAGGCGGCGGATATTGTAATTATGTCAATCCAGTTTAAAAGAAGTAGTACGCTCATTGATCTCAGGTGAAAGACGGTTAATGTGATTCATGAAAATTTATTTTGGGCGTTTATTTATAACTTAATATTAGTTCCATCCGCAACCGGCTTTATTCCTGGAATCACAATTGAACCAATGGGCAGCAGCAGCGATGGCTTTAAGTTCTGTTACATGGTATTAAATGCTAAGATTAAATTATATGAATATCAAACGTATTCCAAAAATAAAAAGAAAATAGAAATCCATTGGGAAGAGGAAAGAAAAAGAGGAAAAGCCAAATGAAAAATTATAAAGTAGAAGGAATGATGTGTCATCATTGTGAAATGACAGTAAAGAAAGCTTTAGAGATGATTGATGGAGTGGAAAGTGCGGTTGTTTCGCATGAAAAAGGGGTGGCTGAGGTATCCTTATCTAAGGAAGTCCCCGATGAACTGTTTCAAAAAGCAATTGAAGAAAAAGAGTATGGTTTCAAAGGAGTTGAACATGTTTAAAACAACAATCTCAAGTGGAAGGTATGGCTATGTTCCATGTGTGAAAATCATGTGCAAGAGGCAATTCGTCGTTTAGGATCTGTCTCCAAAGTAAAAGCCAATCGGAAGAAAAAAGAAGTCAGCTTTTTATCGGAAGAAATACTTGATCCAAAGACGATTCAAAAAACAATTGAAGGGCTTGGGTATGAATGTAAGAGTATTTCCACAAGCGAATACAAAAAGAAATCTTTGTTTTTACATGATAAAAGACTGGAGAGGAATCTCCGTCTTTTAGAAGTCGCATCCGATCAATATGATCTGGACCATAGTTTTCGAATACCATCTAAAAATTGGAAGATCTTCTTTTGCTAGGTGGAAAGAATGGAGCTTTTGTATAATCTTCCATTTCATCCAAATCATTGTTTTGAACCAAGGATAACCTCCTTATCCAATAGGTATCTAGCACATATCATACGCGTGATACTTGATAGTTTATCTGCAAAAATTTTGATTTCTAGCATTTAAAAATGGCTCATGATTTGGTGGTAAAAAGCCAATTGTTTGAATTCCGTGAAGTTTGGCACAATCTAAATTATCCTCAAAAGGGAAGCCCGGGTAAAAACGAGCTTGGTTGACTCATTGGGAGATATTAGAAAATTCCAAGTATTCTTCTCGATATGATGAGCTTGACAATCACCAATGCCGATCGCATGTATTTTCCATTTCGATATAAAACTCTCAAGGCAAACCAGGTTTCTTTTTCAATGGTTGCATGATTTTCTCGAAATTCTAAAGGATTTGGCCAATTTATTAAGAATAAGTCAATGTAATCAGTCTTGAAAAACTTTTTAACAAATGACCAAAAATAACGTTTAACGCCATTAGCACCATGGTCGTGATTTTTGAAGCTTGGCTGTCAGAAACAGATCGTCTCGGTGAATATGTCTTCTTCAATCGCTTTTTGGATAAGGGGGAAATAGGTTGATTTGAGGGCAAATCAAGATGACGGAAGCCACATTGAAGGGCGTTTAAAAACATCCGTATAGATGGCACTCTCTTGAGTGGATCAATACGATATCCTGGATAGGGAATAATAACGTTATGTAAAAATCGTAGTGAAAAGGCTGTTTTCATATTTTTATTATACCCTCATTTTTCTTTTTGATAGATATTTTATCTCAAAGGGAAAAATATTTTCTGTCTGATATTCTTCGAAGAGGATAAAGTAGAGATGGAAAGAGAGGATAACAAGATGGCGATCAAGCGAGTTTTTCATCCAAAGGAGTGTATTCAATTAGAAAAATCTATCGGTTTTGAGTTGTACGAATTATTTTCGAAAGAAGATAATTGGGAAGAATTAGCTAAAATCACTGGCCAAAGACAAGAAAAAGAAAAAGATTTATACTTGAAATGGTAAAACGTCGCTTATTGAAAAATATAGCTTAAGTTTCAAAGTAAATGCCACTTGCTGGAGCATTTCGTTGGAATTTAACGGTTTTGGAATTTACAGCTTGATTTTCAAAAATGTATGGTATATTATTTAAGCTAACGCCTTAATAGCTCAGTCGGCAGAGCGAGCGGTTGTTAACTCACAGGTCACAGGTTCGAGCCCTGTTTAAGGCGCTGTAACTTAATAGAAAGGTGTTTACAGTAGTCATGAGACACCTTTTTGGTATTTCTTAAATATTTCGGGAAGAGGAATAAGTATGTAGAGTGTGTTTTCCAGAAGAGATTGCATGATAAGGAAAACATCCTGAACAATATGGCTATTAAGAAATAAAAATCAAAATATATTTTTAAAAAGATGCTGATGAAGAAAATGATCATGTGCATACAATCTATAACTGTCCTAATCATTACTTTTGGACATGATGAAAAGGATTCTATGTCGTTAGAAGCTAGAAGAGTCAAAACTTGGAATCATGAAGATTATCTAAACTCTAAATAGTCATCAATAATATCGCCATTTATTCGAAATTATATGTGCATTGCATTGCAATATAAATGAAATAAGAGGAAATGATATGGCAAACAAAGAAAATATGACACTAAGAATTGATCATGATATTAAAGTGCAAGTAACAAAGTTATTTAAATCTTTAGGTCTTGATCTAAGTACTGCAACTGGGATTTTCTATCGTCAAGCTTTGCAACATCATGGGCTACCATTTGATGTAAAAATAAAGAAACGTATGCAGCTATGGAAGAGGCTATAAAGGGCAGAGACTTACATGGCCCATTCGATAGTGTGGAAGAATTGATAGAGTCGTTAGATGCTTAAACCGGTTTATACAAATAAATTCAAGAAGGACTACAAACAAGCTATCAAAAGAGGTTATGATAAGACAAAATTGCAGGAAGTTATCGTACGGTTGTGTAATGAAACAATACTGCCAGAAATCTTCAGAGACCATGCTTTAACTAATTCTAGGAATTATAAAGATATGAGAGAGTGTCATATAGATCCTGATTAGTTATGTATATAGGATGATTAAGCAAGATTTAGTCCTTGAACTAATTAGAACAGGCACTAATAGTGATTTATTTTAATCACTATTAGGCAGCATACTCAACCATTCGGATCTTGTGTGCTGCTTTTAAAATGCTTTAACTGCATGGCGGCCTTTACAATTGATTTTGCTCGGGATTCTTTTTTAATGTAATCTGTTTTGGCAAACAGATTTCTGAATTATTTCTGATTTATCTTTCAAAGTTTCTTAGCATTCCGATCTTATCGCATGGACGAGATTCCCAAATAAAGAAAGACAATTTATGTAGGAGTAAGGGCAGATGTACTCAAAGATAAATTAAGCTTGAAAGAATATAAAGATCCATTTGGAGAAGAGACAAGATGCACTATGACTTGGACAAGCCAGTCATCTTGAGAGTCAGGCAAAGAAAAAGAGGCTTATAGCCTCAGTTCAAACCACCTGTTTTACGGGTAGGTATGATTTACTTCTTTAAACTTTTGAGATATTCTTTTTGTTCAAAAGTGATACGATAGCTTTCACGGGCTTTTTGGATGGTTTTATTATGAACCCATAGGTCAAGATTTCCATTCTCTAGATAAGGAATAGTAGCTTGCCACTGCTTAGCTAAAGCAGTAGCGAAAAACCAGGCAATCATCATATTGACATAGTATTCATCTGAGTGAACTTGTGCCGGCATTTTCAAATAGGAGTCATTGAAGTCATCATCTAAAAAATGTGACATTAGTATTTCGATACCAAAGCGACAGGTATAAGGATGTTTAGAAAAAATCCAACGCGGTATTTCAGCCATAAGTAAGGAGCGATTTTGTTTGAAAACTCGTGGAGATAAGATATCACAGACCGCCCAGTTATCCACAAAGGGAAGAAAGGTATCAATGGCTGAAATACAAGATTTGAAGTCCTGAATTTCAGAAATCAATAGGCTATGTAACATATTCTCATCGTAATAGACATGGGGAAGTGTCCTTAAAAAAATGGAAGTATCTTTTTCCTTTGATAGCTTTTTAGCTAGTTTTCTAAGTTGTGGAACACGTATTCCGAGGATAGAGGTTCTTGGGATGTTGGGTATTAGATTACTTTGAAAATCGGCGTAATTAGTATCTTGTAGAACAAATAGTTCTTTTTGAATGGTCATAATCATTTACTCAATCCAGAAAACTCTTCCTTCTGCTCGCTTAGCGGATTAGGAATAGTACCATCAATATAACCAATAGCACAATGACCGATTCCCTCCCATTTTCCTTCAATATGAAGTTTCTTTAATAAATCCTGATACATAGGCATTTCAAATTCTTCTTTAGCACGATGAATCCAAATACTTCCTAAACCAAGTGAATGGGCAGCCAGCATCATGTTTCCTAGAACTAAACTTCCATCGTATAGGTAAGTCGCTTGATTTTTATCAGCAAGAACAATCAGGATAACAGGAGCCCCATAGAAAGGATCAAAATCCTTTTTCCAACCGCCAATCTTAAAATTATCAGCTGAAATTCGATTTCTAAGTTCTTGGTTGGTCACAGCAATGGTCATGGTTGCTTGTTGCCCTTTACCACTAGCCGCATAGCGACCAGCTTCAATAATTTGTTCAATATCCCTTTTATTCGGTATATCTGACTTGAACTTGCGAATGCTTCGGCGGGTTTGGATAGCAGCTAAGATATCATTCATAAAAATCTCCTTTTCTATTGAATGGTCATGGTTTTAAAAATGAAATCGAGGCCTATTTTTCGCTTAAATAGACGAGAGAGAACCCTTTTTCTTTTCAGGGGCAGAGGAAGTTTGTTTCGTTGTATCCGGAATATCAATCGCGTTTTTGATAAATGATTTCTTGAGAAACTATTTTTTTGTAAAATCTCCTTTTCTTCCATACCAGTTAATTTTTGAATTGTGCTATGGCAACATCATGATAGACATAGGCACCTTTCGGATCACAAAAACGGATGTCTGAATAACAAGTAGACTTATTGATGTCGAAGGGATCAACTTCAATGATTTCCGTTGCTTCCATAAGACCGCTGTTTGTGTCGGAGGCTTCTTGCAAAGCCAAGAGAAAAACCTCTAAGTTGGATGCGAAAAAATCTTTTAAAATTTCATGGATTGTCTCATCGTTTTCATAATCAGATAACAAGGCTTTGACTTGATCGGGATTCATATAAATTCCAGAGGAATAATTTTCTTCAATGCGTGAGTGGACGGGGGCTTTTACCCAATCCGGAAGGAAACTAGACCATGGACTGCAATATTTTTCCATTTCGGGATGTTTCTCTAATAGGAAAGAATAAGCGGTTCCCCTAATATACTGATAGCGAGTGAAGAGACCACTGATCACAGCCATTCCATAGAAGCCCTTTTTCGGAAGGTAAATCAAGCTGGTTAACAATACTTTGAAGAACATAGCTGTACTTTTCAGCAAAAAAGGTTTCTGGTTGTTTTTGGATGATGTCTTGAATAACAGAGTCATCTCCATTTTGAAGTGCTTTTAATGGTTGAAAAAACCATAAATTCATTTGATCCTGACGAATTGGATGATAGCTAATGTCAAATCCCCATGTTTCCTCCTTTTTATCTTGGCTTTATGCCTGATAGGATAGTTTAATTATATAATATAATAACGGTATTGCTTTGTGAAATGTCATTAAGAATGGCTATTTAAAAGAAGCTTTTTAACATCTTGAGGTTTAAAAAGAAATGATATTCAGAAAAAGCCTCTTTCATTAATTGACGATATTCATCTGATTTAAAGTCATCGGTTTGGCATAACATTTCATACCATACATAATTCTCTTTTAAAATAATAATGGGTTTCTTGAAGCCATGGCGGAGATAAAAATGCTTTCGACGATAAGGAATAGAATGTTTTTCTTCGACCAGTTCGGTTAAAAAGAAATATGTCTTGGAAATGTTGGACAATGCGATTCTAAAGCCTCGCCCCTAATCCTTGGTTTCTGACCGATGGTTCAAGAGCGAAGAAGAATAAATAGACACAATTTTTATTTTCGACAGTAAAGAAAGAAACCAATAAATTTCTTTTTCTTGGACAATTGGATAGAATTTTCCTTTTTTCCTTTTTGGATGTTTTTGAGAATCCGAAATTGAATTCTTTCCAAAAATGGGAAAGAAGAAGTATAGAGTTTTCGAATTTCTTTTTCGAATTTATAGATGATATCTCCATATATGATACAAGTAGCATTAAATCTTTCAATAAGTCAAAAATAATGGGAAATATTAGACAAAATAACCTTTTTCGCATAAAAATCAGAAGGTAGAAGCGAGGATACACGATGGATTGGAAAACGTTACAAGGTTATGAAAGAAAAAAATATGCGAAGATCACAGTCAAACCGCATAAAAACATTTGATGGAAAGGTCATTGAAGTCCTTTATGGAGCTTTAGATGAAAATGGGCAACCAACGTTGGCTGTAGAGGGCATGAGGATGGACATGGCATGTTGGTATGGAATTGAATCAAATGGGGAGTATATGATGCTTGTTTGACAAAAACCGGTTAGCCAAGGTGGGGACATTGAATACGGAACAGAGTTTAGAGAAAATGCAGTTGAGGAATTAGAAAAAGGATGTTCGTCATAAGCAAGAATTGTCGTCGAGTGGAAATGTTCCATGCTGGTACAAGTGCTGGAAGAAATTGAAGCTGTGAAGAAAGAATGGGAAGCTATCCAAAATTGGAAAAACAGCGAAAGAAGTGGAATACAAGGCTTGGTTTTGATGAATCATTAGAAAAGTTAGAAATTCGTCGAGAAAAAGCGGTTGAAAAATGCGGGTATAAAAGAAGCTTTTGGTTCAAAAGCAGAAGAATTAAAAATTCTACTACATGGAAAGAAACCCAAGAAGCTTTTTCATCAATTGCAAGATCAATGGCAAGAAACCGGGCATGCAGGAGAAAAGGAAAAACACTCTTTGGGAAGCTTTTAAAGAAGCTCGCAAGGAATTTAATAAGAAACGTAAAGAGTATTTCTGCTAACTAGACAGTATTCGAGCTGAAGTGAAGATTAAAAAGAAGAATTGATTAAGTCCGTTCAGAAGCGATGGAAAAGAACGCTAATTATAATGCCTATCCAGCAAGATGGATGAATGGATGAACGATTGGAAAGCTTTAGGATCTGCGGTCGCGAATGGGATGATCAGTTATGGGAAGCTTTTAATGGGGCTAGACAAAAGTTCTTTGCTGAACGGAAAGAATTCTTTAAGAAGAGAAATGAAGAATTTAGTACTAGTTTAGCGAAGAAGAAAGCGTTGATTGAACAAGCAAAGGAAATTGTGGCGACAGGCAATTTAGATAAAGAAAATACTGAAAAAGATGAAGAATTTGGATGTGGCTTGGAAAGATACGGGATATTCGGGTAGAAAAAGATAACGATCGTATCTGGGAAGAATTCAAAGCTGTTAAGGAACAATTCTGGGAAGCAAAAACATCAGGCCAATCAACAACGTTTTCAAGAAGTTTTAGCCCATAAGGAAGAGCTGGCTGAATCGTTACGAAAGGAGATCAACCAACTTCAAGAAGATGTTTTCCAAGTTGATGATTATGAAGAAGTTCATGAAATGGAACGTCAAATCGCTCGCAAGAAGTCTATGTTAGATCAAACAAAAGTTGACATTGAGGATTTAAAGAACAAACTCAATTAGTTTTTCTGAAAGCTTTAAAGTGGTTTCATTTTAAGCTTTTTCTTCTATAAGAATATAGATTTTTCATAGATGATTCACAACATGGAATTCTTTTTTGTTATAGTAGGTATGAGGTAGCGGTATGTCAGTCAATCAAATTGTATTTTTAGTATTAGATAGTGTTGTCTTTGTGATGTTTGTGAGAATGATGATTCATTCTAGGCAAGTGGAGGTGGAAACCAAGGTTGGTAATCGTTGGGCTGTGTTTGGGTTATTTGTGTTGTTAGCTATTGTGGGTTTTGGACATAATAAAGGATTCTTCCGTACATTCAATCTGGTATTGTTTTGGTATTGGGCTGGATGTATATGACGATGAAATCTGGACTTTCTCCAAAAAGGAGTGGTTTTAATGGGGTCTTTAATTTCATATGTAGAAGATAGGACAGTTAACTTTATCCAAAAAAGATTCCAGCTTATTTTTTGAGCACCTACGTAAAACAAATGCTTTGTTTTTTGAACCTTCTCAATACGAAGAATTTCGTGCTTATTTAGCTAAACATTCAGTGTCTGTGAAAAGATGCCACGATGAAAAAGGATCTCTTTACTTGGGAATAGATAAGTATGGAGAAAAATTCTTTTTCATTGGTATGGTTTAGTTTTTGTTTGACGTTTTCTTATCGACAGTATTTTCACCGTAGTCAAAAGGAAAGAGCGTTTGCGATGCTTGTTATAGAGAATTGAAATGGTGGATGAAAATACCGATCTTGGGGTATTTGTTGAATCAAGGTCATTGCCCTTATTGTAAAAAGCCGATTCCATTTTTTTGGTTCGGCATGGATGTATATAGTCTTTTTGATAGGGTGGCTTTGGCAAAAATCTAAGATGACTCTTCTTCCATTTATGAGTTTATCTTTTTATTTATCAAGATGGGTTTAGAAGATGCCTATAGTGAGAGAATGCGAACTTTTGACTTGGGATTAAGCAGCGTTTTGATGGCATTGTTTTATTTTTCAAGGAATAAAAGGAAAATGGTTGATCTCTATTTTATGTATTTTTCATTTCTCCTTATTTGAAAAATCCCTTGGATAGGGAGGAGATATTTGGTTGTTTGGAATTTTTATTGGGTTTACCGTTGGAATTGGTTCATTTGTGGTTAGGATTGCCAGTGGCTTGGGATTATTATTTTCTATGGCCACGAAGAGAATTCCCTTTTGGCCCATGGTTGTTTCTAGTGGGCTGGTTACTACTAATTATTGGGGAACAATGCTAAAAATAAACGCATGAAAAAAATGGTTCATTCGATTCAATCAGGTGATAGCACTATTCGTTGGTTTATTAGCTACTTTTTATTGATTCAATGGCTAGTGGCACCTATTTATCAAATAGCTTTATCTTATTCATATTCTCTCATCGTCAGTGTAGAATTGGTTCATTTGATCATGCTTTATTTTTAAATAAAGCCATTGATCGATCAAGACAGTCGTATTATTTCACAACGGTTTCATTTAGGGCGTTATGTGTATTTATCATTAGTGCTTCAGGCAATGATTCTTTTTATTTACTATATCATTGACGTTTTTTGGTTAGAGTCGGAATTTTACTTTTGGAATCAAAAAGTCAGCGTTTTTGGTATTAAGTTGTTTTGGGATTTATTACCTAGGAAAATGGTATTTGAATCGGTTTGAAAATTACTTTTTACTTTGGAAGGATAAAAAGAAGTTTAATCAGAAAGGAAAGGAAGCGTTTAGTTTATTGATTGATCGAGTAGACGGTTCTTATATCGAAGGCTTTTTAAGAGGGGAAATTTTTCAGGGTGAAAAAGTGTCTTTGTTGGATCAGCTGATTGAAAAAGATGGGGAAATGACACCGACTGTATTAGCCCAAGGAACAGTAGAGGAAATTTTGGTACAGGATCAGCGTAGGAAGTTTGTAAAGGAAGAAAAGGTTCGTTTGAAAATTTGTTTTGATGAACCGTTAACCGTCAATACGTACCAATTGTTATTAGGTTATTTGCCTAAAGATCGAACTAAGAGTGAATATGTGAATGGTTTATTGAAAGAAGTTCAAAGTCGTGTGACGGATTATCAATATCTCCATCAACTGTTTTGTTCATTTGAAAAGACGGATTTTTATCAGCTGAAATACAATGGTCATCTGGAACAAAATACCGTTTTGTACGATAAGGTTTTTATTCCGGCGACAAATGCCTATTTAAAGTCTATTTATACCAGCCCAAAGGAAGCGTTTCGTAATCAGGACTTATTGGAATTGGAAGGCTTGAAGTTGACGAAAGTTCCTTTTCAAGAAGTTTTAGAACAGGCTAAACAAGATCAAATGGGGATCATTATCAACCCTTTTTGGAACAAGTCGATTTGTGGTGGATATTCAGCAATTTGAGAATCAAATAAGAGAATTAAGTCGTGTGATAAGAGCGATGCGTGGAGGAAACATAAAATGAGAAATTCGAATTTATATGAAAAAAATTAGCGAAATTGGCAGTCAATATGGGGGTGAACGTTCAAAAGGGTCAGCCATTATTGGTTAAAGGCGAATATACGGGATGCGGAGTTTGTACGTATGATTTCGAAGGAAGCTTATGAAGCGGAGCCTCAAATGTTATCGTGGATTGAGTGATGAGAAATTAACTCGTTATCAATTTCAATACCAAAAATTTAGAAGAGTTAAAGAATATTCCGGATTGGGTCCACGATAAAAACAGTACCTTCAAGAACAAAGGGTATGTTCTTTACGAGTGGAGTCGGATTGTCCGGGTGGATTAAAGGATCTTGATCAAGAAAAGATCAGCGCTTATTCGCAAGCTTTCTCTGAAAAGATGCACGATTTGGTGGATTATACGATGAAAAAATATTGGCCAATGGTCTATCGTTGCTTTGCCTTCACAAGATTGGGCAGAATTGGTATTTCCGAAGTTAAATCCGAAAGAAGCGTATGATGCCTTGGAAAAAGCGATTTTTTCAGCCTCCAGAGTTGATGAAAATTCGGATCCGGAACAAAATTGGCGTGAACATGATGCTCGTTTGACAGCTTATGCAAAAACAATGACAAACTATCAATTTACAAAATTACATTTCATTTCTGGAATTAGGAACAGATTTAGAAGTGGGATTGGTGAGGATAATATATGGGAAGGCGGAGGTTCCATCTCTGCTTCAGGGGTGCACTTTGAACCAAATATTCCAACCGAAGAAGTTTTTTCAATGCCTCATAAGGATAAGGTCAATGGAATTGTCTATGCTTCTAAGCCTTTGAGTTATTCGGGAAAAGGTGATTGAAAATTTTTGGTTCCGTTTTGAAAATGGAAAAGTGGTGGAATATGGAGCTGAAAAGGAAAAGGAAGCTTTGGATAAATTGGTTCATTTTGATGAAGGCTCTTCACATTTAGGAAGTGGCATTAGTTCCGTATAATTCTCCTATTTCACAATCGGGTATTTTATTCTTTAATACTCTATTTGATGAAAACGCTGCTTGCCATTTGGCTTTAGGTCGTGCTTATCCGGAAAACATCAAAGGTGGTTTAACGGATGATGAAGAAAGTTTAAAGAAGCGGGGTATGAATACCTCTTTCCAACATGTAGACTTTTATGTTTGGAACCAAAGAAATGAAGGTGGATGGGATTCAAAAAGATGGAACGGTTGTTCCTGTATTTCGGAAAGGAAACTTTGTGATTGGTGAAACGCTATGATGCAAAATGTAAATGAACAGTTAATGAAATTGATTGATGCTTCGCCAACGGCTTATCATGCGATTGATCAGGTAAAAAAAGAAATTGATTCGTGGTGATATACGGAACTATTGGAAAGTGAAGCTTGGCATTTAGAAGAGGATGGACGTTATTTTGTTTGTCGAAATGGATCTAGCCTTTTAGCTTTTCGTGTTCCTGTGAAAGATTACCATGGATTTATGATTGGAGCGGCTCATTCTGATTCTCCGAGTTTTAAATTGAAAGAAAATGGAGAAATTGAAAAAGAGGGCTATCTTCAATTGAATGTGGAGGGCTATGGCGGCATGTTAATGGCACCATGGTTTGATCGTCCTTTAGGGATTGCCGGACGTGTGGTGGTCAAGGAAGGAAAAACGTTTTCTTCGCATTTGGTGGATTCAAAAGAGGCAATTGCGATGATTCCAAATTTAGCCATTCATATGGATCGTCAAGCTAATGAAAATCATAGTTATAACATCCAAAATGACTTATTACCAATCATTGCTCAAGGAAAAGAAAGATGAACAAGTTTTGCATTATTTTGCGAAAAAGTTAGAGGTTGAAAAAGAAGCGATTCTTTCTCATGATTTATTTTTGTATCCAAGAAATGAAGCTTATATTTGGGGGTATGAATCAAGAGTTTTTAACTGCTCCTCGCTTAGATGATTTACAATGTGCTTTTGCGAATCTATATGGTTTTTAGCGGCTAAGGATTCCAATAGTATTCCGATTATGGTGATTTTTGATAATGAGGAAGGGCTCTTTGACAAAAACAAGGGGCAGACAGTACCTTCTTAAGTGATTGTTTAAACCGTATTCATCAAGCTTTAGGCCATGATGGAAAGACTTATGCACAAGCCATTGCGAATTCAATGATGGTATCGGCGGATAATGCTCATGGGGTGCATCCAAACTATATTGGAAAGCATGATCCTGTCAATCATCCTAAGTTGAATGAAGGGATTGTCATTAAGTTTAACGCTAATCAACATTATACAACTGATGGTATCAGTGCTGCTTTATTTAAAGATATTTGTCAGAGCCAAGAAATCCCTTTCCAAGTGTTTACCAACCGCTCAGATGTCCGTGGGGGGTAGTACATTAGGGGAATATTTCAAATGCTCATGTGTCTTTGGTGACGGTGGATGTTGGATTAGCTCAGTTGTATGCATTCTCCTGTGGAAACGGCCGGGGTAAAGGATACGGCTTATATGGTTGAAGCATTAGCGGAATTCTTTAGTCGATCGTTAATTCAAACGAAGTCTGGCTATGAATGGAAATAGATATCATAAGAAAACCTAGTGTTATTCCAAAAGGATTACCTAGGTTTTTAGGTAATCGAAACTTTGGAGATATAAGGGTTTACGTGATTGAAAACATAACATTGATTTGAATTATCTAGAAAGAATCCTTTTTCTTCTTTAAAATGATTAGTAGAGAAAACGGCAAGGGATGAGATGGATCTGCAATTGGTAAATTATATTTTTGTTCAATTATGTTGTGCTATGATTTTGAATGAACAGAATCAGAAATCGATTCTGTTTTTGTTTGATATAATAAGGGACAGAAAGAGGTTGTATGAAGTTTGCGCACATTGGCGATTTACATTTGGGGAAAATACTCAATGGTCATTCTTTATTAGAAGATCAGAGGTATATTTTAGATCAAATACTTCATCATTTAAAGAGTCATCGGGTGGATTGCTTATTGATAGCCGGCGATATTTATGACAAAACCATTCCCAGTTCAGAAGCGACGGAAGTATTAAACCATTTTTTAAAGTGCTTGAATGAACAAAAATTAACGTGATTTTAATTAGTGGTAATCACGATAGTGCTTCTCGTTTAGCCTTTTGGATCTAGTTTTTTAAACAAGGAAATGTCTTTATTCAAACCCATTATTCCAATCAACCAATTGTTTTAGAGGATGAATATGGATTGATTGATGTGTATGCGATTCCTTATATGAATCGTTTTGACATAAAAAAAGCACTTGTATTAGAAGAAACCCCCAGTCTAAAAGAAGGATACCATCGTTTACTGGAACAATTGAATCTTGACTTAGAAAAAAGGAATATTTTAGTGGCTCATCAGTTCGTTCTTGGGGTGAGTGAGCCGGGTGAAGATAGTTCTGAAGAACTATTGATTGGTGGTTTGGAGGAAGTCAGCAGTCCCATTTTAGAAGACTTTGATTATGTGGCTTTAGGACATATTCATAAACCGGAAACCATTTTAAATCTAAGCGGTCGTATTCGGTACAGTGGTTCTCCATTAGCTTATTCGAAAGCAGAAGCGAATCAACTTAAATCCATGCCTATATTTGAGTTGAAAACTAAACCTGATTGGGAACTGAAATTGATTTCTCTATTCCCCCAACATCCAGTTAAAATGGTCAAAACGACAGCAAGTGATGTTTTAAATGGGATAAAAGGATTAGAAACGATGGATTATCTCTATCTTGAATTGACAGATGCGTATTTTCCGTATGCGGCTATTTCAGAAATAGCGAAGAAGTATCCAAATTATTTAAGCATTTTTCCATCTCATCAAAAATTATTTATTTCAAGAAAATGATGAATTTGATCATCTTCAAAAAATTAAAACCAATGGAAATCATCAATTCTTGGCATCAAAGAGTCAGTGGACGAAATTTAAGTGACGAACAGTTGGGTTGGATTCAAGAATTATGGAATAAAGGAGAAAAAGAATGAGACCTCTACAATTGACTTTTGCAAGCTTTTTCTTCCTATCAAAAAGACGGTTTTAGATTTTCGATTATTGGGACAAACGGGAGTTTTTGTGATCTGGGGAGATACGGGATCAGGAAAAGACCAGTATTTTTGATGGTATTTCTTATGCTTTATATGGAGAACAAAGTGGTCAGGAGGTACATAAACCACTTGACTTTCGAAATCGTCAAGAACAGGATTCAAAAGTTGAAACTATTGTTGAATTGGAATTTGAAAAATAAAGGATTGGAGTATACCATTCATCGCTCTTTTTAAACTGAAAAACGGGAAATGAAGTTCAGCAGAAACTTTTGGCTTTACCGGATGGGAAAGTTTTAACTAAAGCAAGTGGAAATCAATGAGAAAATTAAAGAAATGATTGGTTTAGATAAGAGACAATTTCGCCAAGTAGTGATGATTGCTCAGGGAACTTTCCGTGATATTCTCTCTAAGAAGGAAATGAAAGAGCAGATTTATTGAAAAACGGTTTTTGATATATCGGCTTTTTAGTTCCTTTTATTGAACGAAGCAAAAGAAGTCGATCTTCTTCAGAAAGAAGTGGATGAATCAAAACAGGAAGTAGAGCGTCTTTTAGCTGAAATAGGCTGGTATTTAGAGGAAAAAGTATTCCGGAAGTATTGAAACTGGTGAAGCTTCAACAAGAACAAGATTTGCATGATTATCAAAAATATTGAATCTAATCTAGAGCGAATAGAGCAGCACTTAGAAAAATCTAACTCTTCAAAAACGATAGATCAACAAATCATTCGGAAGGAATATGAGAAAACCAAAGTGGAAAAATCGGTTTTTAGAAAAGAAGAATCAAGTCTTACAAGAAGCTTGGCAAGCTTTTCGATTAGAACATAATGATGAATCGTTCCAACAAAGGGAAAAAGAGCTGGAACAGTGGAAAAATCAATTGGTTCTTTATCAAGTGGTTGAGCAATTGGAAAATTGAATTGAGAGAACAAGAACATATTGTTCAAAAGATGAAGAGAAATTTGGAACAGAAACGGGAAAATTTCACACAAGCTCAAGCAAAGCAAGAGTCTTTCAAAGACTTGGATGAAAAACAAATGCAACAAAGGCTATTGGTACAACAAGAAGAAAATGACTTAGAGAAACAGAATCTTTTGATTCAAGAATTAAAAGTGAACTTGGAAGAAAAAGCTTTTGAAAAAGGCTCGAATGATATACCAAAAACATGGACAAGAGTACGATAGTTTTTCAACAAGAGTATGAACAGTGTCAAAAAGAATATGAATATCAACAAACTCGTTTTTTACAAGAACAAGCAGGTATTTTGGCACAGCAGTTGAAGGAAGGAACACCATGCCCGGTTTGTGGTTCTTTAGATCATCCGGTCATCGCCCAAAAAGTGCATCTGTATATTCGCAAGAAAAGATCCGACAATTGCAAAAAGAGGTGCAACAGAAAAATCAAAGCCGAATGGAATTGGCACAGAGAATGAGTGCAGAAAAAGCCTCGTTACATCACCAAGAGAAACAGTTAACAGCTATAGCTCAAAAGTATGAAGTTCCTTTGGCACGATGGTCTTCCTTTTATGAAGATCTTCAGAAAAAATGGCGGAAATCAAAACAAGAATTACAGAGGAATCACCTTCTTTTAAGTGATTACAACCAACAAAAAGATTTTTGAACAAAGAGCTATTTTTATTCAAACGTGTCACAAAAGAAATAGAGCAGGTACAGATGGATCTCCAAAAGGCAGCGTTGACGTTAAAAATCTGTTCAAGTAAAATACGATTTAGAAAAAGAAGAAGCTACCTTCTATTTCACAAGAAGAAGCGAAAGCAAGGTATCAACAAGAAAGTCTTCTTTTCACTCATTTTCTTAAAACAAAATAAAGAGTATCAAGATCAAATACAAAGTCATCAAGTGGAACTGGCTACTTTGACGGCTAAAAATAGAAACGCTTTCCAAACAGCTGAAAGAAGAATTGCCTCAAGTCTTGAAAAGTTGGGGAAAAAGAAATAGAAGAGATCACTCAACAAAAAGAAAGATTAGATCAAGAAAAGACGAGATACATACGTTCGTTTGAGAAGAGGAACAGAAGTTTATCATAAAGTTCAAAAAATCCTATCACCAACAAGAAAAAGAAGATTCAAACATTAACTTGGAAACAAGATATAACAGTATTATGTTCGTGCAGGAGAAGATGGAAATAAATTGAGTTTGGAATCGTATGTAGTTGAGTCTTTATTTGATCAGATATTGAGCTTTGCGAATGAACGGTTTCAAAAAGATGTCTAATGGTCAATATGCACTGGTTCGAACTAGTCAAAAAAGTGGTCAAACGGAACAAACTTTATCTTTGGATATCCAGGATTTTTACGCCGGTCAAAGTCGCCCTGTTCAAACATTGAGTGGCGGGGAAGCGTTTATAGGCTTCTTTATCCTTAGCTTTGGGAATGGCGGATGCGATTCGTTCTTTACATGGAGGAATTGAGATGGAAACCATCTTTATTGATGAAGGTTTTGGTAGTTTGGATCAAGAATTATTGAAGAAAGTATTGTCTGTTTTAGAAAAAACAGCGGGCAATCATCGTTTGGTAGGGATTATTTCACATGTGAAGGAGTTAAAAGATCGTATTGAAAAAGAAAATAGTGGTCACAAAGAGCCTACAAAAAGGTAGTACTGTGGAGATTTTAGGAAATAAGATATGATTGGAAGAACCGTTGTGAAAAAGATGAATCCTATCGTAGTAGAATTTAAAAAAAGATCGGTATCAGATACCGATTCTTTTTATAAATCACTACAATCTTCGAGCTTTCTCTTAATACCATTTAAAACGACATAACCCTGCTCAGCTTCCGGTTTATCTAAGATTTTTGGCTGTGGAAACTGATTTGAATCTCCCAATATCTTTTGAAGACTTACTTTTCGGGCTTCATATCTAGCCGGTTTGTGGGATTCTTCATGGATAGTCTTGTGAATGATAATGATCATCAATATACCAACAAAGACAATCAAATAAATCAAAATAGGAATAGGAAAATCCATATTTATTCGCTCTTTTTCTTCTTTAATAGTTTCAACAACACCTTTTGCCAGACCGGCAATACATTTTGAATTTCAGAAGGAACAATAATCTTTGTGGTTTCTTCCGTTAGCCGCTTGAACAAAAAGCTTCTAAACTTCTTTAATTTGATAACAGCTTCATTGGCATCGGCTTCTTTGACGGCTCTTAAGCCATCAGCAGTTGCTTTTTGAACGGATCGGATTGCTTCAGCACGACCTTCAGCCTCCTTAATTTCCCTTTCGCGTTCTGCATCAGCGGCTAGAATAGTTGCTTGTTTTTTGGCTTCTGCGGCTAAAATAGTTGCTTGCTTTTTGGCTTCCGCATCTAATACCGCAGACTCTTTATTTCCTTCTGCCGCTAAAAATCATGGCTTGTTTTTCACCTTCAGCAGTTAAGATGGCAGCGCGTTTTTCACGTTCTGCTTTCATTTGTTTTTCCATGGATTCACGAATCGCAGCTGGTGGTTGAATATTTTTAATTCAACACGAGTGACTTTGATGCCCCAAGGATCTGTAGCTAAGTCAATGGTTTGTAACATTTGTCCATTGATGGCTTCCCGTGAAGTGAGGGTTTGATCCAATTCCATATCACCGATAATGTTACGAAGGGTGGTGGCGGTTAGATTTTCCATCGCCATAATTGGATTTTCAACACCATAAGCGTATTCATGAGGAGAGAAAATCTTAAAATAAACAACAGAGTCGATTTGCATCGTGACATTATCTTTAGTAATAACTGGTTGAGGAGCAAAATCCGCCACTTGTTCTTTTTAGAAGCGTTCGTTTAGCAATACGATCCACTAGAGGGAATTTAACATGAATTCCGGCATCCCAAGTGGTATGATAGCGACCAAGTCGTTCAATGACATAAGCGTGTTCTTGAGGAACAACATTCAGTGTACTGCTAATAATCAGTATTGCAATTAAAAATAACAACGATCCAAAAAAATTAATTCAGTTATATCAGGCATAATTAATCACCTTCCTTACTCATTATCATATAGCGAAAAATTCTATAAAAATCACAAGAAGAAATAATGATATGATAGTAGGGCAAGAGAGTGACTATGAACGAACAAATTATTCAAAATATAGCAAAAAGAGCTAAAACATACAATTGGATCAGGTAGAACATACTTTATCGCTTTTTACAAGAAGGAAATACGGTTCCTTTTTATTGCTCGTTATCGAAAAGAAGCAACAAAAGGTTTGGATGAGAACAAATTCTTTTCATCCGAAAAACACTTTGATTACCAAAAATAAATTAGCGGAAAGAAAAGAGGCGGTCTTAAAGCTAATTCGGAACAAGGTAAATTGACACCGAATTAGAAAAAAAGAAGTTCAAGCTTGTGAAAAATTATCGCAAGTGAAGATATTTATCGACCTTACGCTCAAAAAGAAAAAGACTAGAGCGACCGAAGCGGTTAAGAAAGGCTTACAACCGTTAGCGGATTGGCTATTGGGTTTACTAACAGAAGGTAGTATTGAAGAAATGGCTGAGAAATTTGTGAATGATCAGGTGACCAATGTCGAAGAAGCTCTACAAGGTGCTAGAGATATCATTGCAGAATTTGTGTCGGATAAAGCTAAACAGCGGTGGCGTTTTAAAGAATTTATTTTAACTTCCGGACAGATTCAAACAAAATTGAAGAAGGACGCACAAGATGAAAAACATACGTATGAAATGTATTACGACCGTATCGAAAAATCAATCATGTGGCGGACCATCGAATCATGGCAATAGATCGAGCCGAAAAAGGAAAAAGGTGATTACCGTTTCTTTGGTTTATGATAAAGAGCATTTGGAACAAGAAGCTTTAGAAGAACTCTTAAAAGGAGAAAAAGACGATTGCTCAAGAACAATTGGCTTTTTGCTTCAAAAGATGGCTGTGAACGTTTGCTGTTTCCGTCTATTGAAAGGGAAATTCGTTCGGATTTAAGTGAACGGGCACAAGGAAAGTCGATTGAGATCTTCTCAATGAACTTAGAAAAACTTTTAAGTCAGGCTCCTTTAAAGGGAAGAGGATCTTGGGATTTGACCTGGTTTCTTTAATGGTTGTAAATTAGCAGTCATTGATGAAACCGGAAAAATGTTAGCAGTACAAAGATTTTTCCATTTTCTAAAAAGGGAGAAGAGCTGGAAGTTTCAAAGAAAAAGTTATGGCAATTGATCCAAAGATATCAAGTTCAAATTGTAGCCATCGGTAATGGAACGGCTTCTCGTGAATCGGAAAAATTAGTGTAGATGTGATTCGTGAAAACCAATTGGATATTTCGTATGCGATTGTTTTCAGAAGCAGGGCTTCGGTTTGGTCTGCTCCAAGAAGAAGCACGTGCTGAATTTCCTGATTTAGCTGTGGAAGAAAGGTCAGCTGTTTCTATTGGTCGCCGTTTACTGGATCCATTAGCAGAATTGATCAAAATCGACCCGCAATCCATTGGAGTGGGTCAATATCAACATGATTTACCACAAAAGAAATTGACTGAGCGATTAGAAGCCACTCATGAAAGTTGTGAATCGAACGGGGGCTGATTTGAATACAGCTTCAAAGAATTACTGACGCACATTTCAGGGTTAAATGCCGGAATTGCCCAGGAAATTGTGAAATATCGAAATGAAAAATGGTCGCTTTACTAACCGAAATCAATTATTAAAAGTGAAAAATTAGGGCCTAAGGCGTACTCAATCCGCCGGTTTCCTACGGATCAAAGGAGGGAAGAACTTTGGATCAAACGTCTATTCACCCGGAAAGTTATGAGGCAGCAAGACAGGTGATGAAGCGTATGGTATTACACAATTAGGGCAAAAAGAGGTGACAATGGATGGTTCTAAAGATCAACTATTGGGTATTGATGCTTATACGTTAAAGGATATTAAAGAAGCGATCCGCCAACCATTACGAGATTATCGTGATCAATTTGATGGAGCTTTATTGAAGAGCGATGTTTTAAGTTTAGAAGATCTTCATGTTGGTGATCAATTAAGTGGTACAGTTCGAAATGTTGTTGACTTCGGAGCTTTTTATTGATATCGGGTTACACGAAGATGGATTAGCACATATATCCCATATGGCCATGAAAAAGTTTAATCACCCAAGCGAAATTTTATCGATGGGTGATATTGTGACAGTTTGGGTATATGAGATTGATATAAATCGAAATCGAGTTCAATTATCCTGTTACCTTTGGAAAAATTAAAGGAAAGAGAGGCACAAGTGAAGTACCGTAAATCGGCTAAGAATCGTAAGCCAAAGAAGAAAATTACTATGGAAGATGCGTTATCTCGATTGACGGCTCGCTTTGAAAGCACTAAGACTCACAATGTGGCTCTTTCTTTTTATAATAAACGTAGAGGAAATTGATGTGAAAAAGAAAATCATAATAGCGGGAGGATGTTTCTGGGGTGTTGAAAAAGCCTTTCGTTTGTTAAAAGGAATCAAAGAAACAAAAGTAGGTTATGTTAATGGGCGTGGAGATTGTCCAAGTTATCAAGAAGTTTGTACCGGTTTAACAGGCTACAAAGAAGCGGTTGAATTGAAGTATGAAACAGAGGAAGTGGATTTAAAGATTATTTTAAAAGCCTTTTTCTCTTTGTTCATGCCGATCAGAAAAATGGTCAGGGGAATGATATTGACGATCAGTACTTAGCGGAGTTTATTATGAAAGTGAAGAGGATCGTTTAGTGATTGAAGAATATTTTGAATCGGAAAAGAAGAAACGGGATTTGTTTTATGTGTCAATTCACCAATTGGAAGTATTTTATCCGGCTGAAGAGTATCACCAACGTTATTTGGAAAAGAATCCAACCGCTATGCCATATTCCTTTTCATGTTTATCAAAAAGATTGAGGGATTGAATCATGACAAAATTAAAATTAAAACATATGATCAAACCTATGAATTAAACATTCAAGAAGCGGTAATGATTCGAAACCTTGTCGAAAAATACAAAAGAATTGTCGTTATCCTTTAGTAGCGGCTATGGAAGGTTATCAGCTTTTTATTGATGGAGGATCAAATAAGCGGTGGTTCAATTGAATTGTTGGATATGCGTTCTTCCATTGGGAATCGAATGGTACAGCGATCATTGGCGTTTTTATATCGCTATGCGGTTCATGAGGTACTTGATATGAAACCAAACGTGGTCTTGCCAACGCTATTTCAAAAGGGGTGTTTACAAAAGTTAGAAATCAAATCAAATCAATAAAGAAACGATCATAAAGATTGAAAGATGAAAGATTGCCATTTACCTATTTTCAAAGACGATTGAGAAGAAATGAATTGATCCAATGGGCAAGAGAGTATGAATTAAAGGAATCGTTGGTATTACTGGAAAGCAATCCTATTTTTGGAAATGGGTTAGTGCTTGTGAAATCGGTCGAGAGAAACATGTGCTTTTTGAACCGCTGGTAGTACATACGTCTTATTGCCTATCTTTGCTTGTCGGTTGTATCGAAGCGGTATTTTATTACGTTATCCGACACCGATGAACGGATGTATTGCCTGCTTTTGAAGAAGAACCGACTTTATATAGAGGCTTTTTCACAAGAAAACGCAATGGGAAAAGTTGTTAGAGCGCAATGCTCAGTACTGACATGATAAATTAGAAAAGGAGAGGAAGGATCTAATTTTTTGTCTGAAGCTCTTCCCATGAGATGCGTATTGCCGAGATTGCTAAGAAGATTCAAAGTCAACACAAACAGTTGATTTTAATTGCCGGACCTAGTTCTTCGGGAAAAACCAGTTTTGCAAAACGGCTGATTCTGCAATTAAAGGTATTGGGATTAAAACCTTTATATTTGGGAGAACGGATGATTATTTTGTAGATCGTTTAGAATTAAAAACCGAGGGCAGATGGGAAAGTGGATTTTGAGTCTTTGGATGCGGTTGATTTAACACTCTTTAATCAACAAATGAATGACTTATTAGCGGTAAGAGAGTGATATTCTCACTTTGATTTTATTCAAGGTAAGAAAGTGTTTGGTCAACGGTTTGAACAGTTAGCGATGAATCAACCGATTGTCATTGAAGGAATACATGGTCTAAATCCGATTTTGAGTGAACAAGTGGCGGATGAGGTAAAATTTAAAAATCTATATTAGTCCCTTAACCCAATTGAATATTGATACTTTACAACGTATTCCAACGACTGATGTGCGTTTATTAAAGCGACTCTACGAGATCATCGAACACGTGGATATAGCGCCAGAAAGACATTGTTATGTTGGCCCAACGTTCGCCATGGAGAAGACGTGAATATTTTTCCATACAATAGTTGTGCTGATGCGTTTTTAATACTCAAGCAATTTATGAATTATCTTTATTGAAGCCTTTAGTGGAACCTTTATTAGAGGAGATTCTGCTGGATGAACAAGTGGGTAAAGAGGCGAAACGTCTGTTGAATTTATTGATGTACTTCGTGTCTGTTTCACAAGAAGAATGGATTCCGAATAACGCCATCATGCGAGAATTTGTGGTGGTTCTATTTTGTTTTTAGAAGAAGCTTTTTAATCAGGAACGCTTTTCTTTTTCTTTGAAATAAGGTATAATGTAAATTATGAAAAAGGAGAAGAGAATGAAGAAAAATTTTCATCAAAAGACTTCGTTATTGTTACATTTTTGTTCGAGGAGCTAAACGTTATTTTATTCTATCCATTGTTTTCTTTTCTTTGTGACGGCCTTGCAACTGATTAATCCAAAAATTATTGGATATACAGTAGATGCGATATTGGATCAAAAACGAGTCAAAATTACCGGCTTTTATAAAGGGAATCAGTAGGAAAATCTCGGGGGCATATCCTATCTTCAAAGAAATCTTTTTTTGGTTTCCTTATTGATGGTTTTGATAGCTGTTTTAGCGATGATTTTTCGCTATTTATCACAAATCAATAATCAAAAAGGTTCTGAAACGTTAGTCTGTACAATGCGTCATGATTTATACAATCATATTTTTATCCCTACCCTATGCTTGGCACGGGATGAATCATACAGGAGATATTATTCAAAGGGCTACTTCAGATGTGGATACGATTCGTACTCTTAACACAACAATTCATTTAGAGCTGGTGCGTATCTTGATTTTTGTCTGTACGATTTCTTTTTATGGTGCAAGAAAATGGAGTATTAACACTTATTGCATTCGCATTTTCACCATTGATTATCGGCTTGGGTGTCAAATTTAGTCAGAACTTTCAGACGCAGTTTAAAAAAGCGGATGAAGAAGAAGGGGTCTTATCCAGTATTGTTCAAGAAAATTTAACAGGAGTTCGAGTGGTCAGAGCTGAAGTGAGAAATTTATGAAAAGAACGTTTTGAGAAACAAAAATACATTCTATACAGGACTTTGGATTGGGATTATTAGAGAAATTTCAAAAATTCTGGGCAAGCATGGATTTATTGGCCCTTTTTCAAAAGTTAACAGTGATGACGGTAGGGGCTTATTTTGTGGTGCAAGGGTGGATGAGTGCCGGTTCTTATATTGCTTTTGTAGCGTATAACATTATGTTGGAATGGCCTATTCGCTCTTTGGGAAGAGTGATTTCGAATATGTCGAAAGCCGGTGTATCCATAGAACGTTTAGCTTATATTATGAATTCAGAAGAAGAACAAGATGAACCGGACGCTAAAGAAGTAGATATGAAACAAGATATCCATTTTCACCATGTATCTTTCCGCTATGGAAAAGAGTTGCCTTGGGTATTGGAAAACATCTCATTTAGACATCAAAGCGGGGACTACCGTTGGTATTTTAGGGGCTACCGGTTCGGGTAAATCCACTCTTATGTACCTGCTAAATCGTTTATATACTCTAGAAGATGGAAAAGGATCCATTAAAATTGGAGAGGTTGATGTCAAACAGATTCAAGCTCATTGGCTAAGGAAGAATATTGGGATGATGTTGCAAGAACCGTATTTGTTTTCACGTTCTTTGAAAGAAAATATCCGCATTGCAAAACGAAGCGGATCAATCGGAGGTGAAACAGCGGCTCGTATGGCAGCTTTAGAGGAAGCGATTCATCATTTTAGCCAAGGATATGAAACACATGTCGGAGAAAGAGGGGTAACTCTTTCCGGCGGTCAGAAACAAAGAACGGCGATTGCTCAAATGTTGATACGAAAAGCACCAATCATGGTGTTTGATGACTCTTTATCAGCCGTTGATGCGGAAACCGATGACAAGATTCGAGTTATCTATGAAAAATCTAAAGATAGCACAATCATCTTGATCACCCATCGAATTTCAACGTTGATGAAGGCAGATCAGATTGTTGCTGGATAAAGGAAAGATCATCCAAAAAGGAACTCACGAAGAACTTCTGAAAACAGGAAGGGATGTATCGTCATATTTATGATTTGCAATCACGACAAGCAGAATAGGGGAGCTATATGAGTGAACAAACAAAAACACCACATTTAAAGTATTTTGGCATTCCTCGCATTTGGCCTTATATCCGTCGATATCGAAAAAGGTTGCTGGTAATGGCTGTTTTGGGAAGCGTTTCTTCTATCGCAGACTCAATATTTCCTTTATTCAACTGCTATGCGATCAATCATTTTGTGGCTTTAAAAGACCATGGATACGATTATCTTCTTTGTTTTGTTGTACATGGCCTGTATGTTGATGAGAGTAGTCGGATCGTCATTCAACTTTTTGGCAGCCAAAATGGAAATGGAAGTGAATCAGGATTTAAGAAATGCGGGATTTCATCATTTACAAAATTTATCCTTTTCTTATTTTTAATCAGAATAATGTTGGTTACATTCATTCTCGTGTGATTTCAGATACCGGTCGTGTGGGCGAGATGATGTCTTGGGTCTTTATGGATATTATTTGGCAATCCACCCATATTTTATCGTGTTGGTAAAGTGGTGTTGTTGAATGCAAAACTGGCTCTTTGGGTGATTGTATTAGTTCCTATTGCGGTCATGACCATTATCTTCTTTCAAAAGAAATTGCTGCTTCAAAATCAACGCGTCCGGGAATTAAACTCAATCATCACTTGATTTGAATGAAGGAATCACCGAGCTAAATCCATTAAACGATGGTCATTGAAGAAAAATGGGAGAAGATTTTTCAAGAGATATTGACAAGATGCATCGTGAATCCATCCGTACAGCTCGTTATTCCAGCAGCTTTAATGCTATTTTGAGTTTACTTGGCTCAGTGGCTTTAGCCATCATTCTTGCAAGGTGGCCATTTAACATTGGAAGGATCTTTGAATTAGGGACACTTTCTGTTTTTATGACGTATGCTTTAAACTTGATGGATCCGATTCAATATTTGATTGAAGAGCTTTCCGGTGTTATCAGCATCACAGGTGAATATTGAACGTTTTGACAAGATGATGAGTACCAAGTCGGATGTGATTGATCGACCGGAAGTGATTGAAATATGGAGACACTTTTTCATCCTAAGAAAGAAAAATTGGGAAGAATTGAAAGGTGATATTCGGTTTGAAAATGTGGATTTTTCAATATCCGGATGGAGACGAACTGGTTTTAGAACAGTTTAATTTGGATATTCTATGGTACCAATGTCGCCATTGTAGGAGAAACAGGAGCCGGAAAATCTACTTTGGTGAATTTGGTTTGTCGCTTTTATGAACCGACACGAGGGCGCATTTTGATTGATGGAAAAAGATGCACGGACCGTTCACAGTTATGGTTACATTCTCATATTGGATATGTGCTTCAAACGCCACAATTATTTTTCGGGAACCGTTCGCGAGAATATGCGTTATGGAAAACCGGATGCGACAGATGAGAGAAATTTTGGGCTGCTTTTACAATTAGTGGAAGCAGATGAAATGGTTTTGAAATTAGAAGATGGTTTGGATTCTGTTTTAGGTGAAGGAGGAGGAAGCCTTTCTACGGGTGAGAAACAATTGATTTCTTTTGCAAGAGCTGATCATTTCTAATCCTTCTTTATTGGTTTTAGATGAAGCAACAGCTTCGATTGATACATTGACAGAAAAAGAAGATTCAAGATGCAGTGGCAACCGTCATTCAAGGGCGTACATCTTTTGTGATTGCCCATCGTTTATCTACTGTTGTGGATGCGGATATTATTTTAGTATTTAAAGATGGTAAAATCATTGAACAAGGTAAGCATAAGGAACTTATGAAACAAAAAGGATATTACTTTAACTTATATACGCGTCAATTTAAAGAAATGTTGATTCAAGAGAGTTTGTCATAAAAGAATCATCTCCATCAAAGCTTAGAAAAATTAAGAAAAATAAGAAATAGGGGATTGAGTTAATAGCGGCTTGTATTGATCGTATGTTTTTGATACTAAGAGGGTTTACCTGAGTACTTTAAAGGACTCTGCGAAAAGCAAATAAATGGGTAAGATTAAAAGGACAAATACCGTCTATGAGGAGGTTCTATGTTTTCTAGACCAATTTGAGTTATTTACAGATGTGATCTTTGTGGTAATGACAGTAGCGTATCTATATCAATTTTTCTATATTATTTACAGCATTTTTAAGTATAAAGTTCCGGCGATGCCGGAGGCGACTTCATCGTTATGCCGTGTTTATTTCGTGCTCGTAATGAAAGAAATGTGATTGGGGAGTTGTTGGATAGTTTTGACCAATCAGGATTATCCAAGCGATAAATATGATATTTATGTGACAGCAGATAATTGTACCGATGATACAGCCCAAGTAGCAAGAGATCATGGAGCCCTATGTGCGTCTGAACGGTTTAATGATGAGAAAAAGGAAAAGAGCTATGCTTTAAAATGAAATGTATCATCAAGTCATCGCTTTTAAAAGCGAGCAAGGCTATTATGAGGCGGTTGTGGTTTTTGATGCGGATAATATTGTAGATGCACAATTTCTAAAGGAAATGAATAAGACTTTTGATACGGGAAAGTATGATGCTCTTTGCCAACTTATCGAGAAATTCTAAAAATTTTGGGCAAAACTGGTTAACAGCAGCGTACTCATTATGGTTTATGCACGAAGCTCGTCACTTGAATTATGCTCGTATGATGCTGGGAGCTCAGTGCATGATTTCAGGAACAGGGTTTTGTGGTTTCCACAAAATTGATGGATATTAACGAAGGTTGGCCTTATTATTTATTGACAGAAGATATTCAATTTTCGGTGGCCAGTACGCTACAAGGGTTTCATATCGGCTATTGTGATACAGCTATTTTATACGATGAACAACCGGCTACTTGGAAACAAGCTTGGCGTCAGCGCCTCCGTTGGGCTAAGGGATTTTATCAAATTGATGGTCGTTATCTTGGCCCATTAGCTAGTGGAGTGGTCAAGGGGAAAAACCGTCGTTTGGCTTTTTATGATATCTTAATGACGGTATTACCTTCTTCTTTATTGACAGTAGCTTTGATTATTTTGGCTTTGTGGGTTTTGGTATCTTCTTCAGTGATGCCTTATTATGTGGCCATTGTATTTCAAAATGAGATGTTATGGTATTTGATTAAATTGATTGGTGGTTCTTGGATCGGCTTGACTTTAATGGCTTTTGTGACGACGGTACAGGAATGGAAACGAATTCCGGCCACAAAAGTGGAAAAACTAGGGGCTTGTCTATTATTTCCGGTGTATTTGTTATCTTATATTCCGATTTCTATTGTGGCCATTTTTAAGAAGGTAGAATGGACACCGATTCAACATTTCTCGACTGAGGAATTACAAAAGAAAAACAAGTGAGTCGAAACTCACTTGTTTTGTGTTAAGGTAGTATGATGAAAGAAGAAACGATTACAGTTCATGGATATCATTTTCGAGTTTGTTACGAAGGCGAAGAAATTGATGGCATCTATCGAACAGAACAAAAGGAAAGAAAGCCGGTTCACCTGTTGTACAAAAACTGGAGTCCTCAATTAAAGGAATATTGGGAAGGGAAAGAAAAATACTTTGATGTAAAAACTTCAGATGAAAGGAACGGATTTTTCAGATAGCTTGTTGGAAAGCTTTGTTGAAAATACCGTATGGTGAAACAAGAAGTTATCAAGAGATTGCCAGCATGGTGGGAAAAGAAAAAGCTTGCCGAGCAGTAGGACAAGCCATTCATCAAAATCCTTTTTTATAATTGTGGTTCCTTGTCATCGGGTGATTTCAAAAAAATGGTTCTTTGGGCGGTTACTTTATGGAGAGGATATGAAACGTCATTTATTAGAAATAGAAAAAGTGAGCCAAGTCATGGAATAATTGATTATAGAAAATAGATTTTATGCATTTCTTCTCAGAATATAAAAATACCGTCTGATAACGGTACTCGGGAAAGTGGAGCTTAGGAGGATCGAACTCCTGACCCCTGCTTGCAAAGCAGGTGCTCTCCCAGCTGAGCTAAAACCCCATATCTAACGTCAATGAATCAAGCAGTGGGCCTGAATGGATTTGAACCATCGACCTCACCCTTATCAGGTGCGCTCTAACCAACTGGAGCTACAGGCCCATTCATTGAATGCTCATCTATAATACCAATGCGATTATTCGATGTCAACAACTTTCTGAATAAAAGCCTTGGTATTCTTGTGACACGGAGGTAGCTATGGAATCTTTTGTGGTGTGGTGGGCAGAAAAATATAGGGAAAAATTTGTATCTCCTTTGTTATCCACTTTTTAGTGAGCTTATTGCCTATTGTTGAATTAAGAGGTGGTTTAATTTTAGCTTCTTTATTGAAGGTTCCATTATGGCAAGCCGTCCTTGTAGCGGTTTTTGGAAATATTGTACCTGTACCATTCCTATTATGGGGGATTGAAAGCCTCTTGCATTGGTTGGTGAAACATCACATGAGTCGATTGGCTGAATTCATTGAACGAAAAGGGGAAAAAAATAAGGCCAAAATAGAGAAAGTCGGCTTATGGGGACTGGTTCTGTTTTAGGATTCCTTTACCTGGAACAGGAGCTTGGACGGGGCTTTGATTGCCGGTTTGTTGGATATGGATCGTAAGAAAGCGAGTATGGCCATTACACTGGGAGTTTGTTTGGCGGCATTGATTATATCGCTTGTATCCTATGGTGTTTTAGGAAATATAGTGCATTAAAGGATTTTTGATAGGAATCCTTTTCATTTTGTGTTTTAATAAGAAAAACGAGGTGTGTAAGTGAAGTATAGTGCTGTCATTGTCGCTGCCGGGGTGGGGCAACGAATGAAATTGGGCTTTAATAAAGCTTATGCAAAATTATCCACTGGTAAAACGATTATTGAAACAACGGTGGAAGTTTTTCCTTCAAGACCCTGATTGTAAACAAATTGTATTGGTGACAGATATGGAGGATCCTTACAGTAAGCAATTGTCAGCTCAATATGGTCGCTTGGTGGTCGCAAGAGGCGGGGCAACTAGGGCAAGAAAGTGTCTATTCCGGTTTGAAAGGGACTTTATGTGATTATGTTTTTGATTCATGATGGAGCCAGACCTTATGTGAGTTTAGAATTGATTGAACGTATTAAGAGGGCTTTGGAAACGGAAAAAGCGGCTTTACTGGCGATTTCGTCCATGATACAGTCAAACGTGTAAAAGATGGCTATGTGCTGAAACTTATCCTCCAGTGAGTTGATGTTAGCCCAAACTCCACAAGGCTTTGAAACAGATTTGATTTTTAGAGTGTTATAAAAAGCAAAGAAGGAAGGATATTTAGCTGCAGATGACGCTTCTTTAGTGGAATATTATAGTGATGTGCCTGTTAAGATTGTAGAAGGCA
>BNJU01001590.1_pt1 | contig 52782 bp, 65 predicted proteins | sample 8539281 | NCBI WGS metagenome assembly BNJU01 (sample SAMD00202456, study PRJDB9452) | human saliva metagenome | isolation source: human saliva | place: Japan | reverse complement strand
ACAACATTGCTTCTATTCAATATAGAAGTACAATTTGTTAAAAGTGTTAATTACACCTTTGAACAATCACTATAATATGTTGACTATCAATGGCTATTGAAGTGTAATAGCTTCGAGAAAAACACAACTGTCAATGCACAAAAAACTGGGTAAAAGAAGAAAATCTTCCCCATTTAACACTTTTAGCATTGACAATGAGCAAGCAATTAGATTTATCCAAACGGCAAGAAATTGCCAGACTTCTTAAAGAAGGCAAGGACTTCGCAGAGATTGCAAAAGTTCTTAAAGTTGATCGTACGACGATATTACGTGAGATAAACCGTAATGTTGGCGATGATGGTGTGTATAATCCCGAATTAGCAGAGCAGAAGCGTAAGCATCGGAAACGTTTTCCAAAGCTTACTCCAGCAGTAGTTGCTAGTCTTCCTAGTGAAACTAGGGAAGATCTTAATAAAATATTAGTCTATGAAACTCCGACCGTTCAACGTAGGCAGTTGGTAATAGACAAGTATATCAAAGATTATGGTTCACTTATATTAAGTAACCTTATTACGCCTAAGGCAGCTATGCGTGCTCTCGCTAATGAATTTTATATGGAACAAAGTACCATCTATAAACTTTTGAAGCGAGAAGGAGTTTACAAGGACCGGTATAATCCAGTATGTATACATCCGACGGAAAAGTAATCACATTGTTTTTTAATTCAAGTGTCTATGTATCATATTGTTAAAGAGGTCCATGTGCAAAAGAAGCCATTATGGCTTGTAGATCTTCTTTTTCAGATTACCCCATCTCTCTATAGAGAAATTGGTACGAAAGAAGATATAGAAAAAAGATTCGATAACATCCTCACCCTTATGTTAGGAGCCAAAGTTAGATGGCATCATGGTAAATCCTTGCTATCAAGGATTCAGCATATCAGCCATACAAATAATAGTATTACTGTCCGGGGCAACCGTGGGATAGCTATCCTCTCTTTTAGAATTGAGTCAGAACAACCATTATCAAATCAAGAAGCTATATGAAAATCGCCAATAATAGATTACCAATTACATCCTTTGTTTTGGTAGACGAGACAGGAAGAGTCATTGATGATTTAGAGAATCTCAATGAGCACACACAATTAAAGGCTATTGCCATTGACCCTGAAAATAGATAGATTATGGGAGATTACAAATGGATTGGTTTGATGAGACAGTTCTATAACTGTTCTTTCTATGATGACAGCAATGCTGTGCAGATGTTTTTGCACATCTTTCTGAATGCCCAAAGAGAAGATAAGTCCTTCTTCAATCAGCTTACAATGCCAGGACAATTCCGTACTTCTATTCAGAGTATGACAGAGTTCTTGCAGGTTACTCGCAAGTCTGCTCGCAAGTCTCTCGACAAGTTAAAGGAAGCAGGTGTTATTCATGTCTCTTCTTTAAGACGTAATGGAGTCCTTATAACAGTAAGAGACTTTAATAAGTTTCTTTCTTTACAGAATGTGAGAGGTGGCTGGGTAAAGCTGTATTATGATTTAGACTTCCAGGATTTCTTTGTAGATGCAAAGACTCTTCATCTCTATCTTCATATCCTCCTCCATTCTTATTCAGAAAATGATAGATATGAGGATCCCCAGTGGTTTGATATTAAGAAAATCAGCTTACTTACAGGGTTAACACTAAAGGAAATCAAAGAAGGTCTTTTAAGACTTCGCAAATATGGAATTTTAAATGTAGGCTATGATGGGCAAAATAAGCTCTCATCAGTTCAATTGATAGAGTTTTCGGATTACATGAAGGATAATCTTCCTGTAATTGGTCCAAAATTGTCCAAAGATAGCACTACTAACGAAGGTTATATTGATGCAGATGTTGTTGAATATAGTGAAAATTCAGCAATGGAGTTACCTTGTGAAAAGGTCCAAAAACGGTCCAATAAAGAGTCTATAAGTGGGCCAAAAGTTTGCCAAAATATTTCCTCACAAAATCTTCACAAGAAAGTTACCAATAATTTTTGTAACTAATGGTAAATCAGAAAGTTATAACGCAAGTGGGCTAAAAAGTGGGCCAAAAAGAAGACCAATAAAAGACCAAAAGAAAAACGTTTCAAAAAAACGTTACCAACTGATTACGAAGGTAACTACGCGCGCGAACATATTATAAAAAGAGAATAGAGATAGAGAAAGAAATAATAATTATTATAATAACTCGCTTCCGCAAAAATTTTTTTCGTCCATTGAGGAACTTGTTTCAGATGACGAGTGGGTGTGTTCCATGCAGCAGCTCTATGGATTTTCAAGCAAAGAAACTCTTTATACCGCACTAACCCTGTTTTTGGCCAACCTGAAATGTCGAAAGGAAGTAGTTCCAAGCAGCTTAGATGCTTTCTTAGATTATTTCTGTAATTGGTATAAGCGTAATGCCTCTCGATTAAGAGTCCAGCTAAAGGCATCTACTCCCCTAAAGAATTATGGTATAGCTCTATGGGACAAATGTATGTCAGCCTTTGAGAAGATAGTCAGTGAAAGAATTTTTACTTCAATCTTCAAGCAACTTTCCTTTGAGTCATATGACGAGACGAGAAAGACGCTATTGCTCGCCCTTCCTAACAAACAACTCTATGAGATGTTAGAAAGTAGCTATGTTGAAACATTAAGTCTTGTTTTACAAAAGTTCTTCGGAAGAGGCGTACAACTCCTTTATCGGATACAGCAAGCATAGGAAAATCACAAATTTAAAACTTCACACAGTTATGAATGAAGCACAAAGAATATTACAGCTAACAGGTGGAGGATTAGATGTCTTTGTTCACTACCTCGGTGAGAAATGTCTTCTTAAGACATTTCGTAACCCCTTTCGGGAAGATAGCCGACCATCGTGCCATCTATATGTCAACAGTAGAAGTTGTGGAGATAAGCAATACTATCTTCAAGATTTTGGTGACAGCAGCTTTTGTGGAAACTGTTTTACGATTGTAGGAAAACTTTGCCATATCAATACGAAAACCAATTTTCGTGAAGTTCTTCAGGTCATAGACCGTGATCTTTGTCTTGGAGTATTTGACGCTGCCAACACCAATCATCATATTGCTATCTCACGACAAGTCCCATTAGAGAATAAGAGTTCCTGCAGCAGCATAGCAAGTTTCAAAGTAGAAACACAGCCTTTTATGCCATGGGAAGAAAGCTATTGGAAAGAATATGGTATTGACCTTGCAACCCTGAAACGATACAATGTAAGAAGTATCATCAGCTGTACGTTTACGAAGGCTTCAGGTGGGGAGTTTGCCGTTTATGGGTCAAAAGCTATTCCTACTTATGGATATTTCTTTGATGGTAGTAGCAGGGTCAAAATCTATCGTCCAAAGGCTAAAGCTGCGCTTCATGTATGCAGGTCACTTTCCAAAGCCTTATATCTTTGGCTATGAGCAATTACCTGCAAAAGGTGACGTAGTATTCATTACAGGTGGAGAAAAAGACGTAATGTCCCTCGCTTCTCATGGTTTTTCTGCCCTTACTTTCAATAGTGAGACTGCCAACATACCTGAAGGTATCTTTGAGGATCTTTCTAAGCGTTTTTCTAAGATAATCTTTCTGTATGACACTGACGCAACCGGTAGAAAAGAATCGGAGTTACGTGTACAACAGTATCGAGAGAAGTACAATGTCTTTAAGTTAGATCTTCCGCTTGCAGGAAGTAAATCAGAAAAAGATATAAGTGATTTCTTCCGCCTGGGACACACAGACAAAGAGCTTCAAGCTCTAATTAATAGTCAACAATAACTCTTAAAATTGATTTTAAGCTTATGTCTAAATCGTTTATCAGTACATCAGAACAAAGACCTGAACATATTCACGTCAAAGAGTTTACAGATACACAAAGTATCTTGAATATGGATGTAAAGCAGCTCCCAGCTGTTCATGAAATATCCTATCGATACTTTTCAAAAGTGTATCGAGGAATTGGTATTATAAATCAGAACAAAGGAATAGAGTTTGTTAGTCATGAACTCACAACGAACCTATAACTCTGAAAAATGCAGGAATAAGTTTTCTACCAGCAAGGAAAGAGCAGAAAAGTAGTAGACTATGCGCTTTCCATGATGTAACAGACTATTTAGCCTACTTATCTTTGCAAGATAATGGCTTTATCCGTCTCCCTTCAGATTGTGATGTCATCATCATGTCCGATGTTAGAAACTTCCTTCATCTACTCATAGAAGGTGACGATTACAACAGAGTCTATCTATTCTTTCCTAACGATGTCACAGGAAATACTATTACCCAAACATTAATAGATAGATATGGAAGATATGCTGTACCCTGCAATACACTTTACAAAGGGTATTCAAACCTATTACAGTTTGCAAAGGCAGTTGAAATTCCATCAGATGATAGTTAATAGAAGTGTTTTTATATATATCCTTAAGATATGACGTATATAATAGTCTTCATTATTTTGTTTATTGCCTTAGCTGCAGCTTTCTATTATGAAATAAGCCATAGCTATGATGATGACAAATTCAGAAAATAGAAAAATGATGTAATTTTCATTTTTTTCAGTATAAATGCTAACAAGTAAAGATATGATTGACAATGTTCTAACCATCAAAACAGGCTTTTCGGATTTATTACCCATGCCTGAATTTTATCAAGTAGTCACTTACTCACAGAAACGAGAAGAGCTGCTATCCTTAATCTATGAGAAGAAGAATTTCAAGCCTTTTTGCCAGCATGAAACTCATCAGGGAGATTAATTTTCTAATAAAAAAGACAATTACCCTATGGAAATTGCAATGCCTGGCAGAGCGAATAGAGAAGCTATTCGGAATCTCATGCTTTCAGATAAGCATTGACAGAGAGAATAACACCGCACACATGCTTTGCAGCTGGATTGATAAAGAGACTGGAGAGTGCATCGTACTCAACAGAACAGAGCAAAAGCGATTATCGGTATTAGTCTTAGATTTCTTAGACTTACCACGTCCTCGGGGTGCAGATATGTGGCTAAGATACTTCCTATTAAATAAGTATAATAACGATCCATCCGTATATAGCAAGCAGATAGAAAGTCTTGAAAGAGGGCAATATGATAGTCTTAGTTACCCAGTCCTAAGAGACAGTCTTAAATATGTGGAAATGTTGTGTAGGGGATTATTAAAATAGTTTGTGATATGAGACCATTAAAGATATATTTAGCCAGTAGTTGGCGTAATAAGCACTATGAAACAGTGCTGCAAGTTTTACGCTTTCAGGGATATGAGACCTATGACTTCAAACATCCTGAAGACCAGTCTCTAAGTGGGTTTAGCTGGGAAAATCTTCATAAGGATGTAAAGAGTTGGACTTGTGAGGATTTCAAACAGAACCTACATCATCCTGAAGCAACAAACGCCTTTGAAAAAGACTTTCGTGCCATGCACGAAGCAGATTACTGTGTACTTCTTCTTCCTTGTGGTCGTTCTGCCCATTCAGAAGCAGGTTGGATGAAGGGGCAAGGCAAGAAAGTTTTCATCCTTGATTTGTCCGAACATCCGACACCTGAACTGATGTATCAGATGTATGATATGTATGACACCAGGCTAATAGATTTGGTCAAACACATAGAAGATTTATACAATGAGGATAAAATGTTACTTAAAGAAAAAAATAAATACATATGGACAGAATAGTGAAGAGACGGACTAATCTCTTGTATAATCTTAGAAAAAAAGGGAATCAGATGTCTTACAAAGGAAAGAGTTATATTCTTCCCATATGGTGACCAAGAACCATTAAAGGTTAAACAGATTGCAGCTTTATGCAATGATTATAATTTTTCATGTACAATTAATACTTCAATAAGATGGATAAATTATTATTAAATGGTGTGGGCACTCTTGGAAGTGTAGATAGCACATATATAGTAGGATTGATTTCATTTATCATTATAGGTGTATCATTATTGATTATCCTCTATCGTATTGTAAAAATGGATGATTAGACTCGATGGGATGGTGTCAGAAATGATGTCAGTATTAGTTTTACAAACTTACAAACAACAAAAAGAGAAAAGAAGAAGCAGAGGGTAATGATAAAAACTCTTTCATATCTATAGATGATTTTTCTAAAATCATAGAAGTCAAAAGATGCTACAATAGTAGTAAAGAATAAAAAGACACTACTACAAGTAAATTAGGTTACCATTCAGCTGCAATAAATACTGGAGATAGTTCTTTAGCTGAATATAAAGGACTTTCTTGTGTTATTTCAAATACTGGAGATAGTTCTTTAGCAATAGCAGCTGATAAAAGTTCAAATTGTATTGCTTCATGTACAGGATCTAAATCAGTATCAGAATGTAAAGGTAATTTCTCTATTGCAGCAAATGTTGGAGATTATTCTGTTGCAACAAGCTCTGGACAATATTCAGCTGCAATAAATATTGCAAGGTACTCAATAGTAGAGAGTACTGGAGATTATTCGGTAGCTGTTGCTACTTCTGAAAAGATCTTCTGCAAAGGTAGAAGGTAAAGATTCTATTGCGATTGTCTGTGGAACAAATGGAAAGGCAAGTGGTAGGTTGGGCTGTTGGCTTATTCTCACTGAAAGAGGAGAATGGAATGGAAAAAGAATATACTTTAAAGGATGTTAAGTCCATAAAGGTAGATGGGAAAAATAAAGGAAGACACTTGGTATAAAATTAAAAAAATGGAGAAATAATAGAAGAAGGATCATCAAAAGATCCAATAGATCCTTAAAAAGAAGAGGAAAGTTGTTTATAAAATATACAATAACATGAATGTTAGAATAGACATAGCAGTATTATTATTCATACTTCTAACTTATGCTTTGGGGTTAGATGTTGAGAATGTACAATTAGAACTGTTATTTTTTTCATAGCTTGCCACGTTGCAATAATATCACATAAGAAAAAGTAGAAATAAATATTAAAAACAACCAATATGAAAGAAAAATACAGATTTGTCAAACCAAATAGATGCAATGGTTTACCAATGTCAAAAGAATGAATGCTGGTAAACTTAGAATATCATTCAAACGAGAGGATGGTTATACTATTGAGATAACAGCACGACGGACAGAGGGCAAAATTTGATGATGAATTTAGTGATAAGGAACTAAAATACATCAAAGAGACAATGATAGAAAAAAATCAGCAGCGTTTCTAATAAGGAAGCTGCTGAAAAGGTTTTTGATATAGTCAATGTATGCCAAGAACTGTTAGGAGAACCACAGTTTGAGTCTGTAGACGAGATCCCTAAGTTCTTTGTGAAGCTCTCTGCGATAAATTAATGCAAAAAAATCTATAGCAATTTAATTAAGAAAAAATGGAAATATTAAGAAAACTTTTACCTGGCATCCCCGTTTGTTTTTTTATGCGTGTGGGCTCTAATTACCTTGGAGTGTAAAGTTATACCATGGCTGCAAGAGAAATTTCGGGAAGAGTACAGGTATACCGTGTTGGATAAGTCCAAAGAAATTTCATCACACTACAATATTTTAACCAACAAACAGGTAATAAGTACTGATTATATTGTGATATTCAAATCTGAAAAGAATAAAGTTATAGCGTACAAGTGCAACTTGTCGGAGTATTATTCTTACGAAGTAGGGACGACTTATATTTTCTATCATGAAATTGATTAATATGACACATAAAGAACCATTTAATAAATTACAGGCTAAACATATTCCTCATAATGAGGATGTGCTTAGGCTGTAATCCAAAATGAGGCTTTCTTAAAAAAGTGGCAATTATTTTTAACGTAAAATAAATACGAATTCTTTTTGTTATATAAGATATTTTGTATATCTTTTGCATACGTATATACAACTATACGTATATATAGCAATAAAACAATATGTAAATATCAAGGAATAATCTATTAAACTAATAAATTTTAGAGTATGAGCACAAAGGTTAAGTCAGGGGATAGCATTAATATCCCTGAAGGTTGCAAGGCGGTCATTGAAGATGGTAAGGTAATTTTTCAGCCAGAATTTAAAGATGCAGACTATGTCCCCAAAAGAGGAGATGTTGTTGTTTGCACATATCATGTACCTTATTCCACTTATAACGAAACTGTAACAGCAATCTGTACAGGACACAGAGACAAATTTGGTACGTATGATTGTTTTGTCATATACGAACATGGTGGTATTATAAAAAGAAATAAAGGCATACCTGTTGTAAATAAACACGATCAGTACCAGTCTAAGATACGTCTTGCTACTGACGAGGAGAAAGAAATCTTGTTCGACAAGATGAAAGAACAACGTCTGTACTGGGATGCTAAAAACTATAATGTCTTCTTAGAAAGATGGAGAGCAGAAAATAATGGTACCTACTATTTTGTAAATGCAAATTTTAAGGTAGAGTCAACTTATGACACATATTGTTCCATAGATGATTACCTTTATAACATCGGCAATTATTTTCGTGATGAATATGATGCGAAAAGTATAGCCATGATGTTAGTGGAAACTACCAACAAGCTGAAATCTATTTTATTACAGTATCATGACAAGTTAGGAAAATAAATTTATAAGATATGACACACCAAGCAACAATCATTTCATTTGCCAACCATAAGGGAGGTGTTGGCAAAACCACGACAACAGCAAGTGTTGGTTCTATTCTTGCCAGCTTAGGTAAGAAAGTGTTATTAGTAGATATGGATGCACAGAGTAATCTTACATCGTCTTTACTAAAGAATGAAGAAGTAGAGTCTACCATCTATGATGCGCTCTCTGCCTCTTGTAGAGGAGCAGCCTATAATTTGGCAGTCTATCCGATAGCGGAAAATCTTGACATTGTTCCATCTTCATTACGTCTTGCCTCTGCAGACCTTGAACTTTCTTCAGTAATGGCAAGGGAGCATCTTCTTTCTGATGTTTTGCAGTCACAGGTTACAAACTATGACTACATACTGATAGATTGTCCCCCATCATTAGGACTTCTTACCCTCAATGCTCTCACCGCCTCTAATCTTGTCATTATCCCTCTCTTGGCTGAAGTACTGCCATTCCAGGGCTTAACTATGATAAGTGACTTTATTAGGATGGTAAAGCAGAAGCTCAATCCAAAGATAGAGACAGCAGGAATTCTCCTTACACGCTGGGAGAAATCCAATTTAAGTAAGCAGATAGAAGCAGGTCTTCGAGCCAAGTTAGGTAATAGTGTCTTTACGACCAAGATACGTAAGAACATCAAGATAGCTGAAGCCCCACTTGAAGCTGTTAATATAGTAGAATACGACCCAAAGAGCAATGGTGCAGCAGACTATCGTTCCTTTGTTGAAGAGTTATTAAGTAAGACATCTGGTAAATAAATAAAAGAAACAGGAAATGAGCAAAAAGATTAATAATGATGCAATGGGACAACTGTTAGAAGGTCTAACATCTTCAGCAGTCTCTCCAGTGAGTGAGTCATCAGACTCTACCACTATTTCTGAAAGTAGAAACACCAGCCAAGAGGAGCACAAGGATAGTTCTAAAAGTGTTCGTTCAAAGACAAACGGAAAGATGCGCATTTGCACATCATTAGATAAGACACTTATGAATAAGATACGTGCTATCTCTGAAAAAGGAAGGAGTTCAAATCAACGAGCTTTATTACTTTTAGGATTAAATATGGTTGTTTCTAAGTATGAAGCAGCATGGTCAGATACGTCCAAAGAAAGGCGTACGTGGTGATATTAATACTATATTTCGTTAGTAATTATTCTATATATTAAATATATAGATGATTATGCAGGAGTATTTTTATAAAATATGAAGTTAAGTATTATATTTTACTGGGCAGGAGATGTGTATTATTGGTATGGGGAGTGGTTATTCCCATCTACGCCATCTCCTGGCGACACTTTAAATATGCGTTCTTTCCTTGAAGATAATCTCATCAAGGCTGATTGTGAAGATATTGTATTTTATGGTTTAGGAAAATACAAAGGTATTGAAGTATCTATGGAAGGGTTACTTTCAGGTTACTTTGATGTAAAGATTTCCACTATCAATTGGAGAAGCAATGGAATTGCTATAGAGATTACGACAGATAAGTATATGGAAAAAGATGCTATTGGAAATTATCTTTGGAAAGAAAAGAGCCAATAAAATGCCTGGTCTTTATATAGGTAAAGAGTATGAAAGAAAAAGCAATACAGAAAGGTGATACACGTCCACTTCCTCTACAACCATAGGAACTATTACTTTGGCAGTGTTGCAGCCTTGTTCAGAAGATTTACTGAAGAGGATTTGGATTGTTCCGCAGCATATCTTAGCCATCTACTAACAGAAGATGGTATGCACCACATCACCAAGAAAGTCCTTATAATAAGGTCACGTTTAATAACATAAAAAGTAAGAATTCAACGTATATATTTGCAGTTTAGTGTAGTTATTAGTGTCAATTTGGTAAAAGTTGTATTCTTAATAGTTAAGTCAGGGAGACCCTGACTTAACCTTTTACTTATTTCTTTGTACATATGTGAGAAGTTTGTTTAATGTCTTAGTTGACACGTTATTCCATCCTCTTTCATTTATCCAAGGGCAAAACGCAAAGAGAACAGTAAAAGAAAAAGCCCTTCATTCTTTGTTAATGGATATCTTAATGCGTGAATTTCGATAAAAATTTCTTTTGATGTAATTTCATCGATAGTTATTACTTGTGGAAAAATCTTTTTCCATATATAAAGTCTTTATGAGGTAATTCCTTTAGGTTTCATTAATAGATTTAATTATATTCTCTCTTATCATATCTTATTGGTTTATGGAGAGTGGTTAACCTCCGTTACCTATCATTATGCGACGTATTTGAATTCATGAACATTTATGTAAGAGTCATCATCTTCATGTTCCTCGTTCCATGCCTCAATATCCTCTTCGGTGAAGTCCTTTTTCAAGCAAAGAAGAAACAAAACTCTTCATTTGCTTTTTCTGTTTCAAAAATTCATAGTAATCTGCGTCCTTTACATAAGCATCAACTAAGTATCGCTCCGGATAGTATTTCCCATCAGTGTCATTTGTAGCGAACACCCCATATCCTGCTTCCTCGACTATATAGTATATGGTGAGGTCGGGCATAAGTTTCCCCAAAACGTGTCTAAAGTCTGTTGCTCCCCAAGCTTCTTCAGCATTGATGCGAAGAGCTTTTTCATCTAACTCATACTCTTCGATGAAGCCACGGAGATAACTCTCTCCACCTGCTCCTTTGTTGCCCCTAAAGCTACAAGGACATTACCCTCCCAATCATTAGCTGCGTTTTCTGCAACAGGCTTCATCTTACCTTTCACGAAACCATCAATCGCATTAAACACTTTCTCTAAATCGCTTTTGCTGCCCTCGATAGCATAACTTGTACTTGCCCAATTTGCCATATTCTTAATGTAAAGAAGTTAATATCTATAATAAACCTGCTCGTATAGCCGTTAGCCCAGCTTTATGATGTAATCATCAATCCTCTGTAACCCTAACCGAGTAGACATAATCGTCACTTCCTGCTTCAGTGAAATATGCAATTATAACAACCGTGTATGTTGTCTGCCATCCTCCTTTTAGTTCCCCTTCGACAGAATACTTTCTATCTTCAGCAGCGTAGACATATCTCGTATCACCATACATTGCAAACCACCTTTCAGCTTCTTCCTTTCCACTAACCACATGTTCCTGTCGAGCAATTATTTGCTCTACCTCTCTCTTAATAGTTTCAGCAGACTTGTTGTTTTTGATTATAATTCTTCTCATATCTTTGTTTTTTATGTTTTATATTAATTTCGGCATCCTGATTCTCAACCTTAATAGGTTTTTGATCTTCGACCCGAACTTTTTATTCCGTGTAACCGTCATCTCGAACCTTTTATGTAAGGTAAGAGTACTGGTGAAAAGGAAAAGTAAGGCAAATAATCGATCAATAAATTTTTAGGAAACCGCAATCTATTTGATTTCGGAGGGTCTTGAAAAATTTATTGTCAATAAGGGACTGGTGTTTGCCGTGTTTCCTGCCAGTACTACCTTTGCATCTAAAAAGTCGATAGATGACTACAAGCGGAGAAGAGAAGTGAGGGTCGAAAGCAGAGACAAAATGAAAACATAGATAAAAAGGAAAAGTAAAGACTTCTATAGGTATAGATAGAGCATAGGAATATTCTTATTCAAATGATATAGCTTTTATTACAATATATTTGTATAGCTATATCTACGTATATACGAGAATATAAGCATATAAAAACACTTGCAAAAGGAATATGACGAGTATTTTTGAAACTAAAAAAGTATGTTGATTTTGCTCTTTAGAGCCATTAAAGAGCCGAGAAATTAAAAATATAAAAAAATTATGAGTCCCAAATTTTAACATAAAATCTTCTGAAAACCCCTTAAAAGATTTTGAAAAACGTTAATATAAGACTTTTATTTTTTTGATAGTGTTTTTTGGAATGAAGTCATTTACTTTTGTAGCCAATAAATAAAAAGAATATGGGATCATTCGGAATATTTGCAATTGTAGTGACATTCATCTTTGTCATTTACTATGTAGTCATGATTTGTCTTGATTTGTTCGGCACCAAAGGCGAAAAGAAAGACAGTGTTGAAGTTATTCATGCAGGTACCCCTGTAGAAAATACTTCAGGATCTTCTGCCACCACTCCTATAAATGTCAATGAGGAAGCAGATGGTAAGTTCAGTATTGACAATCCTGATAGTCAGCAAGAAGAAACAAAAAAAGAACAAGATACCACTCCTCCTGCTGAAGAGGAAGATTCATCTGTTCCATCAGGGCAGGAATCTCTTTCAGCAACAGATATTATTGGAGCAGACATTGACGAGATTGCAGCTCAATCCAAGGCAAAGGTTGATGGTATCAATGAAAAACTTAACACTATTCCTCCTACTATTCAAGGTGCTGTATATGTAGATGAGTTCCAAGAAACATTTATGGAAGCCTTAGAAAAGGCAAGAGATACAGAAGAGCAAGCAGAACAACTACTATCGGTTTAATCATGAAGAATTTGAAATATAGAAGCTACACACTGCTGGCATCATTACTGCTTTTAGCACAGCCAATGATGGCAAACTGCGGAACAACAGACTATAGTGGTAATTCAGGACGCCTTTATAATATGGTTGTCTATGTACTCACCTGTTGTACAGCAGTATTATATCTCCTTTATTCCATTGCAGCAATATTATCCATATATAGTGCAACCAACATCTACATCAAGATGCAGACTGGTGAGGAGGGTCTTACGAAGAGCATACTCATTTTAGTAGGAGCCTGTATCTTCCTGTTGGTTGCAACTGTAGTCCTTCCAGCCTTCTTCGGTTTCCAGTTTGGAATCACCGATCGACTTTGGTAATACTTTATTACATAACTTTATTAATTAATTTAATTTTTACGACAATGAACACAAACTTGTCAACAATGGTAAGCGGTGCCAAGCAACTTTGCGTAACCGCAGGTAAGAAAATCAAGACAGTAGTCATGGACCCACGCTTTGTAGCCGTGATGTTACTGCTGGTCATCTGTACGGTTTCAGTAGAAGCCCAGAGTATGGATTCCGGTGTGAAGGCCATCAGTACAGCTAGTGACTCTATCAAGAAGTACTTGCCAGTTGTGGTCAAACTCATCTATGTTATTGCAGGTATTGTAGCTGTTTTGGGTGCAATTTCTGTATATATCAAGATGAACAATGAGGAACAGGATGTCAAGAAGTCGATTATGATGATCGTCGGTGCTTGTATCTTCCTCATTGCAGCTGCACAGGCATTACCATTGTTCTTCGGTCTCTAAACGATGACACAATGTCGCAAGTCAAGAATGACTATCCCGACTACCCAGTATTCAAGGGGCTTCAAAAGCCCCTTGAATTCCTGGGTCTTCGAGGAAGATACATTGTTTGGGCAGCTTGCACTGTTGGCGGAGGACTCTTATCTTTCTTGATAGGTTACGTTGTCTTTGGCTTCCTTATAGCCTTGGTCCTTCTCACCATTATCCTCTCTGTAGGTGGTGTTGCCATCTTCGTCAAACAGCACAAAGGGCTTCATTCAAAGAAAAGTCCGAAAGGCATCTATATTTTTTGTCGTTCCCGGCATTATTGATAGAAAACAGTTTTGATAGTAAATAAAAGAAATACATGATTACAATAATCGTCATATTAGTTTTTGCTTCCGTCCTTTTAGGAATGTTCTTTTCTGTCAAAGCTTTTGGCACAGGAAGCAAACGAGCTAAAATTTTTGAAGACATCTATTTCAGTTTCGAAGATGTCAATGATATAGGCGTTGTCTATACCAAGAAGGGCGATTATTCAGCCATCTTAAAGATGGATAACCCAGTAAGGAAATATTCAGCCGATACCGAAGGCTATTATGAGTTTACAAATTTACTAGCCTCTGTCCTTCAAGTATTAGGCGAAGGCTATGCTATTCATAAGCAAGACATCTTCGTCCGTAAGAACTTTAATATGTCAAGCATCGCCAGCAAAGATGCTGATGTAAAGAAGCACTTCCTTTCAGATGCTTATTTCAAGTTCTTCAATGGCCGTCCCTATATAGACTCCGTTACCTACCTCACCATCACTCAACGTGGCCGTACTGGAGGATTAAAATCCTATAATGCAGATAAATGGCGAGACTTTCAAGTTAAAGTTCAGAAAGTCTACGACCGTTTAAGTAGTGAAAACATCAACTGTCGTTTCCTTAACAGCGACGAATGTCAGGAGTTCACCGAGCGTTTCTTTGCTATAGATTTCAAGCACGATGTTGTCTCCATGACAGACTTCAAGGTAGAATCAGAAAAAATCGGCATGGGCGATGAGCAGCTGAAGATCTACAGCCTTTTGGATGTTGATGATCCTGGTCTTCCAGGTGTTCTTCGTCCCTATGCCGATATTAATGTCAATAACACAGTTATGCCCCAAGATCTTCTTTCCGATTTAAGCATACTTCCTGAAGTAGACACCATTGTCTACAATCAGGTCATCTTTCTTCCTAATCAGAAGCGAGAGATTATGAAATTGGAAAAGAAGAAAAACCGTCATGCCTCTATCCCCAATCCAAACAATCAGATAGCCGTTGAAGACATTAACAATGTCTTAAATGAAGTAGCACGTGACGGTAAGCAATTCGTCTATGCCCATTATAACCTAATGGTCAAGACATCAGCCGACAAAGATCTTCAGAAGGTTACCAATAGTTTAGAGAACCTATTAGCACGCTATAGTATGCACCTATCTAAGCGTGCCTATAACCAGTTAGAGTTGTTTGTAGCCAGTTTCCCAGGCAACTGCTTCGAACTCAATATAGATTATGACCGTTTCTTAACCCTCTCCGAGCCAGCTCTATGTCTCCTTTATAAGGAACGTCAACAAAAGGGAGACGATACGAACTTAAAGTGTTATTATACCGATAGGCAAGGCGTCCCAATGCCTATCGACGTATCAGGAAAGGAAGGTAAGGTAAGATACACCGATAACAGTAATTTCTTTTTGTGCTAGGACCTTCAGGAAGTGGCAAGTCTTTCTTTATGAACACTGTCATGCGTCAATACTACGAGCAGGACACTGATATTGTAATTGTGGACACAGGTGATAGTTATGAAGGACTCTGTAGCTACTTTGAGGGTGTATATGTGACCTACTCTAAGGAGCACCCTATTTCTATGAACCCTTTCAAGATAGAGAAGACAGAGTACGAACAAAACTTCCAGGCAAAGAAAGACTTCCTAAGAAACATTATCTTCCTTATCTTCAAGGGCAATGGTGAACCAACAAAGTTAGAGGAGACCATAGTAAATCAAACATTGTTAGAATACTACGAGGAGTACTTTCATCCTTTTGAAGGATTTACTGAAGCTCAGCGAGAGGAGATGCGCCATATTATGGAACTCGAAGACAAACGCACTGGTAAGTACGATGAATATGAAGAAGAACTAGAAAGACGTTATGGAACATCTGAAGACATCGATGATATTACCGATACCGAAGATGAGTCTAACACAGAACAGCCCGAATCAGGTGCAAGTCAAGACAAACGTCAGCAGCGTAATCTTCGCCTCCGTGATAAGTTGCAAGCCGTCATTGATGACAATGCTGCTACAGAAGGCGAGAAGAAAAATGCCAAGAGCCAACTTCTCGTCTCACTCCCGAAGTTATCGAGAGTAAATATCTTCAGCATATCAATAGAAAGATAGATAAGATAGAACGTCAGCGTAAGAAGATGCGTGTAACGGAACTCAACTTCAACAGCTATTATGAGTTCGCCATCGAACGTATACCACAGATATTGAAAGAAGCCCACGTCAGCTTCGCTATTAATGAGTTTGCGACCATCTTAAAGCCCTTCTACAAAGGCGGAGAGATGGAATATACCCTCAATAATGATATGGACTCTTCCCTTTTCAATGAGAAATTCATTGTCTTTGAGATAGACAAGATAAAAGAGAACCCAGTTCTCTTTCCGATTGTTGTCCTTATCATTATGGACGTATTTACGCAAAAGATGCTCTTAAAGGAAGGACGTAAGTGTCTTGTTATTGAAGAGGCATGGAAAGCCATTGCCACCCCGGTCATGGCTACCTATATTCAATACCTTTATAAGACCGCTCGTAAACACTGGGCAATGGTTGGCGTTGTCACACAGGAGATTCAAGATGTCACCGAGTCCAAGATCGTCAAGGAAGCCATCATTAACAATTCAGGTGTCTTTATGCTGCTTGACCAAAGCAAGTTCAAAGACAAGTTTGATAACATTAAGAAAACTTTGGCTCTGACAGATATAGACTGTAAGAAGATATTCACCATCAATCGCTTAGAGAACAAGGAGGGGCGTTCACCCTTTAAAGAAGTCTTCATTAAGCGAGGTCAAGAAGGCGATGTCTACGGCATTGAAGAACCGCCTGAATGTTACATGAGCTATACTACCGAGAAAGTCGAGAAACTCGCCTTGAAGCTCTATAAGAAGATTCTGCGTTGTGATCACCAGCAAGCCATCGAAGCTTTTGTAAGAGACTGGAAACGTTCACGTATCAAGAGTTCCTTAGAGTTTGCCAGGAAAGTATTAAAAGAAAGAAAAGTATTAGACAAATAAAAAATCAGATATGCGTCGTTTCATAGCTATATTCTTCATGATGATTGTGATGACCAAGTTGTCAGCACAGTCTTACCATGCTGTTAATTTTGATGCAAAGACCGTTGCAGCTATGGGTGCAGCCTATGTTGTAGAGTCAGAAACAGAACGCAGAACACGAGCAGATATAGATTCTATCCTAGGTCATTATACCAAAGCTAGTTTATCTACAGTTGGAATATATTATTCCAAGCGTCAAGACCGCAATGCCTTGCGTGATGCAGGTCTTTTCGGTACTGATGAGAACTATTACTATCAGCGTATCCTCTTCTTGGTTAAAGATGGTATTATGCCAAAGCTCATTGTTGTTGCTGCCAAAATGGTTAAGCAACCCGACAATGCCCTTTATTGGGGTCCATACCTCTATAAAACTACCAATAATGTTGAGCAGTTATGCAAGCAGTTTGAGTTAGTTGTTACTAATGGAAAACTATCCTTCAAAGATGTAACTTTCTTAGTTATCAATGAAAAGCTGCAAAAAATCTTTGATTTATCCCAGCTTGCAGATGTAAACTGGAAGGAACTCTTAGAGAAGGTTGGTGACTTTGATATAAAAGCAGCCAAGGAAGGTATTAAGAGTGATATTAACCAAATCGGAGCAGTCCTTGCTTCAGCAGGCAAAGGAGCCGTTGACAGCAATATGAAAGACTTTTCTGCCCTTGGTCGTATATTCAAATCATCACCTGAAGAGATTTACCAGCTATATCAGAATTTCCGCAACAAATACGAAAATATACGAAATGCAGGAAATGTAAAGAATATCTTGATGAGTGTCCTACAAGGCGATGATGCAGCAGCAGTAGGACGACTCTTTCAGATAGACAATTACAGTATCACAGGTTATATCAGTAACTATATCAAGGAGCTGCAGGGACAGTACTATAAGCAACGTTGGTACATCTATTCTGATGATAGTGGCAGTAAGGTTCTTTGCGACTACAAGCCCAAGGCCGAAGCCAGTCAGAATGACAAATGGAATGGGTGGTTGCATTTTGTTAGTCCACTTGATAATGAGTATTGTCATGTCTTAACCTCTTCAGAGATGGCATCCGCTAAGACAGAATCCTATCGTCATGCAAGATGGAATCAGGCAAAGGTCGATAAGTACAACAAGGAACATCCTGGACACCATGCCACCATCACATATGTGTTGCAGCATGAAAACCGTAGAGAATCCTATAAGAATACTGCTTGGGGTAGCAGGCATCACAAGCGTCACTGCTTCTATGCCTATGCTATCAAAGTTGTAGACTCTTGGAGTATCAAGCACGAAGTGTATGAGGAGTTTTTCGATTCCCAGTCTATGGACGAAGAGACATTCAGAAATCGTATGGAGAGTCAACTAAGATATTACAACAGCTTAGAGCAAGACAAGCCATCTTCCGAGCGTGTAACCTATAAGTTAGGCTTTGGCGACAAGAAGTTCTACACTATGGCTGACGAGAACAAGATGAAAGGCTGTAATTCCGTGACTTTCCTTTCCAAGTGCGACGATGGAGCCAATGTAGCAGAAGGCTCATTCAACTGGAAAGAAAACGGCAAGCAAGGCAAATCCTTAGAAGACCCCAAGTCAAAGAACTTCGCTTTAGACTATACCCAGTTAAGTTCCAATGACTCAAAAGAGCTGCAAGATAAGAAGAAAGGCTATGAAGCAGATATCGAAAATCTCCAAAAGCAGATAAGAGCCAATGATAATAAGCTAAACAGCTTAATAACACAGATCAACCAAGCCAAGATGGCTCACAACGATAAGAAAGTCAGTGAGCTTCGTGCGCAATACGATAATCCTCAATGCGAGCAGGGAACACTCAAAAAGCCAGCTGTCACAGGTACAAAAACGATTTTAGCACAGATAGAAGATGCTATAGCAGAGTACTATAAGGATTTAAGTGAGGACACAGGCGGTTCTTACAGAAATTAATTCCAATATGAGAGAATTGGAAAGTCTCTTTCAATTATCTTGGCAAGATGCTGGCGAATGGGTCAATGGTGAGAATCAATACACTTTTGTCCGTCATGCCTACAGTTCACAGATGAAAGCCAATTTGACCTACACGGCAGTACTGACACTACAAAAGAAGCCACAGTACCTTATAGGTATCCGTATCCACCGTGCCATTTTGAGTGTTGATTATAAGCTCTCTGCAGCCTACTCATCCGAGAATGTTATTGAGACGATGAATCTTGATATGAGCTTATCAGAGAAAGAGCGAGCAGACAAAGTCAATGAGCGTCAAAAGGAGTTGATGAAAGACCTCCCTGACTGTGCTATCAGCGTCAAGTACAACTATGGTAGGGATGTAGCAGAAGAAGATGACCCCGATGCAATTCATCTGTTATGGGCTAGCGACCGATTAGATGTGGCACGAGAAGTTGAATACCAGCTTAGCAATATCTACTCCCAGTTAGTACTCATCGAGAAGGTCATGAATGACCGTCAAAGAGTCAAAGACTTTCTTACCAATAATTATCTGAAGCCCATCACAAGGAAGTCACGAGGCACGATAGCCGAATATGCGCTAGGACGTTGGCAAGAAGCCAGCGACGAAGCCAAGAAGACTTCAGCTTCCCCAGCAGAGAAACCCAAAAAGGAAAACTAACAGATAAAAAGCATAGCATATATGAACAAATGCTTATACATATTACTCACCTGCCTTTGTCTTGGCCTTCCAAGAGAAGTGAGTGCATCCAATTCCAGTATGCCTACTGATCCTGCTTCATTAGAAGCCATGATTTATAATCATAAGACCATTAAGGCAGTATTAGAGTTACGTGTGCTTGCTGAGGAAGGTGTACGAGCGTATCACAAGAAGAGCATGAAGACAATGGAGGATACGCGAAGCGGTAGCTAAACGGTTAGACAAATACAGAAAATGCTTTGAGAAGATAGACCTCATTTTGAATGCCACAGCAACAGGCTTCCACACCTATAACAGTTTCCAAAACTGTAAGAGAAATCTCACCTCCTACTATAAGCTCCTTGACACCCTATACAAAGAGATCCCTACTTCATGGAGCCGTTTGGACGAGTGACACTACCATTCTCTATACCAGTCAACGAGCTGTAGAGGAGTATCCTATGAAGCAGACCGTTTATGGAAATCTTATGTAGAGCTTGCAGCTGTCATAACAGGTAAACGGAATTGTACCACTGCAGATATGATGTTGATTTTGGATGACATCAATCTCTGTATTGACGGTATAGAAGCCTCTATAAGAAACGCTTATATGGAGCTATGGGCATATATGACAGTCAGAATGGGCTTTTGGAAAAAAGACTATTATCTGGCCCGAAGTATTAAAGACATTGCTAATGATGCCCTTGGACGCTGGTTAGGCAACTCAATGGAAGCCTTTCAGTGTTTAGAGCAGCACAAATCATACTACCATGAGCCTTTAGGCGGTGGTGGTCTTATTGGAGGAAGACGTTATAATTAAAAAAAATTATTATGCCGAGAAAGAGAATATACATACTATCCATATTGCTTAGCATAACCCTTTCAGTATTCAGTCAGGGTTATGTACAGGTGACCAAGAATCACGAGGAGTATATCATGCAGCAGTTCACCACTATGGAGACTGGTGCAGGTGCACTCACTCCACGTTTTTACTATAACGCTTTGCACAAGAAATATCAGCGCACTGCTAATGTAGAGAACAAGCAGCTGTTCCGTCTTCACATGAAAGCACGAGTTGCCGATGAGAAAGTCTATGCAGACAGCATTGACTCTGTAACCATGCGTCGTGCCAAGATAGAAGCGATGAATATTATCGACCGCCAGCCGTTGACCGATACAGCATGGCCAGTTGAGAAAAGTAAGATAGAAGGCAAGCTATCCATTTTCCAAAGTAACATCAACAATATCATGCCCTATGGTGGAACATCAGAAGACTATCGTCAGTGGAAGAATATCTACAACTGTATACAGACAGCTATCAAGGTCACACGAGAATCCTATCAAGATTCCGGTAAGAAGAAACGAGAGTACCTTTGCCATCTACAAAGACATTGTAGGCAGGAACTACTCATCTCACCCAGCTTCTCTTGGACATGGAACAGTATCAAGAAAGCCAAGGAGATGCAAAAAGAACAGCAAACCACCCCAGCGATTGACTTCTATTCGCACCACTGCTTTTGACGCTATGAATCGTTGGAAAGCAGCCATGGCAGTAGACTGTTTTTCTCCAGGAGGAAAGAGAAAATGATGTAAAAATAAAAATAACAGCAAATTCAGCCCTCACAAAATCATCTTGGTAAGATGCCCTTAATAATCTATACCAGGAATACACTGAGGGGTATAGGGGGCGAGAAGCCCCCTGAAAGAGCGAAGCCAGGTGATATAGACAAAAAGGGACAATAAAAGAAATAAGTAAAAATAAATATTAATGCTAACAAGTAACGAAAGGAAATTATGTTAATCAGCACATTATTTTTAGCCGCCCAAGGCGGATTATCAGAAGGCGTACAAGGATTAAGCAGTACGATTTCTGACCTATCCCAAACCATTGGTGTAGACCTCTTTGAGGAAGACATAGACAATGTTGTGTTCCAGACCAACGAGTTCCTATGTAATCCTGACTTTATTGGCAACCAAGGTCCATTTTGGTGGATCTTGCAGATGAGTATGGCTTTAGGCGCACTCTTCTCCATCATTGTAGGAGCCAACATTGCTTATAAGATGATGGTCAAAGGCGAGCCTATTGACGTTTTCAAAATCCTCAAAGTAATGGGTATTGCTTTAGTTATGATTTTTTGGTATCCCCCAAGCATGACAGGTATGGGCAGCAGCAATGCGAGCATCCTTGATGCGTTGGCATACATTCCAAACTGTATAGGTAGCTATACCCACGATCTCTATGAAGCTGAAGCTACCCAGGTCAGTGAGAAATACAATGAACTCATGCCTCTTATCAAGAAGCGTGATGATATGTATGAGAAGGCTGCAGAAGTTGAAGCTGCTGCGGAAGCGATTAAAGAAGCCTGCAAGTATGGATGCCATGGGTAACCAAACTTCAAGCGGTGAAGTCGTAAAAGGTGTAACCGATGCAGCCAAAGCCGAAAAGAAGTCTACTTTTGCAGGACTTGTCATCGCCTTTGATAAGATCATGATGTTCCTTGCACTGGTATTATATCGAGTCGGTTGGTGGGCAACCATTTTCTGCCAGCAGATACTCCTAGGAATGCTCACGATCTTTGGTCCTATCCAATGGGCTTTCTCCGTACTGCCCAAGTGGGAAGGAGCCTGGGCAAAGTGGCTTATCCGTTACTTAACGGTTCATTTCTATGGAGCCATGCTCTATTTCGTAGGCTTCTATGTACTCTTACTATTTGACATAGTTATCAGTATTCAGGTTGAGAACCTCACCGCTATCACCTCCTCACAAGGTACTATCAACGGTTATGTACAAAGTGCTTTCCTTACCTGCGGTTACCTCCTTGCAGCATCAGTAGTAGCATTAAGATGTCTTAACTTAGTTCCTGACCTTGCAGCCTGGATGATTCCTGAAGGCGACACAGCCTTCTCAACGAGAAACTTCGGTGAAGGTGTAGCATCTTCCGTTAAGGGAAGTGCCATGTCCGTTATGGGTAAAGTTCTTTAAAGTAGAAAAGTTATGGCAGTATTAAAGAAATTAGAAAACAAGATAAAGCTCGTCTTAATCGTTTCCTGTCTCTTCCTTATTGGATGTATCGTCATCAGCTTAGGTAGTATCTTTGCGGCAAGAGGCATGGTAGCCGATGCCCACAAGAAGATCTATGTTCTTGACGGTACAGTCCCTATCTTAGTCAAGCAGACTACGATGGATGAGACCTTTGATGTAGAAGCAAGAGTCATATCGAGATGTTCCATAATCTCTTCTTCACCTTGGCTCCTGATGATAAATATATCGACTACACCATCAAGAAAGCAATGTACTTGATTGATGAATCAGGACTGGCCCAGTACAACACCCTGAAGGAGAACGGCTTTTATAACAACATCATTGGAACAAGTACGATATGCAGCATCTTCTGTGACTCCATCAAATTAAATAAGAAAGACATGTCTTTCACTTACTATGGTCGCCAGCGTATCGAGCGACGCACGAGTATCCTCATGCGTCAGCTTATTACGGCTGGTAAGCTCCGTCGTGTGCCACGTACCGAGAACAACCCTCACGGTTTCCTTATCTATAACTGGCGCACCATAGCCAATAAAGACCTTTCAGAGACACAGAAAGCCAATTACTAACTTATCAAGCAAGCAAAAATTATGGGAATAAAGAAAATGATTATGGGCGAGCCAATGCCCGATAAGAACGATCCAAAATATAAAGACCGTTATGAAAGAGAAGTAGAAGCAGGCAGGCAGTTTGCTGACAAGACAGGTATGAACTGGCTTGCCATGAAGATACAAATATGGGCCAACGGCCACCGTAAGGCTTTCTTAGCCCTTGTCTTTGGTATTGTTATAGGCTGCTTTGCGCTTAACATCATTGGCATGGTCCGCAGTTACAACGCTTCCAAAAAGCACCGTTCTACGGCTGTAGAACAAGTCGATTCAGCATTACGTCAACGTCACATCATCAATAGAAGATAACATGGATGTAAAGAAAATAAATTTTAGGGATAAGAAATATGTCTTTCCAGCCATACTCTATCCAATAGTCTTGTTCATAGGCTATTTTGCCATAGACATGGTTCAGACCGATGTCTCTGACAATGATCCACGCCTAAAGACTACGGATTATCTCAATTCAGATCTTCCCGAAGCCAATACCGATAGTGTTCTTGGTGGTAAGTTAGATAATGCCGAGCGAGAGTATGGTCAGATTAACGATTTATCAGGAGTCGACAATGTAGAAGACGACCGTGATTCAATCAATAAGAAAGAAGACTATCAGTCACAATATAGCGAGCAAGAAGCCGAGCGAATCCGCCAGCAGCAACAGCAAGCGCAGATGGAAGAAGAGCGCAAGCTCCGTAGCATGCAGCAGCGTGTTCGTCAAGGTGGTGGTTCACGTCGAGCATCAAGTGACAACTTCGTTGCCCCTGTCTCTGATTCCGAGATAGAAAAATATGAGAATCGTAGACGACAGCGTCAAATAGAGCAGATTAATAAAGATCTCCAAGGCTTTAGGGAAGGCAATTCATCCTCACGAAACGCTGACTATAATGGCAATGGTTCTTATAATGGTTATGAGAGCGAAGATGGACTCCCCACTGCAGGATTAGGCACTAACAATAGTAGTGCTAATAACTATGGAAGCGACAGTAACCATACAAACGGCTCTACACCTTCAAATAATGAGTCAAATGAAAGTAGTCAGACAGAAGGAGAAGTTGAGAAGGTTGTTAAGAAGGTAAAAACTGCTTCCGAATACTTCAACACAATCACCTCTTCTTCAGCTGAAGAGTCTAAGCTTATTAAGGCCATCATTGATGAAAACGTCAAGGCACAAGAAGGCAGTCGTGTACGTCTCCGTCTACTCGATGATGTAGAGATTGGTGATCTTACTATTAAGAAAGGCACCTACCTCTATGCCCAGGTGTCAGGCTTCGGACAACAGCGAGTAAAAGGAAATGTACAAAGTATCTTCTATCACGATGATATTATTCGAGTGAGTTTGTCTATCTATGACACTGACGGCCAAGAAGGCCTTTATGTTCCACTCTCCACTTTCAAGGAGACCTCGAAAGAGATACTAGGTTCTGCTACCCAAGGAGGTACAAACATAGTAAATAATAGCACTTCCTCTACAGGTATCAAAGGCTGGGCAAATCAAGCAGTACAGAATGCCTCACAACAGGTGATGAATGCTGTAAACAAGGTTGTTCGTAGAAACAGGGTAAAACTGAAATACGGCACCATTGTCTATCTGATAGATGGAAGTGGGCAAGAAAAGAAACAAAGTAAATAAATGCTAACAAGAAACAATAAAGACATGAAAAACTTTTTAAGCAGCGATTCTTTCAGCACTTTTACCATGTGCACCACTATGTTAGTGGCTGCACATGCACAGAAGACCTATTCAGATATGGAAGCTCTTACTGTTAATGAAAACGTCTCTACTATCATCACTGCTTCCGAGCCTATCCGTTTGGTAGACATCTCTACCGATTCTGTAGCTGGTGATAACCCCTTAAACAATGTTATCCGCATCAAACCCAAGAGTGGTAATCACAGTGACGGTGAGCTTTTAGGTATTGTTACCATTATCACCGAGCGTTACAGAGTACAGTATGCGCTCATCTATACCCACCGTCTGCAAGAGGCTGTTACGGATAAGGAAGTCGAGCTTGTTGAGCGCAATGCCTCCATAATCCAGAGGTCAGTATGTCTACCACTGATATGGCAGCTTATGCTATGAAAGTATGGAACTCTCCTGCTAAATATCGTAGCACATCGACAAAAAAGGATAAGATGACGATGCGTTTGAATAATATTTATGTAGTAGGAGAATACTTTTTTATAGACTTCTCCATAGAAAATAGAACCAACTTGCCTTTTGATATTGACGAACTCCGAGTGAAGCTCGAAGATAAGAAGCAAGAAAAGTCAACTAACGTACAAGTCATTGAATTAAAGCCGGCTTTCATTCTTGACCGTTCTGTTAGGTTCCGCAATGGATATCGTAATGTGATAGTCCTAAAGAAGATGACCTTCCCAAATGATAAGGTACTTTCTTTAGAACTATCCGAAAAGCAGATTAGCGGTCGCACTATCTCTTTGACGTTAGACTATGAAGATGTGCTTAGTGCTGATTCCTTCGATACACTGTTACTAAAAGAGCAATAGAAAGGAAGTCTTATGAAACATTTTAGAATAAAAACCATCGTATCAAAAGCATTTCTCCTTTTGCTCTGTTTCATCGGTTATCCTATTCTTCAAGCTGATGCACAGACTCATGTCGATCATGTTATGATAGATATAGGAGCTCTTATCCGAAAGGATTAGAAGGCACAATAGCCTATGAGCATGAAATGAACTATCATAATGCGATGGAGTACTTTTGCCAGCTACTATATCAAGTATGACAAAAGATCCTGAAGCTGGTTATGTCACAAAGAACTCTTTTTGGAAGAGCTATAATATGTGGACAGTGGGACTCTGTCTATAAGCTCATGCGTTGTACGAGGTAAGAACCCACGGCAAACCCCTAAGAATAGGAGTTAGTGGAGGTAGTGATTTACACCAGGCAGTAGGTGTTGGTACACTAGCTATGAACATACGTTTAATCTCTATAATGGATGGAGTGTATTCTTTCAGGTTAAAGAAGATGTATCGTTAAGAGGCGAAAGATCTTTTCGTACTGGAGCCACCTTTGGCGTAAAGATTCCACTATAATTAAGAGAACTATATTGATGCCTTTGAGCAGCTCTCTGCAGAAGTTGAGCTTTTCAGCAAAGAAGAAGATAGTATTGTAGCGATGGTTCCGCACTTTCATCAAGTAGGAATGATGCCCCACATACATATTCTCCATCAGCGAAAGACAGCAGAGCATGATATCTTACAAGATTATATTCTAGAAAAGTTAAGTTAAGCAATATGATTAAAGTAACACAATCAAAAAGAAAGAGCATATCTATCTTACGTGTGCTGAAACTTATTCGTAGGATTATAAGTATAGCCTACAAAGTTCATCACCAGCGTTCACACAGTAGAAAGCAGTATTATAACTGGTGTTTAGTTATAATGGCCACAATGCTCGTTGGCTTTAGCTCATGTGATGAATATGAGCCAAAAGACAATACGATTCATGTAGGCTATGTCTTATGTGAAGACCATAGTTGTATGCGTCCTGAAGACTATTTCCGTCAAAGCAAACAAAAAGGTATTGGTGTTGTCTTTGCAGAGCAGACAAAAGATCATCCTCTTATGGCTGTTATGTTAGAAGAAATCAATAATGCGTTCTGTGACTCACTCGGCTTATCTAATGGCACAAGTGGAAGCCTTACGGCTTTTGATGGTGCTGTCAATACACGAGCTATGCAAAATAGCTACCTCACAGAAGCTAAGAAAGGCAGTCCCCTTGCTATGCAACTCTTTCATTTTCATGGAGGAGGGCAGAGTGATTACCTACCCAGCGTTGCAGAGCAGCGTTTACTCATCACTTCAGCAAAAGTATTAAATCCCATCATTGAGCAGTTAGGAGGCACGCCTATAGCTTTAGATGGTGATTGTTGGTACTGGACATCTACGGAAGTTGCTGGCAACAATGGAAAGCAGGCATGGCTTTGCTCTGCAGCTAATGGTGGTATCATAGAGACACCAAAGACTGAGAAGCACAAAGCACGTGCTATTATTCAACTAAATTATGGTAACTAAAAATATCCACGCTTATGGGATGGTTAACAGAACTCGGTAAAGCAGCTGCCAAAGCTGCAGAGAAGCCTCTTGCAAAAGTTGGCGTAAAAGTGGCAGAAAAATTCTGTTGAAAAATGCAGAGAAGTCCGTCGGAAGGGCATTGGCTAATGCTGCCATGAAAGAAGGACGATATGCTTCCAAGGCTAATTATGCCAAATGGATTGAGTCTATGGGTGAGAAAACTGTTAAGGTAGAATCCAGCTTTAAGGCTTGGGAAAAGACTCTACCTAAGTTTAAGACAGGTTTTAAGACTGCGGAACATATTGGAAGTAGAGGCACCTTAAATGCTGAAAAAGTAGCTCTTCATGGTTCCAAATCAGCAGGAGAGGCGGTTGTTCATGGCATTAAGACAGGAGAGAAGATTGCTGAAGAGACTGCCAAGAGAACAGCTATTCTCAATAGGGAGGCACTGAAGCGAGCTGCAAAGGTCGGTTATTCAGAAGGTGGTAAGATCATCAATAAGACAGCTGGCTGGGCAGGGCAATACGCAAAGTACACAGCCAAACACCCTGTAGCCAGTCTCATCCTCTCATCTGTTGCTTATCATCAAATATCTGGTCGCACCCTTCTTCCTGATTTGATGAAAGCCATGGGTGGTAATGATGCAACCAAAAAAGGTCTTATTGGTGTTTTAGGTGAGACAACACTAGGCAAGAAAGTCGATAATCAAGGACAAGAGGTCGGTATGATGAGCAATCTTACAGACGTTCTTTTCGGTGAAGGCAGCTATGACAGACTCAGATACCAAGTAGACGCCACATAGGAGGTGAAGCTGTAGGATTATATAAAGATGTTAAAGGCGGTGTTTCTTCTGTTGTAGGAGAAGGTGCTAACCTCTATGAGTCAGGAAAGGAACAAATAGGAAGCTACTTTACTGGTAACGGAATGGTTTCTAATGGTACTGGTGGTTACTATGATCCTTCAACTCCACAATACCCATCAACGGCACAGATGATGGGAGAAAGTTCTCCACAAGGTATGCAAGGAGGGCAAGTTCAACAGGGAGGCATTACTGGAACTATGATGAATGGTGTAAATCAAATTTCCCATGAGCTAACAGGTGGTAATGTCTCCAAGATGAACTTAGCATCTCTATCCCTGTCTTCTTATATGATGTTTGGTCCTTTCGGTTGGTTAGGTAAGATGGCCAGTTTGATGTTAGGTGGTATGACCATGCGTAATATCAACCATCGCCAGGCAGAAAACCAACCCCTACAGCAAATGCCGCGCTATGCCACCGCCCCTACCATGTCGGAAGATCGACCACGTCTCCAATTAGAAATGCCGACCGAGGAAGAGCCGACTGTTCGTCGTTCACGTGGCATTTAGTAAGAACATTCAGTTAAACTAACAAGTATAAATTATGGAAATGACAGATTATAAGGATATGCTCTTAGAGTCGGCAAGCGGCTTTATGATGCCCTTTGCCCTTGAAGATATGGAAGAATTAAGTGTTATTCTTCCTTTCGGTGAGCAGACACATCCAAAGACTGGAGAAAGATTCCAACATAAAGGTATAGACTATGCCATTAAAGATCGTCCCTCTATGCTATAGCAAGCGGTATGGTTATCGGTGCAGGTCATGACGCTGTACATGAGAATTATATTATCACACGCTATGGAAAGTACGAGATTACTTACGGCCACGTGTCAGAGGCTTATAGTCCTTATGGTACAAATGTCAAGGCAGGGCAAGAGATAGCCCATGCAGGCGATTTCCTTCACTTAGGAGTACGCTTTAATGGTAAGGAACTCAATCCTGAAAACTTTCTTGCTATGATATGGGCAAATATCCAGCAGTTAGCAGCTATGGGTATCTCTCAACAGCCCACCAATGAAACATTAGGTAGCAAAAAGATTACAACCAAGTATGATAATTGTCAGGATGAGATTATAGCCTTAATGCTCCGCTATTTGCCTACTTATATGAATGAACTTCGCACAAAGGTCTATACTCCGCCTAAGAAGATGGAATCTTCCCTGCGTAATATCCTTTCACAAGCAGCTGATAAGAATTACTTCTATGAGAGTATTCCCAATTTGAGTAATCCACTCGGTCTGTCTGATCGAAGTGCACCGCTCGTTGAAAAGATACAGGAAATTCTTATTGAAGACTTCCTTAGCTTTTTGGCGTTGCGTCAAGGCATCTATCCTTCTTCGTGGGATGAGACTCAAAAAAAAAACTTTCTGAAGAAGCTGCCTCAAACGGCATGATGGTTGATCCTCTAGAAAATCTGGAAATAGATATACATAGCTATGACATCAGCCGTGAAGCCTCCGTCTACTTTGATACGCCAGGTACACGTTGTTGGACCAAGGCGTGGTTCAATGGGCGTGACAAAGGAGAAAAGGCAATAGAGATAAACCGTCAGTTAGCCATCAAATTTATCAATGACGAAATCTTACTTGACGATTGGCTCGCACGTTTCTATCCAAAACAGATGAATGTCTGTCATAAGGCTATCGAGCAGGCACGTAAACAGTTATTAGGCATATAATATCTACTTTTATGGCAAATAAGAACCAACATTTCGGAGAATTGGAGTATTGCTTCGGTCAATACTTCAGCAGATATTGTGCACCTGTTATTACGAAAGACTACAACTATTACCAACGCAAGCAGCATGAGGAATACCTTAAGGCCTATAATGAAGATGTACCGGCTTATCTCGGTGCAGGTTCCGTCATGCAGACCATGGTGCGTGTACAGGCCGCTAACATTGCAGCCCAGTCATCAGGGAAATGGAGTAAGATGAACCTCGATAATTTCATAGATGGTATGGTCAATAAGATTGTCTCCAATAAGAATTTCCAAAAGGACTGGGGAAACCTCATTGATAGATACAGAGAATCCCTTATTGCAAAATTAGGCACAAAGGGATATGTCAGAGCAGCTGAAGCCTTAGGCAAGGCAGAAGGACAGAAGTTCGTAGACCCGGCTGTTCACTATGGACAGATACGCTTTATGGAACTTGTCAAACTCCACTTGGCTCGTGTGAATATGCCAAGATCCTCTATGGAGTATATATTAAGGGAAACAGCCAATAGTTCTTTAATTTTTACCTTAGGGCAACGCTTTATGCGTGCTCGTGATCTTTCTCCAGCAGAGGAAGAAGTACATGACTTAGGCAACAAGCTATATAATCCATCGAAGAAAGAGAAAGCAAGTGCTTTCGTTTTTGGGGCTGTGTTAGATGCCCCTGCTCTTGACGGAGTGGGTTCTTTAGCTGCTGTTCCAGTAAAGGGAGCCGTCAAAGGTGCAGGTAATCTCCTTGCAAGAAAAGGTATCATAAAAGCTGGTTCTTGGCTAACAGAACAATCAGCTTTAAAAGTAGCTTCCAAGGCATCTTATGTCAAGGGCTTGGCTACCAGTGCTGCTATAGATTCAGGGGTTAACTATTGGGCTTCATCAAAGGTTGGCATTGATACGGCAAAAAAGTCTTATAGTAAAACAGTGTTTGGCAATGAAGACACTATAGACAACTATCAAAAGAAAGGTGCTGGGTATAAGAGGAATGGTACAGAGTATATCTCAAATGTCAATGATGGCTTAGGTAAAAAGATAAAGGTTGGCCCTATGCGCCCTCATGTCAGTAATACTGTTACTTACAAGGATTCAAACCACCTTTTAACAGAGGCAAGAGGCAATTCCCGGAAACTCCTAAAGTCTGTAGCTACCATGCTAAGCAGTCAGGCCCTCCCTTATAAAGATCAAGCTACAATTCCTGGATGGATGTTACATAAGACATCGAAACAGTGCCGTGCTTTCTCTAGTTCGTTTCTCTCTATGGCCAAACAGATGTCCGAGCAAGGTTTACGAGTATATAATATAAACGGTAAGAATATGACGCTTGCGCAGGTCTCACAGCGTGCTGGAGACTACGCTAAGGCAGCTGTTCTTATTGATCAAGCCAATGCAGAGAGAAAAGCAGCTAGGGCTGCCGCTTTCAATAAGCAAAATATGACCCAGCATCAGCCTATAATTAAAACGTCCTCGATAGAGCCTGCCAAGCAACAGCCTATAGTCAGTAGCACAATGAGTTCTTCAGCTCAAAGCAATACCGTACCATATCAGAATGTACCCCCGACGGTACCACAGGAGACTCCTGTAGCACCAAGTACAGCAGGATGGGGGCCATACTTAGACAATGCAGGACTAAATGGTTTTGGAGACATCACAAAGAATTTAGGCTATGTGATAGCTATGCTTCCTGATATGCTTATCGGTATGTTTACAGGTAGGAATGAGTCCTTTACATTAGGGAACAATATTATACCATTAGCAGCTATTGCTGCAGGTCTATTTAGTAAGAACCCACTGTTAAAGTTAATGTTCCTCGGCTTTGGAGGCATGAACCTCCTAAACAATGCAGGTCATGAAATGTTAGGAGTGCCCCAGCCATCAGCTCCCAGGAAAAACTATAAGCAATATGATGATGAGCCACTCAACCCACGTCTAAGCAATGTGGCATTAAAAGGGCGATCATTAATAGCAGATATCGACAATCAACCTGTTGTTATAAATATTTCTGACACAGCAGTAGACGCATTTGAAAAAAAAGCCCTACCTTTGAACACGCTTGCAAATGCTGTGTTAAGAAAGTATGACGAAAAACAGAGCTTCAGCTGCTAATAGCTATGACAGAACTTTAGCTTCACAGGAAGAACAAGAGCAACAGCGAGGTTATGGATTGAAATAATTTCTTTACTATCAATACTTGTTAGCACCCCTGCTGGCGTAGAAGAGTTGCGTCGGTGGGGGTTTACTATAATAAAAAAGTGGAGAAGAACAATTCTTCCCCACCCAATATTTGAATTGAGACTATACTAAGCACATTATTTTTATAGATATGTTTTAATGAATAAGAGAATTATTCGTAATCAACCTTTAATGTTTTTTCGCTCAAGGTTAGTTGAACTTTTGGAGTAATAGCTTCGTAGGTTGTGTTTGCTTCAACTATCTTACTTAGGTCTGCAAGGGGTATCTAACTATCCATTGTCCAATGCCAGCTTCTGTTCTTGGTTCCAAAACTTCCCATCCATTTACTTCTAAATAAGCTAGTCCTGCCATCATATTTCGAACAACAATTGCTTTTTCCTTCATTATTTTTCATAATAGAAGAACGCTGTTGTCCATTTTCCAGGAGACATCAGTATTACAAAGCATTGTTCCCCATTAGCCTTGTTAGCCCATCTTACTTCAATATAAGAGTAAAGATAATAATCTCTTTTGTGTCAGGGTGTATATTTAGCCTGTGCCATTCCATTTGTCACACACACATCAACATAGCTACAAGGAAAAAGTCTTATCTTCTTCATAACCTATAAACGTTAATGAGTACGCTAACGAAAGCGTACCCATGATTAATAATTTATTTTAGAATAACTTCGATGACGATCATGTGACCACCCCATAGCATCCTTATAGTTGCTATTTCTTCTGCCACTCTTACGGCTATTACCACCGCCAAGTGCAGCCTTTATTCCTGCTCCAAAGATGCAGGCACATACTGCTAATTCAATCATAATAATTTCCTTTCTATCATTTAAGTTCAGTAATATCTACTTACAAAGTTATTAATTTATTTTCAATTTACAAAATATTTATCTTATTAAATACGTCAAAGTTTTTATTTTAGGGAGGATGCAAAGCTCTTACAGCCTCCCTGTACACGCAATTATTTCTTTCTCTTCTTTGGCAGCACCCACCCTCTTTGTTCTGCTACAGCTTTGTTAAACGTCATCCATACTTTTTCATCCAGGAACTCAAAGTGCATTGTACCTTTCTTAAAGGCCTTCACTCTAAAGAAAGCCCAATTAAACCAAGTCCCCCATTGGATTTCATTATCATACAAGAACTGTCCTATATCAGGTATAGCATCATAATTCTCTCCAGTAATATAGCAAAGAGCCTTAATCACGTCTTGCATCATCGTATCATGACTCGAATAGCTACGCTTTACAAAGGGCGTCGGCCACTGTGCATCGTATGAAGTCATACCAGGCACAATAAATTTCTTATTCACCATATAGTTAGCATTTGTCTTCCACGTCTCTCCTGCAGTAGAGTTTTCAGAAGAGAAAGAGCAAATGATATCAAACGCTTCTAATAGAGCTGTATCCATTCGCTGCTTTGTGGTTTGCATAACCATGTTCAGCACCTGGTAGATATTGTGCATGGTGAAAGGCACATTTGTTTGCTGTTCCACGAATTTATTTATCTGCTCACGTAGTTTCTGTGTAGCATATTTTTCCATGTTGAGCTTATCAAAGATCAACCTCCAATAATACTTTTGCAAAGCTTTCTTATATTGTTGATGACTTACATGTACCACCGCATTTGAACCATCTACAACTGCAAATTTTACAGGCAGGAATCGGTTTCCTTCGCCATTAAAACAAGCAATAGAATTTATCTTCTCGGCAGCTGCCATTGTTTCATCAAAAAGGCGAACAGCAGAGATATAGCGATTTACCATATCACGTACAACGTTATACGGTACTAACCCTTCTGTTTCGTTTGCATCAAGTATATCTGCCTCATTAGAGAACATATAAGCGTCGAATTCATTAACTCCCCTCGCCTTCCTTGTAGAGCTTTACCATGCTAACTGTAACATCAGTGTTGCGTTCTGCATCTTCAAAGACACTGCCCAGATATTCTTCGCAACCATAAAGCTCTATAGTCTCAATCAATTTTTCTTTTGAGCTATTACGCTCCCATCCTCGACTAACGCTATTACTATTACATAGTGCAATGATTACACATCCTGCAGGTGCAATTTCAAAAGCATGTAAGATATGCTTAGCTCCTTCAGAAAAAGGCGGATTCATTACGATATAATCGACATGACTTATCTGTTCAGAAGAAACAGAAAGAAAGTCATCTGCAATAATATCACATTTGCCAGTCAGCAGCTTCTTTAGGTTTTTGTCCTTTTCACATGCAATCACCCTACCAGCTCCATTTGCTTTAAGCCAGTCTACAATGTTTCCCTTGCCTGCAGATGGTTCAAGAATTGTCTTACCAACAAAGCTCTCGCCCATCATCATAGTGTTTATTACCTCTACTGGTGTAGGGTAGAAATCTGCGTTATTTGTAAAAATATTCATAGTGTCTTATTTTTAATTATCTGTTTATTCGTCTATCAATTCTCCATTCTCGCCAATCCAAAGCATTGCCCCCTCACCGTTCCAGTAGAAGTCGAACGCCCTGTTCAGAGGGTTGTATATACCCTCAACAATAGTTCCCTCTTTGAGTCCCTTAATCTCGGCCAAATACCATTTGCCCGCTTCGGTAACAACCTTTACTCTTGCTTTTGCCTTGTAGCTCATCTTCTTCTGTATGTTTCAAAGTTATACATATTTTCATCACAATGTGGGCAGTAGAAAGGATAATCCAAAATCCTCTCATATTGTACTGCATGACCGCATTTCACACAATAGCGATACGTTCGCTTCTTAGGATTTGCTTGTTTCATAATCTTTTGTTGTTTTGAATTAAACGGTAAAGTCATTCACGAACTGGCGTTCAATCACAACTTCAAAGTCCCTATTGTTGCATGAGGTTTGTCTCCACTGTCTAAGCTGCTTAGCATCCTCTTCGGTTAATGAAAGAAAATCTACCATTATACGAATAGTCTCCTCCATATTCTCACCAATGTAAACAAGTTCCCTTGTCTTGACAGTGTGCCAAGCATCAGTCTGATAAACCAAAAAAACAAGTTTCTTTTCCATTTATTGTTGTTTATTTGTTGATTATTTCTTTGTTCTCATTAACCTTACCGTTCAGAATATCAGGTAACATCTGAAAATTCTCTACTGCGGAAAGAGGGAAAGCATATTGATGTATATACCAGCTATTATTAAAATTTACGCTATGACACACAAGGAAAGTCCTCTCCTCTTGCAGTTTATATACTAATATTCCAGCACTCTTTTTGAAAGCACGTACCCCTGCGCATAATGCACACGCTTGCAATTTCATTTCTCTATCCGTCTCACAAAACCAATCATAGACTTTGCAGACCTTGCCGTTAACATAAACAGCGAAAATATATCTTTTGTTCATAACTAATCGAGTGCTAAAGGGTTTATAATTAATTTCGGGCATCCTGATTCTCAACCTTATTAGGTTTTTGGATCTTCGACCCGAACTTTTTTTTATTCCGGTGTAACCGTCATCTCGAACCTTTTATGTGCAAGGTAAGAGTACTGGCAAAAGGAAAGTAAGGCAAATAATTGATCGATAAATTTTTCAGGAAACCGCAATCTATTTGATTTCGGAGGGTCTTGCAAAATTTATTGTCAATAGGGGACTGGTATTTGCCGTGTTTCCTGCCAGTACTACCTTTGCATCTAAAAGTCGATAGATGACTACTGGCGGAGAAGAGAAGTGAGTGGCCGAGAATAGAGACAAAATGAAAATAGACTAAGTCAAAGTAAAAAGTACCACCGGTACAATATAGATATTTTTTAATCAAAGTATATAGGTGTATTCCTTTATAGAGATATATAATATATCACTATATACAACAATACACCTATATGTATATACATATAGAATATAAGTCTTGTATAGAATAGCTTTCCCTAACAAGGATTGTAACAGTTGCGAAAGATTTTTTTAGTATCTTATCTATTCTTTCACAAAATAATAAAAGCTACATTTTTAACATAAAACCCTCTGTAACCCATTGAAAAGGTTTTGAAAAACGTTAATATAAGAGTTTTATTTTTTTGAGTATGTTTTTTTTGGATTTAAGTTACTTATTTTGTAACAATCAAAAATCCATTATTATGCCTGGAAAAAAAGAACAAAAACGTCCATCTTCTTACGAAAGAAGTAATAAATCTGCAGACAATCTTCAGAAGTTTGCAGAAATGATGAGTAATATCATCACCAAAGCCAAATCTAAGAATTGGAAGCAAGGTTGGTTAGGAGTAAAAGGAACCATATTAGGTTTGCCACAAAATATCACTGGTAGAACCTATTCAGGAGGAAATTCTTTTTTCTTGATGGCAGACACATCAGAAAAGGGATACAACACTCCTGTCTATATGACCTTTAAGCAAGCCAAAGATCGTAACCTTCATGTTAATGCAGGTGAGAAGTCTGTCCCAATTTTCAAATGGGGGTTATCCATTAAGGATGAAAAGGGCAAGACAGTATCCGAGGAAGACTATAATGCCATGTCAAAAGAAGAGCGTGACAAGTTTTCCGTTCGTCCCTATCCAAAAGTTTATCATGTTTTCAATATTGACCAGACGAACTTATCAGAGGTCAATAAAAAGAAATACGATGCTATTGTTGCTCGCTTTAAGGCCCCTGAAGAAGAAGTAAAGGACAGCAAAGGCATGTATATCAATGATGCTCTTGATAGAATGTTCAAGGAGAAAGCTTGGCATTGTGATATTCGTTATAACAAACCATCCAGCAGAGCTTTTTATGTACCATCACAGGATTTTATAGTACTGCCTATGAAAGAGCAGTTCAAAATTGGTAAGACTGCTGAAGAAGTCTATCGTGACGGTATGGAGTATTACTCCACCGCTTTGCATGAGATGGGCCACTCAACAGGTCATGCGTCTCGTCTTAACAGGCAATTTGGAGCAAAGCGTACCGACGGTTATGCCCATGAAGAATTAATTGCCGAAATGACAGCAGCTCTAGTAGGAAGTACGATGGGTTTTGATAAAAAGATATTAGAAAACAATGCCAATTACCTGAAAGGGTGGTTAGAAAATCTCAAACGTAATCCTGAAAGCATTACCACTATCATGTCCGATGTAGGCAAAGCATCAGACATGATTATCGAGAAGATTGACGAGCAGCGAGTTGCCTTAGGACAGACCCCATTGAAAGAAGGTAACTTAGAAGGTCTTACCGATGACCTTGGAGAAGAGACACAACAATCTTCTAAAATAAACAATGCAGAAGTTCGACAAGATGAAGTTTCAGAAGAATCTGTATCTTCATCAGAGAGACAAGATGATGACATTAGTAATATCTTAGACAATAAGCCTCTAATAGAGAAGGTTCCCTATGGTGAGTTTTATTTACCTGAATGGTCAATTCCCTATCTCAAAGACGGCAATGAATACGGATTAACAGCAGAGCAGCTAAAGACTGTAAAAGATTTCGAGAAAGATTTTCCTTCTAAGTTATCAATTGAAATTACAGAGAGTTCAATTGAAGGGAATCATAATACAGAGCTTGGTCCTGCAACTACTGTTGATAAGGCAAAAATTTATTATTTTGAGCAACATATTAGCGATCTTTTCCCTACGGACGAGTCTACTCGTGATAGACTTAACAAGGATTTGTCCGAAGACAATAAGAATCGCAAGACTCTTTCAGATCTTCAAGCCCAGCACAGTAATATTAACGCCCAGTATCCTGCTGCTGTGAATGATGAAAGAACTCGCCAGTTATCAATGCGTATTAACCAAGCAAGCCAAATTATTTCCGAGTACAGCAATAATATAAAAGCTGTATATGGTCAAGATTTTATGTTTTCTGAAGCAGCAAATAAAGTTATGATACCTCAATCCATCTATTCAGGCCAGCTAAAGCCTCTTTCTGTTGTTCAAGACCAAGGAGCCAACCAAGAGAAGAAAGTCTCTGTCCCTGACTCTCTCCAGGTCCCAGTATGGGAAGCCTATGAGAAAGAGAAAAGTCAGACAGGTGATTTCACCTATCAGGACACGGCAGAGGAGTATGGTAACATACTCTTAAAAGGAGTGGAAAATATTCTACCTCGCATAAAGGGAACTCTCACTATTGACCAATGGGGGTCTGATGTGCTATCTGCAAAGATCGAGAATGACCCCCGAATATTCGATACTTATATCATCCCCGAACCTTTAAAAGCATGGTTGGAAGTCTCTCCTAAGGAAGAGTCGCACTCAAATATGCAAGGTAGCTCCACAGGCAAAAATGTCGACATAGTAGCAGCATACGTATTTTCAACAATTCTTTTACAAAAAGAGAATCAGGAAGTAGACCTGTCATTTACCATAGACGGAAAGCAGTGGGACAACTATAACGAAGTCATGCAAGGCAATTTAGACCATTCTATCTCCGATGAAGCGTTTGCTGCAGCTTGGGCTTTAGAATCCTCTATGGGTATTTCCAAGCATGATCTTTCCAAGAATGCTGTGGCTGTTCTTAAGAACCATATTGATACGACAGAATACTATGGGGAACCCACCCTCAATGGGTCAAAGGGAGGCATAGAACTATTGCAATCCGGTAAAGTTTCTGCAGATTATAGCGTGAAAGGTCAACAAGTCACAGTAGAAGCGTCACCCAAGATTGAGGAAGAGCTGCACCCTGAACAAGTGAAAGAGATTATCGAGGCAAACGAATCCATCCAGGAAAGCAAAGAAACCGATGAGGATGTCTCTCTCTCCGAGGACAGCAATCCCGAAACCAATGTAGCAAGCATAGCAAAAAACATCATGGAAAAAGGAAATGTACCAAAGGAAGTTGCCGAGAAGCAGGCAACCGTCATAGCTGATGCCCAACAGGCCGCTATAGAAGAGAAGAAACAGAAGGCCGAGCAAGCTAAGCAAGCTGCCCTGAAGAAGGCAGAAGACGAACGTCGTAGGGAGGTCGAAGAAGAAAAGCGTCGAGAAGAAGAGAACAAACAGCAAGAGAAAGATAGCGGTCCGAGTTCCAAACTTCTCCTTCATGCTGCCCTTCTTCTTGGTGCCTTAGAGCTTGCCAAAGGCAACAAGGGTATTTGGATGAACAAGGCAGGCAAGAGCAATGCCGAGTTTATTGGAGCGAAGCGTCCCATCATGGCTTATAACAACATCATGATGAATCTGCAATCAGATAGACAGGGCTATCGTTCAAATGTATATACAACCTATGACAGTGCTAAAGATGCTGGCATGGCTGTAAAGCAGAACGAAGAATCTCTTGCTTTCAATTGGGTTAAATGGGACTATCAGCATGTAGGCACAAAAGAACTCATCAGTAGAGAAGACTATGATAAACTTCCTGCAGAAGAGAAGGAGTTCTATACCAAGCACAAGTCGAAAGAAGAGTATGGTATCTTCAATATTGATCAAACCACTATGCCTGCAGGCAAGCAAGCAGACTATACAGCTCTTTTGAAAGACAAAGGAGCCAAGATAGATCAACTCTCCGAGCGTGGCGTAAGCAGTATGATGAAGTTTGCCGAGAAGTTAAAATCCAACCATCCTACCTCTATGGTCATTGCTCGTACTGACAGTAAATATCAGATTTATGGAAAAGATGCGTCAAGAGCAGGAAAGCTATTAAACTTGCCAGTCAGTCAGACCGAAGAAAACGGTCAAAAAGTCAAGTCAGTAAGTTTCCCACTTGACAGGATTAATGACTATCTACCCAAATTAGTCGAAGCCAAGCAGTGGGTTGTAGTAGCCGAGAATCTTGATAGTGCCGAACTTATCAGACAGCTTCCTAACGAGAAGGAAGTCATCTCAAATGCCAATCAGACAGCACAGAGAGTAGCCAAATCTGCAGGTATAGGCTATGAGCGTGTCATGGTGCTTCAAGATGCCGCTTACGACAAGCAAGCAGATAAGATTATTGTCAGTGGGATGAGCGATAAGGACGCTGGCGATAGCCGTCAAGCTGCTCTTCAGAAAGCCAATGACATCTATCGTGCCGTTGTTGCAGCCACAGGTAGCGAGCATCGTCTTGACAGGATGGGACGTAACAACCTCCTCCCTGTCGATGATGCTAAATACGAACGTTTCGTTCAAGACCTAGCTGCAGGAGTTCTTATGGCACGTCAGGGCCTTCCAGCTACTCTATCAAAAGAAAGCATGCAAAATGTTAACTATTTGCAGCGAGAGATTAGAGAGAACCCTAAGATGCTCGGTTTAATCGAAAAAGATGTCAATAATGCAATAGAGTCTATTGACAAGCATCTAAAGCAAGAGATTGTCAAGTACGAAGATATCCGCAAGGAACTCACTCCAAAGGATCTTATTGTCAGTCCAAAGCAATACAAGATTTCTAGCGATTTAGCCAAGATTCCTGATATAGAGTCCAAGCAAATCGTTATCGTAAGAGACAAGGCAAAAGGTGCAGCCGATGTTATTCTTCCTGAAGGAGCATCATTAGACGATGATGTAGAAATATCAGGAATCCGCAAAGACCGCATTAAAAATAGCTTTTAGGCAAGGAAGGTATCAGTGATGTCAAGTTCTACAATGCAGGTGGTGGTTTAGGTTTAAATGAAACCAACGACTATTACAAAGGCAAAGAAGTCTCTGTGGACAAGCTAAAGCAATATGATTTTAGCCAGCACAGGGATATTGATGTAAAGCCACAGATAGAGGCAGCTAAAATTGCCAATATAAAACTCTTTACACCTATCAAGGATGATAAGGGACAATATGCCTTCTTCTTCAAAGTAGATAACGAACCCTCTTTTGCAGTCTATCCTAACGAAGCTCATAAGAGAGCCTACTTTGATGCAAGAAACACAGAACAAAAGAAAGAGATACACGAAGCTCTTGCACAGAAATACTATTCTGTTGCACAGAAGCACCCTGAAATTAAAGTGGACCTTATCATGCCAAAAGTCCCTGCTGTCGACATGGGTAAGATAGAACGTCCTACCATCACCAAAGACAGGGATGATCCTAACAAGAAATATGTTATGGCCACTATTGACGGCAAGCTCATGAAAGAGCCGATAAGCAAAGATCAATGGAATAAGATGTGGTTGGCCGACGATATGGCAGAGTATAAGAAAGCTGTTGCAGCAGTGACCTTTGCACCCTTTTCTCAAAGTAGAAGAAAAAGAATGAGAATCCCATAAAAACAAGAAAAGCAGGAGAATGTTTCTTCAAACCAAGAGCAGACGCTATCTCAATCTGAAGACACAAATGAGGAAGACGTTCAGCAAGAAGAAACTACTCCAAGAACAGTTAAACCTCGTGGTATGGGAATAGGATAAGGAAAATAAAAAATAGACAAACAACATGGCAATTTCACCATCAGAGTTTATCAATCGATACGCCCCTTATGCTATGGAGCAACAAGTCAAGTATGGTATACCCTCTTCGGTTATCCTTGCACAGATGGCCGTAGAGAGTACCTGGGGCAGTTCCGACCTCGCCAGAAACGACAACAACTTCTTCGGCATCAAGCGAGGTTCCTCATGGACAGGCAGAGTTAGTTTTCATGACGATGACCGTCCCAATGAAGCTTTTTCGTTCATATAACAGTGTAGAGGAAAGTCTTAACGACCATTCTGCTACCCTCCTCCAATCAAGATATCTTCGTCGTTGTCCTGTCAATGATAGTACAGATCACTTAGGTTGGATACGAGGAATTAAGGCAGGCGGTTATGCCACCGCCCCCCACTATGTAGACAGCATCGAAGGTGTTATCAGTAAATACGGATTAGACAGGTTTGACCGTCTAGCCATACAGACGGCCAATCAGAAAGGTATTCCCATAGGCTATATGCGAGGCCAAGGCATCAGCCCAGCAGGCACAGCACGTCCTGCCACCCCAGCCATCCTCCTTAATCCTCTTCAAGGCAGATGGTGTATGCCTATCAACTTAGAAGGGTTACGAGTATCAGGAGAGTTTGGCGAAAGTCGTCCGGGGCATCATCATGGAGGGGTAGATATTAGCACTGGAGGTAAATATCTCCCCATCTATGGTACAGAAGACAATGGAAAGGTCATTGCCGTTAAGCCTAATAATGGTGCAGCAGGCAATATGATAACCGTTGAATACAACCGTGCCGATGGCAGCCGTTTACAGTGTACCTATATGCACCTAAGCAAAATAGGAGTTAATGTTGGCGACGTTGTCAATGCAGGAACCCCTTTAGGTATGTCAGGCAATACAGGTCGTTCCACTGGAGCACATTTGCATTTTGAGACCAAATTCTATAATAGCAAAGGTGAGCTTCAGCGTTATGACCCTGCCGAATACCTTGCCGAACTCTCTTTCAGAGGCAACCTCCCAGTTCCTTTAGACAAAGGCGGTCAGAACATGGTAGCTCGTTATGCCTCCCTTATGGCTTATAACAATGGGCAACCAGGCATGGGAGGACAGCCCATCGACAATCCCCAACTCCTATCTAACCTCACTAATTCCGATGATCCTAACCGATGGTTACAATACCTTATGAATAGGAATGGTGAGGAAGCAGCCCAAGCAAACAATGGTATATCAGGCCTTCTATCCTCGCTCTTCATGAGCATCTTAACCCTCGCCCAGGAGTTAAAGCAAGACGAGAGTAACGACCTTGCTCTTACAGAAAAGAACGGACAGGAAGAAACCAAGGAGGCAGCTTCGTTAAGAAGAGATAGAGAAAGTGTTGATGTCGACCGACTTACTCAAACCGCCTCGTTAAATTACGATTCAGAGCTACCTGAAAAGCAGCAAGAGAATACGATACGTAGAGTATAAAAACTACAAAAGAAATAGGAAATATGATTAAATGTAATGTCACAGCATGCGGTACTATCAGTAATTCCGCAGTAGAGAAACAAAGCAAAGAAGGAACACCCTTTTATTTCCTTTCAGTATAACCATTCCCATAGCAGGCAGCGACGGTTCAGGAGCTGAGCTACAAGTCTTTGTTTCCGCCCCAGGCAACAAAGATACGATGGGACAGTATTCCACTGGTCGCAGAGTGAAAGTTAACGGTACACTCTACATTAAGAAAATAGACGAGCGTACTTATTACAACCTCCGTAGTGATGGTGAGATAGAGATTGTGAAGTCCACCGAAGCTGATGCTCTTACAGGCTCTATGGAATTCAAAGGAAAGATCAAAGGTGAAATCGTTGAACGCACCAATAAAAACGGTCATCAGTTCCAAACCTTTTCCGGCATATCCCAAGACAAAGATGGCGAGAAAGTCGGCTGGCTATGGGTTCGCTTTCTTGCACCTACCCCAGTTAAGCAAGACTTCTTCAAGCCCGATGCCTACGTAGAAGTCAAAAGGCGAGCTTCATTTCCACATTTATCAAGGCAATGTCAATATCGAGTGCCGTACCAGCAGCATTGTTCCATGGGAACTAAGCACAACACAAAAATGATGTGTCATATTTTTTAAGTATTTGAACCACCAGTTTTGCAAAGCACTATCCATACAAAGATAAACCTTTGCAGGCTGGTGTTTATAAATTCTTTTAACTATAACAAGTATGAGCCAAAGTGATAATAAAAAAAATATCTTCCACAACCACCTATTAAGTGGATGGAGTAAGATATTTGGAAAGAATGTCGAGCAATCATCAGAAAAGACAGAAGTAGCCAACACAAAGAAGAAACCTTTCCTCAAAACCATTTTTCTCTGTTGAAGAATTATCCTTCCTATCAATAAATCAAGAGCAGCATACTCTATTAGAGCGATGGGCATTAGAGATGAGTTTATGGGCGAAAGAACGTTGTAAGGATACTGACAAGCACAACTCCAAGTTCTTTCCAGCCGTTCAATGGCAAGACGGCTTGCTAAGTACCTGGATAAATTCTAAAACCCTATACTGAAGATTTAGATCGAAATGTCGATCGCCTTTATCAACTGCAATTAGTAGGATACGAATTATCTGGAAGCCTATATAAGAATGATAGATGCCAGGTCCTGCCGAACCCTTTGTAGGTAGTCTTTTTATAGACAACAGAAAGGACAATGAAACATCTCATAATAAAAATCGTTATATGAGAGTTAAGAGTTATAGACAAAGACAGAGAGCCTTTGTCTTTATGCGTCTCTTTCTATGATAAAAATCAGTCACCACCCATCATCTGAAGATTATATCACCTACAAAAACTAAAGACACTAATTGATACAAAGAATTTCACCGTTCTTAGTAACGAAAGCTCTCCACAAATGGAATGAAGAAGCCACAGTACGAGATGATGTTGAAAAGAAGTATCTATCATTGATAGATATGATAAAGCGTGCCAACCATTTTACAAGGTATGTTCCTGTCAATAACTCCATCTACGTAAATCTTGGTGGTAAAACCCTATTATCCCAAAAGCATGGTCACTCTATGATAACAAGATACGGCATAGATTTCAATTTGGATACACAAGAGGTCCAGGCGTATATCATTGAAAATGATGAATCCTATCTTTTGTCGATGTTTTGAATTATATGAGAAGACTTTAAACGAGCGTACAGTAACCAACGACCTTGCATCTATGGTAAGGATCTTCGGTAACGTTATCAATGAAAAATGGAGCGTACGTGTCTTATCTGTAGAAAAAGTCTATGCAGCATCGACGGTAAGGAAAATCAACAGAGTTGCTGTAAATGCTTCAAAACGAAGTCATTGTATCTAACACTGAAAAGTAACATAGCTACCACTTTAACATCCTCTGACAAGGATACGTTGCTAAGGAGCATCGTAGAATATTGTGACTCTTTAATCAATGAGTATAAGAGGGTCCAAAGTAAAAAGTACAGATAAGATAGTAAAGGAGCTATTACAGCTAAACTTAACACTATCTACGAAGGGATTGTCAGTCTATTGCAAGACAACAGAAAAAGCAACCATTGGATACACTGTGGCAGAGTATTCTCACACGACTTGGGATAGCCCTTCTCCTCTTCAAAAAGCAGCTGTCTCATCTGCAAACGTTGTACAGACAGAAGTATCTTCTGTGCATAAAGAAAGTCTTAAAGTGCCTACAGACAAGCCAGCAGTAAAAATAGAACAACCGCTGCTGCACCCCTTGAAGCAAGTTCTCCACTTATCACCGAGCAAGAAAGAAGCAGTACAGGTTCTTCAAATAGCAGTATGTCTTCAAGCAAAGAAGAGAGTATATCCATTCCCCTAGGTTATATACAGGTCCAACCAACCCCTACAGGGTAGGTGGCATACTGAAGAGATCAAAGAAGAGAAGCCCTATCGTGTCGATGGGTATGTTATTAGTAAGAAACTCAAAAGGCAGCTTGATAACGGTGATAACCCATGGGTATCCAAGCTAATGATGCTTCAAGAGATACAGAAGGAAAAAGTTTATACAGGCACCAATGCCATTATGTTAGCTCTATGGATGGAGGAAAAGGCTTTCGAGTTACCTTTTCTTCATTACAGAAAGCGAGTTATTAGATAAAGGCTATGGTATTTCTGAAGAAGCAGAGTCTATATATTCTCAAAGATGCAGGTACAGAAAGAGTTTATAATATTTCGCAAACCACCTTCCCTATTAACCAGCGTCGAGCTTATGAATCACTAAAGTTAAACATGGTAGCTTTTGGAAAGAAAGAAAACCAGTGGTTATCAGTTCCTTGATGCAAACGACTTTAGTAAGATTGAATTAAAGCATGATGGCACGCCAGGACTATCACTCTATGACCACACAAGTAAAGTCATTCACATAGCCTCCAAAGACAAGTATGAAAATGACGACGATTATTATAGGGATTTAGCAGTTGCCATGATAGAGAGTACCAGAGATATAGACTTCGATACGCTCTGGCTTTTGACTCCTATCTCTTTGAGAACCTCGTTTCCCCATTTAGGCAGTGGTATCATCAGTCAGAGTTGCCGCTTTTTGACGCTACCAATCCTGAATATTCCAAGATATGGAGAGAAAGATTAGAAAACAACCCCAACTATACCAAACGTATATTAGAGCAATCAGAGACCTCCTCCAGTCAAATCTTACAACTTTCCTTATCATAAAGGGATATATCCCCCAAAACCTTAATAATCTATACCAGGAATACACCGAGGGGTATAGGGGGCGAGAAGCCCCCATACAACAGAGAAGGCGGCCAGCATCACGCAGACCGCCTTCTATAAAAACAACTACATGTTGTAAAAAACACTAAACTGCCATCATTTGTGTCACGATTATTTATCTTCTTGCGCTTTTTGTATTGCTTCAAGAATAGTTTCTTTAACCACATCATAATTAAGTCCTAATGGGAAATGTACATGTCCGCCTCCAGCAATAGCACCATCAATAAAGAGACGTACATTCCACCATCTCTTGGCGTTTTTTCTTGTAACTCCTATTTCTTTTTCACAAGTACTTTTCGTACCAAAAAGGATTTTGATATCTCCACAGTGTTACTTTTATGGCATTTTCAGAGCTTCCTAAAGCCTTCAGTCTATTCTGATCTTTTTTCCACTCGTTATATACCTCCATTGCAGAAATATTGGCATCTTTGTCTTGATTACCATTACTACTTTGGGACAGAAATTGTTTCTCCTGCTCCTTTTGTTGCTTCTGTCCTTCCTTTTGTAGAAGATCCCACGCCTCTTGTGGCATTTCATCAGAATCATCACCATACCTCCATTCATTGATGAACTGCTCTGCCCCTTCTTCATTGCCCTCCATATATCCGAGTACATCGCACCATTCTTTGTAGGTATTTATCATTTCCTCTCCGTGCATAATGATGCAGTCGAAGTTGGTAATTTCTTCCCGATCGAGCCGATCGAGCAATTCTTTCTTTAATTCAGCCATAACATTTTAGTATTTAGGGTTATTATCTATGCATACCTCTTTGTTTCTGTTCTTCCTTCTGCGCATTCTCATCGCCAAGATGGTAGAACTCACGCTGCATTTCCTCGGTGTAATCATCTTCAGGAACGTAGTCTTTGAAAGAATTATCATCATCTTTTATCCAGCATCCATATATACCGAAATTAAATGTTGGTAGTTCCTGTGAGGCAACACTATCGTATTGCTCTCTATCTCCGCTTACTACCTTGATTCCACCATCAGCAAGAAAATCCAGTCCGAAAGTGAATGTTCCCTCTTGCTTATCTACCGATAGTACATTGCCAGTACACATCTGTGCCACCTGCTCATTAGAGAGTTCGAGTTCGCTTTGCAGAGTGGCCAGATTATCCTCCATTAGCGAAACAGGAATATATAATACTCTGTTTGTCTTATCATCGAGCTGAACAAAGCACTGCTCCTTTCCAGGCATCTTTGTAATGATAACTTTACCACTACGCAATGTATTCTGTTCATTAGGCGTGAAATCTTCCAGGTCCGCTATTTCGCTTCTTGGAGCAATAAGTATATCCACCACTTCTGCTCTTCTTTTCTAATTTTAGGCGAGCCTGGATCGTTCTTTTTAACCCCATCTCCTAAATCAACCCGAATAGGTAATATTGGAGTCCAGTTACCACTCAACAGTTTATTCATAACCACTTCAGGAAGGTCATCCACCATCTCCTGTGAAAACCCTATACTTTCAAACTTCTTATAGGGTATCTCATTTTCTGCAAAAATCGTCTTCATCTTTTTCTGTTTTTGTTTTTGCAAAGATAGTTTCTTCCTTTGAAAGAATCCCTCTAAAAATTATAAACCTTTTATATTAACATTTTCAAAATCTTTTTCCACGGATTTAGGGGTTTTTACGTTTTGGAAATGTTAATATAAGACTTCCTTTTTCACACGTCTTATTAAATAGGTTTATTCTATTTTTGCAGTATAAACAAAGAAGAATATGATAACACTTTTGAGATATATCTCTGCTTATTTTTAAGCTCAAGCACCCTTCTATGTTATGCACAAAAGAAGTCGGATAATGATAATTTACAGGATTATTGGATAGACAAATATCTTAGTGTAAGTTTTCCACTTCGTAACATCAAAGTCAACTCATCCTTCGGACTACGTAGAGACCCCTATCACAGGTAAGACAAAAGACCACTAGGTCTTGACTCAAAGGGCACATTATGAGAAATGTCTTGCCATGTTTGACGGCAGCGTCCTTAACACTGCTGGCATGATCCCTATATCAGGCAACTATATTATCATGCAGCATGGCGATTACACTATCAGCTATTGCCATTTTATCACAGATATGGGTAAGAAAAGGCGATAAGATATTTGCTAGCGATCCAGCTGGCGTTAGTGGCTACAGGTCGTTCCACAGGAGCACACTCCATATCACCAGCAGATTACGAGGAAGACTCTGAAGACCCTACATATCTCCTCACCTATATAAGAGATGTAAAGCTACAATGTATCAATGCCCTTCATGTCAACGAGAACACTCTCCTTTCCCTAATGATTTCTTCAATCAGTATGCCCATGCAGCCATGCGCCAGCAGAAGAAGCTATGGTATCCCAGCCTCCGTTATCCTCTCTCAAATGGCATTAGAAAGTCACTGGGAAGCAGCATGCCAGCCCAAGCAGGCTTTAACTATTTCGGTATTAAAGCTAACAGGAGTTGGCTTAATAGCGGGCTTCCTTATAGCGTCCATGACGACGACCTGAAAAGGTGAGAAGTTCTGCAACTTTTGCCTCCCTGAAGCCAGTATGGAATACCATTCCATGCTGCTGATGAGCCATCGTTACAAGCAATGCTGGCGTTACAGTTCCACCGATTTTCACAACTGGCTTGTCTCTATTAAATCAGCAGGCTATGCTACTGCACGAGACTATGTTCAGAAGTGTGAAAGCACTCTTTTTAAGTATAAGCTCTATCTCTATGATGCTGCAGCCCAAAAATTATGATATAGAATAATTGAAAATAAAGTATAAAATCAAATGAAGAAAAAGATCTTATTATTATCAGCTTTTGCTGTCATAAGCCCTTCCCTCTATGCCCAGGTCGTATATAGCAGAAGAAAACATGTATGTAAAATCAATGCATGATAATCCCATCAGTCACATTGATAATCCCGAAGAGCCTAGTAGTGCAACAATAGAAGAACCACGCTACTAGCTATCAGGTCTTACAGACAATTGGTTTGTTTCCGCACAGACAGGTTTTCTCTTTCTTAGGATCTCCAGTCACCCATGTACCGATTTCAGCGGCAGAACCAAAAATAGGTTTTGACTTTTCTCTAGGGCAAATGGCACTCTCTTATTTTGGAACTCGTCTTAGTCTATCAAGGTTTTAAGTTTATTGATTCACAGAAGACATCACAATCTTTTGGAAGTTTCCATATCGATGCACTTTTTCAACGTGTCCTCTCTCTTCCGTCCCTCTTTTGACACTCCTGCAAAAATGGAATATAAGTCCATACCTCGGTGTCAGTCTTATAAGGCATAATAACCTCAAACGTTCATCCTTTGCCTTTTCTTATGGTATTACAGGTAGTTATAACCTTAATGAACGTATTGGCTTTATCTGCCACTCTCGGAGGAACAACAACTCATGGCAATTTTTGATGATTATGGCAATAAAAATATTTTGCAGACAATCTATTGTCAGGTTCTATCGGTATAACAGTTGGTATCGGACACTTAGGATGGCATAGAAAAGGAACAAATACATTCAACAATAGCTAACGAGGAGATTATAACTCATCCCTACAGCTATCAATATTCCTTCCTATCCACGTAACAGCTATAACGGACTCCGCTCTCTTCAGGAAAGAATTGCTAACGGTGAAGGAAAAGATGGCACCAACAGTATTGATGATGACAATATCGCAAAGTTTGACGCACCTATCCTCTTCTTTTTAAGCGCAATTCTACAGAACTCATCGATAAGCAACAATTTATCAATATAAGAGAGATAGCTGCAGCTGTAAAGGAATACGATTTAGATGTTCGTATTGTAGGTTCAGCCGACAGCAAGACAGGAACAAGTAAGCATAATCGCACCCTTTCCATCAAACGCTGTCGATATATAGCCAAACTGTTACTAAAAGCAGGTGTTCCTAGAGATAAAATGACAGCATCTATCAAAGGAGGGAACAGCTACTACAAGCCGTACACCGCCAATCGTCATACCTGCGTCATGCTATATAAAAAGAAGTAATAACAAAACCATCCAAACCAATAGACTATGGCAACATTAAGAAAAAATACGGATTATCGGATGACCGATATATCACCTCGTCTGCAAGATACGCTCAATGCCAATGGCATGCAGGCACATATTACCATGACCGATACAGGAGACTATGAATTAGTTACCTTATCGCATAACTCTTCCGAACCTCGTCGTTACGCCCTTAACCAGCAGCAGGTTGAAAACTTGATGAACAGTGGCACCAATGTATGGGATAAGAAAGCCTTACAACACCTTTCGTCAGCATTGTCAAAGATGACTATTATATACCAGGATCCCATGTAGCAGCAAGAAATGCCAACAGCCCTGTTAATGATGGGCTTAGACGGTCATAGACTTGCAGATGGTGAATACGGATAGAGAGCCACGCTTTTTCCGTCCTTTTGAAGGACCACGATTCGGTCGTTTTGATAGTATCATAGATGGCATCTTAGGGCCTTGCAAGTGGTGGCAGGGTAAGGCGTATTGATGGTAGACCTTTCTATGCAAGCAGTGCACCAGTAGTTATAGACCGTCCTGATGGGCGTTTACGACCAGAGAGTTAAAAACAGGAGCATACGGCTTTTTATGATAAAGGAACAAGACAGAAGTCAGATGTTCTTCAAGATATGAGTATTAAGGAAGTCCAACCTCCCAAGATTGAACGTCCTAAAGGTCAGTCCGTGCCTCTTAACTCTATCACCTCGCCAGTCTATATGTCATCAGCAAAGTTCCAAGAAGTACTCTCATCACATGGCATTGTCATTGATGAGAAGAAGAATCTTTTGACCATCAAGTCATCAGAAGTGAACAGCAATCTTGAATACCAGCTGAAGCCTGAAGAGACTAAGAAACTCAAAGTGAAAAGTTCAAGTATAACGACAAGAAAGGTGTACAACAAAGATGGTATCTCCGTCAACGAGAGACTTGCTATCTTAAATGCCGTTATAGGAAAGGATTTTAGTGACAAAATAACCACCGATAAACCAAATAGTAAAGACTATATCGACATCAAACTAAAGCCCGAAGTCGAGCAAGAGTTAGGTCTCCATAAGGAAGTTGCTAAGCAATACCTGGACTCAAAAGTAGATATCATAGACTTCAAAGCATCACGTGAAGACTATAGAAGCGGTTTTTTAGACCGTTGGAACTCTATTGGTGTTGTCGATGGTCGGTCACTTGATCCTGGCAAAGGCTTTCTTTTCTCCCAGTCAAAGATGGTCGTGCCGTATCAGTTGGTGAGATACAAGTATCACCAGTGAACGATGGTAAGAGTGCAACCACCCATCGTATGACGGCTATCATCAATAACCAAGTCATGTCGCACGATATCTCCAAGGAAGACTACATCAAGTTTATTAACTATAACGACGAGTACCGTCTGAAGCTCTTCGATAAGGTCTTCGATGAAGTTAAGATTAAGAGTGCATCTAATGGTATTATGGAAGATGGAATCCGCTCCGAAAGCTGGACGAGACTACAGGAGTTGCTGCACTAAAAGGCAATTATAATCTTGTTAGCGATACAGCCAGCTGCCAAGAGGTCAAGTGCTATGGCATATAAAAGATCGAGATATCAGGTAATTATATGCTCACTATGCGAGAAAAGCAAAGATATTGGAATGTGGTCATAAGATTACAGAAGAAGATTATCTTGCTTTCAAGCAGGCTGACGACGATGGCAAGGCAAAACTCTTATCAACGCTTATACCAATCAAAGATGAGAAGGGACAGTCACTATCTATCGTGAAGGCTGTCATCCTTCCTATTTCCACTGTCGAAAAAGAATATCACTTCGTATTCAGAGAATACTGATATGAAGGAAAACTACCAAGGAAGGTGTTAGTCGACCTTATAACGAAAGGATGGCAGAGGCACCTAACAAAAACCCTCTTTAGGACTCCGAACACATCAAGGCAGAAGCTCTTTCAGAAGGAGATGTTTCAAGCTATAAGACAGACAGAGAGTGAGCTGATCACAAGAAGGCAAAGCGCGGCCTTCGTTGGAGGAATTACGTCAGAATGTCAAAGATAGCCCTCCAGGGCGAAGCTGGTGTGAATGGTGAGTCTAGAAAACCTAAAACCCAGTAAGCAATGGGTTAGAAGTGGTAGCCATGGCAGAGCTACTGATGTAGGTGATATTGCTGTCGAGCGGTTACGTGATGCTGAAAGTAAAGTCATAGAAGGCAAATACAAGATGACCGCTGTCATTGATGGTAAGTATTCTCTCATGAGATTACCCAAAAAGGATTTTGACAAGTTCCGTGCCGTCAATGATACCCAACGTATGAAACTTTTTGATAAGATTTTCCTGAAGTAGAGATGAAGACAAAAGCCAGGTCATGGTTTCAACTTAGGAGCAGCTATATTTGCAGCAGTATCTGTTGGGTTAGACGTTGTTGGAAGTGTCATGGCCGAGCCACGTTACCGCCCTGAACTTTTATGCTAGTCGAGATGTCTATTCCAAGCCTGGTGTTGTCTCTCCTGAAGCCGTATCGGCAGCTCTTTATGAGGCGGAGAGCGAACCACTAAGAAGAGGTAACGGTGAAGGCAGAGGAATGGGTATATAGTAATTCTCAATATGTTAGATATGCTTAA